>Ga0315900_10005385_pt1 | contig 17592 bp, 11 predicted proteins | sample LakEriMetagenome_FD_203521 | JGI IMG/M metagenome (GOLD analysis project Ga0315900, IMG submission 203521) | Freshwater fungal communities from buoy surface, Lake Erie, Ohio, United States - Buoy 12 MA114 | ecosystem: Environmental > Aquatic > Freshwater > Lake > Lake biofilm | place: USA: Lake... | reverse complement strand
ATAATATGGTGGCAAAAGCATTTGCTGGTTGTATATCTGATTTACAAAATAAGATTAAAAATCTAGAGGATAAATTAATTATTCAAGGAAAAGAACAAGAAATTCATGATCTCAAAAACAATCAAATGATAGAAGATCTCAAAAACAATCAAATAATAGAAGATCTCAAAAACAAGCAACTTATTATGGAAAAAGATAAGCAATTTGAAGATCTCAAAAACAAATATGAAATGGAGCTCCTTAAAAAAGAGTTAGATTTAATGAAACAGTTAAAATGTAATAGAAAAAATAAATAATTTATAATTCCACCATATGGAATTCCACAAAATGGTATAGTTTATGCCATTTTGTAACTATCTTATGATGGGATATTTCTAAATTAATTTTTAGCTAAACAACTTTCATATACAATCGGAATTAATTTTCTAACCTCTTCAGTTTTTCCCAACTGTTCAATTTTCTGAAGACATAATATTTGAAGACATTTTAATCTTTTTTTATTGATATAATTTATAGTCAATCTTTTTTTGATACATTTGATCGTATTCTTATCTATTTTGTTATTTTCTTTACCATCTCCACATTTATCTTCATCCTCATATTTTTCCTCTTCCCTATCATACTTGAAATTTTCAAAATAATTTTTAGCATTGATAGGACCAATTGTGCAAACTGTAGTATTGATTTTTAGTGCATTTATAATTGATTGAAATCCCTCATCTTTGACCTTATGTAAATTTAATTTTATGTATTCCAATGAACGATTATATTTTAAAGATTTAGCTATCGAGATAATACTCTGTGTACGAGCATACCAATTTCTCAAATCCAAATTTTTAAGTGTATTATTAATTTTTAAAGATTTAGCTATGTGTTTGACTCCATCGTCACTAATATCACAATCATATAAATCAAGAGTCAAGAGAGAACAATTACTTCTTAAAATTCTGGCCAACGATTTACATCCTTCGACATCAATACTATTAAATGATAAATCCAATTCGGTCAATGTTTTATTATCTTTTAGTGAGTCTTCAAAAAAGATAATTCCATCACTATTAATTTTGTTACAACCTATATGAAGTGTTTTCAATGAAAAGTTATCTGCTAAACCTTCAAACAAATATTTTGCCCCATAATTACCTATTTTATTTGATACCAAGTCTAATATTTTAAGAGATGTATTATATCTCAAAGAATCCGATAAATATTTTGATCCATCGACACCTATATTGTTATTACTAAGATCCAATTTTTTTATGGCGGTATTATTTTTTAAAGCATCCGCTAAATATGATGCACCAAGAGGACCAATATTATTTGAACCTATATATAAAGTTTCAAGAGCAATATTGACTTTTAAAACTTCGACAAGGTGTTGTGCACCAATAGGTCCAATATTATTATTCATCAAATCAAGTTTAGTCAAAGTACAATTAAATTTAAGAGCATTACACAGATCATATATCTCTTCAAACTGATTTTTATATAGATCCAATGCCATTAATGTCTGGTTGTATTTTAGAAATTCTGATATATTTGCAATTGACTTATTAATTTTATTTCCTGAAATATCTAAATATTTAATTGAACTATTATTTTTTAAACAGTTTACCAATTTAACTATTTTTTCATCCCCTAGCTTATTCCTACTTAAATCAAGATTTGTAAGTGTTTGATTCACTCCTAAACATTTAGTCAAAAAAATAAATATGTCATCTTGTCCAATAGGTTCGTTTCTCAAATCAAGGTTTGTAACACTTGTATTCTTACCAAGTGCTGTAAGTAAATAGAACACAACTTTCCCAATATTATCTGAATGGTAACAATGAAAAGAGATATCTTTAACAATTGAATTCATCTCTAATGTGTAGAATAGATACTCATATTCTATACAATTTAGTTTCGTTATAAGACAGGATGATATAGATGCATATTGACGATTTAATATTTTGTCAATCTCAACTTTATTATTCATTTGATTCTTAAGATAATTAAGTTATAATAGCACAATCTTATAGATAAAAAATCAATTTTTCCATAATGGATGCAGCTTAAGGAAATTGTATTATAAGTAACAAAATATAAAAATATAAGGCTATTACTTCACAATATGATCATCCATCAAATGATGCCCAAGATATTATTTGATAGATACAATATTGTGAATACAGTAGCCGGATTAGTAATCTGATAGTCTTTTTCATATGAAATGTATTCATAATATGATTATCCAGATGATAATCAGGTTGCTGTATTATTGATGTCATTGCATGGAAGACTACATTGAATAATTATCACAATTATGCTTAAAAAAGATATGAAACAAATATAATTAATTGATTAATAATCTTTTTCCTTATTCATAAGTTTCATAAGTTTCATAAGTTTCATAAGTTTCATAAGTTTCATAAGTTTCATAAGTTTCATAAGTTTCATAAGTTTCATAAGTTTCATAAGTGACATTTATTCATTGATTTTTCCAGTAAATATAAGTCAAGAAAATGTGATTCAAAAAATTACATTATAGACTTCATTATATGTCATAAAATAATCTGATAAAATCCAATAATTTTTTAACTAATAAATCAATTTTGAATGATTATGTATAATTGATAAATTTTTCTAATTCAGTTTGTAATTTACCTATTTCAGAATTTATTTGCTTGAGTTCATTCTCCACTCTCTCTTTCTTGGCATGTAACACTTCTATTTGTAGATATAATTTATCAAACATGTTATCTTCTAATCGATCCACAAAAAGATTATCATCATCTGCTTCAATCATATTTTTTATCTTATAACTTTCATAATTACCATCATTCAAATATCCAATATTCATAATTTTCTCTTTGATATTGTGACAAATATTTTCTTCAATAGTATCTTTACAATACAAAATATACTGTAAACAATCTGATTTTCCCCCTGCTCGATTAATTCTTCCTAGAGCTTGTAACATATCTTGAGCAGAGTAAGATGGAAAGATAATTGCAACTCTTGGATGTTTTCCAGATGTATCATGTAAACTGATGCCCACACCACCAGATTTGATATTACAAATAATTACTTTTTCTTCATTATTGTTAAAACGATCTATATTTTTGTACCGATCACCTATTTTTTGTTCTCCATAGACTACACAGTTTGTTCCAAGAGCTGGACTTAAAATATTGATTGTTTCAGTGAAATTAGTAAAGATGGCTATCGATTTACCTTGATTCATAAAATCTTTTGCCATTTGTAATGCTTTTGGTATTTTAAGGGACTCAATTTTCATCCTCGCATATGTTATTTTGGCAAGTGCTTCAGAATGTAACTCTTTTGTTGTGGCTTCTTGAACTGCTTGTTTAATCAAATCGTACATTTTTTGTATCTCTATCGCATTTTCCATAACATAACAGTCAGCAATAACTGTATTTTTGGGGAATATATTTGGTAACATTGATATTTTCATCCGACTGGCATATTCGTTAAATATATATTTATGAATAGCAAGCATTGGATTAGTTTCCAAATTATATTTCTCAGCACACTGCATAATCCATTTTTTTCCTTGCTTGAGATTACTGTAAAATCCCAATGCATAACCACAACTAATAAATGTGTCAATTTTCTCAGATACAGTTGCCGATAATAATAACATTTTACATTTAGCATCAGCTGCTTTAATGAGTAGTTCTGAATTATTGCTGATTTTATTTTTACACTTGTGAACCTCATCAAAGATAAGAATAGTATTTTCAGGAATATTTTCCCATCTATAAATTGGTTTGTAAGTTTTCTTGGATAATATATCATTTTCACATTCTTCTTTGGTGAGACTTCTTTTACCGATAATTCTAAGGTAAGGACATTTCATTTTTATCTCATAAACACCTTTATATGTTCCACAGTTTTTCAACCTTTCATAATTAACCAAATAATAATTTTTAATTTCGAAAAATTTCAAAACCTTGTGCCAACTATTTAGTACTGTTTTTGGCGCAATAATGTAAGGTTCTAAGTTTAAGACTTTACATAGTGCTACAGCAACATATGTTTTACCTGTACCAGTATCTGAAGCATCAAGACACCTTCTATATTTTGATATAGAAGAAAGTAAATTATTTAGATGATCTAATTGATAATCAAATAATTTGGATTTTATTTCTTCGTGAATACTCATATATTTAATATTATATTTTATACATATTGTAACTATATTTCAATTTTATTGAAAAAATGAAATTTATACTTATTGGGTTATTGTTTTGGTATTATTATTGTGGAGCGTCAAATGGAAAATCTACCTGCGGAGATACTCCAGTACATATGTGATTTTTTGGATGCAATGAGCCAAATTATTTTTAGAACAATCAATAGATTAAACTATAGTGTAATAAGAATTACCGATTTATATCATATACCAGAAAAATATAGACATAAATTAAATGATAATATTTTGAGGAAATATCAATATGTAAAATATTTATACCCTAGTCGAACAATTACAGATATTAGTTATTTGACCAATCTAGTTGAGCTTAATGCACCTTTAGGAACATTGATAGGTGACACACAAACATTATTATTGCAAAAATTAGAAAAATTAGTTGCTAAAAGTAATGAATGTTTTATAGATATAAACCATTTACAAAACTTGAAAATATTAAATATTTCTGGTAATTGTATGATAACAAACATTGGAATTCAAAATTGCACTAATTTGATAAAGTTAAATATCAACCACACAAATATAAATAATATAAATCATTTAGTTAATTTGAGAGAATTGAATTGTGCCGGTTCCAGTCTTGTGACCGAAGGATGTTATAAATGCACAAATCTTGAGTCTATTATATGTACTGCGTTTGCAAAGAAAACAATGCTAACAGAATTTAATTGTTTCACTAATTTAAGAAAATTGATTACTTCAAGTAACGAGTTCATAAAAAATGAAAATATTAGTCAGTGCCTTAATTTAACAGAGTTAGATGTTAGTTATACAAATATATCTGATCTAAATAATTTGACTAATTTACAAAGATTACGAGTATCCGGTTGCGAAAAATTAACACATGTTGGTATTGAGAGATGTGTTAATTTAATCAAATTACAATGTTATGGCTCCACAAATATAACTAAAATTAATCATCTAACAAAATTGGAACACTTAATTATCAACGAAACTTGCAAAATCTCTGAAATAGAAGTAAATAAATGTACCACTTTAAAAAAATTATCTGTTAGAAGTAATAAAAAAATCAAAAATATCAATTATTTAACTAATTTAACAACATTGGAAGCGTCTGGAAATAGTAGTGGTGTCACGCAAAATGGAATTAGGGAATGCACTAATTTAGTGAAATTAAAAATTGATGGAAATCAAAATATAAAAAGTGTGAATCATTTGCAAAAATTAAAATATTTGCATGCCCAAGGTGTTTGTGGTATTAATGATTCAGGAATCAAAAAATGTACAAAATTAGTATTATTAGATATATCTTACAATAAAAAAGTCAAAAATTTGAATCATTTACAAGATCTGAAATTTTTATATGCTTGTGGAAGGAATTGTGGGGTATCAGACAAAGGAATATCCGAATGCAAGTCACTGATCATGATAAAAGCAAATAACAATACCAAAATTAAAAAAAAGACTGTGGGGTAAAACGGAATAACGATTATTATAATCAAGATACAATAACTATTTTATTATTTTGTATGTTAAATAATATATAATGGATGTTAATCAATTAATAAAATGTATGAGTAACCAAAATAAATATATTCATACTAAATTTTATACAAAATGTATTGAAAAGCTCGAAGCATATAAATTAGAATCTGGTAATCAAATAGAGAAGATACCAGAGAATAAATATATATTAGAATCGATCAGAGTTTTTTTATTACACAAAGAGTATTTTATTTATATTGCAGATCGTTCATTATTAGCCACATTTAAAAATAACATATGCTATCGAATCTTAGAATTATCACCTAAAAGTGTCAATAATTTGCTGCACCAGATCTATGCCATAGAAGATAATATCGTTAAATTGATATGCGAGAAAATACCATATCAAATAGACAATCCATGCTTTGTCATATCCCAAGAAGCTTTAGAGATTAAAAATGATAAATGCATTAGTATTTCTGGTGAGAAGAAGTATGATATTACAAATTTAATGTTAGGCGTCGAATCATTAAAAATATTAGAGCATCAAGATTTGAACAGATTTTGCAATTTTGTTATATCGGAAAAGCCTGAAGTGAAAAAATCTATAAATATGTTCAGCCAATTTTATCAATTTTATGAAAAATTAGATTTAGTAACAAAAGAACGATTAATTTTATTTAGTGGAGCTATATTACATAGTTTAGGGACAACATATACAGCGGATATCGATTTGATATATTATGGAGAAGGTGAATCCAAGGAAAAGATTGACAGATTATTAAACACTTTCAAAAAAAATGACAATTATGATTACAGTATTATATACGATAAAACTGTTTTAGCTAGAAGACCTAGTGGATATTTATATAAATGGCTTTATGAAAAATGGCCAAATTTAGTGGATAAAGAAAATATGGTTGAAGTAATGGCTGACCCTAAATATCATTTTCATTTTTTGGGAATTAAAATGGTTGGTGTTAAAATGATAGTTGAAAGATTATTAGCAAGAGCATCACCATCAGCGTTTGTTGATTTATTAATGTTAAATAAAATTAATGGTTATAAGAGCTCCCCATGTTTCCCTAATTTATCACTCAGACAAGGGCAAATAAAAGTGTATAATGATCAAGAAATAAATAAAACATTGAATACTGTCAAAAATTATTTCAAATATTGGCATGGTATTGATACTACAATAGATACTTTAAAAAAAGAGATTGTAAAATGCAATGAACTACCGCATAATATATACTCGAAAAAAACAGAACCATTTAAATACTCAAGTGAAATTACAAGGTACCACAATATGTTTGCCAAAAATTATATTAACAAATATTTCAGAAAAAGTAAACTTCTTGATATTGGTGCGGGACCATTAAGACAAATCGATTATTATAAAGAGATTGGTATTAGTAAACTAGTAGCCATAGAACCATCTGAATATTCAATTGAAGAAGGTATTAAAAATATGAAAAAAAGGAATATTGATATAAATATTGATATAATTAATGGTTATGGTGACGAATTATGGGAATTAAATGACAAATATAAAGATGTAATTGATAATAAGCCCTATAAATCCATTCTATTTAAATTTACAATTCATTATATGCTCAAAAATATAGACAATGTACTCCAAAATATTAAAAATGTCAATACAGATAATACAACTATTATGATAACATGCTTAGATGGTAACAAAATTAATGAAAAATTACGGCAACATAACGGTAGATATGAGATCATATTTGGAGAGGAACCTCTATACGGTATTTACGACATGAATCGTACAGAAAATGGATTACAACAAATAATGATATATTTTAGAGGTGTATATGGAGTAGAAAATGGTTCTATAGAATACCTTGTAGATATTGATTGGTTAATTGCTAAATTTGAATCAATTGGATATAAAGTGGTAGAAAATAAAAGCTTTTTGGATACATCTGACCCACATTTAATTAGGTTACGAGATAAATTGAATAATACTCAAAAAAAAGTATCAGAACTCCATAAAATTTTAATATTATCAAAAAATGAATTTTCTAACAAGGTAGCTGGTTACTATAATTTGTATCTTAAATATAAAAAAAAGTATATTAATACAAAAAAAATGAAAAATAAATAGTAAAAAATTGGTTCTTATATCATAATATCTTGAAAATGTGTGATCAACTAATTAATCATGTTAATTTTGATGAGAAAGGTATGATCAAAATTAAATCTTTAAAAAATATTCCTATTTATATTGTTTACACTTTGCAAAGAACATTATTGGGAGAAATATTAAAGAAATTTGAATTGAATTATGATAATGGAGTCAAAAATAGATTTTATTATAATTCTAAAATATTAAATAGATCTATTGAAGAGAAAGATTATTCAAAAACACCAGAAGAACTTGGATTTAAGAAAATAGAAATAATCAATATATCAAAAACACCGTTTGAACCAAAAAAACCTATTATCAAAAATGAAGTTATCATTAAGGATGTATATGGAAAAATATTCAAATTCAATATTAATCTTGAAAAAAGCGTCGAAAGGCTCAAAAGGAAAGTCAAAAAAATGACAGGTATCAAAGTTCATCAACAAATAATGGCAATCAATGATTTGAATTTAGATGATGCCAAACCATTAAAAAATTATTTGGATATAGTTTCAAAAGAAATCCAATTGTTACCAAAACCATTAACTTATACTATTATGGCACAAGATTTTTATGGTAAAACGATTCTGTTAAATGCAAAGTATGATGATTCAATTTTGAGTCTTAAAAAACAAATTGGCCAACATGAAAACATAGATACGATACAAATAAATATTGGGTTAAATGGAATATATATGAACGATGATAAAACACTCAAAGATTATAAGATAAGGGAAAATGCAAAAATAATATATGCTCATAAATCATTTGTAGATATGGAAGAAATTGAGATATCTATTGAAAATGAAGATGGTAAAAGGTATTCATTCAAAGTTATGCCTTCAATGAAAATATATGATTTAATAAAAATGATTTACAGACGATTGAAAATATCAGGAACTATAAAATTATTCATTCCAAAACATAAAGTATTATTGAATTACGGTAAATCTTTGGTGGATTATCAAATTGTACATGGCTCAATATTGGTTATGAAAGTGAGATTCGGAATGCAAATTTTTTGCAGGAATCTAATCGGTAAAACTATTACATTGACATGCAGTGGTTGTGAAACCATTTATGAACTCAAAGAACAAATTGAGGAACATGAAGGCATACCACCCAAAGATCAACGACTTATTTATGCTGGTGGACAATTAGAAGATGGCAGAACATTGAGTGATTATAATATTCAAAAAGAAAGTATGATCCATTTGTGTTTATCTTTACGTGGCGGAATGTATAAAGAAACAAGTGGGAAAGATGGCAATTTCAAACCTCTTAAACCATGTGTCCTTTTTATGGAATAGTATCTAATAGATAAAAGTCAATGAATAAATGTCACTTGTGAATAAGGAAAAAGATTATTATCTAACAATTCATAAAGTGTATAATTTTTTTATTGATCACTCAAGTGTGGCACAATACAATAACTTGATATAATCCAGGAACCACATTGAAGATTCATGGTCAAAGCTATTCGATCAAATACTCTGTTATATTCCGGTTAGTTATCTCTATTACTTTTTATGTGTAAATATAAAAGTTAAGAGTAACCAAAATAGATAAATGAAAAGAAACAAAATGAATAATAATATTTTTAATACTATTTTTTTATGAAAATAATATGACAATAACCATATTATGGATCCACGCAGGAGTTTCCACAATAAAATAATCATAAAATGGTGTATTATAATCTATTTTATGATTATTTTATTGTGGAAACTCCTGCGTGGATCCATAATATGGTTATTTCCAGTAAATTACTTTCATAAAAAATATCATAAAAAAATATAATTATCTAGTTTATTACTTTTTATTTATCTTTTCGGATGCTCATATATTTATGTCAAATATACTAAAAAGTAATACATACTAATAATATGAAAAAATATTTTATGCCATGATTTGACAAAAAGTATATAATAATCAAATGATTTAATAGGTTTCCATTTGACCGAAATTGTATTGTGAAATAACAGCATAGAAATATTCTTCATATAACTAATCAAATTAGTAGTTATATATTAGACTTTTTTCCAGGCTGCATTCATGAATAAAAAAATTGATTTATTTTCTAATTCAAATAATAATAATTATAGTATAGAATATCGATGAAAAGATTTTATAAGAATGAATTACCGAATGTTGATGACATGGTTATTGTCAAAATCACAAGAGAAGATGATCATGGTTACTATGGGTCTTTGATAGAATATGATAATATTGAAGGGTACCTCCCTCTATCGGAGGTAGTCAAAGGGAAATATGCCAAAAAACATATTCTCAAAGAAGAACAACTAATTCCGCTAATTGTTATCAAAGTTGATACCCACAAAAAATTTATTGACTTATCTAAAAAGAAAGTTGACAAAGAGCAAGAGAGTTATATTCTTTTAAAATACAAAATTTGCAATAATATTAATAAATTGGTTAATGAGTGCTATATCATGTATTTAAAATATTGTGATCTTAGTTCAAGCGATATTATTCATACGATGAACGATATAATGAACCAAACGATATGGAAAATGTACGATGGAGAAACTAAAGACTATACAATTATTTTTAAAAATATTTTGGAAAATCCGAAGCTTATACTGAGTGAAGACTTATTTTCTGGAGAATTTATCGACAAAGCGATCGAAAATTTCAATAGTAGGATCGTTAAAAAAAGTATGATTATGGAAATGGATTTCAATTTAGTTATATTGGAGAATAATGCCCTTGGAAAGCTTAAAGAAATTTTGTCTTTTCAAATCACAGAAAATAAATACTATATTGATATTATCGTTATCTCGCCACCATTATATCGAATAAGAATAGAGGGATACAATAAAGATCTTGGTTTTGAAATAATGAAACAAATTAAGAATAGTATAATTGCTAAATTACAACTATACAAACATATTGTAAAATTTGGTGATATCGATGTGGTGAGTGATTGTACTTATGAAATTAAATTTATGGGAAATTATGAATTGGAGACTCTAATGTTAAAATAAATTATTCTTCAACAATTATATTTTGATTTTTTAATTTGGCATGACCACTATTTTTAACTAATAATTTTCTCCCTTTGGATGTATCTAAATATCCTTTAATTTGGAACTCTTTGGAGTCATGTATTTTGTGATGGCATATTTTACAGATAACTATTAGGTTACTTTTATTATCTTTTTTAATCTCTCTTCCTTCTGTGAATTTATTTTCATTAAATTTATTTTGTTCCACAATATGGTGTGTATCAAGAGCATTAGAAAACATATTTGATTCATTAATAGATACGCCACATAAGGCACATTCGTGCATAAATACATTAGAATTATAATTTGATTTTTTATCGTTTAAAATAGTATTAGGAATATTAATTAATTCATTTTTGATTTCTTGTGCTAATTTTATAAACTCATTATCTTTGAGTATATATCTTGCGATTGTTAATCCATAAATAGATTCACCAACACCGGGTTTAAGCAATCTATCAAAGACTAATATATCATTTTTGGGATCATAATGGATAGACAAATGGTAGAATTTAACATTTTGAAGTTCCTGTACTCTTTTAATATTCACAACATCGTGTAAATGTGTCGCAAAAATGAAAGATGAGTGTGATTTAGACAGAGTAATAATTGAAGCAGCAACAATAGCATTACCCGATATATGTTCTGTTCCTTTTGTTAATTCATCACCAATGACTATAGTTTTAGGTCCTGCTCTTTTCAGAATAGCTTTTAATTCTGTCATTTCCAATGTGAACGATGATTGATTTTTAAAAAGGTTGTCATTACCAGTGATTCTGGCAAATAATCCTTCATATGGTGAATATTTAAATTCTTGTGCAGGAACATACATTCCGCATTGAGCCATAATCAAGTTCAAACCGATTGCTTTCATTAAGGTAGATTTACCTACTGCATTTACTCCGTAGATTAGAATACCTTCTTGCGGATTATCGTTGTTATGGGTATCACCTAAAATAATATCATGGGAAACATATTCAACATCTGTTCTAATTCTTTCAACAATTGGATGCCTTATTTTTTTACAATCTATAAATCCGTTGGAATAATATTTTTCTTTATTTGTTATAATTTGCGGTTTACAATAGTTATAATTTTGTGATATTTTTGCACAAGATTTGATAAAATCGATTTGAGCTATAAATTTAGAAATAGACCTAAACATATTTTTGTATTTTTTTGAATAATTAGCTAAAATATTAAGATATTTGTCTTTGATTAATTTGATTAATTTTTCTTTGAGAAGGATAACATTGTCAGATTTATTATAAAAATCTTTAAAAAATATTTTAGTATTGCCTGTTTTTAATTCTTTGTATTCCATTTTTTTGGGATCGACACTAAAATGGTCGTTAATTTTGATTGACTCCACATTTTCCAGTTTTGTTTTGAGACAATGAGCCCGTTTTTTGGTCATACTTAAATAATATCCTTCCTTCTTATCTTTCAATAATTTTATTTTTTCATTACCTTCATTTTTCTTACTAAATCTTGGATTATCGTCGATATAAGTTCCTAATTTAACGCAAACTTCTTTTAAAAATTGAATGTCGGTATCAACTTTAGCATTTAGTTCATCGATCGAGTTATATACCCCTTTAAGAAAAAATGATGTTTGAATATCGGTTATATATTGCCTTTTTAGCTCATTTATATTGAACGTCTTTTTACAAGAATCTATAAATTCAACTAATTGATCAAATATTATTTTTTCTGGTATAAATTTTGAGTTGTATTTGGTATCTTTAATTAATTTCAAAATATTATCGATTTCCTCAAAACTTTCCAACAAATTAGCAAATTCGCATGGATGTATTGAAGACAAGAAAATTTTCCTGGATAATTTTTCAATATCTAAAATATAGACTAAATGTTTTTCTAATTTTTCATATAAACTATTTTTGATTAATTCTTCGATACAATTATATCTTAATTCGATTGCATCAATATCGTTTAATGGTCGACACAAAGTATGTTTTAGGAATCTTCTTCCCATAGCTGTTGATGTTTGGTTAACAACATCAAATAAGCATTTAAATTTAATATTTGATGTTTCCAAAGCATTATTTTCCAATATATTGAGTTGGTAAATTGCATTATTTCCTAAGACTAAATATTTACTATTGGAAAATAGTGTTGGTTTATCAAGATTATTAATAAAATTTTCATTGTGTTTGTATGCAAAGTCAAGAAGAACTATAAAACTCAATCTTGCATAAGACATCTTTTCCAGATCGAGGTACTCTATCGGTGTTTCCATATCATGATCTTTATAAACTTTTCCAAAAAATTCGTTTTGATAAGATATTTTATGGAAATTTTTATTGACAGATAATCCTGTGATATATTGAACACTTTTATTTTCCAATTCTAAGTATACCAATAACTCTTCTTTACTCATTGAAATATTTTGAATCTCTTTTCTGGTAATAATTACTTCTTTAGGATTGTGACTAATTATAAATCTATAACACTCATCCAAAGCAAATTTCTCATCACCAATAGTCGAAAAAACTTCATAGACAGACGATTCACCAGTCGATAAATCTACTGATGACATACCTATACATGTTAAATAGTTTCCAGTAATCTGTTTTTCATCTTCAATATAGATACTAACTAAATTATTGGATTCAGTTAAATTAGAATCGCCAATATATGTTCCAGGTGAATAAATTCCAACAACCTCCCTTTTAGGATTTGGGGGAGCTGTCACTTGATCGATAATAATGACAGTGAAACCATTATCTATCATAATTTTCAAAAATTTATCAAGAGCTGTAATATTAAAACCAACCATATAAGGATTTTTCTCATCAACTCTGGTAATTTTCTTATCTCGTTTACTTTTGACTAAATTGGTTATCTCTGATATTTTATTTAAATCGTAACCTCTTGTATCTGTGCCATAAGCTTCATAGAAACCACCAATCATCATAAAAACAATGGTTTTATTGCCATATATTTTAGTATATTTTTCTTGATAAAATAAATATTCATCAATTATACTTTTGGTCATATTAATTATTTAAATTATAAAATCTTTAAATAATTTATCATAAAAATATATTAAACTAATGTTTTTTTAGAGTTTTATTGATTTGTCTAAGTAAATATTCTCTAATAGCTTGTTTGAGGTAATATTCATTTTTAGGCAAATTAACCCATTTAGTTCGGGTCTCTTTAATGAATTTCTCTAGAATAGAAGCCAAATCGTATTTAGTCAAGATTAATTTCTCGATAAATTCCACTTTTTTCTCTGCTATTTGATCGGTATCTTTAGCAATGTTGCTGGGATTATATTCAGAAGGAGATTTGATGAAATCAACTTTACCATCACGATAAGTAAAATAATTTAAAATATCGTTAATATCATCCATCAACCATTCATCTCTTGTTTTATCATAATAGTAATCTAACATTGTTTTTCTAACACTTGGTTGAGTGTCAATGGTATCATAAATACTTACAATTGGTTTACTATATTCAAAATTAATAGTTAATGGCAAATTGAAAGGAGCCAATGGTGAAACTGGCGAAAGAATGGTATCGGTTGTGACTACAAAATCGGAATATGGTTTAGAATAAATAATTGAACTCGTAGGTGAGTAAAAAATGGACATTATATATAATAACAATCAAAAAAAATATTTTTATCACAAATTAAAAATCTTCTTTTTTTGATATTGTTGCTTCTATTTTTCTAACCACAAAATTAATCAAAAAATTTAACATTGTTTTGTTATGTGACTCTATATCTGACCATACCGATTTATACTCGTTGATATACTCATTTAAAAATTTATAGATAAATTGTTTAGTTGTTATTTTTTTTATAAGAAAATTTATTTTTTCAACATGATATTCATCTGTACTACTATTTTTGCTAAAATATATTTTATCTTGATCTACATATATATATTTTTCAACAACTGGATATATATTTTTGATCCATTCCTTTTTTATGATATAAATGTACAAATCGATTAATTGATCATTCAAGATATCAACATTTGATCCATACACTTTCCATGAACAATCGATAATCCTCAATTGTGTATATAATGGGGATTGGTTGTTTGAAATCCAATCTAAGGCACTCTCGAAAGAGAAAATATCGTAATAAGTTTTCAGAAAGTAGTCACAGTTGAACGAAAATGTCGGCACAATAAAACTTAATTCAATTTGGTGCCTATCAATATCCTCCTTTGATGATGGTATAATACAGATATCGGCATTCATAGATGTTTTATTTTTTTCATCAAACCAGTGCATTGTTGGACAAAAAGGTTTATTTTTATGTGTTAAGTAACTTAGTGTAATAGGATGTATAATATAAGTACCAGGCTCATAACATGGTCCTATACATTGTTTATTATTAATACTAATTGGATATTTCTTTTTTGTTAATTCCATGATTATAATATACATCCAAAAAAAATTAATTTATATTTGTCAAATCGTAATCACTAATTTTTAAAGATTGATTAAATTTTTTATTAATTCTTTCACATATCTTATTTTCTACAGTATGATGACAATATATAATATTTTGCTTAATATAGATAGGATTATATACTTTTTCTGTATATTCAATCGTTTTAGTCAATCTCGCGGAAGATGTTGGTGGAAAGATTATCGTTGCAATAGGAAAGTTCAGCTCGATTTTTTCCAAATTTTGAGTGTTTGTAGTAGCATCCATATTACAAATAACAACATCGTATTTCTCTAGTTTCAATAAATCTTTGATATTTCCCTTTCTGCAAATTGTTATACAATTACCAAAAAAATCTGATAATATTTTAACTGTTCTATCAAAATTAACATAGATTATAATTTTTATTCGTTGATTTAACAATATATTGCATAAATTTTTAACTATATATACTTTGGCCAATTCAATGCCAAAAGTCAATTTAGTTATTTCCGATTCGATGATATTATTTTGAGAAATATAATAATTAATTTGGGATAAATTATTATTAATTATATTTGCACTATTTTTCTTATTATCGTAACATTGGATAAATATTTTATTATGTGGATTATTTTTCATCATTTCACCTTTTTGATGAATTATTTTATTGTATAGTGGAGACATATTATTTAATTCTAATTTATTTTCCCGAATTATTTTTCTTATCCAACTGTCTCCAGCGTTTAAAAATCTATAAAATCCAAGCAAATAACCAAATACTTGAAATTGTTTAGTATTTTGGATGATATGGTTACCCAAAAGTAATACTCGAAAACTATTTTTATGTTTTGGTTTAGTGGCCAAGAGTAGTTTTTCGCGTCTCGAATAGGGATCGAAATAGTTCATCAACGGATCATCAAAAATAATGACAGCGTTATGCGGTAACGTCCACTCATATTCTACTCCACATCCATTATCGGATATTTTAATAAATTTACATTTCACCCTTTCTCCTCTCTCGTACCAATAACCATCTTGGATCGTTTTATAATCTACAATACCATAATAATTCAAATCAAAAAGATGACATATATTTTTCCAATGTGTCATCATAATTTTTTGGCATACTATAAACGGTTTAAATTTTAATTGTTTGCATAATGCAATTGTAGTATACGTTTTTCCTGTTTTTGTTTCTGAAGCATCAACAATAACATTTTCTTTTTCACAAAGGGAAATAAGGTTTATGAGGTGTCTAATTTGAAAATCGTATAATTGCTGACTTATTTCTTCAGAAAAATTGATATTTTGCATATTTCCCGAATCGTAATCAAAAATATCTGCTATTACCTTTTCGATACTGCTCATATAGTTAATTTAATAATCAAATATTTATGTTATTTATTTTATCTACAATAAGTATTAAAGGGATGTACTTTGTGACAAATAATTTTAGTTCCGAAATAAAAAAGAATGTTGTATGGAGTGTTTTTCCCAACTTAAACTCAATTCACCAAAATATTCTTCACGAATATCTAATAAAAGTAATTGATACCATTGCAATTAAATTTAACTTTATGCCAACCAAAAGAGATACATATGAAGATCAACTTAGACAAAACGGTTATCGAGATACCATTGGATTTTTATTAATTCTGTTGCCTTATATTCATGGTGATAAATCTAAATTGAAATCGTTAGACGATTTGTATTTTAGCAAAGAAAATAATATTGATATCAACGATTCAGAACCTGTTTACAACTACTCTAATTTACAATATGGAAGGTGCAAAAGGATATCTTATAAAAAAGGAATTAAAGCAGAAGAGATTCCATTTTCCACAGACCATCTTAGAGATAATTTCATCTTGTTGTTAGAAACAATAAAAACAATTGCTAATAAATTATATGTTAATTGGATCAATATTAGACCGGTTGATAAAGCGTCTATCAAAAAATTACAATCTTACCAAGAAACAAAAGTAAGATTTACAGAACATAAAATTACCTCATGGAATCCATTTAACGATACAGATGAAACAAAATACAATACTGGCCTTGATGGATTAGATATTTACGATCTAACAACCAATTATTTATATTATGGAATTAAAGATATTAAGTGGACAATTTACGAAATATTTATTGATCAAGTGCCTTATAAATTAATTAATATGATTCATAGTATAGTTAATTTAGATAGTATCATCAATAATGAACCATGGAATAGTTTGGATCATCGGGCACAACAAGAGTTCGTTGGTCAATTGACTAACTTAATGCAAATTCTGGATCAAAATACTTCTTATAATAATTTAACTCCTAAACATAT
>Ga0315900_10005384_pt1 | contig 17597 bp, 10 predicted proteins | sample LakEriMetagenome_FD_203521 | JGI IMG/M metagenome (GOLD analysis project Ga0315900, IMG submission 203521) | Freshwater fungal communities from buoy surface, Lake Erie, Ohio, United States - Buoy 12 MA114 | ecosystem: Environmental > Aquatic > Freshwater > Lake > Lake biofilm | place: USA: Lake... | reverse complement strand
GCGATTCGAGATGCACCTCGCGCTCAAAAACACCTTGGGAGATGCCGTGGCAAACACAGTGATGGAACATCTACCACCCAGTGGCTGGGGCGATGTCGCACGCGAACGCGACGTCGTTCGTTTAGAACGCAAACTGAACCTCATGATCGCCAGCACACTCACTGGCGCTCTTGCGCTCATCGCGATTCAAGTTCAAATTCTGCTGAGCATCAGCAACTTATGATTCAGCGCGCGCTGTTAACAATCTCACGCAACTTCGGCATCACATTTTTCGCAAAGCGTTCGAGACTTTCATTGTGTGCTGATGGCCGTACTCCAGGTGGTGCAACATACGTGACAAGGTCTGTAATTCCATACTCCAGTAAAAACGCAGACAGTTCTGCGACAAGATGATCCTCATCACCAATTACCCACGTCTGTGGAATGCGATCGTCTGATTCCCATGCTTCAAAGTTGTCGCCGGCTTCATGATTCCAATCGCGATACATCTTCGCGCGATACACCTCACCTGCTTTGATCGGCGGCCAGTCTCGTTCGCGATCATCTGTGACCAGCCATGAACGCATAATGCCTACGCGAAATTCGTTGGCGTTGCGTCGATGTTCCACAAGTGCACGGTGCCAAGGATCAAGCACGAGCCCACGTGATCCTTGCGGCAAGAAGTTAAGTCCCATTCGTGCGGCACGTTCAGCACCGGGAGTGCTTTGTGCTGCAATCCATAACGGAATACCGCTCTGTTGCACGGGCTTTGGATACACGTTCACATTTGATAGCTGATAACGCTTCCCGGAAAAATTGACTGCATTGTCAGACCACGCTTGTCGCAGAATCTCTATTGCTTCTTCTGTGAGCGAGACGCGATTTTTTCGGTTCATTCCGAATGCGTTGAACTCATGAACGGCATACCCCATGCCGAGTCCTAATTCCATTCGGCCACCACTGAGTTGATCAAGAACAGCCATATCCTCTGCCAAACGAATGGGGTGATGAAATGGCGCAAGCGCAACGTCAGTTGAAATACGTATTCGTGACGTGCATGCAGCAATCGCACCAGCCACCGGTTGAAACGATGGTAGGTAGCCGTCTGGAACAAAGTGATGTTCGCTTAACCACACCATGTCGTAACCCAGTTGGTCAGCAAAGCGAATCTGTTCCAATGTCTCTGCGTACAGGTCGGCGTGGGAGAAACCTGCTCCAGGCGGAAGCCGAAAGTCGTACGCAATACCTAATCGCAGAGTGGGTGCTGTATGGGTCATAGACACATTTGACCACCCATTTGATTACCCCCTCACCACCCGAAATCAGCCAATCGTCTCCGTGGCGCTATCTCAGGGGCCTCTTCATGGCTCAATTTGGGGTTGGTCTCGTATCTGAGTGTCGGATTTCACTAACGTACGGACGTCCAAATTTAAGGGTGCGCCAACTCGGTGCGCCCACAACCCGGAGAGCAAATACGTGTCACGTTTAATAACAAGCCTCGTAGCAGCTGAGGGCGGATACCAAGAATTTGACCTGCGAGGTGGCGAATGGGCGGTGCTGTTCTTATCAGCGGCCGCGGCACTTCTTGCTATCGCAGTCGGATTTCTCTTGGTCCGTTCTGTTATGGCTGCTGACGAAGGTACGCCCAAGATGCGAGAGATTGCTGCGGCAATTCAGGAAGGTGCTTGGGCATATCTCAAGCGTCAGTTCCGCACCATCGCAGTCATCCTTGTACCACTCGCAGCAATTGTGTTCCTTACGTCAACTGCAATTGAGCGGCCAGACGGAACCGAAGCACTGAACTTTGCGCAGGCTGGAATCTGGCGAACTGTGGCATTCATCCTCGGATGTGTCGCATCAGGTTTCACCGGATACATCGGTATGACACTTGCAACGCGAGGCAACGTTCGCACTGCGGCTGCTGCGCTCACCGGCTCAATGCCACGCGCACTGACTGTCGCGTTCCGCACTGGCGGTGTTGCAGGCATGTTCACCGTTGGTCTCGGTCTGCTTGGTGCAACCGGAATCATCATGATCTTCCAAAACACTTCAAGCGTGATCTTGGTGGGCTTTGGTTTTGGTGGCTCGCTCTTGGCATTGTTCCTGCGCGTCGGCGGTGGCATCTTCACAAAAGCTGCTGACGTTGGCGCTGACCTCGTGGGCAAAGTTGAAGCAGGTATTCCTGAAGACGACCCGCGTAACCCAGCAACAATTGCAGACAACGTTGGCGACAACGTGGGTGACTGTGCTGGTATGGCCGCTGACTTATTCGAGTCATACGAAGTGACGTTGGTTGCGTCAATCATCTTGGGTGTTGCTGCATTTAAGTCAATTGATGCAAACCCAGCACTTGGTTTGGTGTTCCCACTCGCTGCTCGTGCAATTGGTGTTATTGCATCAATTGCCGGTGTGTTCGCAGTAAAGGCTCGCGAGGGTGAAACCAATGCATTGCGTCCAATTAACCGTGGTTTCTTGGTTGCTGGAACGTTGACATTGCTCGGAACCTTGGCTTTGGCCTTGACATACGTCGGTAACGACCAGTTCAATGCCGGATGGCGTGTCTTTGGTGCCGTTGCCATTGGTCTTGTGCTCGCACAGTTGGTCAGCCGCTTAACTGAGTACTACACGGGTACCGAATACGGTCCGGTGAAAGAAATTGCTGAGTCATCAGAGACTGGTCCGGCAACAGTTGTTTTGTCGGGAACATCCTCTGGTCTTGAGAGCAGCGTGTACGCAGTTGTTGCAATTGCAATCGCAATTGGTGTGTCGCTAGCACTTGGTGGCGGCAACTTGCAGTTCTCGCTTTACCTTGTTGCACTTTGCGGTATGGGAATGCTCGCAACGACAGGTGTCATCGTGTCGGAAGATACGTTCGGTCCAGTGTCGGACAACGCCGCAGGTATTGCCGAAATGTCAGGCGAATTCCATGGTGAGCCAGAGCGCATCATGGTGAGCCTTGACGCCGTCGGTAACACCACAAAGGCCGTAACAAAAGGATTCGCTATCGGTTCTGCAGTTATTGCTGCAGTGGCCTTGTTTGCATCGTTTATTGAAACAGCTGCAGGCGAGTTGCTTGATAAAGAGACCATCGATGCTGCTTTGAAGACATCGCGTGGCATTTTTGATAATGCTTTGGTCCAAATTAACGTTGCAGATCCGAAGATCTTTATTGGTCTTTTGATTGGCGGCGCAGTGCCGTTCTTATTCTCAGCATTGGCAATTCGTGCCGTTGGTCGGACCGCAGGTGTGGTTGTGCAGGAAGTGCGTAGCCAGTTCAAAGACGGCGGCATCATGGCAGGCACCAAGAAGCCTGACTACGGCCCGGTTATCGACATTTGTACAGCGGCTTCACTACGTGAGCTCACTACTCCTGCACTTCTTGCTGTGTTGACACCAGTAATCATCGGTTTCGGTATCGACTGGAAAGCACTCGGTGCATTCCTCGCTGCAGTTATCTTGACTGGTCAGCTCATGGCGAACTACCTCAGCAATGCTGGTGGCGCATGGGATAACGCAAAGAAATACATCGAAGATGGACACCACGGTGGCAAGGGCTCCGAAGCCCACAAAGCAGCCGTTATTGGTGACACAGTTGGTGACCCATTTAAGGACACCGCCGGTCCTGCGTTGAACCCGCTGATCAAGGTGATGAACCTCGTGTCATTGTTGATTCTTCCAGCGATCATCTCGCTACAAGATAATGATGGCGGTCGCCTCGCTATTGCAGGTGCATCACTTGTCATCTTGGTTGGATCAATCGTCTTTTCAAGTCGACAGTCCGCGACAATCAAGTAACGAACCGTCCACATAATTAGTGAAAACCCCGGGGTTTATGCCCCGGGGTTTTTTAGTTGCATTTCGTTGAGGGGCGAATTCGGTCGATCTGGAAAATTACGTTCATGAACCGATGAAGATTTCGAAACAGTTACGAAACATTACGTGCCTATGGTTTCAGCGGTTGTAAGACCTCGAACTGATTGGAGTACCTAATGGAAAGTGGAAATCTTGCATGGATCATGATTTCAGCAGCCCTCGTGCTGTTCATGATCCCCGGCCTGGCTTTCTTCTACGGAGGCATGGATAGAAAACGCAACGTCCTCAACATGTTGATGATGAACTTTTACTGCGTCTTGATTGTCCCTGTTCTGTGGGTGATTGCCGGTTATTCATTGGCACAAGTCCCCTTCGGCAATGACTTCATTGGCAACTTTGATTCGTTCTTCCTGAAAGACATCTCAGTTGCTGGCGATGGCGGCGCACTCGCAACGGTCGCATTCCTCGGAATGTTCGCTGCAATTACCCCAGCCCTTATCTCAGGTGCCGTCGCTGACCGAATGAAGTTTTCAGCCTGGGCGATTTTCGTACCGTTGTGGTTGTTCTTGGCGTACGTGCCCATCTTTAAGTGGGTCTATGGCGGCTGGCTTGGCCAGCGTGGTTCGCTTGACTTTGCAGGCGGAACTGCCATTCACGTCAACGCTGGTATCGCAGCACTTGCTGCAGTGTTGGTGCTTGGAAAACGTAAAGCAGATCCCTCACCGCCCCACTCCATGCCTCTCGTCATGATCGGCACCGGCATTCTGTGGTTTGGGTGGTTCGGCTTTAACGCCGGTTCGGCACTTGCCGCAAACGGCCAAGCAGCGCAAGCATTCATGAACACTTTCCTCGCAGCTGCAGCAGCAGGTCTGGCATGGGTGTTGGTCGAATGGGTTCGAGACGGTCACCCAACAAACTTAGGTGCAGCCTCAGGCATTGTTGCTGGTCTTGTTGCAATCACACCAGCGGCTGGCTATGTCTCAGGCCCAGGACCAATCATCATTGGTCTGATTGCTGGCATTGTGTGTTGCTACGCGGTGAGACTGAAGACCAAGTTCGGCTACGACGATGCACTCGACGTAGTGGGAGTGCACTTTGTTGGTGGAATTGTTGGATCACTGCTCATTGGATTCTTCGCGAATCCCTCGTTCTTTGAAGGCAGCTTCAAGGAAGGCATCTTCTACGGTGGAGACATTCATCTACTGCTCGAACAGGCTCTCGCAAACGGTGTTGCGATCGTCTGGTCATTCATCATCACGTTGGTCATCATGCTTGCTCTCAAAGCAACAATCGGTGTCCGTGTGAAGGACGAAGTAGAAAACGGTGGACTGGATCTTGCGATTCACGGCGAAACCGCATACCACGACTGATTTGATCACGAGAAAGTAAAGGATTACGTATGAAACTCATTACAGCAATCATCAAACCGTTCAAGGTAGATGACGTCAAAGACGCACTGAAAGCCGCCGGTATCGATGGAATCACATCATCGGAAGTCCGTGGATTCGGTCGTCAAGGTGGACACACCGAGACCTACCGCGGCTCTGAATACAAGATTGACTTTGTCCCCAAAGCAAAGCTTGAAATTCTCGCCTCTGACGACAACGTTGATCGCATCATTGATGTGATCACCAAAGCCGCACAAACCGGCAGCATCGGTGACGGAAAAATTTGGGTGACGAGCGTGGATTCCATCATCCGCATTCGTACTGGCGAGACAGGCGAATCAGCGATTTAGTTCACTGTGTCTGTTCAATGAATTGAACAATGGTGCGGGCGAGTTCCTCACCTTTGTTCTCTTGTAAGAAGTGCCCGGCATCAGCAATCGCGACATGCGATTGTCCTTTGGTGCCGGGTACTTCACGTAAGAAGACTCCGTCGCCACCTTTAGTGATGGGATCTTTATCGCTAAAGGTGCACAACCACGGTTTATTAAATGCACGTAGCACTTCCCACGCTGCACGATTCTCTGCAACTTCCGGATACGACTCATCAACGGGAACGAATGACGGGAAAATGCGCGCTCCTGCTTTGTAAGTGTCGTCCGGAAATGGCGCATCGTAAGCGGCCACTTCTTCGGGTGAGAGTTGTTGCAGACTTCCACCGTTGACTAACGCCCCCACGTCAAATTTGGGTGTTTCTTTGGAGAACTTTTGCCATGCCAGAAAAGCATCAGAAATCTTGCCGTCGCCTCGAGGAAGTCCCGTGTTTCCCACGACTACCCGGTCGAAACGATCTGGTTGTGCTGCCACTAAACGAAGACCCACGAGTCCACCCCAGTCCTGACCGAAAAATGTGACGTCATGAAGATCGAGAACATCAAAGATCAATTCACTGGTCCACGCGACATGACGCGCGTATGAATAGTCAGAAAATTCGGTGGGTTTATCCGAACGACCAAAACCTATGAGATCAGGAGCTATCACTCGGTGTCCCGCTGACACCAAGATCGGGATCATCTTTCGATAGAGAAATGACCACGATGGTTCACCGTGTAGCAATAACACAGGATTTGCATCACGCGGGCCTTCATCCACATAGTGCATTCGCAATGTTCCACCCTCGGTGTCCTTGACATCTGCGTAGTGCGGGGCGAATGGAAAATCAGGCAGATTCGCAAAGCGCTCATCTGGTGTTCGAAGTGCTTTCATGGTGGACCTTTCAAGAATTAACGAGACGCGTCAACGAAGAGACACGAGAGTGCTGATACGAGAGTGGAAACAATTCGCGAAGTGGGCATTCCCTGATCAACTCGAAGTTGTTCTACGTGTTCGAATGACATCAGCGCGTTTATGGTGAGCAATACCGTCTTGACTTTTTCAGACGTCATCTGTTCACATTCTGGCGCAAACAACCGTTCTATTTGTTTCCGTGATTCCTTACGCGATGATTGAACATGTCGCAGCACAGTGTCATTGCGCACTGCGTGCATACGAGTAATACGCATCACATTCATCATGTCGAGGTATAAACCAACACGTTGTTCCACAATCGCCACAATTTTTTCATCAGTAGAAGATGTGACTGACATGGGCAAACGCGTTCGTTCCGCAAGACGTTTCCATTGAATCACAAATGCTGTGTGGCACAGATCATCAATGTCATCAAAATGGCGAAAGAGTGACCGCTCTGATACACCTGCACGCTCTGCAATTTCTGCCGCACTTGGATCGACATAACCATCGGCATACAGCGACACCAATGATTCGACTATGGCCTCACGACTTGCTTGCGCGCGGCGATGACGCCCGTCAGTACTTGATTGTTCTGTCTCAGTGATCGTCATGTCGGATGGCAATTTTTATTTGTTGTGAGGCAGTGCAGCTGCGGTAACGGAATCAAGTGTTGTTCGTAACGTCAATACATACGTTGATCCCGGATCGTGTCCGCGATATTGATTAACGATGCGATCTGTCTCATCTGGACTTTCAGTATGAATCAAGTCAACAACTTCCCACATCCGTCCATCACTAAGAACAGTTCCCTCAGCGACAAATGTTGGTGTTGTCGCATCTGTCTTGAGAGAACTATCCGTCTTGCCGCGCACAACCATCACCGTCGTGTGTGGCTTAGTGGGAATAGGACGCTCAACATCATCTAGTGCAGCATTGCTGGGACGACATGCGATCAACGTTGTGCGCAACATGCCCGCTGCCTTGTGCTTATGTTTTTCACCGAAGTCTTTACGTGATTGCATTTCCACGAATGACATACGAGTGGGATAACGCACAATCGCAATTCGATCCCAATCATCCGCTCCAACATCGGTGCGTTCAACGTCTGCAACAAACACAATCGCAGCACCGAGCTTGTTCAAAATTGACGCGGGGTTGTACTGGTCGTCTGCATCTCGACCACTAATCGGCGTACTTGCATCATCTTGCGCGTCATACTCTGCAATCTCGCGGTACTTCATGAGATTGACCATGTAGATAGGTCCGTCTTCTTCAGGCGGACGTGTTGCGAGAGTAAAGGCATACTCCTTGTTAATGATGCCGTAGCTGTGATTCAGTTTTGGCTTGTCGCTGTCAGCCATGGTGTACCACCCTGATAATGTTTTGTCAGACAGTCTGACAAAAGTTGTGAGGCGCGTCAAACCGGGATTCTGGGGGGATCATGGGGTCATACGAACCTTTCGCCGGCGTTATTGGTGACACGATCGCCGACTCAACACCGCATTGGCCAACACCACGTCATCCCCGCCAAGACGCACCAAATGTTGTGATCATTCTCATTGACGACCTTGGTTTTTCTCACTTCAATTGTTTTGGTTCCACTCTCGAAACACCACACATCGACGCACTTGCTGCTCGCGGACTTCGTTACACCAACTATCACGTCACTCCCCTGTGCAGCCCCACACGTGCGGCACTGCTCACTGGCCGTAACGCACATGAAGTGGGAATGAGATCTGTATCCAACTTCAACACAGGTTTTCCCAACATGCGGGGATGCGTTTCCCATCACGCCGGAACTGTTGCAGAGGTTTTGCGTGAAGAAGGCTACGCAACATTCGCTTTAGGAAAATGGCACCTTACACAAATGGAGAACGCATCAGCTGCGGGACCATTTGATCAATGGCCGCTTGGTCGTGGCTTTGATCGTTTCTACGGTTTTCTCGATGGAGAGACGGATCAATTTCATCCAGAATTGGTGTACGACAACCACCACATTCCCCTACCAAAAACCGTGGAAGAGGGATACCACCTTAGTGAGGATCTTGTTGATCAAGGCCTTCACTTCATTCGTGATCTGAAATCAATTCGTCCAGACAAACCGTTCTTCACTTATCTCGCATTCGGTGCAACACACGCACCTCATCAAGCGCCGCAGTCGTATTTAGAAAAACACCGTGGTCGCTATGACTCAGGTTGGGATGTCGCACGCGAACAATGGTTTGCTCGTCAACAAGAGATGGGCATCATTCCTGCGTCAACACAACTCGCTCCGCGTAACCCTGGCGTTGAGGCATGGGATTCATTGCCAGACAATCAACGCAAACTTGCGATTCGATTACAAGAAGCATTCGCTGCATTCTTGGAACACACTGATGCACAAATCGGGCGCTTTGTTCAGGAACTTAAACGTCTCGGTGAGCTAGACAACACCCTTATCTTCGTGCAATCAGACAATGGTGCAAGCCAAGAGGGTGGACCTTTTGGTGTGATGCACGAGATGAAATTTTTCAACCTCATTATCGAGTCTCCTGATGAGGCAGTGAAACGTATTGATGACATCGGTGGGCCCCACAGTCATGCCAACTATCCATGGGGATGGGCACAAGCAGGTAACACTCCGTTTAAGTGGTACAAGCAAAACACCCATGAGGGTGGCGTTCATGTACCACTCGTTGTTCATTGGCCGCGCGGCATTTCTGATCATGGTGCATTGCGAAATCAATTCCATGTTGTGAATGACATTGTTCCCACCATTTACGAAATCATCGGAGTCGAACCCCCTGCGACTCTGAAGGGATACGAACAAATGCCCATTACCGGCACTTCATTTGCATACAGCTTTGGAGATGGACACGCACAAAGCAAAAAGCATGTGCAGTATTTCGAAAACATGGGACACCGCGCGATTTATGCCGACGGTTGGAAGGCCGTGACTCGTCACGAGTCTGGTACGCCATATGAAAACGACACTTGGGAGTTATACGACCTGCAGTCTGATCGTTCTGAATGCAATGACTTATCTTCACAATTGCCTGAAAAACTGCACGAGATGATTGAGCTTTGGTGGCATGAGGCACGAGCACATAACGTGCTGCCTCTTGACGACCGTGGCGTAGCACTATTTGGAGTTCGCGCAGGTGAACATGGTCCGCATCGTCTCGACCGTCACTACATCTATTACCCACCAATTACCCGTATACCCACCGCAGCAAGTGCCCCAATCGGTGGACGTGCGTGGGATTTCGATGCCCACATCACACGACCAAACGGCGCAAACGGCGTGTTGTACGCAACAGGCACAGAGAACTCGGGCCTCAGCATCTTTATCCAGAATGACGTTCTTGTCTTTGATTACAACTACTTCGGAGAGCATTGGGTTTTGGAATCAACAACTTCTGTTCCTGTTGGAGATTCAGTTGTTGGTGTGAGATTCCGTCGAAGCAAAAAAGATGCAAATGTTAACCTCATCATCAATAACGCAGATTGTGGTCAAATTCATCTTCCACGCTTCATGCGCATGATGTCGAGTGTGGGAGCAAGTGTCGGATACGACGATGGTTCCCCAGTTAGCGATCGTTACAACGGAAGCTTTCCGTTTGGTGGCACGATTGAACGTGTCGAGATTCAAATCATCTCAGCAGATGAGTCCAGCGAGCAGGAAGCCAACGAAGCAACTGGCCGAAGTATTCAGGCCCGACAGTAGATACTCATCACTTTGGTATTCGCAGACACGTCATGCGTCTGAATGCGTCAATCGAAAGCACAGCATGATTTCGGGAGTCAGACGTACAACTGAACAGATCTGAGTACAGTTTGCTGACTTCAAGATCACCAGTTGTTCGATTCAAAGGCCAGTCACCCGAAATATCAGACACACGTAATTGTGGAGATATTTGGCTCGGAGCAATAGTTCCGATGTACTTACCTTCATCATTTAATTGCGATGTCTTCTTCTCTACCAAGGCCGCTATTGCAGATATACGCCCATCGAAACCATCAACTGACTTTCGTAACTCTTGAACATTCTTTGTAATGACCGCGACATCAGACTTCACGGTCTCAATTTGTGATTCAAGCTCGCGAACAAGGGATTGAGTGGAATCTGATGATTCCCGTAACGCTGATACCTCTTGCTGAAGATCAGTGATGTCGGCAACAGCGATTTCTAACTTTGTCGTTAGTTCATCAAGACGTTCATTCGGATCAGATGAAAATTCGTCGTCATTCCCGGGGGAGTCTGGGTTATCGGCTGGGACTGAATCGACCGGGGCCACTTCAACAGTGTCGTCGTTTCCTATCGCACCCGTACTCGCCCACACCACGCCAACTAGTGCGATAGATGCGGCAACCGTAATTAATGCGATGCTCACTGTGTTGCCAGCGGTGAGAAATCGACGGGGTATTTTGCTCATGAAGTCACCGTAGCGAGACCGTGTTGCAGCATTGAACTGACTACGACGTGCTTAATTTCCTAACACCACTCGCTCAAGGGACTGAAACAACCCTATGAGAAGATGTAACGGTGCGTTTGGAGACCTGTGCTGATCTTGAACCCCTCATCGAGAGTCTCGCCCAGCGTCTGCGCACACCCCTCTCGGATCCGATGGCGCAGGAAATCATCGTCGTGCCTGTTGCCGACATGGCGAATTATCTCAAACGTGAATTAGGACGTCGTCTCGGAGACTCTGGAAAAAACAATGGCATTGTTGCCAATGTCAATTTCATGTATCCACGTGAGTTGATTAATGCAACACCCACTATGCCGACTGGCGTCAGTAAATCACCGTGGGATGCAACACGACTCACCTGGTCGATCATGTCGCTCATCAACAGCAATGTTTTGAAGTCTCTTCCGAAATCATTTGCGACAACACCTCTCACAAGTGCTCGACGTACAGCTGAGTTATTCGATCGATACGCATCGCACCGACCCGAGATGCTGCGTGGTTGGGCCGACGGACACAAGTACGACGTTTCTTCAAACGGCACACAAGATTGGCAAGTTGAAGTCTTCCAATTGTTAAATGCTCTTCTGCGTGATGTACCCGAGTCGCAACGCAGCGTTGTTGATCTCGATTCATTCGTAAATTCTCTCAACCGTGATGCGCTTCCAGAGCGCATTTCATTCTTTGGAATCCAAGCACTAAGCCGTGCTGCATTAGATGTCATCACAGCACTTGATGCGGTCACAGATGTTGCCGTGTATTGGTTGTATGCGCCTGGTGTAAAGATGCCCACACCTACCGCACCTGGAACCGCGCGAAATGAGTACGCACAAATTGATATCCAACATCCGCTCTATTCACGATGGGGAGCGCGTGTGCTGGAATCACGCGCACTCATTGCATCAACAGTTTCAGATACAAACACCACAGTCGTTCCTGCACTCTCGCGAAGCGACTCTTTGCTACACCGGTTACAGAGTGGTGTGCTGAATGATCAACGCACCTCACACGTGTTCACTGATGATGAGATGGCTGAGATCTTGAAACATGGTGACGGGTCTATCCAAATACACGCTTGTTACGGGCTTCATCGACAGGTAGAAGCGCTACGAGATGCGTTGTTACACGCCTTAAATGATGACCCGTCATTGCGTGTGCGCGACATTCTCATTGTCTGTAATGACGTGGCAACCGCCGCACCCGTGCTGAATTCGATTCTTGATCCCGAAGACACCATTGGCGACAGCATTCCCCGTTTACCAATCAACGTGCTGAAAGGCGCTATCTCGCGACCAGACGAAGCCACACAAGCCTTCTTGGAAGTACTGCAACTGGTGACAGGTCGTTGTTCAGCAAATCAATTGCTTGATGTTGCCTCGCTTGCCCCAGTGCGCAGAGCATTTGGATTAGATGACAATGCGCTTGAGCTACTCGAGCGCTGGACAGATCAATTAGGCGTGCAGTTTGGTCTCAATACTGAGCATCGAAAGACATGGAACATCGCCGACACCATCACGAACGGCACGTGGCAATTAGCACTTGACCGTTTAATGATGGGGATTGCAGTTCCTGCTGAACGTGATCTCCTTGGCCCGGCAGATGTCGTCCCTTACGACGCCGTCGGTGCCAGCGACCTTGTCGTGGCGGGCACTCTGGCAGAGTTTCTCACCCGCATCACATCTCTACATGCAGTGCTTCACCCACATAAATCCGAGCAAGCCTTGTCATTTACCACTTGGAACGGAGTGTTGTTATCTGTCATTGACCACTTTATTGATATGCCACGGAGTGCGTCCGATGTTCTTGCTCGTCTTCGTCGAGCCATACAGCAGATGTACGCAGACGCCTCTACAGAAATTGATGTACAAGGTCAACTCTTCTCTCTGCGTGATCTCATACTGGTTACGAAGGACTACATCACCAACAATGTGTCCGACTTTTGGAGCCAGTTTGAGGCAATCACAGTCGCAGATTTCGGTGGAATGAACAGCATTCCATTCAAAGTGATCGCATTTGTGGGAGCGGATGAGTCCGCGTTTGCGGGAAGTCGTGCAGACGGTGACGACGTCTTGTCGAATGAACCACGTGTTGGCGAGCCTCAATATTCTCTCAGTGGTCGCGAAAATTTCATGAATCTCCTGATGTCCGCACGCGAAAAAGTGATCGTGACGTGTACTGGAGCAGACGTCCGGAACAACAAAGACATTCCTCTATCTGTTCCTATTCAAGAATTACTCGAACACATTGCCTCGTTGGTGTCCACGGCGAACGAGCGTGGCACTCAACGCGTCTTAGTAAAACACAGCCGACACAATTTTGATGATCGTACATTGCAGCCAGGACACGTTCGCGATGACGTCGCCTACACATTTGACAACAACTCGAGTGTTGTGTGGAAGACATTGAACGACCAGCGCGAAGATCCTTCAGATTCGTTGAAGTCAGAAAAACGAAGCGTCCAGATATCCGCTGAAGCACCACACGTTCGAGACGTCCAACAATTAATCAAGATTATTTCGAATCCCATTGCCTTCTATTACAAGGACGTTCTCAACGTTGACATTCCTCAGGGCCCAAGCAGTGAGGAAGAATTCAACAAAGATCCACATTTTGATGGTGATGGTGTTCTTGCACTTCACCTCTCAAATCTCGAATTCTCATCAGAGGGTCGTCGCCTATTGCAATTGATTGCAAACTTCAGTGGTCCACACGACATCAACTGGCTCGATGCGGTCATCACTGATTGGCTGTCTGTGCGTCCACTCACAGGCCTTCTCCCACCGGGACGCATTGGTGATGTCGTCAGTCAAGAAATTGCTGGAGAAGTTCGGAAAATGATTTCAACGTTGCCTGTCGAACTTCAAACATTGCAGGGCGAGGAAGTTGACTGTGATCTGACCATCGGAACCACAACAGCTTCATTTCGCATTGCTGATGTCATAGAAACCGACGACACCGCCAAATTTGCACGAGTACGATTCAAACGATTCTCTGATTCGCTTCTTCTTGAGCTTTGGGTGGAATTGGCCATTCTCACCGCTCATCGACGCGGAAAACTAGTCGTTGCACACCTCGCCACGCGTAGTTCCTCTTCAACTAACACCGAACCCACGTGTTACCAAGCACAGATCCGTGGTAATTCCGATGATGAGCGACTTCACAATGCCAAACGTGCGCTGGCTGTTGTTCACGCTATTTCAACAATCGCTTCGCACATACCCGTCGACTTCTTTCCTAAAGCATCATTTGTACTCTCTCAAAAGAAATACGACAAGGTCGATAAAGAATTACAAAGTGATACGAAGTACGACCCAGAACTTGCCTGGTACTTGGACGGCCAAACGCTGAGCGACCTACAACAGTCTGTTCCAACTGAATGGGAATTGCAGATCCTTCAAGCGGCGTCACACACGAAAGCTCCTGTTACTTCACGTATTGAAATGTATGCATCGTTTGTGTGGGATGCATTCAACGCAACCTGTGAACAGAGCGAAATCACAACCCCTACGAAGATTTCAAAAACAAAGAGCGTGAAAGGTGGTCCGAAATGAGTTCGCAGAAGATTTCCGAATTCGATATCACCGCAGATCCGCCATTCGCGCTGAACACACATGTTTCAATCGAAGCCAGTGCCGGTACGGGAAAAACATATTCACTGACCACTGTCGTTGCCCGCTTAGTAGCAGAACAAGGTTTACGCGCCGATCAGCTATTGCTTATGACATTCACCAAAGAAGCAACGGCAGAGTTGAAATTGTCGACCCGCACGCGATGCATTGAAGCACTGCAAGCGTTGCGCGGAGTAGGACCAGAGCCTAAGTGGCTAGAAGAACTCGTAAAGTCAGATTCCTATGTCTCATCCGGCATCCGAAATCTTGAGCAGTTTCTCTCTCGCTACGACGAAGTCACGATCAGCACAATTCATGGTTTTTGTCAGACGGTGATGCGTCAGGCCGGACTGAGTGGCCTCGTTCCCACCGATTTCGAAGTGGTCGCATCGATCGACGACATCATGGATCAGGCCATCACGGATGTTCTCGTAGAAGTGCTGAGCGAAGATCCGTTGTATCTGTGGGGCTCTTCTGCACAAGACGCGTCAGGTGCCACGAGCATGAAGAGAATTTCATCGACTCTCACGAACATTCGTGATGCAGTTACTGCCACCTTGAATAACCAAGGTGCGATCACGCTGCCCGCACCATCAGGGTCTCCTCTTGCAATCACCACGACCGTCTCAGATCAGTCCACTGCCAATCGCCACGCCCAACGTATTGCAGACACCGTGCGAAGAATCGCCCAAGAAATTAAGGATCGCTGTTCTGCCGCGGGGCTCATTACCTACAACGACATGATCAACTTGGTCGCCACTGCTCTCACATCGTCTTCAAGTGATAGCACCACACTGGCCAAGCAATTAGCTCGCCAGTACCCAGTCATCATGATTGACGAGTTTCAAGACACCGACTCAATGCAATGGAACATTTTCAATCGAATATTCGAAGTCAGCAATGGCGATACATCGTTAATTACAGTCGGTGATCCCAAGCAAGCCATTTATCGATTCCGCGGGGCAGATGTCAATGTGTATCTTTCTGCAGAAAAGCACGCCACAAAATACAAACTCTCAACAAACCGTCGTAGTGATCAACCATTACTGGAAGCCCTGCAGGTCATTTTTCGTAGCGAATATTTTGACAACAATCAATCCGTTCCTTTTGTGGAAGTACAGGCAGATGCCAATCGACATTCTTTAGGGATAAATACTGGTTCGCGAGTCAAGAAACCAACACCAATGGTTTCTTCAGCGCCACTAGAGATTCGGTACATCCCCGACCTGGGACCATCCACACCGTCGAGTGATGCCAGATACGACATGATCACGACGGATCTAGTGCAGCGAATCATCACCATGTTGAACGAAGACGAGATTGTTGACAAACCAGGCGACCTAGACACCATGCGTCCTGTCACCACATCCGACATCGCCGTCCTCGTTCGTAGCCATCGTCACGGCAATGCGGTGTACCAGAAGTTGACCGCCGCTGGGATCCCTGCGGTTCGCCTTAAAGCTGGTTCAGTGTTTGACACCGAGGCAGCCCGTCAAATGATCATGCTTCTTCGTGCTCTTGCTCACCCAAGTCGATCACAGTATGTCCGCGCATACGGATTGTCATGGTTCAAGGGGATGACAGAAGACGAGTTGCAAAGTTCGGATCTGAATTCACTCATCGACCTACAACGTGAATGTGCCAACTATGCAGGGCGTTTGGTGAAAAACGGTTTCACCGCGTTGTATCTCGCGTACCGCAACAACAGTGACTTCCTCTCTCGCATTCTCTCACTCGATGACGGGCTCCGACACCTCACCGATCTTGATCACATCGCTGATGTTCTTACAAGCAGGCCACAGTTTGCATCAACAGTCGGTCCGCTCGAATGTCTCGATGTTCTCACTGATCTCATTGAAGGTGCCGAAGAAGAATCTGAAGAACAAGTACGTCGTATCGAAACTGACCAACAGGCAATCCGAATCATGACTATTCATGCCAGTAAGGGATTGCAATTCCCCATCGTGTTCTTGCCCACGCTTGCTTATCCACTACAACGGAAAACTAGTTATCCTGCGATGTTTCCAGCCTCACTATCAACTCACGCAGATGATGTGAGAGTGATTGATCTTCCCTCAGCATTTGGAATTGATACAAACAAAACTCCGTCACCACGTGACTGGGTGTATTCCCCCGAAGATGTGCAACGCCCCGTTGAAGACAAAATTGAAACGTGGGCAAAACGAAAGCAAGCCACTCAAGAAGACATCGATGCAGATCAACGGCGCCTGTTCTACGTAGCCATGACTCGTGCTCGCCACAAAGTGGTCGGATATTGGTTCCCAGGACAAAAGACTCCAATTGATTCCTTCAGCAATGCTGTTGCCCACTCACTCGGGATGGCGACTCCCCCCACATCCGCAGTAGATGTGGCGAACGCGTTTCATCGCCTTCACGGGGAATCATCAGGAAACATCGTCGGCATCAACATTGCGACACATCCTTTGGCTTCTCAACAACTCGCCACAGGAAGTGACGACGAGTCCGAGTCCGAGGATGCAGGGATGATTGCGGCCGCCTCCTTTGGCAGACCAGAAGAGGTTTCCGTTTATGGCTTTGGTCGTTGGTCTTACTCATCAATCACTCGACATCTCAAAGCCGGCTCTTTAGAGAAATCACGTCCCGTTGAACCAGAAACAGCATCAGGCCTAGGTGATGAATCAGACGTTGATGACTCCGCTGCACAATTGCCTGTGCAATTCAAGTGGAACGGAATCCCTGCCGGCGCCAGCTTTGGTGATGCTGTCCACCAAGTGCTCGACCAGATTGATCCGGCATCTCCCGATCTTCACAATCATGTTCTCGAAGTAGTCACCTCCACATTTGCGTCATGGGGTTCGGAATTTGACCACTTCGCATTAACTGAGGCGCTCGTTCAGAATATTCAAGTTCCTCTTGATCGTGACTTTGCGGGTAACAGTCTCGCGGATCTTGGTCAACGTCATCGACTGTCAGAAATGAAGTTTGACTTTCCACTACCTGCAAGCCACGCGGTGCAACTCGACGCCATTGTTGACATTCTTGTGAGTGATCCCAACATTTCCGACCTAGCGCGTGCCTACTTCCAGAAACTT
>Ga0315900_10005383_pt1 | contig 17598 bp, 13 predicted proteins | sample LakEriMetagenome_FD_203521 | JGI IMG/M metagenome (GOLD analysis project Ga0315900, IMG submission 203521) | Freshwater fungal communities from buoy surface, Lake Erie, Ohio, United States - Buoy 12 MA114 | ecosystem: Environmental > Aquatic > Freshwater > Lake > Lake biofilm | place: USA: Lake... | reverse complement strand
AGCCCCTGGGAATTTCGACCACGCGGGCAATGCGGCAAGCGGATCTCCGATTTGGTTCCGAATCTAGGGAACCTAGCCGACGAAATGTGCTTCATTCACTCACTGACCGGAAAAACCAACACACACGGTCCAGGGGAGAATTTCATGAATACAGGCTTTACCCTCGATGGTTTCCCAAGCATCGGTGCATGGACAAGTTATGCTTTGGGAAGCCAAAACGAAAACCTCCCAGCCTACGTCGCGATCCCCGACCCCCGAGGCGTACCCCAATCAAGCGGGAATTGCTGGAACCCAGGATTCCTACCCGCAGCCTTCCAAGGCACCGACTTCAATGCAGCGGCCCCAATTCGAAACCTCGCCCGGCCAGAGAGCATCACTAGCCAAAGCGATAAGGCAACGCGCGAGTTTCTAGAAAAACTCAATGCGCATCATCTAAAGCAATTCCCAGGCGATAGTGAACTCGCCGCCCGCATCTCCAGCTATCAACTCGCCGCTCGAATGCAACTCTCGGTCCCAACAGTCAGCGATTTATCATCGGAAACCGCCGAAACCCTTGCTGCCTACGGCGCTGATCAAAAAGGATCTCCCGTACTAGACACCAAAGCAGCCTACGCCAAAAACTGCATCTTAGCACGGAAACTGATCGAACAAGGGGTCCGATTCGTGCAGTTGTTCAACGGAGCCTACCAAGTCGGAGGAGAAGGAACAAGCAACTGGGATGGCCACAAAATACTCAAAGACCAATACACAAACCACGGAGAAATCTTCGATCAACCCACGGCCACTCTCCTGCGAGACCTCAAACAAAGAGGACTACTCGAGCAGACCTTAGTCGTTTGGTGTACCGAATTCGGACGCATGCCTACATTCCAAGCTGGAGCCAACGGTCGCGATCATAATCCCGCGGGATTTACCGCTTGGCTCGCCGGCGCAGGAGTCCAAGCCCCCTTGAGCTACGGTGCTACCGACGAATTTGGATACAAAGCCGTCGAAAAGATCTCTACGGTCTATGATTTCCATGCCACGATCCTGCACTTGCTAGGACTCGATCATGAACGACTCAGCTTCTATCACAACGGTATCGAACGCCGATTGACCGACGTTCATGGCCATGTCATCCACGACATTGTTAAGTCTTAATCCGCCCTCTGGCGATCCAACCTAGCACACCCAGAGCCAAGGTTTGGTCAAGCTTAAGTACTCGCTACTTGAATACGATCCAACCCGAATGCCTACCATCAAAACTCACTTCCGACTTGTCGCCAAGACTTTGTTGAGATTGCGTTTCAAATCCGGGATTGGCCTCGAAGCCTATTGAACCAAGCTTTGCGTTTGCTCCATCCGGCTGAACGAGGATCATCAAGCGGAAATCAGGGCCTCGCAGGATCCAGGTACGCGAGTCGAACTCCTCGCTTCGCCATCCCACGTGATCTAAATCGCTCCGAAGCTTAAGAGCTGCGTCGAGTGAAAGATGGATCGTAAGGTTCGTAACATTCTTTAAGATCCGAGTTGCATCATAGCGCGGTGCAAGAAAGTCTCGTCGCGAAACATGGTCACCATCAGAAGAGTTGATAGGATAGAGCGAGGGAATGAAGTCGACATGTGTCTCACTAAACCACCAATTTATATCATTTACCTTGGGTTGATTCCGGAACAGTGAGTGATACCAATTGACGGCGGCCCCCTCTCGATCAAAATCCCATTGATTCAGAACACGAGTAAAACTGTCCGGTGTATCTTTGGCCAGCAAACCTTGTAGGACATCCAACTCTCCCACCTTCTCCACGCTCCAGCCCACACCAATCTTGCCAACTGGCTCACCAAATTTATTTTCAGGACCCAAAAGCTCGATATAGGTGTCGCGCCCGCGCAGATAAATAGACTGGCATGGACCATCTACAGCTAGGAACTTCGGAAAGCCTTGATCCGATGCGGCGAACTGATTCAAAAGAAAATCGGAAGTTCGTACAGCATCGAAATCCGGTTGACTCAATACGACATAAAGATGATTGAATTTGACCTCCGGCGGTCGTACTTCGGCAGTACTCCAACGTACGATTTCAGCGTCCAGTTCGGCCTCGGTCTTGACGGGCAGCTTTGCAAGCAGATGATCAGGATGACACTTTCCGTGGCCGTCATCCATCCAGTCGCGTAGCAAGCCGCTTGGGTTCTTCGTTGGAGCTGTATACCGTGGCCGCAGTCGTTTGTACTCAGTCAAAACCAGGGCAGCCCGACGCTGCAGCGCCAAATCTTCGGGGCCTGGCCTACTGAGCTTTGGGACTGCATAAACGAAACGCCCCGATTGACCAGCGAAGGTAGCGACCTGCCTGAAGTCACGCTCGACAAACTCTCCGGAATTGCGTTGGTGCATCCCGGCCGTTACAAAGAAATCGATGGCATACCTAGGATAACCAAAGACCAATCCAAAGCCGCGCCAGCGATCATCAGGCCGTCGAGTCCGTTCAATGGTCGTCATGATTTCACCAGGTGGCGTATGGATGGTGATACCCCAACGAGCAAAGAAATCGCTCTCGCGTTCGATCAGATTTTTCAGGCTCGGGACGTGGATAACATAGGCAGAAGCATAGCGTTGGCCATGTTGCAGCGACTCGTAAACCAGCACATCGGCGAAAAATATGCCGGGCACATTCCAGCTTCGAAGCGCCGCTCGCACTTGTTCAATCTCCGTGAGCTCGGCAGGATCCACGGAGAAATAGCCACCCCAAAACCCTTCCGACACAGGCTTCAACTGGCCGACTAGTGTATAAAAGGCTTCGCTATCTAACGCCTTGAAAAGCAGTTCCTCTGATAGCAGTTTGGCTTTGCTATCTAACGAATCTATCGAGAAAAAGTCATTGCGCGGTAAAGCGTCAAGGGCCGGCGGTGATACAAAATGCGTCACAACATCAATCGTTGACTCCTGCGCGGCTACACGGGGCGACCATTCGAGGCTAGGCCCATCGACCATCAAGAAAAGCAGAGCAAGCTTACAGATGTTCCGTACATTATCGATTAAAAGTGGATTCATATCTCTTGCCCCTAAAATTGTACAACTATGTTGACTCGAGCGAGTCGAGGAAGTCGTTGACGGTACGATTCCACTTGGGAAACGGGTCCGAGAAAGACGCCCAAGCGGTTGGCCCGAGTGCCAACTCTTCATCGGTCAACAAGCACTCTTGCAGCGAATCGTAGATCTCCAAATCATCCATGTCGATGCCGATAAATACCAGTTCCTGACGGCAATCGCCAACATCTGAACTCCAGACCTTATCGATCGACTCTCGAATCTGCAGAATGTCGGGCCAATAAGTCTGTGGAATAGCAGCCCACCAGAAACCGCCAAAATCAAGCCGAGCCATACTGCCGGCTTGCGACCAAACGCCGATCTTGTCAAGACGACTTGCGAGCCAAAAGAACCCTTTGGAACGGAGAATTCCATACCAATCTTGGCTCAAGCGATCGTAGAAGCGCGCGGGATGGAATGGACGCCGCGCGCGATAGACAAAACTATGAACACCATACTCTTCTGTTTCGCTTGCACCTTCGCCACGCAGTGTCAACTGCCAGCCCTTAGACTGCTTAGCAATCTCAAAATCAAAGCGCCCCGTTCCAAGAATGCTTGAGGGTTCGATCTTCCCAAATTCGCTTCGCAACTTCATTGCGTAGGGATTCAACTGCTCAATCAGCGCCTCAATCTTTAGAACCGTTGCTTCATCCACAACATCCGTCTTGTTGAGGACTACGACATTCGCGAACTCGACTTGATCCATGAGCAAATCGGCCACAGTGCGGGTATCTACTTCGTTGACCGCCTGCCCCAAGCTTTGCAGATCCTTGCTCATCTGCAAGTCAGCCAGAAAGTTAGCGCAATCGACCACGGTCACCATGGTGTCTAGCTCGGCGATCTCCGAGAGAGCCACTCCATCGCCCATTGCAAAAGTAAACGTATCGGCTACGGGAGCTGGCTCGGAGATACCCGTCGACTCGATCAAAAGATAATCAAAGCGTCCTTCCTTAGCTAGGTTCGCCACCTCTTGCAGCAAGTCCTCGCGAAGGGTGCAACAGATACAACCATTCGTCATCTCGATGAGCTTCTCGTCGGTTCGACTTAACCTGGCATCGCCACCGGCGATCAACTGAGCATCGATGTTTACCTCGCTCATATCATTGACAATCACCGCGACGCGCAACCCCTGGCGATTGCACAGCACATGATTGAGCAACGTGGTTTTGCCTGCACCAAGGAATCCGGACAGTACGGTTACTGGAAGACGTTTCACTTGCTCGCTCCCGTTCATCACTGGAACTACTCCCTGCTTGCCGAGACTGGGGTTAGGAAATTTGCAAGCTGCTCATATTGGAGCGCGTTGGCTGGACGAGCATTCTTGTATCGCGGTTGTGACGAAAGGCGCATGTTGATCGCAATCACCCCCTGCATCTGCAGGCGCTCTCGGAACATTGCCAGTCGTAGTGATTCATTCGAGTGATCGAAGACGATATAGGTTGCGTGGCGCAAAGCTATCGCTCGTGCATTGATGGTCTCGTCCGACTCATCTGCGTGAACCTGAAGGACGCCAATTCGAACGCCAGGTACTTTCGCTGCAACTACAGCTGCGGTATCTGGATCTGGCACAACCACGATGATCGGACTCGGATCTCCTGCCAAGCTCAAGATGGTGGTAAAACTGAGTAGAGTAATCGCCAAGAAAAATGATCGCCACATGGTAGCCTTTCGTTAAAGCAAGAGCCAAGCACTAAAGCACTGCACATGCAGTACGATTGCAAGTGGCGAGCGGTTCGGTTATGCTTATTCAAGTTTGTTAGGGAATGAATCTGGGGGCGATCGTCCTTTTTCGCCGTATGGGAAAGGTCTGTGACAGATAACGACGAATCGCTTGAATGGGTCAAGCACTCGATTCGCGAGGCAGGCCTAAGGGCAACGCCTGCACGAATCGCCATTGTGCGATCGCTTTCGAACTCCACATCGCCACAGCCACATTCGTTAGTTGCGGAGCGGCTCTCACCGCTAGGCGTCGAAAACGCACCTGTGTTTCGAAACCTGATCAGCATGCCCCGGGTCGGATTGCTGCTCACCGCGAGCAGCCAACGCGTCACGGAACGCGTTGGAGAAGTCACCGAGATCTTGGTGCGTGGACATTGCAACCAGTGTCGATAGTCCGATGTCGATCCGAATGCCGAAACGTTTTTTTGACCTCAGAGACCCATGAATCTGTTGAACCGAAAACACCTGCGTCCAACGCTCATTTGTCTGACAGGGGCCATCTTCGCGTTGTTCCTAGCTCAAATTCCCCAATGACACGCGGAGCAAGTGGTTTCGATCTTTGATTCGACCCGAGATTTTACCGCGATCCATAGAATCGAAGATCGGATTTGTCTGGACGACAATCTTCATGCTGGCGGGCGTGGGAACAGCATCAGCCACTCCCTGGTTGATATGTCAAAATCATGCTCGCACTATTGCACAGAGCACCGCACTCACTGAATGCAATAAAGTCGCGTACCTGTGCGAATCACGATGCGCCCTTCGGATGCGGCTGCGCCATACACGATGGGATCACGAGCTGCTGCCTGTGAGTCTGCACGTCGGGCGGCGAAGCTTTCCGCCATCGCCTTGAGTTCGGCTGCATCGAGGGATCCGTCTTGGTTGGTATCGATGCGGGGCAGCATTGGTTTGAAATCGGCGCTGATCTCATCGGACTGGAGAACCCCGTCCCCGTTCTTGTCACCAGCCATCATTGCAGCCATCATTCCGCCGCCAGGACCGCCAGGGCGACTCGGACCGCGAGTTCTTTCGGATTTTGCGGTTGAATCTTTCGTTTCGACTTCCGACCTAGGATCTTTTTTCGCAGAATTCGCAGAGAACGCATCTGAGGTGCCCTGTGTGTTTCCGCTGCCACCATGCCCATCTCCCGAAAACTCAACGTATTGCTCTGGCCTGGGCGGAGAATCCTCATCCCAGAGAATATTGGTTGAAACAACTTCGAAATCGGCACCTGCCTTGACCACGAGAGTCTTACCGTCCTTGCCAAAGAAATAAACCAGATCGCCTGCGACGATAGGCGTTCCCCAGCACTCTGTCCCCAAGCGTCGTGTGTAGTGCAAGCTACCTGTCTCCGAATCGAGGCAGTAAAGGATGCCACCTTTGTTCATTAAGTACACTACCTCGCCTACGTGAACCGGACTGCAGTAATCGCTTAGAGCTTTGTCCGAACGCCATAGGATCTTGGGACCATCCGAACTGAAAGCCGAAAGATCGATACAGCAGTTGTTGCGAACGCTACCCTCGACGGCAAACTCAGGCAGTCGCGCTCCAATGAACAACCTGCTACCGATGGCTGTCGGTGATGGTACGGTATTGCCCTCGATCCCAGCAACAGTCCATAATTGATTACCATTCTTCGGGTCATAACCAGTCACACTCCCAGCCGAACTAACGATTAGTTGTTCTGTACCATTGATATTGGCAACGATCGGCGATGACCAGGACGAACCCGATTCCCGATCGACCCTCCAAGCGGTTTCACCAGAGAGCTTATCGAGCGCAATCAGGTAGGAAGGACCCTTATGCTCGATGTTCAGAAACAAGTGCGATTCGTTTTGAGCTGGTGATGACCCTAGGCCATGGTTGTTATCAAACTTGCCATGGTCTGCAGTTAGATCGCGTTGCCAAAGCTCCTGGCCTTTCAAGCTAACTGCTACCACATTACCGGTCTCGAAGAATGCGTACACCGCATGTGCATCTACGACCGGCGTTGGCGCTGCTCGCGAAGCCATATAGTTCGAAGGAGAGTCGTTAGCTGACTTTAACCCAAACCGCCAAACTTCTTTACCCGAATCGAGCTCGTAACAAAGAATCAAAGCCACTTCTTTTCGAGTTCCTTCGACGGCAGTTACGTAAAGGCGGCTCGCAGATACGACTGGTGTCGATTGCCCATAGCCCGGCAGCTCGTGTTGCCAAGCTATCCTATCTTGGGGTGCCCAGTTAACCGGCAGCTTGCTGTCACTGCGCGAAGTCCCTCCAGCACGAAAACTAGTCCAATCGCCCCATGCGATTGAATCCAACTCGATGCACGCTAGAGCAACAATGATGGTCCAAATACTCAGAAATCTCGTAGTCAATTGCCTATGCCCTCAAATCAGTTGGTCACTCAATCAAGCATCTCTTATGCCCCTAAACTCCATAGGGTGAAATGCCGAAATCCCAATCGCACTATTGCACATCCTATCTCATTTGCATACAATATGCAAGTGCGTTCCTGTTTCATGTAGAGGCGCCCTGAAAGGCTGCTTTGGCTCTCGAAAAAGCCGATCCCGCCCACGCCGCAAATTACCGCGATCGTCAACGGTCTTTTGCTGGACTACTGAACGAGTTGGACGCATGGATAACACAACAAGCCGCATCCATTCCTGCTCAGCGTCGCAAGCTGGTGACAACTCACGATATCTGCGGTTATCTGGCCGACAGATACGATTTCGAATCAATTCATAGAAGTACACTTCTACGAATAAACCATTTCCAAAGGAAACGCTCGCTGTGCACTGAGAATCGCATCCCATAAGGCCTCCTGAGTCACTACCGATGCAGGCCCCAAAGGGACCCAAGTCAACACAGATCGACTCCCTACTCGGAGCGTCCCGACCGAAGACTCCAATCCAAGAAATTCTGAGGGCCGCAACGTGCAAGCGGCCATCCAATACTCGGGTCCCAATTCAGGAAACATTCGGCAAGCGGTTTTCCACTCTTCAAAGACCGACAGGTCCGGATTCGACGCCCTCGAGTCTGTCCCCAAAAACAAAGGAATTTTGCTCGCAGCTAGTCGTCTGGCCGGATGCCTAGCATGCCGGAAATGCTCGTGGGTCCGCGGACAGTACACCACTGCCATCCTATCGCGATAGCTCTCGAGCCACTTGATTTGATGGTCACTCAGGTAATTCCCATGGGCAATCAAGGCTCGATGCGAACCGCTAAGCAACCGCAAATGCTCATCGACCGTGCCGATCTCCATCGCATGCTCAGTGTCAATCCAAGGCTCGATCCAGTCCTTCATCGGACCCTCTCGATCCTCGATCCACTGCAACTCTTCGAGACTCTCTGCCAAATGCATACTGAGCAATCCACCCGGACTCCTCGTCTTCTCAAGTGCACCCCTGACCAACCGCTTCGAAGCCGTGTAAGGTGCATGAGGAGCAAGCCCCAAAGGAACCTGGCATACCCTTTGGGAGTTCCCGTCATCAATTCGCGACATGAGATCCAAAGCGTAGTTCCAAGTCTGCTTGCCCCTGGCCTCGTTGACATCCACCAATTCCACGCAAGGCCGAATCAGAATCGGTGGGCCAGAGACCAACGCATCGATATACTCTGAACGCCGATCGTCGAAAAATCCACTCGATGCTTGCTCAAGCCAATCCTCAGACCACGGCGCTGTCACATTGTCGACGACCAATCGCGTGGCGCTCGACCAAGCCTCGCGAACCCCTCGAAGCGTCGCTTCCTTTTTGATCTGCGCAATATCTTGGCCGGAATCGACCAAAGCTCTCCGCCTTGCCATCACCTTGCCAAGCCATCGGACCATCGATGTACGAGCACTCGTCGACTCGTTGTCATTGGACTCGACGGCAAGCAGAGGGGATTCGATATCGCTAAATTCCAAATGGCAATGGGAATTGATCAATCCCGGCAGGATCACGCCATCTTCGAGTCGGACCCTGGGCCAGGATCGGTAGCACAGGGGTAACTCGCTGCCGAAATACTCGATGCGCCCGGATTGGACCACCAAGAACCCGCCGCGAATAGCAGGGGATTCCAACGGTAGGATCCAATCCGACTCGACGACCAAAGTTGCCACAGGTATTGGTTAGGTTCTAGGATAGATTGTCGACTTCAAAACCCTTGCGGTAGGTCCGTCGAAGCAACGCGTTTGCCAACGCATGGTTGGGAACCGAAATCGCATCGGCGTTCCATTGCAACTCGCTGCCGGGAAATCGATTGGCAAGAGTTCCTAGCAAAACAGCTTCGGTCAACGGACCCGCATAGCCAAAATGAGCCGTTGTTGGGGCCCCACCTAAACACGCATCGACAAACAGGTGATAGTGATTCCCGTCGGGTGCAGCTTCGATTTTATAATCGGCGAACTGCTTTGCTGGCAGCAGTACAGGCATCGCCACATGGGGAAGCAACACGGCTCCCTTCTCACCCAAGAAAATCGAGCCCTGATCGGGCAAGCCCATTCGCTTCCCATCCGCACCCTCAAGCGGCCAAGCGGTCGTGTCGGGCATTTTCCCACCATCGCTCCATGTCAAAAGGAAATCGCTTGTCGTAAAAGCAGAGGCTCCAAACGTATAGCGAGTATGGTTCTGCATCCCAAAGGATTTCTGCGGCGCTGCAGAACTGCTAGATATCACCTTGGTGGGATTCCCTAACTTCAAAGCCGAAAAGACCGGGTCGAGAATGTGGATGGCCATATCCCCCATCGTCCCGCAACCGTAGTCGTACCAGCGACGCCAGTTGCCGGGGTGGAAATGCCCCTGGGAATACTCCCGGTTCGGAGCGGTTCCTAGCCACAGATCCCACTGCAAGAAATCCGGTACTGGATTGGGAGCCGGGTCCGGCCCCTCGTAGCCCCAAGTCTTGGAACTCCAGGAATGGGTCTCCCGAATTTTTCCAATGATACCGCTTTGGATCAGCTTGACCGCGGTTCGATAAGCGCTTGCTGAGTGGATCTGGGTACCCATCTGCGTGACGAGCTTTTTGCTCTCTGAAACAATTCGCAACTGACGAGATTCGTAGACATCGTGAGTCAGCGGTTTTTGGCAATAAACATGCTTGCCATAATTCATCGCAGTCATCGCTGCCGGAGCATGAGTGTGGTCAGGCGTCGAAACCGATACGGCATCGATCTGTCCGGCCATCTCGGCAAACATCTTGCGGAAATCACTAAAGCCTTTCGCATTGGGATGCCTTTTGGCCGCAGCAGCAAGATTGTTCGCATCGACATCGCACAACGCAACGACATCCACCTTGGCGTGGGAACTGAGCGACCCAAGATCCGCACCTCCCATCCCTCCAACACCAATGCTCGCCAACCGAAGTCGATCCGCGGTGATCGGGGCCGCAGCCAAGCCGCCTGCAAGATGTGCAGCGGCGATGGCACTGGCCGTTTGAGAAAAAAAGTCTCTGCGCGTCGTCGAATGATTCTTCATGGCAAACTCCAAAAGCATCGCAAGGATCGAAATGGGGAAGGGGAGTCCAGGACTCGTCAAGCAGGGCAGGCTAGGGCGGTTGATCATAACAGTGTAACCAAGCCTATTGGACCCGTGGCACACTCATTACCCATGCTTGGTAAATTTGTCCCGCCAAAGTTTTCTGAAAACACCCAGAACCGATACCCTCGAGTCAGTGGCTCTTTACTTTGCACTCCTAGAGCCTTGCCTATAATACAAATCCATTTTTTCCCCTAGCATGAGTTCACCTCACGCACGCATGGGGAATCCAATCCCGAGGCGAAAGCCCCAAACCAGACCAAATCGGACCGACTCATGACCTCACAACCACAACAAAGACCCCAAGGCTCCGTGCGCTACGATCATTCCGGACGCGTGGTTTTGGTCACCGGCGGTTCCAACGGCATCGGACTTGCAATCTGCCGTGGCTTTAGCCAAGCCGGTGCATCGGTTCTCTGCGCAGATATCGCCGAATATCCCGATCTGAACGACCCCCATGTCCATTTCGTTCGCTCCGATGTGGCAAACCCCTCGGATTGCCAACATGCCGTCGAACTCGCGCTGGAAAAATGGGGAGCACTGGATGTTCTGGTCAATAACGCCGCCATCCAACCAGCTTCCTCGTACGTTCGTCTCGAGGACCTAAAGACACAGGACTTTGAACGCATGCTTGCGATCAACTTCTCAGGTTACACCTTCATGGCACAGCATGCCCTCAGAGCCATGCGAAAGCAGCAATGCGGCGTGGTCATCAACATCGCAAGTGGCCAAGCCCATCGCACGACCCGCGGGGTACCTGTCTACGGGCCGATCAAGGCGGCGAATGTACTTCAAGCCATGCAGTGGGGCGTCGAGTATGCTCGCGATGGTATTCGAGTCCTGAGCGTATCTCCAGGCGCAATCGATACCCCCTTGGTTCGAGCCACCCTGGAGGCACAAGGTGGCGAACGGGAACTGGCTAACCGGCACCCCCTTGGCCGCATCGGAACACCCGAAGAAATCGCCAATGCAGTCCTTTGGCTTTCAAGCAGCGATGCTTCGTTCATCACCGGCACCGATCTGGCTGTCGACGGCGGACTCGGAGCCTTGGGCGCTTTTGCTGAACCTTATCCGATGCGTTAGTTCAAATGCTGCTGCAGATAGTTCGCTCGCTCGGTATTGCGATCGCTACCGCTGAGCTTGCGTCCTCGAAGTTTTTGAAGATGGGCAGGTTGCGTGTGGATAAACATCTTGTTGAGCGTCGGTATCGTCAGCCCCTGGATCAATCCGAGATTGATCCCTAAACGTACCTTGCTCAAATAATGCATGGTCTCTTCGCTGCTGATCTTTTTGGCCGTCTTGAGGATCCCATGCGCCCGACTGACCAAATCGCTCAGGTCCGCTCGGTCCTCGTTGAGCAAGAACACTCGGGCTTTTCGCTCGTAATCGATCAACTGAGGAACGACCTCTTGGACCCGACGAATCAACTCCCCTTCGCTTTTTCCGAGCGTTGTCTGGTTGCTGACCTGATAAAAATCCCCCATGAACTGCGAGCCTTCGCCGAACAACCCACGCACCGCGACATTGATCTTTCCCAATGCCCTGAAGACCTTCTCAATCTGCTTGGTGGCCACCAAAGCCGGCAGGTGAAGCATTACACTGACCCGCAAACCGGTCCCGACATTCGTTGGGCATGCCGTCAAATAACCAAATTTGCTTGTGAATGCAAACTGCAAGTGAGCCTCCAAAGTATCGTCGAGCTTATCGATCCGCGACCAGCCATGCTCGAGATCCAAACCACTTTGCATGACCTGCAGACGCAAGTGATCCTCCTCGTTGACCATGATGCTGAATCGCTCGCTGGGATCAAGGATTACCGCACGCGTTCCCTCGGCATCACTCAACTCATGGCTGATCAACTGCCGCTCCATGAGGAACTGGCGATCCAAATCCCCAAGCTTGCTCACATCGATGTATTCGGCCTCAGTACCTATCTCGCAACGGTCGAACGCCAACTGAACGGCAGCAGCAATCTGCGTCCGCTGCTTGGTCGAACACTTACGTATAAAAGGAAAATCCGAAAGATTTCGGGCCAAACGGATGCGACTGCTAATGACGATGTCCGACTCAGGACCATCGCCTCGCATCCACTCTCCTGTCTGCTGGGTTAAATCATCGATTTTCAATTGGCACCAACCCATAAATTATCAGCAGGTCGTTCGATCACTTGAAGTCGGGATCTTTCTTGTCGTCCATGTCCCCGTCGCCTTCATCCAAGTCGTCTTCGTCCAGGTCGTCTTCGTCCAGGTCGTCTTCGTCCAGGTCGTCTTCGTCCAGGTCGTCTTCGTCCAGGTCGTCTTCGTCCAGGTCGTCTTCGTCCAGGTCGTCTTCGTCCAGATCGTCTCCGTCCAGGTCATCTTCGTCTAGGTCGATGGCTTCGGGATCTTCGTCCTCGTCGTGTTCTTCGTCGCCAAGCTCGTCTTCGTCCTCGATTTCCGGCAGGCCATCGGGCAGCGACTGAAACTCCTCTTCGAGTTCCAAAAGCTCCATCTCATGCTCGTCGAGTTCCAGAGCACCGCTCTGAACGGCGCTGATCTTGTCGCGAATCGCACCTGCCTCTTCGTAATTCTCCGCTTCAATCGCCCGCTGAAGGGCCGAACGCAATCGCTTGAGCTGGAAGTGGCGTTTGGGGGTCCCCCCAAGATTCTTCGGAACCTTACCTACGTGCTTTTGAGCGCCATGGATGTTCATAAGCAGCGGTTCGAGGTCCTCCTCGAAGACCACGTAGTCATAGGGGCAGCCAAGTCGCCCCCCTTTTCGAAACTCGGAAAAAGTTATTCCGCACATCGGGCAAGTCTTCTTGTCGGTCTGGGCCAGTTCGCTGGCCGCTTTTTCTAACTGCAATTGCTTCGAAAGCAAACTCGAGAGCGCTGTGGCCGTCTCGAGCGACTCGCCCGTCTGAAAAAAAACCCTCGCGTGATCTTCACACAAATGGATAAGCGTAGGGCCTGACGGGTCCGTCAGTTCCGTGATGTGAAAAATCGCGTTCTTCTCGCAGTGCTGGCACTTCATCGCAAATTTGGCTTTTTCGATTCGCGGATTCAATAGAGCCTGATAGTATAAGCGGTCAGAGCCGTTCGGGCGATGCACAACGGCGTGCGAATCGAGCAACTCCGAGACGAATTTTTTGCCGAAAATGACTACTTTTCCAAGTTTCGAAAGCTATCGGGATCTGTTCCATAGGTTCGATATCGTCCCGGTTTACCGCAGACTCCTGAGCGACCACCTGACCCCCGTCAGCGCCTTTCGCCTCCTGGACGATGGCACCTCATCGGCCGGACTTTTCGAGAGCGTTATCGGTGGCGAAAAAATTGGTCGCTACTCTTTCATCGCCGTCGGACCCCGCGCCCGAGTGGTGGCCTATGGCACCGAAGTCTCCTTCCATCGCGACCAAACGGTGGAGAACTTCCAGTGCGACGATCCCCTGGAATTCCTCTCCGAACAACTTGGGAACCAATCGATCGCACCGGTCCCGGAACTTCCACCGTTCGTCGGAGGCGCGATCGGATACGCCAGCTACGATGTCGTCCGCTACGTGGAAAACCTACCCAACCCCCCCGAGGATGACCGAAAACTCCCCGACCTAGATTTCGGCTTCTACGACCAACTGGTCATCTTTGACCATGTCAATAAGACCATCATGGTCGTTGTCCTGTCCCATTCGGCCAACGGAAAATCGGCCAACGGGAAATGCAACAATCCACTCTCGCCAGAGATAGCCTACCGAGAGGCCTCGGGCTGGATCGACCGGATCGTCGAACGACTCGACCAACCTTTGCCCCAACACTCCCTGGCGGATATCCCCCTGACCTACACCCCGACCCTCAATCCAAAATCGAATTTCTCCAAAGAAGGCTTCCAGGAAGCCGTTTTGAAATGCCGGCAATACATCGAGGCCGGGGATATCTTCCAAGTCGTCTTGAGCCAACGATTCGAAATCCAAAGCCAAAGCGAACCGATCGAAATCTTCCGAACCTTGAGGGTCATCAACCCGAGCCCCTTTATGTTCCTGCTGCGAACCCCCGAATGCACCCTTGTCGGCAGCAGCCCAGAAGTCATGGCTCGAGTCGTCGATCGGGTCGTGACGGTCCGCCCTCTGGCCGGTACTCGACCCCGGGGCAAGTCCTCCGAAGAGGACCGTCGACTCTCCGAGGAACTACTAGCCGATCCCAAGGAACGGGCCGAACATGTGATGCTCGTTGACCTCGGACGAAATGACGTCGGACGCGTCGCCCAATTCGGCTCGGTTCGCCTGAACGATTTGATGGTCGTCGAACTCTATTCCCACGTCATGCACATCTCGTCGAATGTCCAAGGCACCTTGCGCGAGGATCTTTCAGCCATGGACGCATTTCGAGCCTGCTTACCCGCAGGTACCGTCAGCGGAGCCCCCAAAGTCCGCGCCATGGAGATCATCGACGAACTCGAACCGACCAAACGCGGTCCCTATGCAGGGGCGGTAGGCTATTTCGACTACCGTGGCAATATGGATACCTGCATCACCCTGCGAACCATGGTCATCCAAAACCAACGTGTCTACATCCAAGCCGGAGCAGGACTCGTCGCCGACAGCGATCCGATCAGTGAATACCAAGAGACGGTCAACAAAGCCAAGGCACTTTTAGCAGCGGTCGAAGTTACCGACCTAAGAACGAGTCAAACCCCTTAGTTCGCTCCATAGTTCGTGCCTCGCATTGGATTTCGTCCTGCTCGTACTCGATGGCTGTTTGAACTGCGGCGCGGCTGATCATTGAGCGAGGCGGGTCGCGGTGGCTCAGCCCTTAGATGGCGAAATAATCTCGCTGTCAAAGTAGTTTGTTGACATCCCAGCGTCGACAATCAACGTCTGGGCGTTGATCCCCGAGGACCTCGGACTCAAAAGAAACAACGCTGTATCGGCGACCTCCTGGGTCGTTAAACCAACCTTGCGCGGTATGGCCTTCTCTGCAAACAAATAAGCATCGACATAGCCTGGAATCCCTGCCGAGGCGCTGGTCTTGAGCAAGCCTGCACCCACCGCATTGAATCGGACTCGGGAAAAGCGACTAAAGGACTTGGCCAAAAAAGCCAACGAAGAATCCAATGCGGCTTTCACCGGAGCCATGAACCCATAACTCTCCGAGGCCATCTTGGTCGTCGAAATGCTGATCGTCACGACCGAAGCGTCGGGGCGAAGAATGGGACCGAGTGCATCGCTGATGGCGATCAACGAAAAGCACGAGATGTCGATCGCCTGAAGAAACTGCTTGCGCGTCGTCTGATGAAACGGCTTGATCCCATCGCTATAGTCGGCAAAGGCGATCGAGTGACACACCCCGGCGATGGGAACCTCTTGCTCGATCAACTCCTTGGCCATCTGATCGATCTGCTCTTGGTGCTCGACGTCACAAACCAAAATCTGTGATTCGGGGAATAGCTTCGCGACCTCCGCATGACGCTTCGGACTGCGAACCACCAAGACGACTTCCGCTCCGACCTCCAAGAGTGTCTTGGCGATGTGCGCTGCGACACTTTTTTTATTCGCGACTCCAAAGACAACCACACGTTGCCCCGTGAGGCTCAAAAAATCACTCATCCTGCCCTAATTTCCTTGAAGGCTATGAACCATCGAAAGCTCCTGCAAGGTCCCGGCCGTCGCATCCTGAACCCGCAACTTGATCTGAATTGCCGGTATCGCATAACGGTAAGGTGGGCTCGTATCGCGCTCGGATTCCTCGTCGATCACACCATTGTTGTTGTTGTCGACCCCATCGATCCCGTGATCCGCCGTCGTACTTACCACAGCCGTTCCACCATAAGGAACCATTCCGTTCTCTGAGATGCCGTTGAGCTGCGCATTCCCATCCGATTCGTAGTAGTCGCTGGAAGTATCGAACGTCGGCTGATGGACCGAAAACGCCGTGGAATACTTGCCCGAGCGAATCATCGAATCGACGACTCCACCGGATATCGGCTCGTAACCGGACAACGCACTACCCCAAATCGATCCGCTAGGAGCCAACCCATGGGTACTGCCTGATGCGTTGACCAATTGGTTGCGTACCCGAAAGCCCCACGAAAGATCGACAAATGTGCCGGAGTTGGCCGCAATGACTTCCCCGCTTTTGAGCATCACTGCATACCCCGGATCGCTCGGTCCGACGATCAAATCATCGTATCCCCGCTCGCCGGCTGCCGCCATTTTTTGAGCCATAGGTGCGTTTACATCCGTCAAGCTCCCGTAAAGCCCATCGACCCCAGGGGTATAGAGTTGCGTGGCCGTGCTGTCGTAACCCCGAACATCAAAACCCACCACATTCGAAGCGACAATTTCTTCTTGCGTATGCTGGACTGTGTAAGTGTTGTTTCCGGCCAAAACCAAATTCGTACGGCAAAAAGCCGATGGAAAAAACCCGCGATCGTTGTTGGGATTCACTCCCGACATGGCCAAGTTGGTCATGGCCAAGTAGTTGCCGTTGGAGTTCGCTTCGTTGGTCAACGCCAAGATCGGTAGCGATGCTTGATTCGCATTGACCGGCAAACTGTAGTGAGCAAAACGATTCTCCGGTCGCTGAAGATCCCCGAGCGAATTGGTCTTGAGCACAAAACGACTGTTCGCAGCGTCCCAATGCTTACGCACCGAAAGATCCGTACGCTGGTAAGCAAACCGCATCTGATAACGGAAAGAGTCCGCATCGTTCAGATCGATCGGCAAAGGGGACGCGATCAGTTGCTCGTCGAGAGGTACTGTAGGTAGCTTCGATACGTTCAGGTCCAAATCGGGACGAATCAACATCACTCGTCGACACAGAGCCACCCGGTCGGGCATCCCATCCGGATCGGGAATGGTGTCCCCATTCAAATCCACCACGGGAATCACATCGTTGACCGGCGTCGATCCAGGCGTGCTCGAATAGTTCCCGTTGGAATTTTGTGGGTCCGGATTGTTGAGCATCCCTACCTCGTTAAGCGGACGCATAAACCAAGCGATCTCGGCGTACTCCGATGCGATCGTCACATCGGTAAGCCAATCCTGAAACGTAATCGTTCCGAGGTCCCCTGAATGGATTTTCATCAAGGCCAATGGGACTCGTCCGTAAAACCACTGCCCATCGCGAGCCTTGGCCGTGAACATCATCATATCGTCGATGTCCGACCAACGGCTTGCACTGAGCTTGTCTTCGATCTCAACCCCAGTCGGGACATAATTAAAGAGCATCGCTGTCGAATCCGACAACGGGCCATCGTAATAAACGAAATAACCATTGGGAGACTTCGAACTCTGTGGATGCACCGTCGTCGAGACGGTCAACCCCTGCAAGTCCGACCGCAACAAGG
>Ga0315900_10005379_pt1 | contig 17599 bp, 12 predicted proteins | sample LakEriMetagenome_FD_203521 | JGI IMG/M metagenome (GOLD analysis project Ga0315900, IMG submission 203521) | Freshwater fungal communities from buoy surface, Lake Erie, Ohio, United States - Buoy 12 MA114 | ecosystem: Environmental > Aquatic > Freshwater > Lake > Lake biofilm | place: USA: Lake... | reverse complement strand
TTAACGCTTGCGCAACTGCCTCATCGCCGCCATTTATTTTATGTAAATGTTCGTATGAATTTTGCGCAACTGATTTTAATACACGAACTGTTTGGGTTTCATCTCCCTTAGGCGTTACCGTTTTTACCAATGGATTTCAAAATTTATTTAGTGCTTAATATACTATGAAATAATATTACTAGTTTGAAAGACTAATTCCTCGCTTAATAATTTCTGGATCTTTTAAAATTACATCTGACTTTAGCGCGAACACCATTCCCTTATACTGACCTTCCAATCCTAAAACTAAAATTCCTACTACCTGATCTGTGGCATCTATTAACACAGGACCACCACTGCTTCCAGGCCAAGCACCGGCATTTAGTTGAAGAAGATCGGTATTTTCTGGAATCAAATTATTACTAATAGTTCCTATTGTACTAGAGAACAATGTGGCGGGATACCCAACGATATTAATTTTATCATTGATAGATATTGCATCAGATGAGACAAGTTGCAAGTACGGTATATTATTTATTGGATGTGTTAATTCAAGTATTGCAAAGTCTTTATTTTCATTTTCGGGTAAGTAAATAATTTTAGCTTCAACATCAGTTAATTTCGTTGACGCTTTTTCGAAGTCTAATGTTACCAATTCGCCTTCATTAAAATCTTCAACGACATGCCGTGCAGTAATTAACTTATTTGAAGATATAAGAAATGCAGAACCAGAACCAGAACCTGTATTAACTCTTGCAATAGCTGCCATAATATTTTCATTGAGAATTGGACCCGACCTGAATAAATTCAATTTAAATGGTAAAAAAGCAAGTAGGGGTAATCCAATAAAAAAAATTACAAATAAACTCTTTAAGCTATTTAATTTTTTAATAACTTTTTCTTCTAATTGTTTTTTTATTATTGGGCCTGTAACAACTATCATGATAAATATTGTTTAAACTGTTCAAGAGTTAAGTAAGGAACTCTTTTTTCAATAAACTTATCACTATCGTTCTTTAGGGCATTTCCAATGTGTATTTTAAGGTCATTCATATAACTCAAATGTTTTAAAGGGCTAAAATGAATATTAACATTATCCTGCATAAAGCCATATTCCTGATAAATTATTAATGTGTCTTTTAAAGCTGGGATGTCTATCGTGCTCTTATTGGCTTCAATAGTATAGTTACTAAAAAGATTTCTGTAATTAACATAGCTATTTGTAAATAGTAATAATCTTGCACAGTCATCATTTGCAAATCCATATAAATCGGTGTTCAAAGCAATCATTGCCGGTACACTTGATTTAATAACATCTTTAGTTCCATTCAGTATATTAATATAATTTGATTCATCAAGGTTGTTTGAATCCAGATTTTTTAAAATATTTTCCAAACCACCCGAATTAAATAAGTTCTGATTTTTAATAAAAGAAGTTGAGTTTTCAATGCAACATATATACAAATCATCTCTCATTTTAATAAAGAAGTCCCAAATATTTGATGTGCCTAATAATGATTGATGATCTAATTTATTTGTGTTATTCTTATACTTATTATCTGCAACTGAAATATCTCCATCTAATGTTCTAGTGGTATAAAATACTTTAAAACAACTATTGTTTTGATCTAAAGTAGATATCAACTCTTTTCTACGCTTTTGAAGCGAATAAACTCCTTCACCATTTTGATTATCTCCATGGCACATATCATTTATGGAAGAAATAGTATCAGATATAAATTTAATGGTTGGTAAGGTTTTATCATTAGTTGATTTTAAATTGGTGTTGTCAATACTAACTTCAATTTCCGAAAGAGCAGGAATTATCGCATGCAATTTCAAAAGCGTAGAAATTTCTTTTACAACATAGTTTAAATATGACTTTTTATGACCTAGAATAGTGTATGCAGTTTCGTTATTTAATAACGCTGTTAATTGCATTTGTAATAAATTATCCCAAGAGTCATTTTCACCGGTTAATTTATAATTGGTAAAATAAAATTTTTTAAGTGTTTGAATATATTCCTTAATTGACTCTAGTGTTTTTTTTGTGTAATAAAAATTTTTATATTCATTAAAGGTTTCAGTGCAATACTCATTTGTTTCCTCAATTAATGTATCTTTAATTAATCTGCTATTGTTCATAATTAACTTGAAATAATTATCAACTTTATCGGAATAAAATAATTCATACAGAAAACGATTTGTTGATATTTTACCGTGCGTGTTTGAAATAATTTTATTGACCTCTTCTTCACATGCTTTGCTAAAATTTACTCCGGAAGATGTATTTAAAGAATCCAGCTTCTCAAATATTCTTTCTACTATTTCTTCTAACTTATGATTAGTTCTGCTAATGATTTCATTTGTTGCTGCTAGAAGCGCTGTTTTATCTCTGTTTCTATTGAAAAAATTTTCATGATCAATTAAATCGGAAAGAAGTTCTTTTGATTTATCGATTGCAAAAATTTCTTCAAGTTGTGCTTTCGGATATTGCAACATCAAGAAACCAGAGCTTATTATATTTTTGATTCGATCGTGACCCTTAGAATCAATTCTTCTCTCTGCAATTAGATGATAAAAATAATTGCCAACTGAATCAGTATTTAATATATGTCCACAGCAAATCATACCAGCAACACGAATTAATTCTGACAAACTCTTTATTTGAGCTTTGGGGCCTGCAAAATCCTGAGATATGTATTGGACAATCTGGTATGGAAGCCCTTCATTTGTAACTAATGTTCCATCAGGGAAAAGTGTTTTATAAGTGTTTTCGGTATTAGAGTAATGTGTTATTGCAGAAAGGGCTCCAAAACAATTCTCATGTATCACTGAATTATTTCCAACGGAAGTTCTATCAGGCAATAAAAAAACAGCGTTTACATTTCTGTTGTTAGTTATTTTCTGTACTAAGTATGCAATATCTACACAAAGCCCAGTTCCAGTACCTCCTGTTAAACTACCTACTATTAAAATTTGTGTATTTACATTTCCGTTAATTCTTTGATAGGCGCTTGCAAGCGCAGAACAAAAATTGTTATAATTTGAATTGCCCCACAATGCAAGTCTTCCATAGCTTGGCATTCCACCAGCACCCTTACCGTACTCTAAAACGGTCGTACCTTTAGGAACCCAAGATGTATCTAAGTTTTTGTTTGATTTTAGATTATAAATATCTGATGAATGAGCATGCAGACTTAATCCAACAGGATTTATATCAGATTTACCAGTAGCTGTTTTTCTTGGAATTTGTTCAACATTTGTTTCAAGAAATAAATATTCAACATTAGATCCAGGTTTGTTTTTACCAGTAAATTCATAATGAAATTGTTGGGCTTCTTCAATTATTCGTAAGCCTGTTGTACCGATACCAATTATAAGTGTAGAAGCCATATTATAGCTGTTTTTTTATTTTAGAAAAAGTTTTAAAAAATAACAATACCATTATAATTATAGACAGAATATATGGTGATATTAGAAAGTAGATATTATTCAAGCTTATCGGAAATTTATTTAAAGTAAAAAGGTATACACCATTTAGTTTTACTATCAATATCAAATAAATATTCAATAATAAAACAACTATGATTATACTTTTCAAATAAATAATGTCGGCCTGAATTGTAAATGGAATATTAGAATCGATAAATTGAAGCCAAATGGATTTAAATAAATAAGATAATAGTATTGATGTTATAATCACGATAAATATCTTTAATGAAAGAATCATGATACTATCAACTAAAAGATTAATGAAAAAATCGTACATAATTACTTGATTGAATAGAATATTATAAAACTTATTATTATTAGCAAGAATAAAATGATTAAAAATTCCCTATCAAAATAAATATCTCTTAACTCGTTATTAAATCCACTTTTAATAGCTGCTAAACTTTCACCATCGATTATTTCAAGATCTTTGCAAGTATTAAAAACACCTTGATTGGAATTAAAATACCTGATGAATGTAATTCGATTATAGAAATCATCCATTCTTATATTATTTATTGAATAACCGGTTATACAATTACCAGGCATTTTAAAACCATGTTCTGGGTTTGGATCATATAAATTGTCCATACCATCGGTTAAAACAATTAATCTTTTTTTATCGAAGGTAGATTCTACATTTAATTCCAATGATTTAGAGAAATTATCCCACATACATTCATAAATCGGGGAGGATGCGCTGGTAATTTCAATTTCATTACTAAGCAAATAGTTTTTTAATTCAGACTTGTTATTGAACACTACGGTATTTGAAACTAAACTCCCAGTATCATTCACTGCTGTAATGCTTTTCATATTCTTTTTAATATTCATGATGATTTTGATACAATCATTTTCTCCGCTACAAAAGGGAATACTACTTATAACGAAGGAAGAATTATCCTTAAGATTATCGATAATTTCACTTAATGCTTTTAATGCGTTGGTGTTTTGAACATCCATTGAACCACTATTATCAAAAACAATGGAATATAGGTATTTTTCTCCGGGCTTTAAAAAGATTAGTAAAAAAGGAATTAGTATAACAATAAAAAACATTTTTTTATTGTTAAAATATCTAACTAGGTATAAGTTGTCATCATGTAGTTTGTTTGGGCCTAGCTTTAGTCCAAGAAACAGCGGATTGTTACTTCTGATTTGTTTTATGGTTTTATTCCAAATAGAAATCAAAATAATTATCTGAAAAATACATAAGAGAATAAGTACTGATTGAAGATTATGGATATATATATAACTTTCATAAACTGTATAAAAAACAGAGAAGAAGATCAATAAAGTTATACTTATAACTAATGAAAAATATATAGATAATTGTTTAACCACAAATAATGACTTTTTTTCATTGCGAAAGAAAATTTTGCTAATAGCAATAATTAAAATAACGACAATGACAACATTTAGTAATGAAATATATAACGTTATATCCCAATCAGGTTGAACTTTAAAGTAGCCAGTTAAAGTAGAATAGAAATTTCTGATGTTAATCTCTTTCATATATCAGATCGCCTGGAGTTCGTTTATATAATTTTGATTGCAATGTAAATAAAATTATGAATGCAGGGACTATAATAAAGATTGAAATGAGGTAATAAATTGGGTAAATATGATATTTAATTAAATCCTTATCAGATTCGATTTTAAATATTTCAAGAATTCCATGTAAAAAAGAATTTCCTAAAAACCAGGAAATAATTATGCTGATAGCAAAAGCAACAAAAATTAACGATATTGATATTCCGCTGTAAAGAGCAATTATAGTGTTGTTAGATAATCCAAAAGCTTTTAAAGTGCCAAGGTTTTTTTTGTTTTTTTCAAAATGAGATAAAATAAGATTTGATACAAAAACAACAATTGCTAAGATACTGAATATTATTAAAGTTATAGATAATAGTGTCGATAGTTTTTCAAAAAATCGAAAATTTTCTTTTGTCTCAATTGTATTCATATCAACCATCAATTTCTGAGTGGTTGATAGGTATTCTTGAAAAGGTCTGATACTATCTAAATTATAAAAGGAAAACGAAACTCTATCAGCCTCTTCTTTATATTCATTGTCATTTTTTTTGAATTCAAAAACTTTAATACAATCTGGATAAAGATTTTTCACCTCGTCAAAAGAATATATCAGATTTTCACAGTAAAGTTTTCTTATAGTAATTCCTTTAGCAAAACTTTCTTGTTCGCCAACTTGTGAAAATCCCATGTCTACTAGATTTTTTGGAATTATTGTTTCCTTTGGTATAAATATTTTAAGAGAATGATCAGATGAGTCTATATCAAATAATTCCGGATTGTGTCGAGCAGTAGTATAGAAATTATTTCCTACCAAAAGATCTACAAACTCTGGCAATTGTTTAACAATTGCACATATTGGAATTGGGACATAACTTAATTCGTAATTACAATATGTTATATAAGCAGGATAATTTGTTGTTGAGTAGCCTAACTTGCGAAGGTATTTTTCTGAAACAATAACTCCATATGAATTATTATTAAATGTATTTTCAGTAAGCAAGATATTATTGATAGGATTAATAATAAAGGAATAAAATTCTTCATTTGTATTTACTAGCCTTGTCAGCGCATTTACCCTACTATTTGCTTTGGATAAAAAGTCTCTATAATCAAGCCGAATACTGGTTACTTCACCATAATGAAATCGTTTTTTTATCACTGCATCATTTAGAGCTGAATAATCCACCACATTTTTATATTCATTTGTAACACTAATAAATTTAATAAATGGGTTATCCATTTTAAAACGTAAGTAATCGATTATACTATAACCAAGACTAAGTGATAAAATAGATAAAATAAAAATGATGGATAAAGTAAATAGATTCACATATTTTCTACCTGCAATTGATTTGGCTTCCGGTACAATAAAGACTTTGAGAAAACTAATTTTATTCATCAATACCAGCTTGTTTTTGCAATGAATTTTTTAAGTGATTGCTCATTTGTTCAGGGGTATATACTGATGAATTACTGTAACCCCACTCTGTATTGTTCAATTGTTTTGTAAAAGTTGTAGCCGTCGAAATTTTCCCTATTGAATACGAACTATTATTTATATGAATATTCATTTTGTCTATTAAAACAATCTTGGTTGCATAGTTTAATGCAAGATTAATATCATGAGAAACAATGATGGCAGTCTTTTCTTTTTCCTTAATTATATCAATCAACACTTTCATTAATATGGATGCATTTGCCAAATCTAAATTCCCGGTAGGCTCATCGGCAAATAGTACAGAAGCATTTGTTACTATGGCTCTTGCAAAGGCCAGTCTTTGTTTTTGACCACCTGAAAGATGAGTTATGTTTTTCTGAGCAACCTGATCGTCTAATTTTACTTTCTTAAAAATATCCTTTGCTTTTTCGATTGCCTCTGCTCTTGAAACACCTTGTAACAATGGTGTAATCAATACATTTTCAAAAGCAGTTAATGTAGAAAACAGATTTGTACTTTGAAAAATAAAACTCATGTATTTTCTCCTGAACTCAGCAATTGCTTTTTCTGAAGCTTGCCAAATTTTTAAAAGGTCTAAATCTTCTTTATTTTCATTTGTAAATTTGAAAATTGAATTCGGATTTGCCTTCAGTGTATTGTTCATTAACCCTAATGTTTCAAGAATAGTGCTTTTGCCAATACCTGATGCTCCAATAAAAAATACAATATCCTTTTTCTCAATAGATAATTCATCAATCTCTAAAACAGGTCGCAGCGTACCTTGATATTGACATTGCAAATCTTTAATATTAAAAACTGAATTATTCACTTCCAGGAAAATCTTTTAATGGGATCCAATAAAAAGATTGCCCTCCAAGTTCAAATTCAGATTCTCTGTAACTCATGGAATAAAATTTCTTAGCTTGTATTTGAAATTTATCATAGAAAACAGAGAATTCATTATCTGGTAATTTATCGAAATCTCTTAGTTTACAATTTCTAATCTTATAGGATCCTGTAAATGGAATTGATAAAATAATATCCCAGATTTCGTTCATGTTTTTATCAAGTATTGTGGCTTCGGATTTTAATCCAAGCATCGCCATACATTGATTTGTTAATGCGTCCTGAACTGCCTTCTTTTTATCAGTAATTGAACCTGATTTATTAGTTAATTTTCTTATGATATCAATTACTGCTTCCTTCTCGGTTTTTGAAAGAAAAACAACAGGAACAAAACATTCAGTATCATATGAGTAAAATTTGGTACTGGTAAATCCGGTTTTTGTAATATCACCTGCTTGTTTTAAGATTTCAATATCTTTGTCTGTATAACCCATGCGTTTTAACCAATCAATTATCTCCGGGGTAAATACACCATTTCTGCTTGACATACCCTCTAAAATCGATTTTATATATTGAACACGATTGGTATAATCATTAATAGATTCAATGATATTTTGTTCAAGTATATTTGTATTCATTGGAAGGTTGCCAGATGCATATGTAAATCGTCCAAACATCAATAAGTCATTACTATTTCCTTTCCCACCTGTAAATTGAAGTTGGTAGGTGTTCTTCAGTGGTAATTCATTTAATTGAACATCAGATTTATTATTAGGTACATATTTTTGAGCTGTATTTCGAATATAGTCTTGTGCATCGGAATTAAAATCAAGAAAGGAAGCATCCTTTCCACTATAGGTTTGAAAAGCAATAAAACTAATTTGTTTTTGGTAAAGCTGGTCTACTATTTTTGAAAGAGATTTTCCTTTAGGATCAGGTTGATGATTTCCTGCATCACCAATTAAAACCACAACATTACTTTGATTTGGATCAAAACCAGCTTCATTTAGGCCACGTTCCAATCCTGCATATTGGGCTTCTGCTAAGTCATGATCATTACTATAACATAGCGTAGCTTTTAATTTTTTAAGAATTTTATCGTCATCTGTGGTTAAGGGTTCAATTTCATATGAAGCAACCCCATCGGCATAATCGCGATATATAACTAATCCGAACTTTAAAACATTATTTGATTTTTTTAATTCATTATTCTCTATAATTTTTGAAATACTATTTGCTACCGGTTCGAAGTAATTTTTCATACTTGTAGTTGCATCAATTACAAATAGCACATTTACATTTTCAATTTTATGCTGGGTTTGTTGAATTTTTTGGTCAAGTTTTGCTAAATCATCTGGCGTAGGAGCCGGGCCATCACCAATTCGGGTAATCGTAACTACCTCTTTTTTAATCGCATCGATATTATCGATGATAGGCATTCTCATTTCATATGGATTAGGTCTTGTTTTCCGAACTACATCTTTCTTGAAAACATAATTTTTATTGTATAATTGAGTTGTTACAAAGTCTTCAAGAGCAGAAGCGGTATGAAATATCGGAAGATCTTTAATTGAATAATCACTTATTGTTGAAGGGATACTTGATGGTTCAAGACAAATTCTGTGATCCCAAAAAGTTACATTTGATTTAGGCATCCAGCCCGGGACTATTTTTTTTAACAGGTCACCTTCATCATCAAGCTTATCGGATCTGGATAATAATATTGCCCCATCGGTTTCTTTCAAAATATAATAGATATCAAATTTCTTTGCAAACAGTCCATTTGCGAATGAAGTTGTTGCACTGGGTTTATTATAAAATTGAAAATTCAAAATATTTGAATTAACAATGTTTGGACTTAGGTTACCCAGAGAAATAAGTATCATTGCTTTTTTAGGTGTGGATTTTTCATTCAATAGCGAAAACCCATTTAGTAATACAAAATTTGCTTTTATCCATCCCCTTTCCTTGTTATACTCAAGTCCTGATTTACCAGTTTTATTGTCATATATGGCAGAATAAACATGAAGCCAATTTCCCTTAACTTCTTTGACACTTACCCCCTCCATAAAATCAAGTTTTTCACCGGAAGGTACTGAGCTATTTGGATTGCTGTATAAGACATTATCGGATCTGTCACTATAAACAATCCAATCATCTTGATTTGATTTACCTCTGTTAATTAATTCTTCAACCTGCAAAATGTTTTTAGAAATGCTGTCGATTGTGCTTGATTTACAATAGCTTTTAAAACTCTCGGGTAAACAGATGTAACCATATTTGCTACATATGCTTGCCGACTTATTTTGACAAAAAGACTTTTCAAGTGAAAATAAATTGATTAGAAAAATAATAATAAATGATACTACTATTCCTTTATTAATAATTAAAAATTTCATAAGGCTTGTTTTTTCGTACATTATCAATGTATTCACTATTATACTTTGATTCTAAATAGATTTTGAGGTTTATGTTATTAATCAGTTTGTTGTTTGCTAACAGTCGGTTTGATAATAAAAATTGATTAATCAATATGACATCCTGATTATAGAATTCAAATTTTTCAGCGTCGAGGAAAAAGTAACAGTTAAAATTATCCAAAAATATTCTTGGATTTTCATTCTCTAATTCAGAAATAATATTGAAGTTACTTAACAATGAATTAATAGAGTCAATATCTTCAAAGCAATCAGGAGACGAAGGACGAAATGAAAATATTCTGTTTAGTGAATTTTCTAAATCGTTTTTATTTTCAACAATTATTGGTCGGGAATCTTTACTTATAAATAATAATGTCTGATCTTCACTTGAATTAAATACTTCAGAAATTTTTGAAACAAGTTTGTTCAATTCTTCTGTAGAACTGTAATCAACATAAATAAAATTCATGCTGTTCTGAGCTCTTGCATTGAGTAATAAAACTAGAAAAAATAAGGTGCAAAATATTTTCATGCTATTTTTTCTTAAATTTTATGCTGGTTATTTCGCAATCGGATGTTATGTCGGAAGACTCATATTTATATGTTGTATTATCATTTTTAAAGTTATTTAAAAAAATATTATTCATATCTGAATAATCTCCAATCAGATTATTGTCCAGGTAAACCTTAGTATTATTTGATAATAAACCAACCAAAATGTTTCTATTACCTTTATTTGAAGGATCACTTCCATAATTATTTGCAGCACTTACAATAGAAGTTTTAAGTGCAGCAATATCACTCGGGGTACAATGTTTACAATTAGGGTTATTCCAAGCAGAGTAATTATATAAATAAGGAACAGGTCTAATGATGGATGAATCAAATCCTTTTCCAACGAAATATGCCCAAACATTAATCTGATTAATAGTATCAGCCTGCCATGCACTTTTATTTAAGTATGGCCCGGATCTCCCTGTTACAGATACCATCACTTTATAATGTTTGTCATTGTCAAGCGATGTAGAAACAATCATCGTGCATCCAGACCCGAATTTAGGTTCGTTAATTCTAAGATCAGGAGGGCAAGGAGCGTTGGTACTAGGTTTTCCGTTTAAAAATGAAATGGTAGCGGTGTATGTAGTGTCCCACGGATTTTTTAATGGTTTATTTTTAGGATTAGACCAGCGAATAACAACATCAGAATCGCATGGATAGTATTTATTGTTTTCCTGAAAAATAATCGCATTGCCATCCTTGTCTCTAAACCTAAAACTCTTTTCATACTTAGAGAAATTATTCAATGGCGTTTTCTTATGAGTGCTGCTATCATATTTATAAATATTGAGTTCGACAAAACCTAACTTAGCAATAGGTTCTATAATAAATTTGTCCTTTGGATTCGTAGTTTCATCACCACAAAATTTTAAAAGAAGAATAATTATAATGATTATTGCAGTTATAGAATAAGACAGAATCTTGTTTTCTTTATAAAATTTAAATACCCAGGCAAGTAACCCATCGTCACCAGTTTCTGTTGAGATAATATCAGGTTTACCACAATTTGGACAATTGATGGTATAATCATTACCGGTGAAACTATGTTGACAATTTTTACACTTATATTTTATTGAAGCCATACTATTTAAATTTTTATTGTTAACCCGAAATCTAAAGTGAAAAAGTTAAGTATAAATTGATTTGATAAATTCGTTAAGCTATTTAATTCACTGTAATCATTGCTCAGATTATCTTTTAGGTTATTAAAAACTAAGCTGATACTTCTATAATAACTAAAACCTGCATTAACCATAATTCTACTATTAATTCGCCTTGAATAACCAGTAGCTGCTTCAATACTAAATTCTGGAGTAGAAGTTTTAATTGTTTTTTGACTAGAAATTTGAAATGTTCCAAAGTCATAAACTCCATTTTCTGAAATCGTAATATTATAAAGATCCTTATAGTTCCCGGAATAAAGCGCTTGCGCTGATCCATCATATTTTAAAATGGACGATGGAATTAAATATCCTCCTGCACATAAATAGATAAGATTATTCTTGTTTATATTGAATCCTTTTTCAAATACTAATGGAATGGCTAATTGTTGCAAACTGTTTTTCTCTGTAATACCAGTTAAGAAATTAGTACGAATATAAGCCCCCTGATCGGCATCAACTGCTAGAACTGTCTTTGAAAACTCATTAAGGCTTATATTGTAATCATAATTAAATAAATGAACTCCTGTTTTAATTTGAAAGTACCCCTTTGAAGAATTTTTGATTAAAAAACCAATACGAATCCCACCTGAATAAGAATAATTATTAAGTAGAGAAAAATTAAATTCTGATCCAACATATTTTAAAGGAGATGCTTTAAAAGGAATGAATTTATAAACTGGTTGAATTGTTAAAAATGGAATCTTAAAATTAACGGCTACAATATTCTTATCTACCTGATTTGGTTTCAATCCAATATCTGTAGCATTAATTCTTTTTTCTCCTGGAATATTAATATCATTTGTTCTAATTACAATTTGATCTTTGTCCGATAAATTTTTATAAATGTAGTAACCTCTCTCATCAAGAGCTATTTTGGAATTATTTAAAATTAAAGTGTCTGATACTATTGGTGTTAATGAAAAAGGGGTCTTTTTATTAGCACTGATAATACAGTATTTTCCCTTGTTCTCAAGTTGATTTATATCTGATATTTTGTATGATTTATTCAAATAGTTAAATACAATTGAAAATTTCAACTTCAATGTGTCATTATAATTAAATTGCTTTTTTGTATTCCCTGAAATAATTTTTATTGCATCAATATTTACAGATCCGTTGAATGTTGATATATAAGTTATTGGTGAAATGGCAATTGGAATAACTGTGTAACTTATTTCTTGACTATAGTATTTATTTATTAGAAAAACATAATCTTCTAAATTAATTTTTTCATTCAGATTATTGTCCGGTAAAATATCGTTCGCAACTAATACAGCGGAATCTGAAAATAAATTTTTGAAATAGGTAATACTTTCCTCAGAGGCACAGTTGCAATAATTTTGATAATCATTAAGCAAATCAAGTGCCCTGAGATTAATCTTTCTAATATAATAATCTTTGGATATTTCTTGAGCATAAACAGAATTTGCAATTGCGAAAAGAAAAAAAATAGATATGAAAAACTTCCTGTTCATTATTGCTTAATTATTTTTTTTCGGATGACTAAATCATTATTTAGTAATTCTATAAAATAAAGACCATCTGGTTTATCATCTAGATTAAAGACATATAGAGAATTATTAGAAATTAATTTCTCATCTAATAATTGCCCAAACGAATTATATAAATGTAATATTCCATGACTATTTTTAATTGAAAGATTTTGAATATAAATATTTACATGATTAATAGATGGATTAGGATAAACTAAAATGTCAGGAATAAAAATGTTTTCACTATAGCCTAAAGGTCCTGTGATTTGATTGTAATAAGATCTTGTTTCACATGATTGAGTGTTATATATATAATAAGTATTAACCCAATAACTATAGAGTGATGTATCAATTGGCTGTGGCAGTAAAACATATTGAAGTGTAGCGCCTGTAATAAATATTTCTTGAAAAGTAGATTTAATTGTATAGCCCCATTGATAATGAATGCCAAAAGAAGAGTCAGAACAAACTAAAATATTTGAATTCGGTTTTCTAATAACAGTTGCTACGAATGGAGCTATGTCATCTGAAATAATTACAGGTAAGAACATTAAATTTGAACACCCGGTAATATTATTTATTTGAGTAAGCTTTATGGTATCAAATCCGGATGAATTATTCCAATTAATAATGGCAGGAATACTTTGGGAATTAATTATTTGTCCATTTGAAATTTCCCAATTGTATGAATAATCAGTATTAACCGGTTGACTAATACTATACAATTCTTGTGAACTGTTTTTGCAAACAGTTTCATGTCCAATGATAGAACTAGTATCAGGCAATGGGTTAATAATAATGCTAATACTTTCTTGAGGTGAGGAGCAACCGTTGTATAAAGCATTGACAAAATAATTTCCCGCTGCTGCTAAAGATACATTTGAAATTGAAGGATTCTGAATTAATGATGAAAATGAATTTGGACCTGTCCAGCTAAAAGTCGCACCAGTTTGTGCACTAGCAGTTAATAATAATGTCTGACCTAAACACACAGGTGAATTACTACCAGTAATTGGTACAGTTGGTAATTGAATAACTGTAATAACAGCAGCATTAATTGAGAAACACCCGGTACTACTGGTAGTTTCTAATAAAGTATAGGTAGTTGTAACTGTCGGTATAACTGAAGGGCTTGATAGATTTGAGGAGTATCCTGAAGGGTTGCTTGACCATGAATAAGTATTACCTGATATTGTAGAAGATCCAATTGAAATTGAGTCTCCAAAACAAATAGTTTGGTTTCCTCCTGTAATAGCTAAAGGATTAGGATTAACTATTACTATTTGAGAATTTGTATCAGTACAATTGTTACTATTTGTAACTGTTACGGAATATGTTCCTGAAGAAGAAGCTGTTATTTGAGAGTTTGTTGAAGAGTTAGACCATAAATAAGTAACTCCGCTTGATCCCGTTGCAGCAAGCTCAACAGATAAACCATTACAAAAAGTTGTCGGCCCGTTTGGAATAATAGCAACAGTTGGATTTGCATTAACAATTAATTGAATTGATGATGAACCGGTACATCCAAATGTATTGGTTCCAATTACTGTATAAGTATATGTTGTAGCTAACGTTGGATTTGCAGTAACAGTAGAGCCTGTTGTTTGATTTAATCCGGTCGATGGAGACCAATTATAAGTATTAGCTCCCGCAGCCGAGAGATTTAAAGAAACTCCGCTACAAAAGGTTGTTGGTCCACTGGGGTTTATTGAAATGATAGGATTTGAATTAACAGTAACAGATTGAGATGTTGAATTAGTGCAACCATTAGAATTGGTTACAGTTACAGAGTAAAAGCCGGAAGAGGCAACAGTTATTTGAGAATTTGTTGAAGAGTTGGACCATAAATAAGTAACTCCGCTGGATCCTGTTGCAGCAAGGTCAACGGATAAACCACTACAAAAGGTTGTCGGACCGTTTGGAATAATAGCAACAGTTGGCTTTGCATTAACAATTAATTGAATTGATGATGAACCGGTACATCCAAATGTGTTGGTTCCAATTACTGTATAAGTATATGTTGAAGCTAACGTTGGACTTGCAGTAACAGTAGAGCCTGTTGTTTGATTTAATCCGGTCGATGGAGACCAATTATAAGTATTAGCTCCCGAAGCCGAGAGATTTAAAGAAACTCCGCTGCAAAAGGTTGTTGGTCCACTGGGGTTTATTGAAACAATAGGATTTGAATTAACAGTAACAGATTGAGATGTTGAATTAGTGCAACCATTAGAATTAGTTACAGTTACAGAGTAAAAGCCGGAAGAGGCAACAGTTATTTGAGAATTTGTTGAAGAGTTGGACCATAAATAAGTAACTCCGCTTGATCCTGCTGCAACAAGGTCAACAGATAAACCATTACAAAAAGTTGTAGGTCCATTTGGATTAATTGAAACAGTAGGCTTTGCATTAACTATTAATTGAATTAATGATGAACTGGTACATCCAAATGTGTTGGTTCCAATTACTGTATAAGTATATGTTGAAGCTAACGTTGGACTTGCAGTAACAGTAGAGCCTGTTGTTTGATTTAATCCGGTCGATGGAGACCAATTATAAGTATTAGCTCCCGTAGCAGAGAGATTTAAAGAAACTCCGCTGCAAAAGGTTGTTGGCCCATTGGGGTTTATTGAAACAATAGGATTTGAAACCAAAGTGACGACTTTACTGGTAGAGTTTGTGCAGCCATTTGAATTGGTTACAGTAACAAAGTAATTTCCTCCAGAAGAAACAGTTATTTGATTTGTCGTTGCACCTGTTGACCATAAATAAGAATTACCACCTGATGCAGTTAAGGTAGTTGAACTACCACTACATAAATTAATATTTCCAGTAGGATTAATTACCGCGATCGGGTTTGAAATAATGGTAACGACTTTACTTGCTGAGCTTGTACAGCTATTAGAATTGGTAACTGTCACAAAATAGGTTCCACCTAAAGAAACGGTTATTTGATTTGTCGTTGCACCTGTTGACCATAAATAAGAATTACCACCTGATGCAGTTAAAATAACTGAATTACCACTGCATAAATTAATATTTCCTATAGGAATAATTGCAGCGGTTGGATTTGAATTAACTGTAATCGGAATAGTTGCTGATCCTGTGCATCCACCTGAGACAGTCGCAGTATAAGTGATATTACTTAGTGGACTAGCTGTAACACTAAATCCTGTAGAAGCACTTAATCCGGTAGAAGGAGACCATATAAAATTTGTAGCACCTGTGGCTGAAGCATTAAGTTGAATACTTTCACCATTACAAATTGGATTATTAGAGGCAGATATTGTAACTGAACATGGCAGCTGAGCAAAAATATTTTTGAATGGCGCAGTCAGTATTAAGACTATAAATATTGATAATATCTGTTTCAATCAATTTAGAATTTTGTTAAATATAATAATTATAATAAGCGACTGTATTTTCATTATTCGATGGTTGGTGTTTTTGCCATTTTAGGTTTTTTTAGTTGTTAAAGTTTAATTATTTTTTTGAATTAGTATCCAATTATCAATATACCTTTTAAAGGCAAACGTAATCGGTTAGATGAATAAATCGTTTCCAAAAATCGGCATACTGTTTCAAAGTCCTTTTGGTTGTTTGTGGTTGGATTGCTGTTACGCACAGCAATGATTAGATAATTTGCACCATCTATAAGACTGGCCTCTAAGATATCTTTCATGAAGAGATAGTTTATCACAGCTGCTGCTGCTTCCACTTCAAGCACAATTCCCATTTTCGGCTCAAAAGCGTCAATTAAAAACTGTTTATCAACAGAACCATTTGCCCCATAAAATACAGGAACCGATAGTTTTTTATTTTCAATTTGAAACCCTTGTTTTTTTAAGTCTGTAGCAAGTAATTTCAATACATTATCTGCATCAATTTTTTTTAGTTTTGAAATGGTGACTTGCTTTTTTTCAAAACAAGCGACAACATCTGAGATTTGTTTTGGTGGCTTTTCCGACTTTGGGAAGTACTGCCAATTTATGGTTTTAGTCATTTAATTATTGTGTTTAATCTGTTTGGTATAACCTTTAAATCCATCTTTATAAACGTTACTTTATTCAAAACAATTTCAGCATTTTGAATACTACTATCGGCCAAATTCCGTTTAATCGAATTTTCTTGTTTGTTGCTGATGAAAATCCTTTTAAGTACGGTATTATAAAAAAGGAAGAAAATGACTATTGAAATAATTAGGTATATCATATCTATGTATAATTTGAGCAAAAATATTTTATTTTTTTTAAAAAAAAATACGTCTATAAATTTCCGATCAAAAATCGGTACAGCGATTTTTACAGTCTTGTTTGTTGCATTGTAAGAAAAAAAAGGTTGCGGGTTTGATATACCTCAGGCAGTACTTCATTACATTTTTACTTTTTGTAGCCCTCAACTCGATTTTGTACGAACAAACCGCAAACCATTGATCTAATAAAAAAGCCCTTGCAAACTATTCATTTGCAAGGGCTTTGGAAAATTAGGCGGTCTGGATGGGACTCGAACCCACGACCTCCGCCGTGACAGGGCAGCATTCTAACCAACTAAACTACCAGACCTTATTTGTTGGGCCGACAAATGTAATTCTTTTTGTTATTCTCCAAAACTTTTTTTTATTCCAAAACCAATATTCGCTCTTGATAAACAGATTCATTGGTAATTACACTTATC
>Ga0315900_10005378_pt1 | contig 17604 bp, 12 predicted proteins | sample LakEriMetagenome_FD_203521 | JGI IMG/M metagenome (GOLD analysis project Ga0315900, IMG submission 203521) | Freshwater fungal communities from buoy surface, Lake Erie, Ohio, United States - Buoy 12 MA114 | ecosystem: Environmental > Aquatic > Freshwater > Lake > Lake biofilm | place: USA: Lake... | reverse complement strand
CCAATTTCCAAGTCGCTTTTTTTGCTCTTGTATTCCAAATGTCTGAACGATGCTATGATGAAAATTCACCAATTGTTGCGAAAGTGAATTACTGGCCAGAGCAGTGTGTTGAAATGTCATTCGTTCTCGGAAAACATGTCGAATCAAAAACGTTTTACCAATACGTCTTCTGCCATACAAAACAATAAATTCAGAGCGATTTCTGTTGTAAAGCTCGTTTAATCTATTGATTTCTTTTTTTCGCCCGATTAACTCCATAGTTCGCTACAAATATAAAAAATCAATAGTTATAGCATAATATAAGCAATAAAATTATTCGGGTAAATGGATAAATTACCATTTTCAGGATCCAACAAATTACTAATTAGCTGGTGTTAATTCTTGCTCGAAAACCTGAACATTTATAAGTACAGCATTTCCATACAGGGCTTTAGAAGAAGTCAATTTTTACATATCTTTGCGCCATAATGAAGAACATCCGAAATTTTTGCATTATCGCTCACATCGACCATGGTAAATCAACCTTAGCCGATCGTCTGCTTGAATATACAAACACCATTACCAAGCGCGAATCGCAAGCACAGGTCCTCGACGACATGGATTTGGAGCGAGAACGCGGCATTACCATTAAAAGTAAAGCCATTAAAATGGAATATTTACTCAATGGTGAAAAATACATTTTGAACCTCATTGATACTCCAGGACACGTTGATTTCTCTTACGAAGTTTCGCGTTCTATTGCAGCATGCGAAGGCGCATTGCTCATAGTTGATGCAGCACAAGGTATTCAAGCTCAAACCATTAGTAATTTATATTTGGCTTTAGAACACGATTTAGAAATAATTCCCATTTTAAATAAAATGGATTTACCTGGCGCAATGCCAGAAGAAGTGAAAGATCAGATTGTTGAGTTGATTGGATGTAAACGTGAGGATATTTTAGCAGCTTCTGGAAAAACAGGCATGGGTGTACACGAAATCCTTGAAGCGATTGTGGAACGTGTTCCCGCTCCCAAAGGTGACCCAAATGGTGAATTGCAAGCATTGATTTTTGATTCTGTATTTAATTCTTTCCGTGGTATTTATGCCTATTTTAGAGTTATAAATGGGTCGATTAAGAAAGGCGACAAGGTAAAATTCATGTCTACAGGAAGTGAATATTTTGCAGATGAAATTGGCTCTTTGCGTTTAAAACCTGAACCTAGAAACGAAGTAAATGCAGGCGATGTTGGTTATTTAATTTCAGGTATAAAAGAAGCGCGCGAGGTAAAAGTTGGAGATACCATTACGCATGTAGATAAACCATGTAAGGAACAAATTAAAGGTTTTGAAGATGTGAAACCAATGGTATTTGCGGGGATTTTTCCCGTAGATACTGAAGATTACGAAGAGCTACGCTACTCTATGGAAAAGCTACAGCTTAACGATGCATCTCTTACTTTCGAACCAGAATCATCTGCTGCTTTGGGTTTTGGTTTCCGCTGTGGTTTCTTGGGAATGCTTCACATGGAGATTATTCAGGAAAGGCTGGAACGTGAATTTAACATGACGGTAATTACTACCGTTCCAAACGTTTCTTACAAAGCTTACAAAACCAATGGAGAAGAATTAATTGTTAATAATCCTACAGATTTGCCCGACCCTAGCAAGTTAGACAGAATTGAGGAGCCATATATCAGAGCTCAAGTAATTACCAAATCTGAATATACTGGTTCTATTATGACTTTGTGCATTCAAAAACGAGGAATGTTGGTAAATCAGAATTACTTAACTACCGACCGTGTAGAATTAGTGTTTGAAATGCCTATGGGTGAAATTGTGTTTGATTTTTACGATAAACTAAAATCACTTTCAAGAGGTTACGCTTCATTTGATTATCACCCAATTGATTACAGAGAATCTAAACTTGTGAAGTTAGATTTAATGTTGAATGGAGAACCTGTAGATGCCCTGTCATCTTTAATTCATAGAGATAATGCCTATGATTTTGGTAAAAAGATTTGTGAGAAATTGAAGGAATTACTTCCTCGCCAACAATTTGAAATTGCGATCCAGGCTTCTATCGGTGCAAAAATTATTGCGCGCGAAACGGTGAAAGCCATGCGTAAAGATGTTACCGCAAAATGTTACGGTGGAGATATTTCCAGAAAGCGTAAATTGTTGGATAAGCAGAAAGAAGGGAAAAAACGTATGCGCCAAGTTGGTTCTGTTGAAATTCCACAAACCGCATTCATGGCGGTGTTGAAGCTCGATTAGAAAATAATTTGACCAAGCTGTAACTTCTATTCTTTGAATTGCTCTTAGGCCTCAAATTCTTCCCGTTGTGACTGTAGCAGAATTCAATAAGAGTGTAGATTTATTTTCTGACAACATCTATCGTTTCATTTTAAAAAATATGCGAAACGAAGATGAGGCAAGAGACATAGTACAAGATACTTTTGAAAAAGTATGGCTCAAAGCTGCTGAAGTGCAATTCGAGAAGGTAAAATCTTACCTTTTTACCACTGCATATAGGCTGATGTTAGAAAGAATTCGAAAAAGTAAGCGTACCACAAGTATTGAAAATTCGTTGCGCGTTGTTTCGGTAGATGAAAAACCCGATTTTGATGTGATGAAAATTTTGAATGAAGGAATAGCGAAGTTGCCTGAAGACCAACGATGCGTTTTATTATTACGCGATTATGAAGGCTATCATTACGATGAAATCGGTCAAATTACAGGATTAAATGAGAGCCAGGTGAAAGTTTATATTTACCGTGCTCGTGTGTTTTTAAAAAATTATATAGTAGCAGCCGAGAATTTAATATGAACAAAATTACTACATATAATTACGAGGCCTTTTTATTAGATTACTGGGAAGGAAATTTACCTGCAGAAGATGTTGCTGAATTATTGTTATTTATCAATAATAATCCAGTATTAAATATAGAATTAAATGATTTACCGAATTTTGAACCTCTAGATAATAGCCTAATTTCTGCAGATTTTAAATACAATCTAAAAAAATCGGCTGATGATGTAAAAGAAAGGTTTAACGAATTATGTATTGAATTTTATAATAAAACAATTACAGCTGAAAATAAAATAGCATTAGATTTAATTATAAAAGAATTTCCCAATTTAGAAATTGAATTTAAATATTTCGGAATTACTTATTTAAAACCTGATTTGGATGTATTTTTTCAAAATAAATCAGTTTTACAAAAATCATTTATTCCTACTAACAGCTTTGAATACAAAGCTATTCAGTACCTTGAAAATGAAACGAGCAGTTCTGAAAAAGAAAAGTTTGAAAAAGATGTTGCCGAAAATGATGAATTAAAAATCGAATTAAATAAATATAAAAAAACAAAATTAGTTGATGTAGATATTATATTCGAACATAAAAATAAATTATATAAAACAGAAAATAAAAAAGGAATTATTCCAATATGGATGCGCTATGCGGCTGCGGCTGCAATTTTTATTAGTGCAGGAATTTATTTTGTGAATACGGATACCAAAGATAAAAATGGAATTGCGAGTATTCGACCCGATACTAGAAAATCAATTAGAACTGCAAAGAATAATGCACAAGAATTAGATACTACTTTCGAAAAACAATTAAATATTCCTAATAAAAAGCGCGTTGTCCCAAAGTCAATAATTCAAGAAAATACAATAACTGCAGAACCATTGATTACTTTGAGGCATAAAGTTAAAGTTGAAATAAAAGAGCCATTTGTTTTAGAAACAGAATATATGGCAAATATTTCACTTCCTTCATTAGAATTAAATGAGACAGCCGAATTGACAAATAATAATGAAATATCTTCTCGCAATTTATTTATTAAAAAAATAAAGAAAATTCTTAAAAAGAAAAATATCGATCTAGATACACCAATTGAAAGTATTAAGGAAGATGGATTGGCAGAATCAAGCATCAAAGGATTAGAATTAATTACCAATGGAGCCGTAAGTGTGCAAAGAGAAAATACCGAAAATGGGAGAAGGTATAAGGGTTTTAGCATTGGCTCATTGAGCTATAGTCGCTCCAATTCAAAATAAATTTACGCTTCTTGTAACTTTTAATTTAATAGCATCTCTTACCTCCAAAATAACCCATAAATAATATAAATATGAAAAATTCAATTTTAACTGTTGCATTGATGCTGATTTCTTGCATTTCATTATTTGCACAAACTGGACTTGAAAAACGAGAACTTACCGCATTTCAAGAAATAAATATTGCAGGAAATTTAGACATATTTATTAGTCAATCAAGTGAAGAAAGTATTAGTGCCAATGCAGAAGATTATAAAACAATTCAAATTTCAAACGATAAAAATGTATTGCTATTAAGCGGCTCCAGTCTAGGAAAAGTTTATATTAAATTAAAAGAATTAAATTCCTTAATTATATCAGGTTCTTCGGATGTTTACAGCTCAGATACATTAAAAGGAAATAATTTTAAATTAATTTGTTCGGGAGCTGGTGATGCCAATTTACTTTTTAAATACAACGAAATTGAAGCTTTGATAAGTGGAACTTCAGATGCAAAATTGGCGGGTTCTGCAAACAACTTAAAAGGAATAGTTTCAGGAGCGGGTGATTTAAAAGCATATAAATTAATTGTACAAAATGCTGATTTATTGATTTCGGGATCTGGCGATGCACAAGTAAATGTGGCGAATAAATTAAAGGCCAGTGTTGCAGGAGCAGGAACATTATACCACGCTGGAGAACCCAAAGAAATGGACGTAAATGTTTCTGGTTCTGGAGAAGTAAAAAAATCTAATACCGAAGCTGGTGCATCAGATACAACGCGTATACAATTAGGAAATAAACAAATAATTATTTTAGATAAAGACGGGAAAAATAAAATAGAAATAGGTGATGATGTGATGGTTGATGGCGAGATAAAAGGAGAAAAAGAAAAGAAAAAAAGAAAACCACAGAGTATTTGGTCTGGTTTTGAGATGGGAGTTAATGGCTACTTGAATGCCGACAATACCTTAAATATGGACAGTGTAAATCAGGCATTTTCTTTAAACTATGGGAAAAGTTTGGTGGTAAACATTAATTTTTATGAATTAAAAGGCCGAATATATAAAGACAATATTACCGTTACAACAGGTTTGGGAAGCGAAATAAATAATTATAGATTTGAGAATAACACGAAATTAGTCTCTAATTCAAATCCAACCACAGCTGAAATAGAAAGCAATTTATATTACGACAAAAGCAAATTAACTACTGCATATTTAAATGCTCCTTTATATTTATCTTTTGCTACTAATCCATTTAAAAACGGAAAAAGACTGAGCATCTCTCCTGGAATTACTGCTGGCTGGAGATTTACAACATACAATAAACGTGTTGTAGAAAACAATGGCGACCGCAACAAAATTAGAACCCGCGACGATTTTAATATCAATCCTTTTAGGGTGAATGCTTCCTTAAGATTGGCATATGGCAGTTTTGTAGTATTTGCCAATTACTCTGTAACTGATTTCTTTCAAAAAGACAAAGGCCCCAATTTAATGCCTTTTTCTGCTGGAATAAGATTGGTAGGGTTAGGGAATTAATCTAATCTGTATATATTAAAAGCCCCAATTAGTTAAACCTAGTTGGGGCTTTTCTGTTTTATTTTTCTTATTATCCCTTCCAAATAATAGAAGCCGCGCCCAAAACTGCAGCATCGCTTTCGTGCAAGGCAGAAGGGTGAATGTGGATATGGCCTTTGTAATTGTTGAGCAGTTGTTTTTCGAAAGATTCGCGGGTTGGTTTAAAAAGAATCTCACCTGCACGGATTAATCCACCAAAAAGAAAAATGGCTTCAGGGCTTGTATAAGCTACGCTATTGGCAAGGGCAAAACCTAACATTTCGCCGGTAAGGCGATAAGCTTCGATGGCTGTTTTATCACCTTCTTGAGCCATTTCAGCAATTTTACGCGCATCGTGTGCTTCGGTGGCTTTTGGGTTTAACTCTTTGAAGGTGCTTACTAAACCTGTGGCGCTAACATAAGTTTCTAAGCAACCGTGTCTTCCGCAACCACAAAGTCTTCCGTTTGGAACTACAATTACGTGACCTAATTCGCCTGCAAAACCATCGAAACCATAAATTAAAGAGCCATTAGCAACGATACCGCTGCCGAGACCCGTGCCCAAGGTAATGACTAAAAAGTCTTTCATGCCTTTAGCTGCACCAAACTGTTGTTCGCCAAGTGCTGCGGCTTTTGCATCGTTGGTAAGTTTGCAAGGAACTTTGAGGCTTTTGTGCAGCATTTCTGCCAAGGGCACGATTCCTTTCCAACTTAGATTGGGAGCATTTTCGATAGTTCCTCTGTAAGGATTGCCATTGGGAGCGCCAACGCCAATTCCTTTTAAGGTTAAATTAGGAATATCATTACGGATATTCGCAATTTGATGATTGATAATATTTGTTGCCGCAGTTATAAAATCTGCAATTTCGGGATATTGTTTTGTGCGAAGTCCGTCTTTAGCTAAAACACGACCTGCTTTACTTACTATTCCTATTGTTGTGTTTGTACCTCCTATATCGATACCTACAACTACTTCTTCCATCATGCGGCAAATTTAGTGTGCAATTACTTTATTATCGTAACTAATACCTTGTTTTTTTAAAATACTGCTTGCTTTGTAACCATAAAAGGCCAAATATGCAAAACATAAAACGCCTACAACATAGCTATACTGAATGCCCAACAAGCTGTCGTCGGCCACAATACCTTGCAGTAAACTTATAAATCCGCCGCCCATAATCATCATGATTAAAAAACCAGAACCCTGATTGGTATTTTTTCCTAAACCAGCAATTGCTAAGGTAAAGATGCATGGCCAAAGCGTAGAACAAAATAAACCAACGCTTATAAAGGCGTAAACGCTCACCATTCCATCTGCAAACATGCCGATAAATAAAGCAATAATACCGATGCTAGAAAAAAGCAGAAGTTGACGGGCAGGATTTCCGCTGCTAAAATAGTCGGCACCAATAAGTATGAGAATAACAAAAGCGTAATAATACAAAGAGGAGGTATCGTGCTGGGCAATGCCATTTGCAATAAGAAAAATGCCGAAAGCGGCATAAGGCAGCACAAAACGGAAGAGATTCTTAAAGCTATCTTTCACGTTTAGCGCCCCTACGGCTCCTGTCCAGCGACCAATCATTAAACTGGCCCAAAAAAGTGAAACATAGGTAGCAATTTCATTGGTAGGTGTGTTTAAGTGAATGCGCATAAACTCTGGTAAATTTGAAGCGGTAGACACTTCCACGCCAACGTATAAGAAAATGGCAATCATTCCCATCCACAATTGCGGATAATGAATGGCTGAACTACGTCGAGAAGTAGATGTTGATACGGCATCAATTATTGATTCTTCTGTTTCTTTCTGTAAAGAAGTTAAATGTTCGCCATCAATAACATGTTCTTCGGTTTCTATTTTATTGGGAAGTGAGGAGAATTTAAAGAACAAAGCAACAATGATAAAGGCTGCACCCAAGATTAGGTAAGGCGTTTTAACAGCTTCGAGCGAATCTAATGTTGAAGGAGCTGCAACCGAACCAAATATGGCAAAACTCACCACCAAAGGGCCGATGGTGGTTCCGAAATTATTGATGCCACCAGCCAAACTCAGACGCTGGGAACCTTTGGTTGGGTCGCCAATGGTGATGACTAATGGATTGGCTGCTGTTTGTTGCAATGAAAAACCAAGACCAACAATAAACAATCCTGAAATCATTAATGTAAACGAGGACATTTCTGCTGCAGGGTAAAAAAGCAAAGTTCCCAAGGCAGAAACTACCAAACCCAAAGCAATTCCATTTTTATACCCGATTCTGTTTAAAATATCTCCACCTGTAGCTTTTGAAAGTCCAAAATAAATAACCGAGCCAACAGTATATGCAACGTAAAATGCAAATGAAATCATTTGACTTTGCCATTGTTCCAGGTTCAGCTTTTCTTTAAAAACGGGAATCAATATGTCATTACTAGCGGCAACAAAGCCCCAAAAAAAGAATACTGAAATGAGGACAAAAAAGGCATTGTTGTTTTTCATCAGAAAGTTTGATTGGGCGGCAAAATAAAGAAAGTGATTGAATTGGCAATAAAAAAGATGGGTATAAAACCAACAGCAATTGAATGAGAGGTAAGTGGTTAGTTGTGAGTGGTAAGTGTTTAGTTTTAAGTAAATGAATGTTACACATTTGACTAGTTTACAAGAATGCACCTTATCTTCAGTAAGTTACAGGGTTTTATCGATTCTTATGGTGACAATTTTACACTATTATTTGTCACTAAAAGATTCAGTTTGGTAGCTATCGTCAGGTAATTTTTTTACTTCTGCCATTTTGATTTCTTTTGAAACTGAGCCTGTAAGTCAAAATAAAAAAGCCCATCATTTCTGATAGGCTTTTCATTTCAGCGGAGACTGAGGGATTCGAACCCTCGATACAGTTACCCGTATACAAACTTTCCAGGCTTGCTCGTTCGACCACTCTGACAAGTCTCCTATTTTATTTTCCATCAAACTTTCCAGCTTGCTCTCCCGATAGCTATCGGGACGACCACTCTGACAAGTCTCCAAAAAATTAAGGTTGCAAAAGTAAACAATTTTATTTCATTTACGACCAATCATTAATGGTCATTTCCTCCTTCAATGGAATAGGAAATTTCTTTCTTACGGTATCTAAATCGGGACTGTTTGCCAATAAAAACATGAGCTTAACCAATGCCGCTTCTGTGGTAATGTCTTGCCCGCTCAACACACCAATTTCTCCCAATGCAGAACTTGTATTGTATTTTCCTTGCATAACCGAACCGCTTGGACATTGAGTCACATTTACTATGATAATATTTCTTGCAATCGCATCTTTTAAAGCGTTTATAAACCATTCTGTAGTTGGCGCATTTCCAGAACCAAAAGTTTCTAAAACAATGGCCTTAATACCATCAATCTGCAAAACACCCCGAACGTAATTTTCTGTCATTCCAGGAAAAATCTTCAAAATGGCAATGTTCGGGTCTAGCTTCTTGTAAAATTTTGTGGGCAATCCATTGTGCTTTCTTAAAATGTTGTCATTAAACAAAATTTGAACACCAGCCTCTGCCAATGGTGGATAATTGGTACTTGTAAAAGCATTGAAATGCGAAGAGCTGAACTTTGTAGTACGATTCCCTTTTAACAAGTGATATTCAAAATAAACACAAACCTCAGTTACTTTTGGTAAGTCGTTTTCTTTCATCACTGCAATTTCAAGTGCTGTAATGAAATTCTCTTTTGCATCGGTTCTTAAAACCCCGATTGGCAATTGAGAGCCTGTAAAAATTACAGGCTTTGATAGATTTTCAATCATAAAACTAACGGCCGATGCTGAGTGCGCCATGGTATCAGAACCATGCAGAATCACAAAGCCATCATACCGCTCGTAATTTTTTTCGATGGTTTCTACCATTTGAATCCAGTGTTCGGGAAGTACATTAGAAGAATCTAATGTTTGTTCGAATGTATGAATGTCTAATTCAATATCCAGCTTTACAATTTCTGGAATATTGGCCAATAAACGTTCAAAGTTTACGGGCATCAATGCTCCTGTATAGGAGTCTTTTACCATTCCGATGGTTCCACCGGTGTATATAATTAGTGCCTTGGGTTTTCTATTCATTTTTTACTAAAAAGCTTTCTTGCATTATCTGTTGTAATAATCGCCAATTTCTCCTCGCTTATATTTCTATATTGAGCCAAGGTACTTAAAACATGTGGAATATAAGACGGCTCGTTTCTTTTTCCTCTGTATGGAACAGGACTTAAATAAGGCGCATCTGTTTCTAACACCAAAAATTCATTCGAAATACCTGCAATACACTCATGTAAATCGCTTTTTTTATAGGTAATTATACCTCCAATGCCCAACATAAAGTCCATTTCAACAATTTGCTGTGCTTCATCTTTAGTACCTGAGAAACAATGAAAAACGCCTTTCAATCCTTGTTTTGCAAAACTTGAAATTACATTTATTGCTTCCTGTGTTGAATTTCTGCTGTGAATGATTACTGGTAAATTTAATTCCAAAGCCCAAGCGCATTGCGTTTCGAGTGCTTCAACTTGTATGTTGAATGTGCTTTTGTCCCAATACAAATCAAGTCCAATTTCGCCCACGCCAGCATATTTTTTTTGAAATAGCAGTTGTTTCACAATTTGCAATTCTGCTTGGTAAGTTTCTGGTTTTACGGAGCAAGGGTGAAGGCCCATCATTGGTATGCAAACATCAGGAAAGTCTGCTGCAAGCTGGAGAAGTGAAGCTATTGTTTCGCTATCAACATTTGGAAGGTAGATTTTCTCAACACCTGCAGCAATGGCGCGGTGCACGGTTTCTTTCCTATCGCCATCAAATTCGGGTAAATAAATGTGCGAATGGGTATCTATGGTACTAAACATGCACAAAGGTCATATAAATTTCACAATTCTCTTTTCAAAATATTTAATTAGAGCGGTATTCCAATACTTTTGCAACATGGCCAAATTTCTCATTATTCGTTTTAGTTCTATTGGCGACATCGTATTAACTACTCCTGTAATTAGGTGCATCAAACAGCAAGTGCCCAATGCGGAAGTGCATTACCTTACAAAATCTGCCTTCAAAGGAATCCTAGAAAAAAATCCTTTTATTGATAAACTTTGGTTGTGGGAAAATGAAAAGGATATCGTTTCCTTCTTGAAGAAAGAAAAATTCGATTTCATCATAGACCTGCACAACAACCTCAGGACTTCTATTTTAAAGTGGAAGTTAAATGTTCCTGCATTTTCTTTTAAAAAGTTGAATATCGAGAAATACCTATTTGTTAGGTTTAGAATGAAAGTGCTGCCGCCTATTCATATTGTAGACAGGTATCTGCAGACGTTAGATTTTTTTAAGGTAGAAAATGATAAAAAGGGGCTCGATTATTTTCTTTCAACAGACGAGGATAAATATGGATTGAAAATAAAGGATGAAATTGGAAACCAATACATTGCTTTGGTGGTAGGTGCATTAAAAGGAACCAAAAAACTACCTTTAGACAAGCAAATAGCATTGTGCAATAAGTTAAACAAACCCGTTGTGCTGTTAGGTGGAAAAGCTGAAATAGAAGATGGAAAAGCCATCGCAGCAGCAAGCAAGAACGTTGTATTAAATGTATGTGGAGAAATTACATTAGGCGAATCGGCTGCAATAGTTAAAAACGCACATGCAGTAATTACGCATGATACAGGTTTGATGCACATTGCAGCAGCATTTAATAAACCCATCATTTCTATTTGGGGAAATACCGTTCCTGAATTTGGTATGTCGCCATACATGCCCAATTCAGCTTCTCTCAACTATAAGAGTGAAGTGAAGGGACTTCAATGCAGACCGTGTTCAAAAATTGGATTTCAAGCTTGTCCCCAAGAACATTTCAATTGCATGAACCAACAGGATCTCAACAAAATTGCAGATTTAATAAAAGAAATCTAAGAAGGTTCTTTAAGAATTTTCAATTGATCGTAAAGGGTAGCAATTTCTTCTTTGACTTTGCTGATTTTCTTTTCAATATCTCTGCGCATATCGTCTGCAGCCTTAGATTTTGCATTGGCAAAAAAGCCGATATTGTTTTCTAAAGTTTGCAACTCTGTTTGCAGTCGTTTTATTTTATCCTGAACGGTAGTTTTCTGGTGGTTTAATTTATCTTTTCCACCTGGTGCAGAAGTAAAATGAGAAACCTGCGCCCTAAAGTTTTGTCTTTTGCCTTCTGCGTTTGTGGCTTTCAGCGTGTCGAATTGCTTGTCAATTGCAGTTCGGTATGTTTTCTGGATTTTCTCTTTTTCTTTAATTGGAACATGGCCAATTTCCATCCATTCATTTTGAAAAGCTTTTAATGCTTCAAAATTTGCATTTCCATCTTCACCATGAACAAATGCTTCAATTCTAGAAATAAGGTCTTTTTTCTTTTCTAGGTTGGTGCCTTGTTCGTCGTTCATTCCTGCAAAATGCTTGTTTCTGTTTTCGAAAAACACATCACATGCTGACCTGAATCGGATCCACAATTTATCGCTGTGTTTTTTAGCAACCGGACCTGAGTTTTTCCATTGTTCTTGGAGCTCACGAATTTTATCGCCAGTTTTTTTCCAATCGTCGCTTTCACGCAGGGCTTCTGCTTCCATGCACAAATCAACCTTTAACTTATAGTTGTGGTTTTGCGTTTCGCGCAATGTTTTGTAAAATTCTTCTTTCGATTCATAAAATTTATCGCGTGCAGCCTTGAATCTTTTCCAGATATCTTCATTGTCTTTTCTAGAAGCAAAACCAACTTGTTTCCAATCTTCTAGCATCGCAGCCAATTTATCAGAAGCTTCTTGCCAGTGCTGGTGTGCTTTTAAGGGAAGCGCGTTTACTAAAACATCTGCTCTTTCGCAAATAGCTATTTTTTTAGCAAGATTTTCTTTGTGTTCCGATTCTTGACCTTGAATGTATTCTCTTCTTCTGTCAAAAAGCTTATCGCCGGCAGCGCGGAATCTTTCCCAAATTGTTTCGCTTACTTCTCTTGACACTTGACCAATATCTTTCCACTGGTCTTGCAAGCCTTTGTATTCTTCGAGCGAATGCGTAATAGAGTCATTCATTAACAACTCTTCGGCACGCACGCACAACTGAGTTTTTAATTCAATATTTTTTTTGTGGTCTAATTCTCTTAATTCCTTATTTATTTTAATAACCTCATAGAAGTTATTGATGTGGTGATGGTAAATTTTCCATAATTCATCCACATTTGCAGAAGGAACTAAACCTATCGTTCTCCATTCTGCTTGCAATTCGTGCAGGCGATCGAAGGAGGCGGAAATGTTATCCGTCTTTTCCATTAAATGTTTTAACTCATTTAATATTGCTTCCTTTTTCTTAAGATTTTGAAGAAGTTCTTTTTCTTTATTCCTTCTAACTTCTGCTCTTTTTTCTTGAAATTGTTTCACATAAGCCTCAAAGCTGCTGTCTGTGTCGTCTTTCATTACTTCAAATTCCTCAGGCAGACCACCATTTTCTACAAATTTCGAACGCTTTGCAGCAACCTCTTCTTCTTTTACTTTATAGTATGCTTCTCTAATAGACTGCACGCGCAATTTCTGTCCGTCTACAGCATCATCCTCAACAGCTGTTTTAAGCAGGTCAACGAGTTCTGTTCTACTAAGTTCATTAAATGCAATTTGAGGCAACAATTCATCATGTTGCTCTAGGTCTTCTGATATGCTTTCCTCTTTTTCGGCAGTAACATCAGCACTCTTATTAACCATTTCAGAAATTTCAGAAATTTCAGTTATTGGTTCAATAACTTCAGGTGCTGTTTCTGCAACCTCAGCAATAGCGGAAATTTCTTCGACAACGCTTTCTTCAATTGTTGGAATTTCTTTTGTTGCTTCAATTAATTCAGGTATGGCTTCAACTTCTGCTTGAGTTTCTTCGTCGGCAAAAGTAATTTCGGGAATTTCTTCTATTGGTTCCTCAATTTGCGGAACCTCTGGCAAAACTTCTTCATTACGAGGTGCTACATCATCACTAATACTACTTATTTCATCAGAAACAGAAGCGGATAAATTGTTTGCTGTATTTTCATTCGGTTCAGCATCCGGCGAAAGGAAAGGAAATGTTCTAAAAATCATGGTGCAAAAATAGCCTTTTAAATAGAAGGTGAAATAGCAAATAAAAGTAAATAAGATTTACTAATTAGCAAGCTCCCGAAACGCAAATAAAAAGTATAAGTTTCGTTGTTTTATAGCTATTTTTAATTTTATCACAAACAATTGGTAACAATGAAATAACTTTACCCCCTATTCGTTGTATATTTCGCTAAATTAAAATTGCGCATGCGCTTATTCATACAAAACACATTCATTTGTTTCTTCCTGTTTGCAACTCACGTTATGGGGCAAGGTGTTGCCTTAGGTCAGTGGAGCGACTATCTTCCCAATTCTAAAGGAGTAGGAGTTGCAGAGCTTAAGGGTAAAATATACTGCGCAACGCAATATGGAGTTATAATATTAAATAAAGAAGACAACTCAATTGAAAGAATATCAAGGTCTAATGGTCTTTCTGATATAAATATTTCTGCAATTGCCGCCAATAGCAGTACTGTGATAATAGGTTATGCAGATGGAAATATTGATTTAATAAAAAATGGAGAAATAACTAACTTTTCAGAAATTAAAAGGAGTTCCGCCATTCAAGGTTCTAAAAAGATTTACAACATTAGAATAAAAGAGAACTTTGCATATATATCCTGCAATTTTGGAATTGTAATGTATGACTTTAATAGGAATGAAATAAAATCGACCCTTTATCCTTCAATAAATAATCCGGAAATTTATCAGGTATGCTTTGAAGATTCTATTATTTATGCGGCTACCAACAATGGTCTTTATTTCGCCAATTTAAATAACTCATTATTGCCTTATTATGTAGCTTGGACAAAAATAGACGCTGCGGGCAACAGGCCGTCCAACAATATAACTAAATTCGAAAATGCAATTTATTTTTCTCGTTTTACCGAAGGAGCATTTGGTGCAGATACTGTTTTTAAAATAGAAAATAATAACCTTAGTGTATACCGTGGTGCGGATAACTACTTTACTTTAGATGTTATAAACAACAACCTTTTTATTGCATCAAACTACAACCTAATAGTTGTACAACCTAATAACGGCGGAGAAGACGTTATATTTAATTACAATAATAATACTGTACCTGAGCCCAGAGATGTCATAGTAGATTTGCAAAACCCGCAAGTTTTATGGTTAGCAGATAATCAACAGTGTTTAGTTAAAGTGACTAACATTTTTATAGTAGATGTTTTTAAACCAGAAGGGCCGGCATCACAAAAGGTATTTTCACTCACCCAAAACCAAGAAAATTTATGGGCTTCAACGGGTGCGTTCGACCCTTCCTTTTCTCCTTTATATAATATTGACGGGGTTTATAAATATAATGGAGTTGAATGGGAAACTTACCAAATTCCATATGCAAACGATTATATACGTGATATTGTGCATGTTAATGTTGACCCATCAGATGCTAATCATGCCTGGTTTTCAAGTTGGGGAAACGGCTTGGTAGAGATAAAAGATGGAAATGTTTTGAACGTATACAATAGTAACAATAGTGAACTTCAGGCCTTGGCTGAAGATACCAATCAATTAAGAATTGCAGGTTCTGTTAGAGACCGTGATGGATTACTTTGGGTAAGTAATGCAGGAGTTCCCAAACCAATTTGTATGAAAAATCCGGCAAATGAATGGTTTTCCTATAATTTAACAAGTGCAATCAATAATCGGCCAACTGGTCCTATTTTAGCGGATAGCTCCAATCAAAAATGGATGATAATTCCTGAAATTGGTGTTTTGGTTTTTAAAAATGAAGGCAATGAGATTACTGATTATAAATTAGTTAATGACCAGGTCGGTTCAGGTTCCATGACATCTTCAAATGTCTTAAGCATGGCGCAGGACCGTGAAGGACAAATGTGGGTAGGAACTTCAAAAGGCATCAATGTATTCTATAGTCCGGAAGCAATTTTAGAAGAAGGAAGTAACAATTGGGAAGCCCAACTCATAACAGTAAATCAAGGAGGTTTTAATCAATACTTATTAAATTCAGAAGAAGTAACTGCAATAGCTGTTGATGGAGGAAATAGAAAATGGCTAGGAACCAAAAAAGCTGGAGTTTTTCTAGTTTCTCCTGATGGAACTTCTTTGATAAGTCAATTTACAAATGAAAACAGTCCGTTGTTAAGTAATACCATCAACTCTATTGTTATTAATGACATAACGGGTGAAGTTTTTATAGGAACTAATCAAGGAATTTGCAGTTATAGGAGCGATGCTACGAAAGGGAACGATGTTTTTGGGAAAATATATGCCTTTCCCAATCCGGTTCGTCCAGATTACAACGGGCCAATTGCTATTACTGGATTAGTAACCGACGCAGATATTAAAATTACAGACGTTCAGGGTAATTTAGTATTTAATACAAGAGCCAATGGTGGCACAGCAGTATGGAACGGTTTAACCTTTTCGGGTAAAAGAGCGGCTTCGGGTGTTTATCTTGTTTTTTGTGCCAATACAGATGGCACCCAAACTAAAGTTACCAAGATTTTGATGATTAATTGAGATGCTCATTTCCACTAAAGCCATCGTTTTGAATACGTTGAAATATGGCGATAATGCGGTAATTGCCAAATTGTATACACAGCACTCTGGCATTGTTTCTTTTATGGTAAATGGTGTTTTCGGCAAGAAGGGCGGCAATAAATCATCATTCCTTCAACCCTTATCATTACTAGAAGTAGTGATGCAAGTGCGCAACAACAAATCACTTCAAACGCTTAAGGAAATTAAAGTAGAAATTCCGTTTTCAACTATTTATCAATCTCCAGTTAAAATTGCGCAATCTCTTTTTCTTGCAGAAGTGTTGCACCATACCATTAAAGAAGAAGAGGCAAATCCTAGTTTGTTCGATTTTATTCATGCCTCTATTCATTATTTTGATGCGTTTAGCAACAATATTCCTAATTTTCATTTAAAATTTCTGCTCGATTTTTCAAGATTTCTTGGATTTTATCCTACCAATAATTTTACTGAAGAAACACCCTTTTTTCAATTTACGGATGGGGTTTTTTTGAATCATCACGCTGATACCTGTCTGGATATTGATAAAAGTAGTGTAATCGGAAAACTTATAAATTACAAAGTAAACGAGCTTCAATTAATTCCGCTGAATAGAAATCAGCGACAAATAATAGTTAAACACCTTATAGATTATTATAAATGGCACATTCCTTCTTTGCCTTTGTTTAAAACAACAGATGTTTTAGAGGCCGTTTTTATGGATTAAACTATAGACTATAGTTTTCTTAAGTTGAAAATTTCGACTTTAATCTTATAAAAAAAGATTCATAATAACGATGACTCAAATAACTGAGAAGCACCGTAATGGCAATAGTCAATATAAATTTAGGAAACAAAAACGTTTCATTTTTTGGAAAAGCTGCTATGACAATATAAATAGCTATCATGTGAGTGAGGTAGAGGCCGTAGCTTATTCTACCTAACCAGCCCAACAAACTGAATTTCCCAACTTTAAAAAAGGAATTATTCGAGAAATTTTGCTCCGCTAGCACATAGCCAAAAAATAACATCGCAATTAAGTTGAATACAAACTTAAAGTCAGGAAACAGCTTGGTAGTGTATACTTGTGTAAACAACAATGTCATTGAAATTAAATAAATCAAGAAGCTTATTAACTTTGGAATTCTTGATAATGAATCAATTACCTTAGTTTTTTTATTGAAACAGATAACAGATACAAAAGCGCCAAAAGCGAGGTATTTGATATTACTAAATAGATGATAATATTTTACTTCCCATACATCTGCGAAATCTGTAAAAAGCTCTGAACCAATAACTAAGGCCAATAATATAAAATTGAAGTATCGGGATTTTGCAAAAAACAAAAACAACAAAGGCCAAATTAAATAAAACTGTTCTTCAATTGCGACACTCCAATGTACACCTAAAATTCCATTTTTAGACCCCCCTAAGT
>Ga0315900_10005376_pt1 | contig 17605 bp, 19 predicted proteins | sample LakEriMetagenome_FD_203521 | JGI IMG/M metagenome (GOLD analysis project Ga0315900, IMG submission 203521) | Freshwater fungal communities from buoy surface, Lake Erie, Ohio, United States - Buoy 12 MA114 | ecosystem: Environmental > Aquatic > Freshwater > Lake > Lake biofilm | place: USA: Lake... | reverse complement strand
TGGTTTGATCCGGTGCCTCTTTTGCTTGGTTTATTTGTAACAACAACTCTGCACTTTGTTTATAAAGTGAGACGAGATTGGCGAGAGAGACTTCAATTTGCCAAGGCGATTCAGCACTCCATGTCCCCTCAAATGCTCAAGTTGATTGAGCAAGGACACGTTGAGGTTCGACGATACGGCGAAAAACAGGACGTCTTTATCATGTTTTCTGATCTGATTGGCTTTACGACTATGTCAGAACAGGTCAGCCCAGAGATGCTGGTAAAACTCATGAACTTTTATCTTGATGAGGCTGTGAAGTTGATCATCGGCCATTCAGGATATGTGGATAAATTTATCGGTGATGCGATCATGGCTATTTGGGGTGCGCCGGTAAAAGGTGCTGATTCAGTGGAGTTTAATGCGGACTCAGCCTTGAAAGTCGCTATGTCGTTCGGTGAAGTGACGGAAATTTGCAGGAAAAAGTGGGTAAAGCAATACGGTCTCGTCTTGCCCCTTGGGGTTAGAAGCGGCATTCATTATGGCGAGGCGATCGTCGGAAACTTTGGGTCCCATGATCGTTTTAATTACACCGCCCTCGGTGATACTGTAAATCTGGCATCACGTTTGGAGGGAGTTGGCAAGTATTACAATCAGCTCATTACAGTTAGTGGTGAAGTGGTCTCGAAGGCATCGCCAAAGCTGGCAAGTGAGTTTTTTTTAGTGGATCAAGTTGTGGTTAAGGGTAAAGAGAAGCCAACAAAAATCTACACAAGCGCGCAGTGGTCTTATGATGGGGCTGTTAATAAATACAAGGACGCGTTCGATGCGTACGCGGCTGAAAAATGGGATGCGGCTATCAAAAATTTTAAAGAGGCCGAACTTGGCGGAATTGGAGCGGCCAAAACCTTGCGCGTCAGGTCTGAGGAGCTTAAACTAGGCAGAGGCCTGGAAAAATTTGCAAATGGTGTATGGAAATTAGATGAAAAGTAAATTACGCGAACATCACAGTGGGTTTTTAATTTTGGTAGCCACTTTGGCGGTGTTCAAGGGGGGCTCAGCCCTTTCACAAAATCTCGTGATTCAACCCTACGCGGTGAAGGTTCGCCAATCACCGGCCCTTTTAGGTCCGAGTGTTGGTGAACTCAAACATGCGGACATTGTTCAAGAGGTTTCACGTCAGGGTAATTTTGTTAAGATAAAAAATAAGAATATCATTGGCTGGATTCCGGTCTCTTCCATAACTGAGGAAAAAAAATTTGCCCTGAAAAAAGGGTCAAAAGTTGAGTCGAAAGACACTACGGTCGTTGCCGCTGCTGCTCTTGGTTTGACGGACGGTGATTCCGACATTGACGCTTCGAAGGCTAAACAGTCAAAGGGCCGAAGTCGCTTGCGAGATGTGGAAGAGGGCACTCCAGACAATGAGGCAGATATCACAAAATTTAAGAGAGACGGCGATTTAAAGGCAGGCAAGAAAGGGGGTTCTCGATGAGGCTTCTTTCTTTGGGTAAGAGGTCAATGATTTTTTGTTTAATTGTTGGTGCGAGTTCTTGTACCCATACCGGAGAAAAAGATAAGTCTACCGCTCAGTCTGATGAGACTCAAAATTTATCGCTTAAAGAAGAGTACCAGCTTGGTGCGAAAGTAGGATCTCTGGTCCTTGGTAATTATGCCCCTCTTGAGTCCCAATTTAATCGATACGCAACGGCCATGGCTCGCTATTTGGCGATGTATTCGACTAGGCCTGTACTATTTAAAGGATACCGAGCTAGTCTCATCGATTGTGCAGACTTAGCAGCCATTTCGACTCCTGGCGGTTTTATTTTCCTCTCTAAACCTCTGGTCGAGGCCACCGCAAATGAAGATGAGCTGGCAGGAGTTATCGCGCATGAAGTTGCACATATTGCGCTTCGACATGGTGAAATGTCTATTCGAAGGAAGGCGGCGGCACAAAAGAGTCGCAAAGAAACGGAGAGCCTACTTGACGACGTGACGGATCTTGCAGACTTTTTCCTCCCTGCGGCCTCTGACAAAGATGCTGAAAAGACACTGGAGCAAGTCAAACGTGACCGGGAAACCTACGGCAAGCACGTCAGTGATTTGGCTGAGGTTATGAAGGTCTATAAGTATAACAATAACCAGGAGTATGCCGCTGATAAAATGGCTTTAGAGATTTTGTTGGATGCTGGATACGATCCACAGAAATATGCCAATTTTGTAGCGAGAAACTTTTCGACCGTTGATCGAATCAAAAACACGAAAAAGACTCCTATAAAAATGTTTGAAACTCATCCTTTAGACGAGGACCGTGTGAAGCGTATTCGCGCAGCCATTAAGGGTTGGAAGCCAGGCCCTGACTCTCGGTCTCGAGATACTCGGTTTGCGAAGTTTAAAGCGTTGGCCGCCAAAGCCTCTTGAGCTTGCCTCATCTGGCTTCGAATGCTTAACATTGGAGATTAAGCTATGCAAAATGGCAATACCGATCAGATGATGACGGCTCATCGCGAAAAATTAATACTTAGAAACGCTCATATTATTTGGGGCATGCTGGGTTTCGCGACTCCGCTTCTTTTTACAGCGGCTGTCTGGAAAATAAATACTGCAGATGGCCAGATGGTTAATTTCCTAAATACGGATGCCTGGATTCCAAGGAATTTCGAAGAAGAAAAAATGCTGACTGTGATGCCAATGTACGTCATGGCATTACTCTCTGTCGTTATGGCGTTTGTCGTTCCCAATTTGATTGGGATATCAGCCGCCAAGGATTTGCCGAAATCGACCAGTCCGGCAGTAAAAACGGCCTCTCCCAATACTTGGTTTGTAAGAATGGTTCTTCGCGTAGCCCTCTTAGAGATGACTACACTTTTGGGTTTTGCAGCTGCCGTACTGGCAAAGCAGTCCGAACTGATAATGCCATTTTTACTCGTGACGCTTATCGGCGCAGCTATGAGCTCGCCAGAAAAGTTTTTTGAAAACAAATAGCGAGCTTGAGAAGGTTTACTTTACATCGCCACGAACTGATGGATCGCCTGCCATAGGCGTGGATCCGATACGATTGTAAAATGATTAACACCCGTGAACTCAAGGTTCGCGTGAGCCGCCGGCATTGACTCGGAGCCAAGTACGACTCCAGGTTGCTGAACTGCGTTTAGCCAGCGTGTTCTAGAGTGAAGTGTGGAGAACTCCACGTTGGTGAAGTCACTAGGGGCCTGGCGACAGCCTGGCATAAATGGGTTTGTGCAGTTAATTTTACTGATCGGGTCAATGGTGATCAGCTGAATGGGTGCTTGTGTGTACTGTAGCATTTGCGGTGACGACGCCATTTTCATGGACTTCCAGCCGCCGTAAGAGTGGCCCATGATCACAATTCGCTGTGCGGCGTATGCCTGAGGCATCACAATTCCCTCGAGTTCAGCTTCGTTTATAGAAACCATCTGCGGGCGATTTCGGACGTCGTAAACTTGCATCTGAGGACTCAGAGTCTCATAGCATGCGAAGATGACATTATCTTGTTGCGTGACGTAACCAGGCGTCATCATGGTTGCGATGAAACCCTGGAATAATGAGTTATCAGTTAATCCCGACACGTCATTGGTGCCAAGTATAGCTGGTCGACAGGTTGCGTTACCTGAGACGATCACGTAGAGCGTTCTAATTGGACTCATTGCCGAGCTTCTAGAGAACGAGTCACTTGGCTCTGGAATGTATACGGGTGCCGGAAGCGGAGCTGGCACCGGAGCGTTGGCAGTGGTGTAGGGCCCGTTATTTTGACTCGGAACGGTGTCCGTGGAGTCATCATGATTGGGGGACCCAAATGGTTTAACTGGTCCATGATTTTGGCCGACGGCTCCACAGGCAGACATAACCAGTGATACGGTCAGTAGATAGAGTGTTAGGCTAGATCTCATGGAAGAACATCTCCTAAGAAGATAGGTCACCAGGGGCTTTAAAGTTTATTAAAAAATCTCTCGATTCTATGAAACATTTTAAGAAATGTCAATAAAATACGAACAAACTATTGATATTTTTAATCTTTTAAGACGGGCTCTTTACTGACACAAGCCCATATTGCCAAAAACGACCGCCCGGCAGTTTTTGCTTTCGCATAAGCCTACGTTATTAAACACGACCGCCTTACAGTCGTTTGTTCGACAAAAGCCGACATTACGGTAAATCATGGCGCGGCAATCATCCGACACGCAAAATCCTAGGTTATTGAAGGCGACGGCTCTGCAATCATTATTTTGGCATAGTCCTCCGCTGCGAGCCGCGACACCACGGCAATCATTTCGCAGGGCAAACACAGGACTGGCGGCCAGGACTTTAAGTGAGGTTTTTGAGGATGAATCAGCCGAGTCTCGACCGCAGCTAACCAAAACACAGCACATCAATAATACTTTCAGTAAATTCATAAATCCTCCCGGTTTACCGTGGGTTCACTTTTTTCGTAACTCATCGATGACGATGCTCAAAGATTCCGGCGGCGTATGGGGTAGAAGCCCGTGTCCCACATTAAAGATGTGGCTTCTGGCTGAGGCACTGGCCTCAGTTTTCATGGCAAGTACCATCGACCTAATTTCTGACTCTGGAGCAAGTAAGGCCTGCGGATCAAGATTACCTTGTAGCGTCACATTTAGGCCGAGACCTCTCAAGATTTTCCCTGCGTTGGATAGTCGGGTTCTCCAGTCAATGCTGATGACATCTGCGTGGCAGCCAGTGAGCTCATAGAGCCTGTCACTGCCCTGGCCGGGGAAGTAGATCACAGGAACACCCGTGGCATCCTTCACGTCGGCTATGATTTTATTAGTCATGGGGAAGATCATATGACGATAGACCGATGGGCTGACCTGCCCTGCCCAGGTATCAAAGAGCATAACTGTGTCCGCACCGGCCTTGATTTGCATCTTTAGGTAGTCCGTTGTCACAGTGGCGAGTTTTTCCAAAAGAGCTTTCATCACATCTGGTTCTCGAAAGATCAGCTTTTTGACTTCTGTAAACTCTTTGGAGCCCTGGCCTTCAATCATATAGCTCGCAACTGTGAATGGAGCTCCCGCAAAACCGATCATGGTTTGTTCTGGTTTAAGTTTGGTCTTAGTGAGGGCGATAGCCTCACCGACGAATCCGAGATCTTTTTGTGCGTCGGCCATCTTCAGACTTTTAACATCTGCCATGCTGCGCACAGGCTTATCCAGTCTTGGCCCATGTCCTTTATCAAAGGTTAAGGTCTGCCCCATAGCCATGGGAGGCATTAGAATATCTGAGAAAATAATCGCAGCATCGAGATCATAGCGACGGAGTGGTTGCCAGGTTACCTCGGCGGCAAGATCTGCGCGTTTGCACATGGTCACAAAATCCACCCCCGCCCGAATCTCTCGGTATTCTGGCAGGTATCGTCCCGCTTGACGCATAAACCATACCGGCCATCTGGATGGGGCTTGTCCACGGGAGGCCTGGATCAGGGGCTGCATTGAAGGGGTTGTGGACATGGCGCAAATCTCCTTGGGTTTTGGCTGCGGTGCGCAAAAATATCAGGCCCCGCCAATAAAAACAACGATAGAAGCTAGGCAATATCTGCCCGTGTAGAAACTGGAATTATCCTGCGAAAATAGGGGTATGAGTATGAATCACTCGGTTTCGTTGGGGTTACCCTGATGTCTGGTCTTGATGCTTCAAAAGTTCAGGAGTTGATGCATAGACTGCAGTCACTGGATGTGGACTTGCAGGAAGCTGCGCGTGCGCGTCTTATGACGGAAGCTGATTATACGACAAGATTAAAACGTCTTCGTCGTGCCATCGGTGAGGCTCGAAAGCTCAAAGAAGCGGCCTCAGCACAAACAATACCGACACCCATGCCCAGTCACTTTGATCTTCCGGTCATGAGTGGATATTCACGCATTGAGCAAAAAATCGTGGCCCGTTTTGTCACGGATACTAAAAACTACACCCATGAACTGGCAGCAAAACTTCAGCGCGTTAGCGGTTGGAGTTTAGAGGCGGTTCACGACGTTATGGGGTGGATTAAGGTCATCTGGCGCCTGTCATGGATTCGCCGAGAAATGCGTAGATTAGATCAGGATATCGACCGGGTTCGCAAGGCTCGGGGTGTTGTCGAGGATTTTATTTCAAGGTCTGAAATAGGTGGGCTGGAGCCGAATCCAAAGACTAATCAAAGAGATTTACTCGCGGCCTTCACGGAGTTTGAAGTGGCTACAGGTAAGGTGACGGCTATGCGTGCCAAGCTGCGTAGTGAAATTGTGCGTAATGGGGATATGAAGAATTGGCTTGCGATGTACAAAGTTGCGCGTCAGCAGAATAATCCCGAGAAGACGCCGCCGGAAGCTTCCGACGTTCAGGCGCTTGGCAGTGTTCTTGCGGACCACTTGGTCGGAGGTGCCAAGTTGGCTAATGATCGTCTCGTCGTGGCTAGGCGTCTCGCTTATTCCCTCGATGGTGCGCTGGACGGCCAGCGTTTCGGTGAGGGTGGCTTGGAAACTAAGTCGGACTCAGAGAATGCTTCAAAACGCCACACGCAGAATAACGCAGGGGACTTCCAGAAGAAAAAAAATCGGCATGCCCACAAGGGAGCTAGGATATGAGTCAAGTCACGCGATGGGATCTTCAGCTTCAGCAACTTGAAAAAGCTATCGCTGAGATGATGAGTACTGCATCTAACGCTCCAGACCCGATGGCATCTCGATCAATTGTTCAGGATCGTGACCAGGTAGACCAAGCCTTAGCATCTATTGTAATCGAAAACGACAAGGTTTTTCAGTACTCCAAAAAAGTGCCAAAAACTAACCGCGCTAACGCTGCCCTTGTCTATTGGGCAAAGCAACTAGGGGTAAAAATCAAAGCGATCGCATCTGAATATGTCGCCCTTCAAAACCGCAAAATGTGGCTTAGACTTCTTCAGGCAAGATTTTCAGGAACCGCGCGTGGTGACTCCCTTGATTTGGAGGCCAAACACCTGGTCGACCTAGCTATTCGTAAGAAGCAGTTTGACGAGCTTGAGCAGAATCTTCGTAAGGATCTTGAAATGGTGGCTCAGGAACGGGACAGTCTTAAAGCTGAATATGATGCGCGCGGTGCCGCTGATGAGAACTGGTCGGCAAGTGGTAGTTTTCAGTCTCGTCTGGGAGTGAACTTTTCACATGCGCGGGATAACCCCTCGGTTCGAGCACTATCTGACTGCCTGAGGGTGGCATCTTTACCGAACGTGTCGCCTGATGATGAGACCCAGCTCAGAATCTTAGATCAAGACCTACGGCGCAAGTCCGGACGCCTTGCCGAGCAGTGCAGGGATTTAGCCACAGCCATGGCTAAAGGGGGCATCCCTGATCATAAAATAGGCAAAAATCAGCTCGACACGACTATTGACCAGGTGGCCGCGTTGCGAGACACGGTCGTGCGTAAGTTTGCCAGTATTCGTGCTCGCCCCGCGAGGCCAGCACGTCCCAAATTGATGCAAAATATCGAAAAAACAGCTAGAACATAGGCGCACCCATAGAGGTGACTTTGTAAGGGGGACTTATGGAATTAAATCCGCTCACACGGTTGAGTGACAATGAACAAATGTTCGTTCAAGAAGTTGAAAAATTTGCAGCAGCAACTGTCAAACCTAAAGTCCATGAAATGGACGAATCAGAGGTGATGGCAAAGCCGATCATCGATGGCCTATTTGAAATGGGGCTTATGGGCATTGAAGTGCCTGAGGAATTTGGCGGCGCTGGTGGCACGTTCTTTATGTCTATTTTAGCAATCGAAGCATTAGCAAAAGTTGACCCTTCGGTATCTGTCCTTTGTGACGTACAGAACACACTCGTCAATAATATTTTTCTTCGTTGGGGAACCACAGAGCAAAAGAAAAAATATCTATCTCGTCTAACGAGTAAAGATGTTGGCTCCTACTGTTTAACAGAACCAAACAGTGGTTCGGATGCGTTTGCCATGAAGGCAAGAGCTTATGATGAAGGTTCACATTGGCGCCTTGAAGGTAAAAAGATTTTTATCACCAACGCCAAAGAAGCCAATATCTTCGTCGTATTTGCTAATGTGAATCCGGATGCTGGTTACAAAGGCATTACGGCGTTTGTTTGCGAACGCGGCATGCCAGGATTTTCGGTTGGTAAAAAAGAAGTTAAACTCGGAATCCGCGCATCGTCCACCTGCGAAGTTCTTCTCGATAACGTCAAAGTCCCTAAAGAAAACGTGGTCGGCGAAGTGGGCAAGGGTTACAAGATCTCGATTGAGACCCTCAATGAGGGGCGCATTGGAATTGCAGCTCAGATGCTTGGTCTAGCTCAAGGAGCACACGCTGGTGCCATGACTTACGCAAGGCAGCGTCAGCAGTTTGGAAAAGAGCTTCGTGACTTCCAGGGTGTGCAGTTTGATTTGGCTGAAATGGCTACGCAAATAGAAGCCGCAAAACTTATGGTTTATAACGCAGCTCGTCTGAAGGACGCTGGTATGCCATTTGTTAAAGAAGCCGCAATGGCCAAGCTCTATGCCGGAAACGTGGCAGAAGAAGTGGCTTCTCGCGCCCTTGAAATTTACGGCGGCTACGGATTCATCAAAGAATTCCCCGCCGAGAAGTTCTACCGTGACGCAAAAATCGGTAAGCTTTACGAGGGAACGTCTAACATGCAAAAAGCGACGATCTTTAAGCTAATTGACGGTCAGATGAAGTAAATTTATTCACCGCGCGAGGTGGACTGTGGGAACGAGCGCCAAGAGATTAAGTATTATCTTAACGTGCCTCCTCAGTCTTCTGGCTTCCGGCGCTAGCCTGCTTGCAGCTCCAGCCAAGCCTGTCGAACGTGAAGTTCCGATGGCCTTGGCGTCGACTCTTTGCGAGAGACCGATTCAGGCTGCTGATCTGGTTAGTAACGAGCTTTACGATGCTCAAGTGGATGTCATCGTTTTAAGGCCAAAAGATTCTCAGACTAAAATTCAAGGATCTCTCGTCAAGCAGAGGGCTGTTGAGTTGGCGACTGCGTCACAGCAGTTGGGATACAGCTACGGCGTTTGCGATAACGGCCAAGGCTGGGTTTTGACCTTCCCTGCTCCAGAGCCAGTCACTCTTAATTCACGAACCCTAACAGTTAGCAAGAAAGCGGCCCAAAATTGTATACCGAAAAGTCTTAAGGTTTTATTTGCGAGTGAGCAAAAGGGCCGATCTTTTTTAGTGCCTCTTAACCAGGACCTCGCGGCGCAGCTCCCAGATTCAAAGGGCTATGCGTCTGTTGTTTGCTCGCCTGCGCAATTTGTGACGTCTGGCCCAAGAGAGTGGGCGTTAATTTCTCTGGGTGGTGCAAAAGTTAATGCGGCTGACCTTTTGCCGCCCCAAGGCCTTTCTAACCAGGAAGCTCTCATTCAGTGGATCAATCAAAAACGCCTTGCGGCGAACCTGCCGAATCTTACCATCGACCGGGAATTGACTGCTGCATCCACAGGGCTTACAGCACGAAAGCTGATCCATCATGATTTGAAAGCTCTTTCAAAGATTCGTTCGGGTCTCGACAAAATGGGGCTGGACGTGTTTGGAGAAAATCGCGTTCAAGGTAAGTCATTGGCTGAAATAGCCGGTCTTCTTTGGATGTCGCCGTCTCATCGTGATCTTTTGCTCCATCCGAATGCCGAAACCATGGGGCTTGCCGTGAAAGAAACGGACGCTGGCTTCTTTGCCGTGATGCTTGTAGGCCGAAAAAAATCTGGCCCTCTGGCAAAAAACGATTTTGAGAATAGATAAGGGAGATTCATTTTGAAAACGAATATTCTTGTTTTGATGATACTGATGTCTCTTGGATCGTGTAAAACCACAGAAGACGCATCATCTGATACAAAAGCTATTTATAAAGTAAGCTTAACTGCACAAGACGCAATCGGCCCTTTGCTTGGCAAAAACGAGACCATGACGCTCGTGAATTGCAAAACACTGGCTGCTTACGAGACCGTCTATAAGATATTTTCTGGAAAAATCTCCGACCGGTTGCAGGACGCCAACTGTCAATCACTTAACAAAACCACTAGTACAAGCGAGTCTAAGGCGATCTGGATCGCAAAAAAAGACATCTCGAAATTTAAAAAGCAGATTAATGCAGCCCTCTGGACTAGATGCCTTCGTGAGCAATTTTGGTTTTGCGATGATTCAAAGATAAAAGCCGAAATTGACGCCGCCTTCTCCCCTGGAGAACACATGGGGCGGATTATTAACGGCGGCGACTGGATTAAAATCTTCTGGGAAACAGCTAACCGCGAGGCGCAGTCGTTTCAAACGCCGTAAGACAATTCACCATAAGCATAGCAATGGTCATGGGCCCCACACCACCAGGGACCGGGGTGAAGTGGCTAGCAAGCTCTTTGGCGTCATCTGGCAGCACGTCACCCGTTAATTTACCGTCCGCGGTGCGGTGAATTCCGACGTCAATGACCACAGCCCCTGGTTTGATCCAGTTTTTATTCACCAGATGCTTGGCTCCGGCAGCAGCTACGAGAATATCAGCTGACTTGGCAATACTTTCAGGATTTTTAGTTTTGCTGTGAATACACGTCACAGTGGCGTTGGCGTGGGTCAGAAGTAGCTGCACGGGCAATCCCACAAGAACAGACCGTCCGATCACCACGGCGTGTTTTCCTGAGCAGTCGATGCCTTGATCTTTTAGTAACTCCATCACACCTGCTGGTGTGCATGGCCTGAGTGCTGGCAGATTCCAAGCAAGACGGCCTTGATTATAAAAAGACAGACCGTCTACGTCTTTACTGGGACTAATGGCGTTGATGACGGCCACACGGTCGATGTGTTTAGGCATGGGAAGCTGCGGTAGGATGCCGTCAACTGCCGAGTCATCATTTAGCTTTTTGATGAGGCTTAGGACGTCTGATTGAGGTACGTCACCTGGAAGCTTTAAGGTTTTTGATGTGATGCCAGCTTCGGCGCATGCTTTTTCCTTATGCTTCACGTAGACTTGACTGGCTGGATCATCTCCAACAAGTAAAACAGCAAGGCACGGAGCTCTTCGCCCCGCGCCCGTATGTTGCAAGATTTTTTGCCTGACTGATTCCCTGATTTTTTTGCCGATCGCGGTTCCGTCGATCAGACGAGCGGTCATGAATTTATGGCCTCACTTGCAGAGATCACTGACTCAATTAAATTATCATCACCGTTTAAACTTTGCCCGTAGGCGTCACCGCAAAATGCGAGGTGGCGATCTTGGATTTTATTCATATCAAGACGGTCTAGGTGCTTTCTTTCTAAGAGAGTGGGCGTCTGAGCCCAGCCTACTGGCACAAGGGCTACGCGCTCGACGCCGGTTTTGATCTCTGGCGCAGCAGCCAGCAGTTTCTTGTGAGCACGTTTTAGCCTTTTGACGGCCTTGACCACATCAGGAGCCTGCAGAGAGAGCTCATAGTCAATGGTTGCTTGAAAGACGATTTCCCTCGGAGAGACGGAAGCCTGAACGCCTTCAGCTGGAACATAAATCATTTGGGCAAGTGATGCGACATCACCAGAGATCACAGGACAGCTAAGCGTCACAAGGCTTACAGGTTTTGTTTTGTTGACGACTGTTAATAGCTGCGTCGGCCAAAGTTTCTTCGCAAGCCACTGTGCAGCTGTCCAAGGAGCCTGAGCAATCACAAGACGACTTCCAAAGAATTGTCCAGCCGATGTTTTTATGTGCCACTCATCACCGTCGTGATCAGCGTTGATGATGCGTGCTTTTGTTTTAATCGTTAATTGTCCAGAAGTCTCAAACTTCGTTGTTAGAGCCTCAAGGGCTGGTGTCCAGTCGCCCGTATATGGCTCACTGGTGTGAAAGCTTGAACGCTCGGAAATCGCACCAGGAGAGGCCTCCCAGATATTTGTAATGCCAGCGGCCTGGGCGTACGTCTCTAACACCATAGTCGCTGGACTTTTACGCGGAGCTTTCCACGCGTCTGCAAACGTGTGATCAAACTTATCTTCTGCGTCAAAGAGAGCTTGGACGTCCTTCCACTGGCGCTGTGCGGCCATGCCGCCCAAAATTCTGGCGCCTTTTTCAGAGTAGAGGTTTTTAGTGTCCACTTCAGAAAACTTATTACCCATGAGTACGGCCGTCTTTGTTTGTTTACCAGAGACGAGTGAAGGCAGGTCATCAGCTTCAGGATCATGTTTAATCGCTTGATTCCAAAATTCGTAAAGTCTTGGCGTGATGGCGTTAAATCCCTGGCCTCTGATGTCAGCAGCCTCGTCACTGCTAACTGTTCCAAGGCGACCACCAGCTCTTGAGTCTTTTTCAAGGATCAAAACTTTACCGTCTGGATTAGCTAAACAGTAACGATGGGCCACGAGTAACCCAGAAATTCCAGCACCAGCGATGATGACGTCGTAGTGAGTTTGATCTGTTTCTTGGTTTATCGTGGTCTCCGTGTTGTCAGTCATGAGAGGCTCATTAGTTGATTCCATGCTTTAGCAAATCTCCATTCCTGGTGCCGCTTGCTAAGGGGGCCATCCTTTGGCTCCTTATGCCATCGCTGAGCATTTGGTGTTTTAATGATCTCGAAGGTAGATTCTATTAAAATCAGGGCCTTATGGCCAGAAGATAATGCATCCACGCCATGTCCTAAATACCTGAAATCAGTACAGTCTAGGCGTCCAAATCTGCTTGACGGCAGCCTTAGCCCTTCTGTATCCTCAGGGGCCTTTCTCAAGTCGGGGTGTAGCGCAATTGGTAGCGCGCGTGCTTTGGGAGCATGAGGTTGCTGGTTCGAGTCCAGTCTCCCCGACCAGTTCTTACAATATCCGAACAGGAGACCGCATCATCCCTGGTCGGTGTAAGAAGTGGATTATCTGGAGAGGATGCTCTGACAGGAAACTGCAAAACGGTGGCCCCGGACTTTGAGTCCGAGGCCCTTTTTGCTTTAGAAGATTGGCGTTCGTCGCGCAGCTCATTGGATGTCCAGTAGCGCAGAGCAATCCGTCCTGGTTCCAAAACAATGGACTCAATCACCCGGCGCATCAGCCGCTTCAACATGACCTGGCTGGCACCAGACTTGGCCCGCTTAAAGTCCGCAAGGTTAAACTCAATGGTTTTGCGCGACGCTTGCGCCGCCTCGCTTTGATCTGGGCAAGTGGCTTCAAGTTCTCGGATGCGGGCCTCTAGGGCCGCCTTTTGTGTCTTCAGCCGCAAAAGCTCCTCACGGAATAGCTCATCAACCACGTCCGCACCCATATCCGCGTGCAGCCTGAACGCCGCATGGATCTGTTTCTGGACTTGGAGCAGCTCGGTCTGACTTTGCAACAAATCGTCTCGATGTTGTTCGAGCTTTGGACGATTAATCTGATCAATGCGGGATTCAATATCGTCCAAATATCCTTCCCTGAATAGTACGTGATCCAACTGGTTTAAGACTGCCGCCTCAAGCTCCTCGGCACGAACGGACTTAATCGCGCAGCGCACGGGCTCGCCAGGTGTCGGACGGTGGATATAGTAGCGATGTGCCATCTTCGCTCCATGGCCCGTGCTACCGACCATCGCTCTGCCGCAATCGCCACAGGAAATAAAGCCCGATGCCAAAAATACGCGCGCCTCGGACTTGGCGAGTCTGGCGCGATTCATTTTTTGGTTTTCCGCTAGGCTTGTTTGTACCTGACGAAAGACCGCTTCGTCGACGATGCCAGGCCAAGTAGCTTTGACGACTTGGTACCGCTCTACCGGCTTTAACTGCCCCTGGTCCTTATCCCTATTGGCTTGGTTCACTTCGCGGGTCCTGCGGGACAGTCACCTGGTTGAGTATTGAATAATCAGTGCATCATTTAGGGCGACGTCTCCTTTCCACCTTTGCAAAATCTGCTCTGACCGTTTGCAAGGGTGCAGTCGCTGCCCTTAGGCCTCAAGCAACCACTTAGATGCGTCATCTGTAATTAACCAAGTCGTCTGTGTTAGGTGAGTGTGGTTTGTCCCTCCGGAATCCAAAGCCGCCAGTGCAACGTTAAGGTTATTTTTTTGGGGCTTGGGCGAGGGACTGGAATCCCTCGATGATTCATCTTTGAAGAACTAACGCTCTTTCTTCGTAGCGTCCCACGATGGAGCGCATATAATTCACGTCAGATTTAAGTGGATCACGCTGATTTCTTAGATTTCTTTTTCTTTTCCCTGATCCCTTCTGCCAGCATGATTTTAATAAGCGCTTGATAGGGAACATCATCTCGTGATCCTAAGGCTTTTAGTTCGTTTAAAAGCTCAGTCGGTAGCCTGATGGATATCACTTGAGTTGGTGGCGCAGGCGGCAGTATGAGACCAATATCCTCAAGGCGAAGCCGATTCTTTTTATTAATCATTGAGCTCGTGTCGGTGGAATCGTAGTCCATAATTTCCTTTGTCTTTTTATTTTTTTTGTTCATACATTTCCCTTTCTTTTCGTGATGCTGCGCGAGCGGTGATAATTCTTACCTTCTGATTTCGACGTGTAAAACCAATCATTAAAATTCGATTCTCTAAACTTCGACCATAGAGAATAAAACGTTCTTCGCGCTCGGTTGAGTGCTTTAAATCCTCGTAGAGGCAATAGTGGGGATCGAAAAAAGAACTTTCAGCCTCAAGTCTTGACACGCCATGTTTTTGCTCGTTTTTTTGGATGTTCCACTGATCCCACTCAAATTCCATGTGCTTAGACATAGGAAGCCTCCTCAGATGCAAATTGTAGTGTCACACACTACAATTCAAAAAGTCAATCTCAAAGTCCTGAGATGGGTCCGGCGTTCCTCTTTGCTTGGAGATTTTCGTACTGTTCTGGCCGAGCAGGGATGATTTAATGTCCATGATTATTCCTCCTCAAGGACTAAGGGTTTTGCTTTGTGGCGTTCCACTATGGAGCGTACGAGCGAATGATCCCAAGGCGTCGCCTTTCGGTTCTTAATTCCTTGGTTATTTAAATGTTTAGCGATGGTTGAATAAGACTGCCTTGCTGTCCAAAAATTCATAACTAATTGGACAATTTATATTTCCCTGGCGTCCATGATGAGGCGTCCGCGAAGGCAGCGGTAGCCGAAAGGAGTGTTCCCAGTGTGATGGGAATGTTTCCTCGGTCTTCCCTCTTCAAGGGCTATGGGGACAGCCGACTGATTGCGTATTGATTAACCATTTCGCGAAATAAGCTTTGCAGAGACTTCACGTCCGCCTGGGAAGGGTTGCTACGACGTTGCGAGGGCTGTTTGGGACAATGGAATAGCCCCACCGGTTTGAATGACTACATGATTAGGGCAAGCGCGATTTGTATAAAACGCATCATTCAAACAGGAGCAAGTGTGGCGCCCCATTGATGAGATTAGTAAATCTTTCCTTGATACAACTCACTGAGAAAAACCTCTACCGGAAGAATGTCAATGTCGTGGCGTGTCTCGGGTGATGTGCCATTATAAACGATAATTTTGCGCTGCGCGATTGTATTTTTTTGATCGGAGTCAAATCGAATCAGAAAATCTAGCCACTCGCTTCGAATTTTTTTTCCAAGCTTTATTTCAATAGCGATGACTCGGTCACTTCTCGTCTGATTGCGTTTTTGGAGCTGGATAATAAGGTCGATATCCCCACCACTACGAAGAGCGTAGTAGAATAAGTCACGTTTTTTACCGCGGTATTCATTATAGCAGCTGACTTCATTTAATATGAATGTCTCAAACAAGAATCCTCGATAAGCATCATCAATTTCATCTCGCGTAAGCCCTGCTGCTGCGCGAGCAACACCGCTGTCAAAAAAATAAAATTTAGGATGGGTTACTTCGTTAACCCTCAGGCCGGGCTGGTATGCGCGGAGTCGAAATCCCAAAAGCGTATCCGCCAAAACCTCGAAGTAGTTATCCACGCTGGGCCGCTTAACTTTCGCTTCCCTGGCAATATTCTCGACATTTAATATTTGCCCGTTCATTTGCCCGGCAACATAGAGAAATCTTGAGAATGGGTCCATTTTGCGAACGATACCCTCTTCAATAAGCTCCTGGCGTAGGTAGTTGTCAATGTAAGCCTCAAGTGTTTCCGCTCGATGATCGGGGGCACTCAAAATGAGTGGTAATGTCCCCCAATCTATGAGGTCTTGAAATTTGAAATCAGCTTTAATAAGACCAGATTCATACTCTGGGAAAACGAGCGGGAACATCCGGTAGTTTAGTGCCCGGCCTGCAAGTAAGTTTGCTCCTGACCGTTTTAATTTTCGCGCACTCGATCCACTGAGAGCGAAGTTTATTTTTTTGTCTTCATAGATACTATGAACCTCATCGAGGAGCGCGGGAATCTTTTGAACCTCATCGATAAGCACCCAATCTCCACGCTTCAGTTTCGCCACTCTTTCGTGAAGTATTGAGGGATCTCGTTCATATTCAAGTCTTTCGCGAGATCTTAGTAAGTCAATTTTTAACGCAAAATCATGCTGCTTAAGCCAAGTGGATTTACCGGTTCCTCGTGGTCCGAGTAGAAAAAAGCTTTTTTGGGGGAATTGGAGAAGCCGTTTAAACATGAATGGTGATCTCGTTAAGACATTGGCACGATTCTTTATTTACATTAATAACATGTGTAATATAGAATTGTCAATTAAAAATATATTACGTATGAGAAATTGAAACTTCTATTTCACGGTCTAAAATCATCAAAATAACCACTGGCGCCAGGATCTCATTGGGCTGAGTACAGCAGCGATTTGACTCCCATGATTATTCCACCTGGAGGTTTAACGGTTTATCTTTATGGCGTTCCACTATGGAGCCCACGAGTGAATGTTCCCAAGGCGTTGCCTTACGGTTTTTAAGACCAAGACCATTTAAATTAGCCGCAATGGCTGAATAGGATTTCCCTCTGGTCCAAAGTTCCATGATGGAATGGACAATCTCGATCTCTCTGGCGTCCATGATGAGTCGTCCTCGAAGGTTGCGGTAGCCAAAGGGAGTGTTCCCAGAGTGAAGCTTGGGTGGTGCTAAAGATTCGGACAGATGGCTTTCTACCGATTGTCTTAAGTACACACCGGCTTCAAAAAGTATCATTCTGATGAAGCTTTTTGACTTGTTTAGCTGCCTTGAAATCCGAGCTAAAGAGAGGCCAGAAGCATAGAATTCGGCTGCTCTTGAAGAAATTCTCGGTGTTAAGAGAGGAGCTAAGTCTTGGGTCTTCAAAATTGATGAAAAAGCATTTTGAGTGATCGAGCCCATAATGCTCAATCATTTGGTACATGAATGTACTTTTTCCGCATCGGCGTACACCTTGGAGGGCTGTGACTAGATCAGTGGGAAGGCTATTGGTTAGTTCGTAGGGTGAGCGGGGAATAGACGAAGGTACTGGCTTGCCCCATAATGACCACTCGGCTACGATATCCATTAGCATTAAAAACCTCATAAATTCAAATACTTAATAGATTTAAATAAAGGTGTCGAGTTTTATCGACACTTTGTTCTAGCTTCGGATTAATGCCGTGTCTAGCTGGTAAGTCAGGCCTATCCGCTGGTTCGTGAAGTCCTTTAATGGTGAAGCTATATCGCTCTAGGCCGGCACTGCTCCAAAAAATCCAAAAATTAAAGATGGTTTAAATCCTTGGCCCAAAAAAGTTCTAAGAAGTCCCTCCAGGGTAGAACGTGAATGTCCTGGATCAGTTGAGGTCTTTCGAC
>Ga0315900_10005375_pt1 | contig 17611 bp, 15 predicted proteins | sample LakEriMetagenome_FD_203521 | JGI IMG/M metagenome (GOLD analysis project Ga0315900, IMG submission 203521) | Freshwater fungal communities from buoy surface, Lake Erie, Ohio, United States - Buoy 12 MA114 | ecosystem: Environmental > Aquatic > Freshwater > Lake > Lake biofilm | place: USA: Lake... | reverse complement strand
TGGCGCCTTCTCTGCCAATCGACACTGGCATGAAGCAGAAGACGAGATGGTTTATGTGCTCGACGGCTCCCCAACGCTTGTCGATGAGAATGGCAGGCATAAACTCAAGGTTGGAGACATCGTCGGCTTCGTGGCCGGCGAACCAAACGCCCATCACATTGTCAACGAGGAGGACCGCGAAGCGACGTTGATGGTGGTTGGCTCCCGCAAACCTGGACAAGAAACCATCCACTATCCGGATGACAATTTCGGCCCCATCCGAAAGTAAGCCGGCCGAGGGCAACGGCGGCTTTTCAGCACTTCAACCGTCGTGCAATGACCGAAATAGGGACGGTAGCCGCCTGGAGGATATCAAACGACGCTAGCACGGTCTTCCGCGAGGGAAAGAGCTTCTTCCAGCCTGGACTTGAGGGCGTCGCTGCCTGGCAGGTCTCGTCCGTCCCAGGAGACGGCGGGGCGCAGACCGCGAAGCGCGTTGGTCAGCACCAGGCCATCCGCCGCCTCCGCTTCGCGTCGGGTCAGGGGCCGCTCCTCCATCTCCGGCAGGGCTTGCTTCAGACGGGCACGGGTGACGCCGGGCAGAACGCCCTCGGAGAGAGACGGCGTGACAAGGTTTCCCCGGATCCGGAAGACCAGGTTGGCGGCCGCGGCGCAGGCCAGCCGACCCCGGACATTCAGGAGAACAGCCTCCTCAGCACCCAGGGAGGTGGCCTCCCTGACGGCCATGATGCTGTCGATGTAGGAGAGGGTCTTGTGACGTGAGGCCGGCGAGGCGGGATTGCGCCGCACCGATACGGTTGCGAGGCGGACGGGAGTCCCGGCCTCTGGCGCCGGACCGGCGCTGATCAGGAGCCGGGCGGCGGCGGAGGGGTCCCGGGTCAGGCCCCGCGCCGACCGCCCGGCCGTGAGCGTCAGTCGGACAGCCGCCCGCCCCCGGTCCAGGCCGTTCCGCGACAGGGTTTCCCGGGCGGCGGCCTCCAGGCGCTGGGGCTCGGGCGGCGGCGGCAGTCCAAGAGCCGCAGCAGAACTGGCCAGGCGGTGGAAGTGCAGCGCGGCGTGCGCCAGGGCGCCGTCCATGGCCAGCAGGGTCTCGAACACTCCATCTCCGAGGGTCAGCCCCCGGTCATCGGCCGGCAGGACATCGCCGTCCTCGAGCCACTCGCCGTCGCGCCAGATGATCATGGGCAGGTTCCCGAGATGGCCTGGACCAACCGCTGGGCCTTGGCCTCGGTCTCCAGGGTCTCGGCTTCCGGATCGGAGTCCGTCGTAATCCCGCAGCCGACCCGGAAGGCCACCGACCAGCCGTCCGGCGTCTCCCGGCAGGTGGCGGTCCGGATCAGGACGCTGGAGTCGATCTCCCCGTCGGCCGCGGCGCGGAAGATGGACCCGTAGTCCGCCCCGCGGGGTGAGCCCTCGATCTGGCGGATGGCGTCCATGGCCCGACGCTTCGGCGCACCTGTGATGGAGCCGGCCGGGAAGCAGGCCTCCAGCAGGTCGATGGCGCTCCTGTCCTCTTCCAGGACCCCTTCCACGTGCGAGACCAGGTGATGGACGTTGGGCAGGGTCGACAGCTCAAAGAGCCGGGGCGTGCGCACCGATCCTGGCCGACAGGCCCGCGACAGGTCATTCCGCATCAGATCGACGATCATCAGGTTCTCCGCCCGGTCCTTCTCGCTGGCCAGGAGGCTGCGGGCGTTCAGCGCATCAGCCTCCGGAGTGGACCCGCGCGGCGCCGTGCCCTTGATGGGACTGGTGAGGGCCAGACGTCCCTGCGGCGTGTTGCGGACCCGGACCAGCCGCTCCGGCGAGTTGGAGACGATGGCGCAGCCTGGCAGGCGGAGGTAGGCCGCGAAGGCGGCGGGGCTCGAGCGGGCCAGCCGCCTGAAGAGATCGAAGGGATGGTCGCCTTCCCCGAGTCGGCCCTCGAACCGGCGGGAGATGTTGGCCTGGTAGAACTCGCCACAGGCGATCCGCGCCCGGACCGCCTCGACCTTGCCGCCGAAGTTCGCCCGGGGCTCCACGTCGGCAATACAGCCCAAACCAGGGACGGGCGGGGGAGGGGGGCGAACTTCAAGGAGGGCCAGGAGGCTGGCGCGCCCTTCCGGCGCGGCGTCAGGCGTCTCGACCATGTGCACCCGTCGGGCGTCGTGGTCGAAGACCAGCACCCGGTCGTAAAGCCCCAACGCCGAGGGCGGACCGGCCTGAGGACACCCCGCGTCATAGCCCAGCACTCCGGCGATCCCGGGCCGGAAGGGGGAGGCGTCGGACGGCCTACCGGTCTGAGGCAGACCTTCCAGCCAGATCCTCGCCCTGGCCAGCGCCCCGCCCGCATCAGCCACAACCTCCCGGGACCGGGGATGGGCGAAGATCGCGCTCCAACGACCTTCCTCGCCATCGCCCAGGCACAGAAGGGCGAAGGGCATGTCCCGGAGCGGGTGGAAGGCCTCCAGCGGGTGTCGCCAGGGCAGGGGGAGGTGCGGCTGAGCCATCAGCGCCTAGGTCGGTCCCAACGGCCGACAAGGCAAGCCCGTCGCAGGCGATTTCCAATATCTGAGAATAATTCGCATTTACGTCTGAGCGAGTCCTTGTTAGGAACGATTGTCATTTACATTCGCATTCCGTGTCAGGCTTTGCATGCGTTCCCAGGTTTCCCTCCTCGTCCTCGCGACCCTCGCCTTCGGGGCGGTGGCGGCGCGCGCCGAGGAGGACGTGGCCCAGGTCTCTCCTTTGATCATCACCGCGCAGGTGGATGACGGCTACCTGCCCGGACGGCTCGACACAGCCCTCCGTATTGCGGCCGACCTACGTGACATTCCCCAGTCCGTCGGTGTGGTCTCGTCCCAGCTGATCCGCGACCAGGCCATGCAGTCCATGGCGGACGTCCTGCGCTATGTGCCGGGCGCGACAATCGGGCAGGGGGAGGGGCACCGTGACGCCCCGAACCTGAGGGGGAACGCCTCCACGGCGGACTTCTTCGTCGATGGGGTCCGGGACGACGTCCAGTACTACCGCGATCTCTACAACACCGAGCGGGTGGAGGTCCTGCTGGGCCCCAACGCCATGATCTTCGGACGCGGCGGCGGTGGCGGGGTGATCAACCGGGTCACCCGGGTCGCCGATGGACGTCGTCATGTCGGCTTGAGCCTTGAGGCCGGGGATTTTCGGCATCTGCGGGTTGTCACCGATCTCGGCGCACCCTTCAGCACCTCCCTTTCAGGTCGGTTGAACGCCCTCCATGAGCGCTCTGGGAGCTACCGCGACCACGCCAATATCGAGCGGTGGGGCGTCAATCCCTCCATAACGCTTCGCGCCGATAGCGGACTGACCGCTACGCTCTCTTATGAGCGGTTCGTGGACGACCGCACCATCGACCGCGGCGCACCGTCCTTTCAGGGGCGCCCCCTCGAGATTCCTCTATCGGCCTACTTCGGTGATCCCTCACATAACTGGTCCCGGTTCGAAGGCGATACCGTCCGGTTGGCCTTTGAACAGCCCCTTAGTTCGGACCTGACCTTCCGTCACCGGACGGTTTGGGGCGGCTACGACAAGGGTTATGGAAACGTCTTCGCCTCAGGTCCGGCGGTGGCGGATGCACTGGGCCGGCCGTCGACCTATCCGCTTCAGGCCTATCGCGCCTACACGGACCGCACCAACCTCTTCAGCCAGGGGGATCTTGTCTGGACCCAGGGTGAGGAGGGCGCCAGGCGGGTCTTCCTGGCGGGCGTGGAGATCGGTCGTCAGGAAACCGACAACCTCCGTGAGACGGGTCGGTTCGGCGGACCTAACGGGCTCCTGACCCTGACCGGGATCCCCGTATCCGACCCCACTCGTCGGAATCTGACGGTTTCATATGCGAACGCCGGGTCGGACGCCCGGAACTCGGGGGTGGCCACGATCACCGCGGTCTTCGCTCAGGTCCAGGCGGATCTCGGCTCGAAGGTCCAGGTCGTGGCCGGACTTCGCCATGACGTCTTCAGCCTCGACCTGAAGGACAAGAGAGCCTCAGCCACAGGCCGCCGTGACTTTTCGCGCACCGATAGGATCTGGTCGCCTCGCCTCGGCGTTCTCGTACGCCCCTCGGAGCCCCTGACGCTTTACGCCGGCTATTCGGTCTCCAGCCTGCCTGCGTCGGGTGACCAGTTCGCAGGCCTCGCCCTCTCGACGGAAGCGCTGAAGCCGGAATCCTTCCGGAATCTGGAGGCTGGGTTTAAGGCGGACCTCGGTCCCCGTCTGATGGCCACCGGTGCGGCCTATCAGCTGGACCGCGAGAACACGCAGGCTCTGGATCCCGTGACTCCGGGCCGTATCGTGCAGACAGGCGCCCAGAGGAGCACCGGGCTCGAGCTCAGCCTGTCCGGCAAGGTCTCCGACCGTTGGGAGACTGTGGCGACACTGGCCGTTCAGTCCGCCAAGATCACCCGCCAGACCTCTGCGGCGCCCGTGGGCCGGCGGGCGGCCCTGACCCCGGACCTGACCGCGTCGGTCTGGAACAAGTTCGAGATGACCCCGAGTGTCTCGGTGGGACTGGGCGTGGTGCATCAGAGCGAGATGTACACCTCGATCTCCAACGCGGTCACCCTGCCGGGCTTCACCCGGGTCGACGGCGCCGTCTTCCTGAAGGTCGGCGAGGACTACCGCCTGCAGCTCAATGTCGAGAACCTGGGCGACATCACCTGGTCGCCCACCAGCCATGGCGACAACAACATCCAGCCCGGCGCCCCGCGTACGGTGCGGATCTCGATCTCCCGGGGCTTCTGAGGTCAGTAGCCAGGGGGTGGACGGAAGCCGCCGTTCAGGGTCTCGATGAGTCCCGCCGCCGCCAGGGTCGTCATGTCGCCCCAGAGGGGCCCGATCACCTGCAGGCCGACGGGCAGGCCCTCGTCCGACAAGGCGACGGGGACAGCGGTCGCGGGCAACCCCGGAAGCGTCGCCAGGCCCGCCCAGACCAGGTGCCGCAGATAGGCGACCTCGACGCCATCCACGTTGAGTTTCCGGGCCCCCATTGCGCCCTCGATCACGTGCGGGAAGGCCGGGGTCGGGGCGATGGGCGCCAGCAGGATGTCATAGTCCCCAAAGAACCGGGCGTAGTCCGCCCGGAGCCGGTGCCGCCGCTCGTCGGCCGCCTTCCAGTCCTGATGGCTGGCGGCGTAGCCCGGCGACATGGCGGCGTTCAGGAGCTCGCGATAGAGGCCGTTCTGGTCAGCCAGGGAGGGACCTGGAAGGCCGGGTTCTGAGACGATCGCCCCTGCCGCCGCCAGGCGGGCGCCGACCTCGCGCACTGCGGTCTTGCAGGCCGCCGACGTCGGCGCGGCCGGGTCTTCCACATGGATGGCGACCCTCAGGCCCCGGGCGGAATGGGCGCGGCGGGAGGCTGGTGGAAGCCGGGCGCCCGGGATGCCGCCGGTGGTCACGGAGGTCAGGATGTCCAGCCCCAGGCGGATGTCGGCGACGGACCGGCCCATGGGCCCGGCGACCACCAGGTCCATCAGGGCGTGGGCCCAGACCGGCGGACGCGGGCCTTCGCCAAAGCGGTCCACTGCGTTCCATGTGGGCTTGTGGCCGAAGACGCCATTGTAGTGGCAGGGCACGCGGATGGATCCGCCAATGTCGCTGCCCAGCTCCAGCAGGGTCATGCCTGCGGCCAGCGCGGCGCCCGAGCCGCCGGAAGAACCGCCTGCCGTCCGTTCCGGGTTCCAGGGGTTGCGGCACAGGCCGTGGATGTCGTTGTAGCTCTGGATGTCCCCGCCGAGCTCCGGCAGGTTGGTCTTGCCGAAGATCACGGCGCCCGCCGCCCGTAGCGCGGCCACCGCCGGGGCGTCGGCCTCGGGCGTGTAGTCGGCCAGGGGAACGTGGCCCGAGGTGGTGACCAGTCCCCGGGTCGCGAAGATGTCCTTGATGGTCATCGGCAGGCCGTGGAGGGGACCGGTCAGGCGCCCCTGCCGGCGAGCCTCGTCGGCGGCGCGGGCCGCGCGGAAGGCGCCGTCGACATCAAGGGCGACCACCGCGTTGAGGACCGGATTGAACCTCTCGACCCGCTCCAGCTGGGCGGCCAGGAGGGCCTCGCTGGTGATGACGCCGCGGGCCAGGGCGTCCAGCGCCTCGGTCGCTGTGGCTGTCGAGAGGTCGATCATGGCCGGGTCACTCCAGAAGGGATTGCAGTTCGTCGAAGCGGGCTAGTGTCATCCGCGTATCGCATCGCAGCCGGGCCGCTTCCCGGGGGATGGCCTCGGTGGACGCTCCCGCCGCCTCAATCTCGCAGTCGGCCGCCTTCTTGCGCACCCAGGCCCGTTGCAACTCCAGGAGTTGGCTCCGGGTGTCCGCGGGCAGGGCTCTCCACAAGGCGTTGATCTTCTGGGCGGCCAGCTTGTTCTCGGCGGCCGAAAGATCGAGGTCCGCCTGCTGCGCGGCCTGAACCTGCCTGGCGGTCTCCGCGGCGGCCGCTGCGTCCTGGGCCGCCTTGGCCTGGGCGGCGCCCTCGATCTCGGGCCGAGCCAGGTGGGCGCCGACCAGTTGGCCCAAGGCGGTGAGTTGGAACCCCGGCCCCTCGACCTCGCCGTAGATCTTGTCCCGTTTGTCCGTGGGCTGGACGCTGTACTCGATGTCGAAAGTCAGGGCGTCGGCCGAACGCTTCACGCCAGCCTGTTCGAACAGACTGTCAACGTCGCCCATGTCCAGCAGCTTCCGGGTCTGGTCGGCGTCCTGGATCATGGAGAGGGGCGCCACGATCCGGGCGGTCCCTGCGCAGAATCGCTTGGTGCTGTCCGGATCCTTCTTGGTCGTCCGGATGTCTTCGAGGGTCATCCTGAGCTCGGCGACCGTGGCCCCGATCCTGGAGCTGCCCGCCAGGCGGGTCCCATTCTCGGCCTCTAGATCGGCCTCAGCGGCCTTCCCGACCTGATCTCGCAGGATGGAGATGATCACCTCCTGGGAGGCCACGCTCGTGCAATCTGCGCCCGCGACGCCGCAGCTGGACAGAAGGGTCGCCAAGGCGGCCGCTGGAATGAACTTGAAGGGCCTCATGTCCAGTCTCCCCCCCCCTCTTCGGCGAAGCCTAGAAGGTGATTGTTAATCCGACGGAAAAGGGCCGGTGGGTCAATGGCATGACCCCCGTTGGGCTCGCTTCAGGGCGTCGTCAGGAGGGCTGTCGCCAGTCTGCGGACGATGGCCTCGGCGTCTTCCCGCGACAGACCCTGCTCGCGCCGGAGACGGGACCAGGCCTCAAAGCTGAGGAGCAGGTCGAGGGCCTCCAGCCTGCCGGGCTCGGCGCAGGCGGCGGGGAGGTCCTTGGCCAGCGCCTGTCTGAGATTGGAGACCATCTGGGCATGGCCGCGCGCCAGGAAGTCCGAGCGGTGCCGGTGCGCGATCGAGGCGTGCTTGAAGGGGAAGATCCTCTCGTAGGCTTCGGCCCGGCGCCAGATGATCTCCGAAAGGCGTCCCGCCTCCTCCCGAGACCCGAAGGGCTGGGTCGCCAGGTCTGAGAGCTCGCCCTCGATGGTGCTGCTCATCTCCGCGTAGAGGCTGTCCATGTCGCGGAAGTGGCGAAAGACGGTCCTCAGGCCCACCTCGGCGCGGATGGCCACGCGCTCGGCCCCGGGGGCCACCTCGCCCTCGCGCATGAAGTCCAGCATGGCCGCGATAATGCGTTTGCGGCTGTCCTCGCCACGTCGTCGCCGGCCGTCGGATTGCTGAGTCTCGCGGGTCATCCCGCCAGAAGGGCCTCGCAGTCGGTTCCGTCAAGGGCGCGGTCCACGATCGCACGGGCGTCCGGGGCCAGGGCGGCATGCGCTTCCCTCAGGGCCTTCAGGCACTTCGCCTGGTAGGGGAAGGGCTGCTGGCTCCAGGCCTGCCCGTCGACCTCGGCGGTGACCTCAGTGGCGCCGGCCGCCACCGCCCGGGCGTTGGCCAGCATCACCGGGGTGTAGACCCGGCCGACCTCGCATAAGAGGGCCTTCAGGGTCGGCGGCGGGTTCGCCGGATCGATCCAGTCCCCGTGAGCGGGCTCCACGCCGGACTGGTCCTCCATCATGCCGACCCAGGCGGTGACCCGCGGGGCGACCGAAAGGGTCAGGGCGGCGGGCGTCGGATCGAACTCCGCCAGCTGGGTCAGCTGGCCGTAGGTCGCAAAGTCGCTGGCGCCGGGGCGGCGGCCCATCAGGTAGGGCATGACCCTCAGATGGGCCTCGAAGGCTTCCAGGAAGCGACGATAGCTTGCCTCGATGATCGGACCGGTGACGGCGTTGGAGCCGACATAGCGGAGCCGGCCGATCTGCCGCTCGGCGACGGCCCGTCCGCGCTCGGCCAGGTCTGCATCCGGGACCGACAGTCCGCGCCAGCAGGGCAGGATGGCCGAGGCCTTGGCGATGTCTGCGGCGTAGGCCCAGCGGTAGTGGAACATGGCCTTGGTCAGCCACTCGTCGGCATAGTCCTCGACTAGGGCGTCGAGGAAGGCTAGGGCGGCGTCCCCGGGGATCAGGCTGCGGTCTCCGTGGTCCCGCTCGAACCGGCGGATGAGGGGCGTGGAGTCCGTCATCGCCTCCAGGGCGCCGTCCGCCCCCGGCAGGTAGAAGGTCGGCAGCAGGGGCACCTTCGCCCTCGGCAGGTCCGCCAGGGCCGGGTTCGAGACGATCAGGTAGCGGTAGGGGATCCGACGGTAGCGCAGCACCGCCAGCATCTTGCGGGTGTAGGGCGATCCGGGGGCGCCGGAGAGGGCGACGGGCTCAGTCATGGCGGGGCTCCTGGTCAGCGCAGGCGGTTGGTGTGGCGGATGTCCGCGGACCCCGTGGGGAGGGTGATCATGTCGCCGTCCCGGCCCACGCGAACCGGACCGTCAAAGATCTTCCGGCTGTCGCCCAGGAAGGGCCCCTCCAGCGCCCGGAGGGGCAGGGGGGGGACGATGTGGGTCAGGAGTAGGTAGCGGACCTTCGCCCGCCCGGCGAGGGCGGCGATGGCCTCAGGGTCGGCATGGTAGTCGGTGATGTCGGCGAAGATCTTCACCAGGTTGGCCCGGCCGGCCCGCTCTGCTGCGGCCTTCTGGAGGCCGACAAGGCGAAGGGACAGGGCCTCGTGGACCAGCAGGTCTGCATTCCGCGCCGCCTGCTCGACGCTGGCCGTGATGTCGGTGTCGCCGCTGATGACCACCTTGCGGCCCTTGTACTCCACGATGTAACCGACGGCCGGCGAGACCGGCGCGTGATCCACGGCGAAGGCCCGGATCTTCAGGTCCGGCTCGTCGATCAAGGTCACCGGGACGGGCGCGCTTCCGATCGCGAAGGGCCGGGCCTCGCCGCCGAAGCCCGTCGGTGGGATGACCGCCTCCCCGTGATGGGCGATCCGGTAGCCCCGGTCCGGGCCATAGGCGGTCATCAGGCCAGAGACCACAGTCTCGACCCCTGTCGGACCATGGACAGGCACGGGGGCCTTAGCGCCACCGCCCGCCCAATGCTGGAGCATCAGCTCGCCCAGTCCGTCGATATGGTCGGAATGAAAGTGGGTCAGGAAGACGCGCTCAACATTCGCCGGAGCCATGCCCATCAGGGTCAGGTTCCTTACCGACCCGGCGCCGGAGTCAAAGATGAACAGCCGCTCTCCCGCCAGGACCGCCGTGCAGGGACCGGCCCGGGTGGGGTCCGGCATGGGGGAGCCCGAGCCGCAGAGGGCGACATGCAGGCCGTCGGGCAGCCCGTCGGCGGGGGATGCGGCGAGGTTGCGATCCATGGTCCGCGCCATGGCCCGCAAGGCGATCTCCCCCCGCAGGAGCCAGGCTGCCGAAATGGCCAGGACGACCAGCCCCAGCAGGGCCAGGACAATACGCTTCGACATAGGTCGCCCCCTCCGCGCCCACCGGCGCTTGACCAGCCCGGTTGGTAATGGCACGTCTATTGCCATTAGTTTCCCGCGAAGGCGGGTCTGTCAACTACAACCGGGCGCGACGCCCCTCGGAGGCGCTGAATGAAGGTCCTGAGAACCCCGGAGTCGCGCTTTGAAGGACTCGCCGACTGGCCCTTCGCCCCTCACTATGTCGACATCCGCGGCCCGGGCGACGTCGCCCTGCGCATGGCCTATGTCGACGAGGGGCCCCGTGACGGCGCCCCTGTCCTGCTGATGCACGGCGAACCGTCCTGGTCCTATCTCTATCGCCACATCATCCCGCGCCTCGTGGCTCAGGGTCACAGGGTCCTGGCCCCCGACCTCATTGGCTTCGGCCGTTCGGACAAACCGGCGGCGCGGGCCGACTACACCTATGAGCGACACGTGAACTGGACCGCCCAGTGGCTGAGAAAGCTCGAACTGCAGGGCGTGGTCATGTTCTGCCAGGACTGGGGCGGCCTGATCGGCCTGCGACTGGTCGCGGCCTTCCCGGACCGCTTCGCCGGGGTCATCGCCGGCAATACCGGCCTTCCCGTAGGCGGCGGCTCCAGCCCGGGCTTTGACGCCTGGCTGCACATGTCGCAGACCATCCCGGTCATGCCCATCGGCGGCATCCTCAACATGGGGACGACCCGTGAGCTCTCCGCCGACGAGATCGCCGCCTATGACGCGCCCTTCCCGGACGAGACCTACAAGGAAGGCGCCCGCCAGTTCCCGGCCCTGGTGCCGATCACGGCGGAGCATGGCTCGGTGGCCGAGAATCAGGCGGCCTGGAAGGTCCTTGAGATCTTCCAAAAGCCCTTCCTGACCGCCTTCAGCGACAATGATCCCGTGACCGGGGGCGGCGAGGCGGTCTTCAAGGCCCGCGTTCCCGGCGCCCTCAACGAGGCCCATGTGATCCTGCCAGGCGGGCATTTCCTGCAGGAAGACAGCCCCGCCGCCATCGCCGACCTGCTGGACGACATGGTCCGGCGCACCCGCTGATCGAAACCGGAGAGCCTCGCCATGAAGGTCGTCAACGCCGTCTATCCGCCCCCCGAACAAGCCATGGCCTTCTTCTCCGCCGAGGAGGACGGGCCCTTTGTCATGGTCAACCTGCTGAAGTTCAAGCCGAAGGCCGAGTATGAGGATGGCTCCAACAGCCACCTGACCGGCGCCGAGGCGTACGCCCTCTATGGAGAGGGTGTGGCGAAGCTGGTCCAGGCCCTGGGCGGGCGCATCCGCTATTCCGGCCAGGTCACCAGCCTGATGATCGGCGAGGTCGAGGACCTGTGGGACGCCGTCGCCCTGGCCGAATACCCCTCGCTGGCCGCCTTCCGCGCCATGGCCATGTCCGAGGACATGGGCAAGATCGACCGCCACCGGAAGGCAGGCCTGGCGGGACAGCTGAACATCCGCACCAAGGCCGGCGCCGGCTTCGAGTGATCAGAACTCGGGGTCGACCCAGTCGGGGAAGACATCCGGGAGGCTGGAAACGCGGTCGGTGAAGTTGGCCGGCCGCTTCTCGAAGAAGCTCTTCACGCCCTCGACGGCGTCGTCCGAGCCGCCGCGCGCCATGAGCGCCCGGCTCTCGGCCCGGTGCGCCTCCATGGGATGGCTGGCCCCCAACATCCGCCAGCACAGTTGACGCGTCAGGGCGCTGGAGACCGGGGCGGTGTTATCCGCGTACTCGTGGGCCAGGGCGCGGGCGGCGTCCATCAGGGACTCCGGCGGGTGCAGGGCGCTGACCAGGCCCTTCTCCAGGGCCTCCGAGGCCGGGAAGACCCGCCCCGAGTAGATCCAGTCCAGTGTCGCCGGCATGCCCACCAGGCGCGGCAGGAAGAAGGACGAGGCGCCTTCCATGATGATCCCGCGCCGATTGAACACCAGGCCGAACCGAGCGTCTGTCGAGGCGATCCGGACGTCCATTGGCAGGATCATGGTCACGCCTACGCCCACCGCCGCGCCGTTGATGGCGCCGATCACCGGCTTCAGGCTGTCGAAGATCCGCAGGGTGACAAGCCCCGCCGTGTCACGCCGCACGGGCGTGTCCTTGTCCGGCTTGGCGGCGCCGAAGGTCTGGCTGCCGCCGGAAAGGTCGGCCCCGGCGCAGAAGGCCCGGCCGGAGCCGGTCACGATCACGGCCCGGACGTCGTCGTCGGCGTCGGTCAGGTCGAAGGCGGCCTGCAGGTCGTTGCACATCTGCAGGGTCCAGGCGTTCATCCGCTCGGGCCGGTGCAGGGTGATGGTCGCGATGTGGTCCTCGACCGAATAGAGGATCGTCTCGAAGCTGGGCATGGTTGAGTGGCCTTTCGGGATCAGGGGCGGAGGCGGGCGCGGACCGGCCCGCCATCGATGCGGATCAGGGCGCCGTTGGTGAAGCTGGACGTCTCACTGGCGAGCCAGAGGGCGGCGGGGACCATCTCCTTCGGCAGTCCGACCCGCATGCCGCCCTTGGTCCAGCCTGGATTGTCGTGGTCAGGGGGATCGGCCCAGTGTTCAGCCACGTCGGTGGCGAAGGGGCCCACGCAGATGGTGTTGACCCGCACGTTCGGGCTGTAGGCGGCGGCGAAGCCGGTGGTCAGGACGTTCAGCGCCGCCTTGGCGCCGGCGTAGGGCAGGGCGTAGGGCGAAGCCTCCAGCGAGGCGATGCTGGAAATGTTGATGATCGAACCGCCATCGCCCCTGTGCATCCTCGCTCCCACCAGGGCGGAGAGGCGGAATGGGCCTTTGAAGTTGACCCCGATCACCTTGTCGAAATTGTCCTCGGTCACCTCCTCCAGGGAGGGATAGAGGGGCGACATGCCCGCATTGTTGATGAGCACATCGATCCGGCCGAAGCGCTGGTAGACCGCGTCCACCATGGGTTCGATCTCGTCCCAGTTGCCCACGTGGCAGCGGTGGGCGAAGGTCTCGACCCCCAGCTTCGCGAGTTCAGCGGCGGTTTCCTTGCAGGCCGGCAGCTTGCGGGAGACGATGGCGAGGTTGGCGCCGGCCTCGGCGAAGGCCTGGGCCATGGCGCGTCCGAGGCCTCGCGACCCGCCGGTGATCAGCACCACCTTGCCTTGCAGGTTGAAGTCCATGGTTGCGCCCTCCCTCGCGCCGGTTTGGGCCAGCAAGGCGACCACGGGGCCGCCTGTCAATGCTGACCGGGCGTCACCCGGCGGCGGCCGGCTTCACGCAGACCCAGCGGGCGCGGTGGAAGTTCTCGACATTGTCGGTCCAGCCCGTGATCCGGGGCGAAACCAGGGCGCGGCTGACCACCTGAAAGACCGGAATGATCCCTTCCTCGTCGAGCATCAGCTGTTCGGCCTCAGCCAGGATCCGGGCCCGCCTGGCGGCGTCGGGTTCGCGGTCGGCCCGGTCCAGCAGGGCGTCGTACCGGGGATTGACGTAACCGGAGTAGTTCTGCTGGCCGGTGTCTGACCGGAACAGGCCAAGGAAGGTCAGGGGGTCGTTGAAGTCGGCGAACCAGCTCAACATGCCGGCCTGGAAGTCCTTCTGCCGGTAGGCCGCAAAGGCGATCTGGCCCTCATTCTGGACCGTCGTGACCTTGAGGCCCAGGGCGGCCCAGTCCGCCGCGACGGCCTGGGAGATCAGCAGGGTGTCAGGGGTGTTGCCGGTCTTGATCTCGACCGAAAGCGGCCGCTGCGGTCCATAGCCGGCCTCGGCCAGCAGCTTGCGGGCGAGAACCTGGCGCTCCGCGAACGGCATGTCCGCCCATTGCAGGCGCACCCCCTCGCCATGGCCTGCAGTCGCCGGCGGCACAAAGCTGTATGCGGGCTTCTGCCCGGCCCGCATCAGCTTGCCGGTGATGAATTCGCGGTCGACGCCCATGGACAGGGCGCGCCTCACCCGGATGTCCTGGAAGGCCGGCACGCCGGGAACATTGAGGGCGATGTAGAAGGTGGCCAGGGCCGGAGAGGCCCGGACATAGCCCGGCAGGGTCTCCCGGAGCCGCTGGACCCGGCTGGACTGGAAGTTGGTGTTCAGGTCAAGCTCGCCGCGGGCGACCCGGCGCTCGGCCATCACCGAGTCCGGTGTCGGGAAATAGTCGATCTGGTCCACGCAGACGGAAGGCGCATCGTAGAACTCAGGGTTCTTCACCACGCGGATGTGGTCGCCCAGCTTCCAGTCCACCAGCCGGAATGCCCCGTTCCCCACGAAGTTCTCTGGGCGGGTCCAGGCGTCGCCATGGGCGCGCACCGTATGGGCGGGGACCGGGAAGAAGCTCTGATGCTTGAGCAGGGCCGGAAGGTACGGCGCCGGATGCTCAAGGGAGAGTACCAGCGTCAGGTCGTCAGGAGCCTTGACCCCCAGCGTCTCGGGGCCGGCCTTGCCTTCGTTCACCGCCTGCCCGTTTCGGATCAGATAGAGGAGGTAGGCGTAGCTGGACGCCGTCGCCGGATCGAGGATGCGCCTGTAGGCGAAGACGAAGTCGTTCGCCGTGACAGGTCGCCCGTCGCTCCAGGTCGAGGGCCTGAGGCGGAAGGTCCAGGTCAGGCCGTCGGGCGAGACCGTGTAGCTCTGGGCCAGGGCCGGGATCGGCGAGGCTTCCGGGCTGTCGGTGAAGAGGCCGGTGAAGAGGTCGCCGATGATGGCGAACTCATCCACCAGGGTCGCCTTCTGGGGATCCAGGGATCCGGCCTCGGTGTTGTTGCCCCAGGCCAGGCAGGTCTTTCCGGGCGGGCAGGCCGGTCGGCTGACCTGGGGCTGGCAGCCGAGGATGGCGAGGGTGCAGGCCAGGGCGAGGAGGACAGGGAGCTTCACGTGCGGATCCGGGGCTACTCGCGCCTGAGGGCCTCGATGGGATCGAGGCGGGCGGCGCGCCAAGCAGGATAGGCGCCAAAGACCAGTCCGACCAGACTCGAGAAGCTGAGGGCGACGGGAATGGCCCAGACAGGGAGGGCGAAGGGCCAGTCGGCGATGGCGGCGATCCCTGCGGCGCCGAGGAGGCCGATCCCCAGTCCGATCAGCCCCCCGACGAGGGACAGGGCGACAGACTCCAGCGCGAACTGGGCCAGGACGTCGCGCCGGCGGGCGCCCAGGGCCATTCGCAGGCCGATCTCACGGGTGCGCTCAGTCACGGCGACCAGCATGATGTTCATGATTCCGACCCCGCCGACGACCAGGGACACCGCTGCGATGGCCGCCAGCAGGACAGTGAAGGCCCCGATGGCCGCCCGGGAGGCCTCGAGGATCGAGGCGAGGTTCTGGGTCTGGAAGTCGTCGTCCTCGCCAGGCCCGATCTTGTGCTCGGTGCGCAGGACCGAGTCGATCTCTTCCTGCACGGTCCCCAGTTCGTCCTCTGAGACCGCCTTGACATAGATGGTCTGGACGCTGTCGGCCTTGATGCGGCGGCCGATGATCCGCGAGCGTACGGTCTCCAGGGGCGACAGGATGAGGTCGTCCTGGTCCCTTCCGAAGCTGGACTGGCCCTTGGAGCCAAGGACGCCGATCACCTCGAAGGGCGCCCCCCGGATCCGGATCCTCTTGCCGACGGGGTCAGCCTCGCCCCAAAGCTGGGTGACCACTGTCGGGCCAAGGACGGCCACCTTGCGGCCCTGCCGGGCGTCCCTGTCGTCGAACATGCGCCCAGAGGCGATGGTCAGGTCACGGGCCTCGAGGTAATCGGGGGTCACGCCGACGATCGATGTGTTCCAGTTGGCGCCGTCCGCCGTGACCTGGGCCATGCCGGTGACCGAGGGCGCCACCGCCGCCGCCCCTTCGACCTGGCGCTGGATGGCCTCGGTGTCGGCGTCCGAGAGGCTCTGGCCCGATCCCGCCCCGCCCATGACGCCGCCCGCGGTGCGGGGCTGGAGGGGTGTGACGATGATCAGGTTCGAGCCGAGGCCGGAGATGGTGTCCGTCACCCGCTTCTGCGCGCCCAGGCCGATGGAGGTCATCATCACCACCGCAGCGACGCCGATGACCACCCCCAGGGAGGTCAGGCCTGAACGGAGGGGATGGGCGATGATGGCGCCGGCGGCGAAGCGGACGATCTCGGTGGGGGAGGCGCCGCTCATGATCGCATGTCCTCGGTCACGCGCCCGTCCCGGAAGGCGATGCGCCGGCGGGCGGCGTCGGCGACGCCCCGGTCATGGGTGACGAGGACGACCGTCAACCCCTCGGCGTTGAGTTTCTGGAAGAGGCCCAGGACCTCGATCCCCGTGGCGCTGTCCAGGGCGCCGGTGGGCTCATCGGCCAGCAGCAGGTCGGGCTGGTTCGCCAGCGAACGGGCAATGGCCACGCGCTGCTGCTGGCCGCCCGAGAGCTGGTTGGGACGATGTCCCATGCGTGATCCCAGGCCCACCCTTTCGAGAAGCTCTGCGGCGCGTTCCCTCCGGGCCCGGGGCGCTGCGCCGGCATAGACCATCGGCAGCTCGACATTCTGCAGGGCGGAAAGTCGGGGAAGCAGCTGGAAGGACTGGAAGACGAAGCCGATCCGGCGGTTCCGGAAGTCCGCCAGCTGGTCGTCCGAGAAGCGCGCCACCTCCTCGCCCTCGAACCGGTATCGACCCCGGCTGGGCCGGTCGAGCCCGCCAAGAATGTTCATCAGCGTCGACTTGCCCGATCCGGAAGGCCCGATGATCGCAATGCTCTCGCCGCGGCCGATGGTCAGGCTGACGCCGTCGAGCGCCGTGACGGTTTCTTCCCCCATGACGTAGGTCTTGGTCAGATCCTCGATCTGGATCATCGCGGCCTCGCCCATGGCCGGTCAGCCCCCTCCGACGCGCATCTTTGGCTTGGGGCCGCCGCCCACGATGAGGGTCTCGCCAGCCTTGAGGGGGCCGCGAACCTCGGTCATGGCGCCGTCGGTCGGTCCAACCTGGATCACCACAGGCTGAGGTCCCTCCGGCGTGAGGCGGTAGACCGAGCCGGCGACAAAGCCCGACGGATCCGGGCCCACATCGAAGGCGAGAGGCCGGAGCACCTTCAGGCGCGCCTTTTGACGGTCATCAAGCCAGGCCTCCAACTGGGTCAGGCCCGTATCGATGACCCGCGCCACCGCCTTGCGTCCGGCCTCGCCGCCCGGTGCGCCGGCGGCCGTCGCCTGCACCCGAAGCTCGGCCTGGATTTCCGACCAGGCCCTTCTCTGACCGGGGTCGAGGCCCAGCTGGCCAACCACCTTCTGGGCGGCGCCCGAGCCAGGATATCCAGGACCGGAGTCATTGCGGATCGGCGTGCCCGGCGGGCCGCGGGGTGCGGCCTGGACCTGGGCTGGCGGGACCCACCGCAGGGCGGCGACCGGGACCTTGAGCACACCGTCGCGGCGCTGGAGGATGATATCGGCGTTCGCCGTCATGCCGGGCAGGAGGCGCCCGCCGGTGTTCGCCGCCTCGGCCATGACGGTGTAGGCCACGACATTCTGTTCGGTCACGGGTTGCTTGCGGACCTGAGTGACCACGCCTTCGAAGACCTGATCCGGAAAGGCGTCCACGGAGAAGGTCACCGCCTTGCCTTCCTTGACGCCCCCGATGTCCGCTTCATCCACGGAGATCTTCACCTTCACGCGGTCAAAGTCCCGGGCGATGCGGAACAGGACCGGCGCCTGGAAGCTGGCGGCTACGGTCTGCCCAGGTTCAATGGCCCGCAGGACAACGACCCCGTCGATGGGCGAGACGATCCGTGTCCGGGACAGGTCCACCTCAGTGGTCCGGAGGCTGGCCCGGCTCTGCTGGACCCGGGCCCGGGCGACCTCGAGGGCTGCAGCGCTGGTCCGCGCCTGCGCCTCCACAGCTTCAAGGGCGGCCTGCGAGTAATA
>Ga0315900_10005374_pt1 | contig 17613 bp, 15 predicted proteins | sample LakEriMetagenome_FD_203521 | JGI IMG/M metagenome (GOLD analysis project Ga0315900, IMG submission 203521) | Freshwater fungal communities from buoy surface, Lake Erie, Ohio, United States - Buoy 12 MA114 | ecosystem: Environmental > Aquatic > Freshwater > Lake > Lake biofilm | place: USA: Lake... | reverse complement strand
AGCCTGGTAGAGCGCTACGTTCGGGACGTAGAGGCCGGAGGTTCGAATCCTCTCACCCCGACCAGAATTCAGCAGCAAACTCAGCGGCGTTCGACCGCGGTTGCAAGCAGCGCTGCCCGCAGCAGCCTGAGCCACGGCGTATCGGTCATCGCCTCCCGATAGACAAGCCCCACCGGTGCGAAGCTCAGGCGCGGCTCGAGGCGCAGCCAGACCACCCGCCAGCGCCCGCCTCCGCTTGGATCGCCCGAATGCGGTTGCACCGAGATGCCGGCCCCCGCCTCGACCATGCGCAGCGTGCTCGGCGTCGAATCCGACTCGATGAACGGGATCGGCGGCGGCAGGCCGAGCTGGCGATGCAGCGTATCGAAAGCCTGGCGCGTCGGCGTCGGCGGACTCGAGAGAATCCAGCGCTCGCGGCCAAGATCGGTCAGACGCACCGCGTCGCGCGACGCCAGCGGGTGATTCGGCGGCACCGCCACCCGGATCTCGTCATCGAAGAGCCGCTCGAAGACCAGCTCCGGCCCCGTGGCGTCAACGGATGATCCCTCGTCGCCACCGGGCAGCGAGCGAGCGACCAGCGCATCGAGTTCACCCACGCGCAACCGCTCGAACAGCGCATTGGAACTGTCTTCATGAACCTGCAATCGCAGACCCGACTCGCCCGAGAGCAGGCACAGCGCTCCGGGCAGCAGGTTCACGGCCAGAGAGGGCGGCGCCCCGAGTCGCAGAACCAGCGTGCGGTCCCGAACCACCCGGTCGACCTCCGACGAGACACGTTCGAGGTCGGCAAGCATCAGTCGTGCACCGCGCAGCAGAATCTCACCGGCGGGTGTCGGCATCAGGCCGAGCTGCGAGCGGTCGAAGAGGCGGCAGCCGAACAGGCGCTCGATTTCCTGCAGGGTCTTGGTCGCCGCCGGCTGCGTGATGCCGACTCGATCGGCCGCACGCCGCACGCTTCGCCCGGATGCGAGCGCTATCAGCAGGTGGAGGTGACGAAACCGCAAGCGCGCGACGATCGCGTCGCTCGTGGGTCCCTCGGATGCCGTGGCTCGTGGCTCGGTCATCGGCGGCGATCTACCGGTCGGCAGCCCGCGTCAGCGCGCTGGACAGGCCGGCGCGGATGGCGCCGCGCAGCAGCGTGATCCGCGCGGAATCGGCCGCCTGACGTCGGTACAGCAGACCGACCGAGCCCATCAGCAGCGGCGGCGTCAGCGAGCGCCAGTGCGTGCCGGGAAAGTGCATGCGCGCGGCATCGACCAGGCGGGGCACCACCGCCACGCCGGTGCCCTGCGCCACCAGCCGGAGGATCGTGATCATCGAGTCGGAATCGACGAAGGGCCGCGGCGGGCTCAGGCCCTCCTCGCGGCAGCGGGTCTCGATCGTGACCCGTGGCAGTGTGGGGGTCGACTGCACGATCCAGCGGTCGGCGAGCAGGTCGCGAAGCCCGATGCCCGGGCGCTCGGCAGCCGGGTGGCCCGCCGGCAGCACGATCTGCATCTCCTCGTCGTAGAGCTTCTCGCAGACAAGGCCGGCGCGCTGCAAGTCCTCGTCGGGCATCGCATGCCGTCCCACGACGCCGTCGATCTCGCCCCCGCGCATCCGCTCGAGCAGCTCCGGCGTGCCGCCCTCGCGCAGCTCGATGTGCAGACGGTGGCTGTCGGTAGCCGCCAGGCGCTGGATCGCCGGCACGAGCACGCCGAGCATCAGCGAAGGCGGGGCGCCCAGCCGCAGCGTGAGCGGCACGTCGGCGTCCACCAAGGAGACATCCTCGGCGATCCGGCCGAGTTCCGCGAGCAGCAGGCGCGCGCCCCGCAGCATCGCAAGCCCCCGCTCGGTCGGCACCAGGGACTGCTGCGAGCGCTCGAACAGCCGGCAGCCGAACAGCCTTTCGATTTCCTGCAGGGTCTTGGTCGCGGCCGGCTGCGTGATGCCGATCGCCTCGGCGGCGCGGCGCAGACTGCGTCCATCGCCCAGCGCCTGCAGCAGCTGCAGGTGCTTGAAGCGCAGGCGCGCGGCGATCGCCTCGAGCGTGGGCGGCCGCGCGCCCCTGCCCGGCTCGCTGACCGTCATTCGGCGCGGATGCCTGCCTGCCGCACGACGGTACCCCACTTGTCGATCTCGCTACGCACATGGGCGCCGAACTGCGCCGGGCTCATCGGCACCGTCCAGCCGCCCATCTCCGCGATGCGCTGCTTCACGGCCGGCTGGGCAAGCACTTTCGCGATCTCCCGGTTCAGGGTGTCGATGACGACCGACGGGGTTCGCCCCGGCGCCATGAAGCCGACCCAGACGGTCACGTCGAAGCCGGGATAGCCGGACTCGGCCACGGTGGGCACCGCGGGCAGCTCGGCGGTCCTCTGCGCACTGGTGACGGCGAGCGCCCTCACGCGACCAGCCTTGATCTGCGGCAGCGCGGTGACAAGGTTGTCGACCATGACCTGCACCTGCCCGCCGATGAGATCGGTCAGCGCCGGGGTCGACCCCTTGTAGGGAACATGCGTGAGGTCGATTCCGGCGCGCGCCTCGAGCAGCTCGGCGGCGAGATGACCCGAGGTCGCCGTGCCCGAGGAGCCGAGCACGAGCCCGCCAGGGCGGGCCTTGGCCAGCGCCACGAGCTCACCGAGCGTCGTGGCCGCGACGCCCGGATTGACCAGCAGCACGTTGGGCATCGAGATCACGTGGGCGACGGGGGTGAAGTCGGCCGGGGCGTAGGGCAGCTTGCCGGCGTAGACCGCGTAGTGCGCGGCGTTCGGTCCGATGCTGCCCATCAGCAGCGTGTGGCCGTCGGGCTCGGCCCTCGCTACCGCCTGGGCCCCGATGATCTGGCTCGCGCCGGCCTTGTTCTCGACGATCACCGGTTGGCCGATCGTCCGGGTGAGCTCGCCAGCCACCAGCCGCGCGGCCTGATCGAGAATGCCGCCGGGCGCTGCCGGCACCACGATGCTGATCGGCCGCGACGGGAAGGACTGCGCCAGGGCGCTGGCAGCGGCCGTGGCCACAACAACCCCAGCGACCAGGCGAAGGCAGGATGCGAAACGCTCGAGCATCGGCACGCGAAACTCCGGGAGGATGGACATGCGCCAGGCGGGCCCCGCCGTGCGACCATGCGGGCGGCGACTCCGGCCTGCCGCGCAGGCGGCAAGCCGGACCGCGCCCCCGCGACCAGGATGTCCATCGTCGGACGGCTGTGGCGGGAAGTCAACGTCGCGGCCAGCGGCGTGCCGATGCCCCGGTCGAAACCGGAAGGCACGCGCTGGTCACCCGCACCGCCCAGGAGCCTCCGGATGGACACCCCAGCATTCCGCGCGCTGCTCGAACGCTTCACCCGGGCCGCCGAGGCCGCCGACGGAGCCGCCTTCGCCGCCTGCTTCACCCCGGACGGGATCTACCACGACTACATCTACGGCCCGCACACCGGGCGCGAGGCGATCGCGCACATGATGCAGGCGCTTTTTCATCGCGACGCGGGCCCCGACTACCGATGGGAGATGTTCGACCCGGTGTGCGAAGGCGATCTCGGCTATGCATGGTCGCTGTCGAGCTTCACCTCGACCGTCGCCGAGTTCGCCGGCCGCCGCGTCCTGATCGACGGCATGAGCCGTTTCGTGCTGCGCGACGGTCTGATCGCCGAGTACCACGAATCGGTCAATGGCTGCGTCGCGATGGCCCAGCTCGGGGTGGCGCCCGAGCGGATGGCGAAGGTCGCGAACCGGTGGGCAGGCTGGCTCATCGAGCGCCCCGCCGCGATCGAGTACCTGTCGCGCCCCAAGGGGAGCCGCCGCACCGCCCCCTGATTCCCCGCTACCGCCCGGAGCCCTCATGACGAACCCCGGATTCCGTATCCTGCCCCGCATCCACACAAGCCCCAGCCTGGTGGCGCTGTTCGAGGGCCTGCCGACCTCGATCATCAGCGACGCGATGAACCGCCTGACCGGCACCCACGGGCTGGTTGCCCGACACCGTCCGGGCACGGTGGCCATGGGCTCGGCGCTGACGGTCCGGGTGCGCAGCGGCGACAACCTGATGATCCACAAGGCGCTGCAGCTGGCCCGCCCCGGCGACATGCTGGTCATCGACGGCAGCGGCGTCACCGACCGCGCGCTGATCGGCGACATCATGAAGAACGTCGCCCGCGCGCGCGGCGTGGTCGGTGCGGTGGTCGACGGCGCGATCCGCGACAGCGCAAGCTTTCGCGACGACGACTTCGGCTGCTGGTCGCGGGGCGTCACGCACCGGGGACCGCACAAGGACGGGCCCGGCGAGATCAATGTCGCCGTGTGCATCGATGGCAACGTCGTCGAGCCGGGTCACATCGTGGTGGGCGACGACGACGGCGTCGTGTTCGTCGCCCCCGCCCAGGCCGAGGCGGTCGCGGCCATGGCGCGGCGCCGGGCGACCGACGAAGCCGCGACGCTCGCCGCGATCGCCCGCGGCGCCTATGACGATGCCTGGATCGATCAGGCCCTGCGCGCCAAGGGCGTGCTTCCCGCCTGAAACGGCACCAAGCGAGCCGCCATGACCGAGCCTGCCATCCGTGTCGTCCGTTTCGATGCCTGGGTCGACCCCGCGTTCGATACCCGCCTGCGGCGAGAGCCCGGTATCGCCCTCGCGGTGCATCCCATGCCGGCGAGCCCGGCCATCGCCCATGCGGCGCTCGCCGATGCGCACGTCTACCACGTGTCGGCGGCACGCGACGAACTGCCGGCATACTGCCGCGTCGACGACGAGCTGCTCGCGCGCTGCCCGCAGCTGCTTTGCGCGTCCTCGTACGGCGCCGGATTCGACCCGATCGATGTCGCCGCCTGCACGCGAGCCGGCGTGGCCGTCGTGAACCAGAGCGGCGGCAACGCGGTCTCGGTCGCCGAGCACACGCTGGGGCTGATCCTCGCCGTCACCCATCGGATCGCCGAAAGCGACCGCCGGCTGCGCCTCGAGCGCGGCCTGTCGCGCGAATCGCTGACCGGCACCGAGATCGCCGGCAAGACGCTCGGACTGGTCGGGCTGGGCCATGTCGGTCGCCGGGTGGCGGCGCTCGCGCAGGCCTTCGGCCTGCGGGTGCTCGCCACCGATCCCCTGCTCGACGACGACGAGATTCGCCGCCGCGGCGCGCAGCCGTGCACGCTCGCCGATCTGCTCGCGCAGTCCGATATCGTGTCGCTGCACTGCCCGCGCGATGCCGGCACCCTCGGTCTGATCGACTCGGCCGCCATCGCCCGCATGAAACCGGGCGCGATCCTGATCAGCACCGCGCGCGGCGGCATTCATGACGAGCGGGCTCTCGCGGCGGCGATCGCGGACGGCCGCCTAGCCGGCGCGGGGCTCGATGTCTGGGAGCGCGAACCCCCGCCGCCCGAGCATCCGCTGCTCGCGCTGCCCTCGGTGGTCGCCACCTACCATACCGCCGGTGTCACGCACGAGGCGCGCCGCAACATGGCGACGATCTCGGCCGAGCAGATCGTCGGTGTCGCGGCCGGCGAGCGCCCGCCGCGACTGGTCAACCCCGAAGTCTGGCCGCGCTACGCGCAGCGCTTCGAGGCGATCACGGGCCGGCCGCTCGCCCGCTGACCGCCGCACGCCGCCCACCGCAAAATCGTTGCCTGCGCAACCCACCACGCCCCCCCGGGCATCGAAGGAGCGATGATGAGATCGACTTCACGCCGCCGGCTGCTCGGCCTGCTCGGCTCCGCGAGCGCGATCGCGGCACTGCCTGCAGGCACTCGCGCGGCCAGCTGGCCCGAGCGCCCCATCCGGATGCTGGTCGCCTACTCGGCCGGCGGCGGCACTGACGTGATTGCCCGCGCGATCGCGCCCTACATCGAGAAGTACCTCGGCGGCGGCGCGCGCATCGTGATCGAGAACCGCACCGGCGCCGGCGGCGCGATCGGCTTCGGCGCGCTGGCCGCGGCCCCCGCCGATGGCCATACGATCGGGTTCATCAACACGCCCAACGTGCTGACCATCCCGATCGAGCGCAAGTCGCCCTTCTCGTGGGAGAGCTTCGACCTGATCGGCAACGTCGTCGATGACCCCGGCAACTTCGCGGTGCTCGCCGGCGGCCCGATCGCGAGCCTCGACCAGCTCGCCGCCTACGCGCGCAGCCGCCCCGGACAGGTCACCGTCGGCACCACCGGCGTGGGCTCCGACGACCACCTCGCGATGATGATGTTCGAGCGGATCGCCGGCGTGAAGATGAACCATGTGCCCTTCAAGGGCGCCTCCGACGTTCGCGCCGCAACCCTCGGCCGCCAGATCGACGTCGCCGCGGTCAACATCGGCGAGTCGCTGCAGGCGATCAAGGGCGGCTCGCCCTTTCGCAACCTCGGCACGATGAGCCCGGCACGCACCGACCTCGCGCCGGACCTGCCCACCTTCCGCGAGCAGGGCTACCCGATCGAGCTTTCGTCGCTGCGCGGCATCGCGGCGCCGCGCGGCCTGCCTGCAGACGTCCGAGAGCGCCTCGTCGGCGCGGTACGCCGCGCCGCGGCCGACCCGGAGTTCGTCAGGGCAGCCGCCGGCATGTTCGCACCGCTGCGCTATCTCGCGCCCGAGGCCTACGCCGCGGTGATGCGCGAGGCCGAGGGCCAGTTCCGCAAGCTCTGGGCCGAGATGCCCTGGGGCGGCGGCTAATCGTGGGCCCGCGGCCCGGCCAGGGGCCAGGCCGCAAGCTCGATGGCCAGACGGTGGAGCCGCGCGCGGGCCTGCCGTCCAGGCCGCAGCGCGCAGAACAGGCGCCACGGCGTCTTCATGTGCAAGGCCGCGGGATGTGCTTCACTTCGCCTCTGCCATGACGAGCTTCGTCGCCGCCGTCTTCCTGCTGCTGATCACCCCGGGCCCGGGCGTGCTGTCCATTGCCGGGGTTGGTGCGGGTTTCGGATGGCGCGCCGGCGCCGGCTACCTGACCGGACTGTGCGCGGGATCCAACCTGGTCGGCGTGTTCGTGGTCTCCGGGCTCGCGGCGATCGTGCTGTCCATACCGTGGCTGCGCATGGTGCTGATGGCGGCCTCGGTCGCCTACCTGACCTGGCTCGCCGCGAAGATCGCGTTCTCGGGGGCCCGCGTGGGTTTCGTCGAGGCCGCCCGGCCGCCCGGATTCGTCGACGGCCTGACGCTGCAACTCATCAATCCTAAGGCCTACGTCGTCAACACCGCGCTGTTCACCGGTTTCGCGTTCTGGCCGGACAGTCTGATGGTCGAGACCCTGCTCAAGTTCACGATCATCAACCTGATCTGGGTGCCGATCCACCTCGGCTGGCTGGGCTTCGGCGTGGCGCTGCGCCGGCTCGAGCTGCCGCACCGGCTGCAGCGCGCCATCAACATCATGATGGCGCTGGCGATGCTCGGTGCCGTCGTCCTCGCGGTGCTCAGCTCTCCTCCCAGATGATGGTCCGGCTCTGGGCCACCCAGCGCTCGTAGCGCTGCCCGTAGGATTCCTCGATCCGGTTGCGCTTGACCTTGAAGGTCGGCGTCACAAAGCCGTTGTCCACGGTCCACGGCGTGGTCACGATGACCAGGCAATCGAGCCGCTCGTGCGGGTCGAGGGTACCGTTGATGCCGGCAAGATGCGATGCGAGCGAGCTCTCGAGCTCGGCGCGCAGCGCCGGCGTGCGCGCGCGCTGCGCAGCCTCGGGGTTCAGCATCACGATGCCCAGCGGCTGGCCCAGGCTCGCGCCGGTGACGACGCAGGCCTCGACCGAGGTGTGCATCACGAGCCGGTCCTCGATCGGCGCGGGCGCAACGAACTTGCCCTTGCTGGTCTTGAAGATGTCCTTGACCCGGCCGGTGATCCGCAGGTTGCCCTCGGCGTCGAGCTCACCCTTGTCGCCGGTTCGCAGCCAGCCGTCTTCGGTGAAGGTCTGGCGCGTGAGCTCGGGGTCCTTGTAGTAGCCGAGCATCAGGCCCTGGCTGCGGACCTGGATCTCGCCCGAATCGGGATCGATCCGCGACTCGACGCCCTCGTAGGGCTTGCCGACGGTGCCCGGGCGAGGCTGCCCGGGTAGCGTGGCATGCGACACGCCGCAGTTCTCGGTCATGCCGTAGACCTCGACGATCGACAGGCCGAGCGCCTCGTACCAACGCAGCAGATCGGGCGGCATCGGCGCCGCGCCACCGGCCGCGAAGCGGCACTGGTCCAGGCCCAGCGCCGACAGGATCTTGCGCCGGACGATGCCACGCAGGATCGGGATCTTCAGCAGCTTCGCGAGCTTCTCGGGCGGCATCTTCGCGCTGACGCCCTGCTGGAACTTCACCCAAAGCCGCGGCACCGAGAAGAAGGCCGTCGGGCGAGCTCGCTGCAGGTCGGCGGTGAAGGTGTCCAGCGAGTCGGCGAAGAAGATGTGGATGCCGAGCGCCAGCAGCGAGTGCTCGACCAGCATCCGCTCGGCGACATGCGCCAGCGGCAGGTAGCTGAGCATCCGCGAGTCGGGGTCGAGCTTCACCCGCTTCAGGCCCGCCTGGATCGACCAGGCGAAGGTGGCGAAACTGTGCATCGCTCCCTTGGGCGTGCCGGTGGTGCCCGAGGTGTAGATGATCGTGGAGAGATCGTCGCCGTCGCGAACGGGCTCGCCGGTCATCGGCGCAGTGTCGGCGACGATGCGCTCCCATGTGGGGTAGTCGTTCTTCGGCGACAGCGGGTAGCTGATGCAGGGCATGTCGGCAGGAACGCCGGGCTTCATCGCCTCCCAGCCATCGAGCTTGCCCACGAAGAGCAGGCGGGTCTCGCTGTGCTCGAGGATCTGGGTGATGGTGGCCGGCGCGAGCGTCGGATACAACGGCACCGAGACATGGCCCGCCATCCAGATCGCGAAGTCGGTCATCAGCCAGTGGGCGCAGTTCTTCGAGAGGATGCCGATGCGCGACCCCGGCGGAAAGCCGAAGCTGGCCAGGTGCGCAGCCATCCGGCGAGTCTCGTCCATCAGTTGCCGCCAGGTGTACTCGCGTACCGCGCCCCCGCCCATCGGCTGCGTCAGCACGACCTTGTCGGGCGCGGTCTTTTCCCAGTGGTACAGGCGTTGCAGCGCGAGCGCCTGCGGATCGACGTCGGTGCGGCTCATCGGGGTCTCCTGCGTGGGTCGTCGGGCGTGCCTGCCAGATTGGGGCCGCCTCGTTTCGGGTTGATTTCGAGTCTGCCACAGACAGCCGAAAGCCGGCCATGACCCCGAAGCCGTCGCGCCTATCGGCAGGCGCCGGCGGGGTGCCCCGGCATGCGACCGCGACCGGCGGGGTCCGGAACCAGTGCACGAACTGTCCGCGCCCGGGGGCTCGTTCACGGGTTCTCAGCGAGCCGCTGCCGTCCTGCGCAGCATCGGCGCGGTCGACCAGAGCGGCAGCAGCAGCAGCAGGTACAGCCAGGCCGACAGCGCGAAGACATCGGTCACCGCGAGCGTGTAGGCCTGCTGGTCGATCAGGCGATTGACCAGCGCCCACGACTGCGGCTCGGCCAGTCCCGCCCCCTGGAGAGCCTGCATCGCCGGCAGCGCGCCTGGACCCTGCAGGTCGACGATCTCGGTGAGCCGCGCATGATGCAGCACCGCGCGTCGCTCCCACGCGGTGGCGAACACCGACGTACCGACCGCGCCAGCGACGAAGCGCACGAAGGTGCTCAGGCCACCCGCCGCCGGCAGCCGCGCGGGCGGCAGGCCCGAGTAGATGATCGCCTGCAGGGGAATGAAGTAGAAGGCCGTGGCCGCACCCTGCAGCAGCGTGGGCAGCAGGATCGTCCAGAGGTCGGCGTCGACCGTGACGCGGGCGCGCAGCCAGAGCACCAGCGCATAGCCGAAGAAGGAAATCGTGGCAAGCGTGCGCGGCTCGAAGCGCGCGAGGTTGCGCCCCACCCACGGCGACAGCATGATCGCGAAGACACCGACGGGCGCGAGCACCGCACCGGCCCAGGTGGCGGTGTAGGCCATGTGCTGCTGCAGCCACAGCGGCAGCAGCACGACGTTGCCGAAGAACAGCCCGTAGGACACCGAGAACGCGATGGTGCCGAGCGTGAAGTTGCGCTGCGTGAACAGTCGCAGATCGACCACCGGGTCGCGCTCGGTGAGCTCCCAGGCGAGAAAGAACACGAAGCCGAGCGCGGCGATCAGCCCGAGCGTGACGATCAGGTCGGACTCGAACCAGTCATGCTCCTTGCCGAGATCGACCATCAGCTGTAGCGCACCGACCCAGATCACCAGCAGCGCGAGGCCCGCGTAGTCGAGCGGTGCGCGCCCGTGCGGGGACTCGCGCTCGCGGTAGACCGACCAGGTCATCGCGGCCGACAGCAGCCCGACCGGGATGTTGATGTAGAAGATCCACGGCCACGAGATGTTGTCGGTGATCCAGCCGCCCAGCAGCGGCCCGACCACCGGGGCCACAAGCACCGTCACGCCCCAGGCGGCCATCGCGGTGCCGGCGCGCGCCGGCGTGTAGCTCGACAGCAGCAGCACCTGCGAGATCGGGATCAGCGGCCCCGCCGCGAGACCCTGCAGCACACGCGCGAGGATCAGGATCTCGAGCGAGGGTGCGGCTCCGCACATCCAGGAAAAGAGCGTGAACGCGAGCACGCTCCACACCATCAGCCGCACCTGACCGAATCGGCGGGCGAGCCAGCCGGTCAGCGGCACCGCGATCGCGTTGGCCACGCCGAAGGAGGTCACCACCCAGGTGCTCTGCGCCGGGCTCACGCCGAGATCGCCGGCGATGGCAGGCAGCGAGACATTGGCGATCGAACTGTCTAGCACCGTCATGAAGGTCGCGAGCGAGACCCCCAGCGTGCCCACGATCGCGGCCGAGCCGCGCAGCGGCGGGTGAGGCGCAGCGGGCGAGCTCATCGCGCGGCGGCCGGACTGCCGACCCGAGCCTCGACCGAACCCGGCGCGGTCGGCACGGCGGGTGACGACGGCCGCGCGCACCACACCGGCACGAGCAGCACGACAAAGATCATCGCCGACAGGTGGAACACATCGGTGGCCGCCATCGTGTAGGCCTGCCGCTCGATGACGCGATCGATGAAGCCGGCCACCTGCGCGCCGGCCAGCCCGAGTTCGCGCACCGCCTCGGCATATCGCGCGCCTTCCGAATGCCCGGCCGCGATCTGCTCGACCAGGTGCACATGGTGCATCGCCGCCCGATGCTCCCAAAGCGTCGTGCCGGCCGAGGTGCCGAATGCACCGGCACTCACCCGCAGGAATGTGCTCAGCCCGGCGGCGGCGGGGCGGCGCGACAGCGGAAGGCCGGCATAGATGATCGACTGCAGCGGGATGAAGAAGAAGGCGGTGGCGATCCCCTGCAGCATCGTGGGCACCAGGATCGTCGCGAGGTCGACCTCGGTGGTGAACTGCGAGCGCATCCAGAGCACGACCGCATACATGCCGAAGGAGACGGTCGACAGCCACCGCGGATCGACCCGGCCGATCATCCGACCCACCCAGGGCGACAGCAGGATCGCGACCACGCCCATCGGCGCGATCGAGACACCCGCCCACACCGCGCTGTACCCCATGTGCTGCTGCAGCCAGATCGGCAGGATCACCGCATTGCCGAAGAACAGCCCGAAGGCGATCGACAGTGCCACCGTACCGAACAGGAAGCTGCGACCGCGAAACAGGCCGAGATCGACGACCGGGTGCCGGTCCGTGAGTTCCCAGGCGAGAAAGAACAGGAAACCGGTCAGCGCGACGAGTCCGAGCACCACGATCTCGATCGACTCGAACCAGTCGAGCTCCTTGCCGAGATCGAACATCAGCTGCAGCGACCCGACCCAGATCACCAGCAGGGCAAGACCGGCATAGTCGAGGGGCGCCGGGCCATGCGGCGACTCGCGCGAGCCGTGCACGATCCAGATCAGCAGCGCCGACAGCAGGCCCACCGGGATGTTGATGTAGAAGATCCAGGGCCAGGAAATGTTGTCGGTGATCCAGCCACCGAGCAGCGGCCCCACCACCGGGGCCACCAGCACCGTCATGCCGGAGGCCGCCAGCGCCGTGCCGGCGCGCGCCGGCGGATAGCTCGACAACAGCAGGGTCTGCGACAGCGGCACCATCGGCCCAGCGGCGAGGCCCTGCAGCACGCGGGCCGCGATCAGGGCCTCCAGCGAGGTCGCGAAGCCGCACAGCCACGAGAACAGCGTGAAGGCAAGCACGCAAAGGATCATCAGGCGGACCTGGCCAAAGCGGCGTGCGAGCCAGCCGGTCAGCGGCACCGAGATCGCGTTGGCCACCCCGAAGGACGTGATCACCCAGGTGCCCTGCGTCGGGCTGACGCCCATGTCGCCGGCGATCGCCGGCACCGACACGTTGGCGATCGAACTGTCGAGCACCGTCATGAAGGTCGCGAGCGACACGCCCAGCGTGCCGGCCACCAGCGCCGCCCCCTGCAGCGGCGGCGGCGCGTGCGCGAGCGGCGACGCGCCAGCCACCTAGGGCTTCCCGGCGTTCTCGGCGATGATCGTACGCACGATGGCGTCGGCGGCGGCGCGAACCGCATCCTCGCCAGCCGGAACAGGCGCGGGCGGGCGTGGTGCCTGCGCGAGGCTCGGGCCATCCTTCTTCGAGACGTCAACGCTCACCCGCATCGACAGTCCGACGCGCAACGGATTGGCGGCAACCTCCTTCGGGTCGAGCGCGATGCGCACCGGCAGGCGCTGCACGACCTTGATCCAGTTGCCGCTGGCATTCTGCGCGGGCAACAGCGCGAAGGCCGAGCCGGTACCCGCGCCCATGCCGTCGATGGTGCCGCGATAGGTCACCGTGGACCCGTAGAGATCGGCCTGCAGCGTCACGGGCTGGCCAAGACGCAGGTTGCGCAGCTGTCCTTCCTTGAAGTTCGCGTCGACCCACGGCTGCTCGAGCGCGACGACCGACATCAGCGACGCGCCGGCCTGGACGCGCTGGCCGACCTGAACGGCGCGCCGCGCGATGTAGCCACCGATCGGCGCCACGAGCGTCGTGCGATGCAGCGCCAGCTGCGCCTCGTGCACGCGGGCCGCGGCACGCAGCACCGCGGGATGGCGATCGACTCGCACCCCCTCGGTGAGCACCTGGTTGGCCGCGAGCTGCGCACGCGCCGCCTCGAGCGCCGACTGCGCCGCCTGCGTCTGCCCGCGCAGCGAGGCCGCCTGCGCCTGGGCGTGCTCGAACTCCTCGCGCGCCACAGCCCCCGCCTCGAGAAGCGGCTCGCGTCGCGCGGCGTCGTCCTGGTAGCGCTTCAGGTCGGCGCCGATCCGCACAAGCTCGGCCTGCCGCGTGGCCACCTGCGCCTCGAGCGTCGCGTTGCCGGCATAGAGCGTGCGGGTCTCGCGCACCGTCTGGGCAAGCTGCGCCTTCGCCTGCTCGAGCGCCACCTGGGCATCGGCGGCGTCGAAACGCACCAGCGGCTGCCCCGCCTTCACGAGGTCGGTGTCGTCGGCAAGCACCTCGGTGACGGTACCCGCCAGCTGCGGCGTGATCTGCACGACAGTGGCCTGCGCGTACGCGTTGTCGGTGGTCTCGACGCCCCGCAGCACCATCGCGTAATAGATCGCGTAGCCAATCGCCGCGACGCTGACGAGCGCGGTGACGCGCAGCATCGCGCGGGTACGGCGGCTGTTGCCGGTGGCGGCGGGCTGACTGGAAGGTTCGCTCATGGACGGCAGGAGTTGTCGTTGTTCGAAGTGGGCGCCTGAAGGCGACGCGCGAGGGCCCGCGGGCGGCAAGGCGCGGTCATCGCGCGGCCTGCGGCGCGTAGCCGCCACCGAGGGCCCGGATCAGCGCGAAGTGCCCATCGATCATCTGCGCCTGCAGATCGATCGCCTGTTGCCGCTGCGCGAGCACACCGCCCTCGGCCGAGAGCACCGCGAGCCGCGTGCCCACGCCCGCCTGCATGCGCCGCTGCGCGAGCCCGAGGCTGAGGTCGGCGGCCGCGCGCGCACGCTGGTGCTCGGTCTGCTGCTCCGCGACCGCGCGCAGCGTGCCGAGCCGGTCGGCGACGTCGCGCACCGCGTCGAGCAGCGCCTGGTTGTAGCTCTCGATGGCGGCGTCGAGGTCCGCCTCGCGTCCGCGCAGGTACGCGCGCAGGCGGTCCGCCTCGAACAGCGGCAGGCGGATCGCGGGCGCGACCGCTCCCTGCCAGCTGTCGGCGCGGAACACGCGGTCAAGGCCGATGCTGTTCAGCCCGAGGAAGGCCCCGAGGTTCACGTTCGGGTAGAAGCGCGTCCGAGCCTCGTCGACATCGCGCAGCGCCACCTCGACGCGGGCGCGCGCCGCATCAAGATCGGCGCGCCGGCCGAGGAGGTCGGCCGGCACGTCGACCGGCACCGTGAAGCGCGGACCGAAGCCCAGGCGCGGCGCCAGCGCATCGAGCGCCGCCGGCGGTTGCGCGCTCAGATGCGCAAGGGCCCGGCGCATCGCGCCGATCGACGCCTCGACGATCTCGCGCTGCTGCCGCGCATCGGCCACCGAGGCCTGCGCCGCGGCCAGCGGCCGTGCATCGTCGAGGCCGGCCTGCAGGCGCCGCGCCGCGAGCGCCGACTGTGCCTCGCGGCTGGTCAGCACCTCATCGAGAAGCGCCCGCTGCTCGACGAAACGTGCGAGCTGCACGTAGGCCTGCGCGATCTGCGCGGCGAGCAGCGAGCGCGCAGCCTGCAGTTCGGCCTGCGCGGCGCGCTCGCGACCGAGCGCCGCCTCGAGCGCGATGCGCTGGCGACCGAAGAAATCGAGCTCCCAGGTGACGCCGAGCTGCAGGTTGGCGATCGTGCGCACCTTGCCGGCAACCGTCGCAGGGAACAGGCCGTTGGCCGAATAGCGTTGCCGATTGAGGTCCGCACCCGCATTGAAAGCAGGCTCGAAGGCGGCGTACGCGTCGTCGATGATCGCCTGCACGCCCGCAAGGCGCGCCTGCGCGACGCGCAGGCCCGGCGAGCCGGCCAGCGCGCGCTCGATCAGCATCGCGAGCGCTTCTTCCCCGGTTTCGTGCCACCAGGCCGCCGAAAGCTCGGGCGACGCGACCTTCGGATCGAGCCCCGCCGCCTGCGGCTCGATCGCGACCGCCGCCTGCCGCGACGGCCCTGGCGACGCGCAGCCGGCAACCAGCAGCGACAGCGCGATCGCGGCGCAGAGCGCCCATCGAGAAGATTGTTCAAGCTTTATTTGCATAGGCAACTAAATCGGCGAGAAAACGGGGCATGCGGCGGGCTCAGCGTGCGCCGCGCACCGATTCGGCGTTGGCGATCATGCGCCGCAGCAGGCTCTTCAACTGGGTCCACTCGTCGCGGCTGAAACCCGCGAGGTAGCCGTTGAGCACGTCGGCGATCGCCGGCGGCACCTTGTCGGCCGCGATCTCGCCGTCGGCGGTAAGCTCGATGTTGACGACGCGGCGATCGGATGTCGAGCGCACGCGCCGGCAAAGACCCTTGGCTTCGAGACGATCGAGCATTCGGGTCATCGCGCCGGCGTCGGCGCGACACTCGCGCGCCAGTTCGGCAACGGTTTCCGCTGCCCCGAGCCGCAGCTTGAAAAGCGGCATCCACTGCGCGTTGGTCAGGCCATGCGGTTCGAGCCGGGACTCGGTGGCCTGCGCCATCCCGTTGAGCACCTGACGCATCAGGTAACCGATGCTCTCGTCGGCGGAATAGCGGTCGGCGCGGTAGAAGCGCGCCGGCGTATCGATGCGCGACACCTTGGCCGACGCAGCCCGCCCTCGCCCTCGCGGCGCCAGTGGCCGCGGCGGATCGGCGGGATCAGTCGCCGGCACGGATGCCGTACTCGCGGACCACGCCCGCCCAGCGGGTCATCTGCGGGTCGAGGAATCGCGCGAGCTCTTCGGGCGCGGAAGCTAGCAGATTCATGCCCTGCCCGACCAGCCGGTCGCGGATGGCCGGGTCGCGCAGCGCCGCGGCGACCTCGGCGTTGATCCGCTGCACGATCGCGGGCGGCGTGCGGGCAGGCGCGAACATTCCCCACCACGCGAGCGCCTCGAAGCCGGGGATGCCCTGCTCTGCCACGGTCGGCACGCCGGGCAGCGCCGGGTCGCGCTGCAGGCTCGTGACCGCCAGCGGCACGAGCACACCGCTGCGGATGTGCGGGGAGAGCAGCGCGCTGGTGGCCATCGCGATCGGCACGTGGCCGGCGATCGCATCCTGCACCAGCGGGCCGCCACCCTTGTAGGGAACGTGGGTGGTGGAAAACTTGCCCTGCGCGTTCATCTGCGTCATGGCCAGATGCGCGAGGCTGCCCGAGCCGATCGTACCGTAGGAGATCGCCCCCGGCTTCTCCCGGGCTGCGGTCACGAGCGCGCCGAAGCTGCGATAGGGCTGGGAGGCATGCGCGGTGATCACCATGGCCCCGGTGGCGATCAGCATCACCGGCGCGAGATCGTTGCGGGTATCGAAGGGCAGGTTCGGGATCAGACTCGGATTGACCGCGTGGGTATCGAAGACGATCACGAAGGTGTAACCGTCGGGCGGCGCCTTGGCGACGAGACCGGTGCCGATCGAGCCGCCGCCACCCGAGCGGTTCTCGACGATCACCTGCTGGCCCAGGGCCTTCGACAGCGGCGGCGCGAGCAGCCGCGCGAGAAGGTCGGTGGTGCCCCCCGGGGGGAACGGCGAGATCAGGCGGATGGGCCGGCTTGGCCAGGCGTCGGTCTGCGCTGCCACCCCGAAGGAAGCGACCGACAGCACCACCGCCGCGACAAGGCGCGCGAACATCGGGAAACGGAACATTGGCAGTCTCCTGGCGCGGCCGGGGCGGTCGCCCGAACGGCTCATGTACCGATCTTACTTCAGCCCCACCCCATCCGGCGACTGCCGGCAGCTCGGCAAGGCCGCCGCGCCTACAGGGTTCGGCCGGTTCCGGTCCAGTAAGGCGCCCGCAGGTCTTTCTTGAGGACCTTGCCGAGCGCATTGCGCGGGAAGGCGTCGCGAAACTCCACCTGGTGCAGCCGCTGATGCCTGCCGAGGCGTTCGTTGGCCCACTCGAGGATGGCCCGAGCGTCGGTCTGGGCGCCCTCGCGCGCGATGACCAGCGCGAGCGGGGTCTCACCCCACTTGGCATGGGGCACGCCGATCACCGTGACATCGGCCACTGCGGGATGCCCCGCGACCACCTCCTCGATGTCGCGCGGAAAGACATTGAACCCGCCGGAGATGATCATGTCCTTCTTGCGGTCGACGATGCTGAGAAAACCGTCGGCATCGAGTCGGCCGATGTCGCCCGAGCGGATGAAGCTTCGGCCACGCGCATCGCGCCAGACGAGTGCCCGGGTTTCGTCCGGTCGGCCGTGGTAGCCGGCCATCATGCCGGCGCCGTAGCCGGCGATCTCGCCGATCTCGCCTCGTGGCAGCTCGCACCCGTCCTCGTCGACGATCGCGATCTCGAAACCGAGCACTGGCGTGCCCACGGTCTCGGCCTTCTCGGGCGGATGCGAGGGCTTGAGCATCGTGGCGAAGCCTTCGGAAAAGCCGTAGATCTCGTGCAGCACCGGCCCGAAGCGGGCGATCACCGCGCGCTGGGTGTCGCGACGCAGCGGAGACCCCGCGCACAGCATCATCCGCAGCGTGGCGGTGTCGGCGGTCGGAAGCCCCGGGTCGGCGAGCAGCATCTGGAACTGCGAAGGCACCATGAAGGTGTGCGTGATCCGCTCGGCCGCGACCAGCGA
>Ga0315900_10005372_pt1 | contig 17617 bp, 16 predicted proteins | sample LakEriMetagenome_FD_203521 | JGI IMG/M metagenome (GOLD analysis project Ga0315900, IMG submission 203521) | Freshwater fungal communities from buoy surface, Lake Erie, Ohio, United States - Buoy 12 MA114 | ecosystem: Environmental > Aquatic > Freshwater > Lake > Lake biofilm | place: USA: Lake... | reverse complement strand
GCTGCCGATCATCGGCGTGAATACCTTCCGCAACCCCAAGGGTGACCCGATTCCCGAAAAGCTCGAGCTGGCGCGCTCCACCGAGGAGGAAAAGCGCAGCCAGCTGCAGCGCCTGGAGGACTTCCACGCTGCCCATGCGGCGCAGGCACCCGCCATGCTGCAACGCCTCAAGCAGGCCGTGATCGACAACGGCAACGTGTTCGAGGTGCTGATGGACGCGGTGCGGGTCTGCTCGCTGGGGCAGATCACGAACGCGCTGTTCGAGGTGGGGGGGCAGTATCGGCGGAATATGTGAGGGGGCGGTCCCTCAGGGCGAGCGCAGGGTGAAAACCTGGGTGGCCGGATCGATGTCGCGCAGGTAATCGGCGATGCGCTCGAAGGTGGCCGTTTGCGGCGCACCATCGTGGTCCCTCAGAGACACCTCCCGCATGAAAACGCTGCCCAGCATCAGCCGTAGTGGGCTGACCTTGACCGGCTGCGCCTTGAAATAGGCACGGGTGTTGGCCTTGATCGTCGGGAGATGGTCTGTCTGATAAATCGCGGCCTGGATGACGTCCAGGACGAATTCGGTGCAATTCTGGAAGTCTGCGTTGTACGGATTGGCAATCAGCGAGTAGCGCGGTTCATGCAAGGCGCGGTAAGTGGGTGACGTGATCACGGCCAGCAGACGGCGCTGCAGCTCGGGCGGCGGGACGAGGATGCCAGCCTCCAGGGACGCCACCTCGGAAAAGAAGTTCACCGGAAAGTCCTGCACCAGCTCGCTGCGATCGGGTTGCCCGGCTTTTTGATAGAGGTTGTAGATCGCATAACCGGGCTCCTGCTGCCGGTCGGCTGTCGTGATCATGGAATACACCGCGAACGCCACATGGGTGTAGTGCATTCCCTCGGGCATTTCGGACGGCGGCCGCCCCACACGCGCCAGGATCGCGACCCGCGCCCCCATGTGTGCCAAGGTCGACTCGACCTGCTTGGCGAAACCGGCCCGTTGATCGGGCGTGAAGGCCGCGGATGCAGGCGCAACCGCCCCGTGTGCGGCCTCTGTCCCGGCGTTGGCAGCGGCAGAGACGGCGGCGGGAGGTGAGGCAGGCGCTGCCCCGGACCCGGACCCGGACGCGAGCGTCCCGGTCGCGGCATGGGCGGCGATGGCGGCACCCAGCAACACCGCCACGCCGAGGACGCGGCAGTGATGCGCACCGTGTGTCATGAAGCCTGCGAAACGACTAGCCATGGACTGACCTTCAGCGGCTGGGGGTTGCGGAAGTCTGGGCCGGTGCCTCGTGCAACGCGGCGCGCGGGGGCATCACCGTGATCACGCGGGGCGTCAGAGGCAGTGGTGTGCCCGGTGCGGTCTCGGCCGCCTGCACGCCGGCCTCGGCCATCGCGGTGCTGGTCTGGCCGACCGCCGTGGCCACCGAGCCGGCCATGCCGATGGGGACCGACGACAGGGCTACCGCCGCCCGCCCGGACGCGCCGACCGCCTGCGCCGCCTGGACGCTGGCCTCGGACCCTGCCTGTATCGAGGCCTCAGGAGCTCGGCTGGCGGCGCTTTGAGCGAGGCTGCCAGCACTATGAAACACCGCGGGAAGGAGGACCAGAGCGGCCAGGGCGAAACGGAACAGCCAGCGCGAGAGAACCATGGTGGACACCTTGTCTGCGTGAGGGGAAACGGATCAAAGATTCTCATCCAGCGCTTGGCGAGAAAGCCGGTGGCTGGGGGGACGCGCCAGCCGCGCGTCAGTCTGGCAGGCCGGTCGAGCGGATCGGCACGCCCTCATCCGGCACCGCCAGCCGGTGTCATCCAGGTGATTGACCCACCCATGGGCCACAGGCGATGGTTGCAACCTACGCAGAGCCTGGAGGCCTTCCCATGAAAAACCTGTTTTCCCTCACCGGCCGCATCGCCCTGGTCACCGGCGGCTCACGCGGCATCGGCCGCATGATCGCGCGCGGATTTCTCGAGCAGGGCGCGAAGGTCTACATCACCTCTCGCAAGGCCGAGGCCTGCGACGCCACGGCCCGAGAGCTGTCCGCCCATGGCACCTGCATCGCCCTGCCGATGGACGTGTCCAGCGTTGACGCGGCGCAGGCCCTGGCCGCCGAGTTCGCCCGGCGCGAGAAGTCGCTCGACATCCTGGTGAACAACGCGGGGGCAGCCTGGGGGGAGGCCTTCGAGACCTTCCCGGAAAAGGGCTGGGACAAGGTGGTCGATCTGAACATGAAGGCGCCCTTCTTCCTCACCCAGGCGCTGCACGGCCTGCTCATGGCCGCGGCATCGCCGCAGCGGCCGGCCAAGGTGATCAACATTGCCTCCATTGACGGCATCTCGGTGAACCCCTGGGACACCTATTCCTATGCCGCGAGCAAGGCGGGCCTGATCCATCTCACGCGGCGGATGGCGCTGCGACTCGCGCAGGACCATATCGTGGTCAGCGGGATCGCGCCCGGACCGTTCGCTTCCGAGATGAACCGCGCAGCCCGTGACCATGCCGACGAAGTCGCTGGCCGGGTGCCGATCGGCCGCATCGGCACCGAGGAAGACATGGCCGGCGCGGCCATCTTCCTGGCCTCCCGAGCCGGCGACTACGTGGTCGGAGAGACCGTGGTGGTCGATGGCGGTGTCACCCACTCGAGAGGGTGACGCCCCCAGCCCCAGCCTGGGGTCGGGCGCAGGGGAGGCCCGCAGCCGGCACAGGCGGCAGGGACGCCGTCAGAGCGTGTAGTTCTGCGGCCCGCGATGCGCGATCTTGATCGCGCCGACCTTGTTGCCCAACTCGGCGCACCGGGGCAGGGACCAGCCCTGCTCGAGTCCGAACAGCAGCGCGCCGCGCCAGGCATCGCCGCAGCCGGTGGGGTCGACCACCGCTTTCGCCTGGACCGGAGGCACCCGGGTTTTTTCGCCATCGATCCAGACCTCGCAGCCTTCGCCACCGAGCGTGACCACCAGGCCCTGGACGCGTCGTGAAATCTCGGCGCTGCTCCAGCCGGTGCGTTCGGACAGCATCTTGCCCTCGTAGTCATTGACCGTCACCCAGCTGGCCTGGTCAATGAACGCAGCGAGCTCCTGGCCGTCGAACATGGGCAGGCCCTGGCCCGGGTCAAACACAAAGGGGATGCCGGCCGCCTTGAACTGCTCGGCGTGCTGCAGCATTGCGTCACGGCCATCGGGCGAGATGATGCCCAGCTTGATGTCGGCACGCGGCGCGATCCGGGTGATGTGCGCCTGCATCATCGCGCCCGGGTGAAAAGCAGTGATCTGGTTGTTGTCCTGGTCGGTCATGATCATCGCCTGCGCGGTGTAGGTGTCCTCCACCTGCCGGACGAACTCAGTGCTGATGCCCAGGTGCTGCATGCGCGCCAGGTAGTCAGCGCCGTCGCTGCCCACTGTGGCCATGGGAAGCGCGGTGCCCCCCAGCAGCCTGAGGCTGTAGGCGATGTTGCCCGCGCAGCCGCCGAAATCACGGCGCAGGGTCGGCACGAGGAACGACACATTCAGGATGTGAAGCTGCTCGGGCAGGATCTGCTGCGAGAAGCGCCCCTCGAAATTCATGATGGTGTCGAATGCGAGAGAGCCACAAATCACAGCTGCCATGGGTGTCTGCCTTTTTTGGAAATGAGGGAAAGAGGGAAATCCGTTGGAAGGTCTGGCCGGGGAGTTGGCACCGGGCTCAGGGATAAAACGCCAGCAGGCGGTAGCCCACCACCGGCTGCGGCGTGGCGCCAGGCGTGACGGCGACGGTGAGCGTGGTGGACCATTCGCCACCGGGGGGCAGGCTGGCGGGCGTGTCCGGCCCGTAATCGGCAGGCAGCAGCACGCGCCGCAGCACCGCAAGGTCCTGCAGGTCAGTCAGAGTGAGTTCCAGCGAGGGCATCGCCACCGGCATCCTGGCCGAATTGGCGAGGGTGACGGTGAGGCGATACACGTCGGGTTGCACCCGGGCGAAGGAGGAACCCTCGAACGTGATCGATTCGATCCTGCGGGGCGGGCCGATGCGACATTTGAGGGGAATGCACAGGGCCTGCAGCGCGGGCTGCAAGCCGGGATAGGCCAGGACCAGCGCATTGCGCCAATGCAGGACAGCCTGCAGCGCCAGGGCAAGGGCCAAGCCCACGCTGCCCAGCGCAAGGGCCAGGCGCACCGCCGGCCGGCGCCAGAAGGCGCGGCGGCGGGCGGCCCGGACGAAGGACACCTGGTCCAGGGGCGGGGCAGGGGCGGCGTCGGAAGCGGCTTGGGGGGTGGCTTCAGGCTCGACCGCCTCCCCGGGCGGTGTGGGCGGTGTTTCGGTCGGCGGCTCGGGCGGTGCCTCGTTCGGTGGCTCGGCCAGCGGGTCGGGCGAAGCGGGCGCCTGCTCGGGGGCAGCCGCTACTTCATGCGAGACCTCGACGGTCACCCGCTGCGGCGGCGGGGCGTTGGGATCGACCACCTCGGTGACCACGGGCAAGGGCGGGGACAGCGACAGGCGCGCGTCGAAGACATCGGCACAGCGCCCGCAGCGCACCCAGCCGCCGGAGACCTTCAGCTGGTCTGGCACCACCCGAAAGAGCGTCGCGCAGGCGGGACAACGGGTGGTCAGGCTCATGGAGCCGTCATTGTAGTGACCGGCCCGCGATCCCCTTTCAGAGGGCGGCGGTCATGAGGATCCATCCATCGAGCCGGTCGCTCACTTCGAGACGGCCCTGGCGCCCGCCGTGCCGCAGATAGGGCGCATAGGCTTCGGCGAGTTCCTCGGCCTGTCGCTCGAGGATCCCGGCCAGCACCAGGTGGCCGCCGGTCTTCACATGGCCGCACAGGAGCGGCGCCAGCACCTTCAGGGGGGTGGCCAGGATGTTGGCCAGCACGGTGTCATAGGCCCCCTGCGCCACCTCCGGCAGGCCGGCGCGCAGGGTGACCGCATTGGCCTGCGCGTTGTCGGCGGTAGCGCGGACAGCCGCCGGATCGATGTCGACCGCGTCAATGACCGCCGCGCCGTGCAGCGCCGCGCCGATCGCCAGGATGCCGGAGCCGCAGCCGTAATCGAGGACTCGTTGCCCGTCCATCCGCTGGCGGGCGATCCAGCGCAGGCACATGCGGGTGGTGGGATGGGTGCCGGTGCCGAAGGCCAGGCCCGGATCGAGCCGGATCACTTCGCGGGCCTGCGCGGGAGGCTCGTGCCAGGTGGGCACGATCCAGAAGGACGGCGTGATCTCGACCGGATCGAACTGCGACTGCGTCAGGCGCACCCAGTCCTGTTCGGGCACCGGGGCCACGGCGAGCACCTCGCAGCCTGCGAAAAAGTCCTGCAGGGTGAGAAGACGGGCCGCGTCGGCGGCTGCGGCCTCATCGGCGAACTGGGCGGTCACCTGCGAGCGCTGCCAGCCCTCCTTGGGCGGGGGCAGGCCCGGCTCGCCAAACAGGGCCTGTTCGGCCTCGGTGTGCGCGTCGGCGTCTTCGACCGAGACGCTCAAGGCATCGAGGGCATCGAGCGCCTCACTGAGGATGTCGACGCGGTCTTCCGGACACCGCAGGCGCAATTCGTGCACGGCCAGCCTGCGGTCAGCGTTTGTGCTGCGCCATCCACCCCTCGAGGTAGTGGATGTTGGTGCCGCCGGCCATGAACTTGGCATCGACCATCAGTTCGCGGTGCAGCGGAATGTTGGTCTGGATGCCTTCAACCACCGTTTCGAGCAGGGCAGTGCGCATGCGGGCCATGGCCTGCTCGCGGGTGTCGCCATGCACGATCAGTTTGCCGACCATGCTGTCGTAGTTCGGCGGAACGAAGTAGTTGTTGTAGACGTGCGAGTCAACCCGTACGCCTGGCCCACCCGGGGCATGCCACTGGGTAATGCGGCCCGGCGAGGGCGTGAACTTGTACGGATCCTCGGCATTGATGCGGCATTCGATCGCATGGCCACGGATCTCGATGTCACGCTGGGTGAACGGCAGGCGTTCGCCTGCTGCGACCAGGATCTGGGTCTTGACGATGTCGACGCCGGTGATCAACTCTGTCACGGGATGCTCCACCTGCACCCGGGTGTTCATCTCGATGAAGTAGAACTCGCCGTTTTCATAGAGGAACTCGAAGGTACCGGCACCGCGGTAGCCGATCTTTTTGCAGGCAGCCACGCAGCGCTCGCCGATTTTCTCGATCAGCTTGCGGGGGATGCCCGGGGCCGGTGCCTCTTCGATGATCTTCTGGTGGCGCCGCTGCATGGAGCAGTCGCGCTCGCCGAGGTAGACCGCATTGCGGTGCTTGTCGGCCAGGATCTGGATCTCGATATGGCGCGGATTCTGGAGGAATTTCTCCATGTAGACCGCCGGGTTGCCGAAGGCGGCCCCCGCCTCGGCGCGGGTCATCTGGACCGCGTTGATCAGGGCGGCCTCGGTGTGCACCACCCGCATGCCGCGCCCGCCGCCGCCGCCGGCGGCCTTGATGATCACCGGGTAGCCGATGGACTTGGCGATGCGACGGATCTGAACGGGGTCTTCCGGCAGTTCGCCTTCCGAGCCGGGCACGCAGGGCACGCCGGCCTTGATCATGGCCTGCTTGGCCGAGACCTTGTCGCCCATGATCCGGATGGATTCAGGCGTGGGGCCGATGAACTGAAAGCCGCTCTTTTCGACCCGCTCGGCAAAGTCGGCGTTCTCGGACAGGAAGCCGTAGCCGGGGTGGATCGCCTCGGCATCGGTCACTTCGGCGGCCGAGATGATGGCCGGCACGTTCAGGTAGCTCAGGGGCGACGGGGCCGGGCCGATGCAGACGGCCTCATCGGCGAGCTTGACGTATTTGGCCTCGCGGTCGGCCTCGGAATAGACCATGACCGCGGTGACGCCCAGCTCGCGGCAGGCGCGCTGGATCCGCAGGGCGATTTCCCCGCGGTTGGCAACGAGGATCTTTTTGAACATCACTCGATGATGAAAAGCGGTTGGCCGTACTCGACGGCCTGGCCGTTCTCGCACAGGATCTGGGTGACGGTGCCGCTCTTGTCGGCCTCGATCTCGTTGAGGATCTTCATCGCCTCGATGATGCAGATGGTGTCGCCTTCCTTGACCTGGCTGCCCAGCTCGACGAAGGACTTGGCGCCCGGGCTGGAAGCCCGGTAGAAGGTGCCGACCATCGGGGATTTGACGGCATGGCCGGCCGGTGCCTCGGGGGTGGCGGGCGCGGCCGCCGGGGCGGCGGCCGGGGCGGCCGGGGTGGCGACGGGGGCGGCGACCACCACCGGGGCGGCGGGCGCGGCCACCTGGACGGCGGCCGGGGCGCCCTTGACGATGCGAACTTTGCCTTCGGCTTCAGTGATTTCGAGTTCCGAGACGTTGGATTCCGACACGAGGTCGATCAACGTCTTGAGTTTGCGCAGGTCCATGAAGGCTCCGGAGATCTGAGTGCGTTTCAAGCAGAAACTATAGCTTAATAAACGTTAAAAAACGCCAAAAGCTGTCAAATTCTGCCAAAACGCAAGAAAAGACGCGGGCGCGCCGAACGCACCGAAAGAGCCGGGCAGCGGGGCGCGGCTCCCGGGAAAGTGGCCGCCCGGGGGCGGCAGAAGGGTCTCAGGCGCCGGAGGCCGCCTTCCAGTTGGCGAGGTCTTCCGGCTTGACCTGCCCCATTTTACGCTGACGCACGCCGCCGTCCGTCCCCAAGACGACGGTAAAGGGCAGGCCACCAGCCGAATTGCCCAGGGCCTTGCCCAGCTCCGTGCCGTCAAGTCCCGCTAAACCGATCGGAAAAGTGATCATCGTGCGTGAAATGAACTGTTTGACGGCGCTGGGCTGGTCAATGGCGAGGCCCACCACGCGCCAGCCAGAGGCTGCGTTTTCCCGGTAGAAGCGGTCGAGAAGCGGCATCTCCTCGACGCACGGGGGGCACCAGGTGGCCCAGAAATTGACGATCAGGGGCCGCCCGCGGAAAGACGCCATGTCCAGCACCTGGCCGTCGGGGGTGTCGAACCGGGCGGCCCACAGGCGTGCGACGGCCTCGTCGGCCACCGGCACCGGGCGCCAGCGCCAGGCGGCCACGCCGGCCCCGGCTGCGGCCGCTGCGGCCGCCACCCCGGCCAGCAGCCAGCGGCGGCGGGCGGCGGCGGGACCCTCCGGCAGGGGCGGGGCGGCGACGGGCGGCCCCGGGGGCGTGTCGGGGCGGTTCATGCGCCCTCCCCGGCCGCCAGCAGGCGCTGCAGGTCCTTCAGGTCGCCGCGCGGCGGGCGGCCGCGGGCATCGGGGCGCAGGGCCCCGCGCAGATCGTCGTGGTCGTGGATCATGAGGTGCAGGCCGATCATTTCGGCCAGTTCGTCACACCGGACCGACAGGCTCAGGGCCTCGACCTCACCGCCATGAAAGCCGGTGATGGTGCGGGCCTCGTAGTCCAGGCGCTGGTCGATCAGCGCGATCTCGGTCGATTTGGAGTCGTCACAAAACAGCTGCAGGTAGATGTCGGACAGACGCGTGGCGGTGCCGTGCCAGACCGCGCCGCACAGGTGCGGACGGAAGGGAGCCAGGCGCTCCATCCATTGGGCCGCCAGCCGGCGCAGGGCAGCCAGCTCGGCCGGCTGGGTGTCGGCGCAGAAGATCTGCAGGTATTCCCGGACGGCGTCTTCAAGCAGGTCGTTGTCCGGCAGCGCGGCCCGGGGGCCGAGCCCGAGCTGGCGGGCGGCGCGGCGCTTGGCCGGGCCCCATTCCAGGCCCTCTTCCACCACCAGGCGGGCGGCGGTGGCGGCAATGTCATGGGCGGTGCTGTCCATGGGTGCATTGTCCACCGCGGGGCCGACCCCAGAGACGGCGGGGGCGATACGGGCCCGGCCTGCGCCGTGGGCGCCACGGATAATCGGCCGCATGCATATCCACATTCTGGGCATCTGCGGCACCTTCATGGGCGGTGTTGCGGCCCTGGCCCGCGAGGCGGGCCACACCGTGACCGGCTGCGACGCCGGCGTCTACCCCCCCATGAGCGATCAGTTGCGCGCGCTGGGCATCGACCTGATCGAAGGCTTCGGCGCCGACCAGATGGCGCTCAAGCCCGACCTGTGGGTCGTGGGCAATGTGGTCTCGCGCGCCCGCCTGCCCGATGGCACGCCCAAGTTCCCGCTGATGGAGGCGATCCTGGACGCCGGGCAGCCTTACACCAGCGGGCCGCAGTGGCTGCTGGAGCATGTGCTGCAGGGGCGGCATGTGCTGGCGGTGGCCGGCACGCACGGCAAAACGACCACCACCTCGATGCTGGCCTGGATCCTGGAGCAGGCGGGCCTGCAGCCCGGCTTCCTGGTGGGCGGCGTGCCGCTGAACTTTGGCCGGTCGGCCCGCCTGGGCCAGGGGGCCGCCTTCGTGATCGAGGCCGATGAATACGACACGGCCTTCTTCGACAAGCGCAGCAAGTTCGTGCATTACCGCCCGCGCACCGCGATCCTGAACAATCTGGAGTTCGACCACGCCGATATCTTCGACAACCTCGCCGCGATCGAGCGGCAGTTCCACCACCTGGTGCGCACGGTGCCTGCGGGCGGGCGGGTGGTGGTCAACGGTCTCGAGGAGAGCCTGGCCCGGGTGCTGCACCAGGGCTGCTGGAGCGAGGTGCGCAGTTTCGGCGCCGCGGTGAGCGATTTCACGGCCGAGGGCGAGCCCGAGGCCTTCGAGGTGAGGCTGCGCGGGCAGGCCGTGGGCCGTGTGGCGTGGGGGCTGTCGGGGGTGCACAACCAGCTCAATGCCCTGGCGGCCATCGCGGCGGCCGATCACCTGGGCGTGGCGCCCGCGGTGGCGGCGCAGGCGCTGGGCGACTTCCAGAATGTGCGCCGGCGCATGGAACTGCGCGGGACGGTGCGGCAGATCGCGGTGTATGACGATTTCGCCCACCACCCGACCGCGATCCGTACCACGGTGGACGGCCTGCGGCGGCGGCTGGAACCGGGCCAACGGATCCTGGCGGTGTTCGAGCCGCGCAGCAACACGATGAAGCTGGGCACGATGAAATCCCAGCTGCCCTGGAGCCTGGAGCAGGCTGACCTGGCCTTTTGCCACAGCGGCGGGCTGGACTGGGATGCGGCCGAGGCCCTCGCACCGATGGGGCTGCGCGCGAAAGTGGCCACTGACATTGACACGCTGGTGCGGCAAGTGGTCGCCGAGGCACGGCCGGGCGACCAGGTGCTGTGTATGAGCAACGGAGGCTTCGGCGGAATTCACGCCCGGTTGCTGGCGGCCCTGGCCGGCTGAAGGCCCGGGTGCTGTGCGGATGCCGGGGGCCGGTCAGCGACGGCCGCGACGGGCCAGCACGGCCTCCGAGAGCACCGCCAGCGCGTCCTGCGACGGACCCCAGCCCAGGCAGGCGTCGGTGATGCTCTTGCCGTAGGCCAGCTTCGACGGATCGTCCTTGCCCGGGGTGAATTTCTGGGCGCCAGCTTCGAGGTGGCTTTCGATCATGACGCCGAACACCCGATGCGAACCGCCGGCAATTTGACCTGCGATGTCGCGGGCGACGTCCATCTGTTTCTCATGCTGCTTGCTGCTGTTGGCATGGCTGCAGTCCACCATGAGGGTGGGCGGCAGGCCGGCGGCCTCGAGGTCCTGGCAGGCGGCGGCGACGCTGGCGGCGTCGTAGTTGGGAGCCTTGCCCCCGCGCAGGATCACATGGCAGTCCTTGTTGCCCTGGGTCTGCACGACGGCCACTTGGCCGTTCTTGTGAACAGACAGGAAATGGTGGCCACGTGCCGCGGCCTGGATGGCGTCGGTGGCAATGCGGATGTTGCCGTCGGTGCCGTTCTTGAAGCCGATCGGGGCCGACAGGCCCGAGGCGAGTTCGCGGTGCACCTGGCTCTCGGTGGTGCGCGCACCGATGGCGCCCCAGGCGATCAGGTCGCCGATGTACTGCGGCGAGATGACATCAAGGAATTCGCTGCCGGCCGGCAGGCCCAGGCGGTTGATCTCGATCAGGAGCTGGCGGGCGATCCGCAGGCCCTCGTCGATGCGGTAGCTCTCGTCGAGGTAGGGATCGTTGATCAGCCCCTTCCAGCCGACGGTGGTGCGGGGCTTTTCGAAATACACGCGCATCACGATTTCCAGCGAGTCGGCGTAACGGGCGCGCAGCTCCTTGAGGCGGCGGGCGTAGTCGAGGGCTGCACCCGGGTCATGGATCGAGCAGGGACCGATCACCACAAGCAGCCGGTCATCCTGGCCGGCCATGATGTCGTGGATGCGCCGACGGGTGTCGGTGATCAGCTTTTCAATGCCGGTGCCCCGGATCGGGAAGAAGCGAATCAGATGTTCAGGAGGGGGAAGCACGGTGATGTCCTTGATGCGTTCGTCGTCGGTCTGGCTGGTTTTGTCGACGGGACGCGCATACCAGGCATCGCTGGCGGTCATGGACTTCTGGGACATCACGGACTCCTTGGGTTCAATCTGAAACGGGATGCGGACGAAAAAAAACCGCCGGGCTTGCCGGCGGTTTTTTCGGGATTCCTGGGTGCGGGTTGCGTACGCTCAGGTCTCTCGGCCGCCGGGGCTGGAGAGAAACCAAAAGTAAGCAAAAAAGTAAGCGTTGCGACGCACCATGGGTCGCAATTTAGCACACATTGGCAGCCACCGGCCTGACACGCCGGTCTTCAGGCGGTGCCGCCGACCGTCAGGCCGTCAATGCGCAGCGTGGGCTGGCCGACGCCCACCGGGACGCTCTGGCCCTCCTTGCCGCAGGTGCCCACGCCCGAGTCCAGCTGCATGTCGTTGCCGATCAGGCTCACGCGGGTGAGCGCATCGGGGCCATTGCCCACGAGCGTGGCGCCCTTGACGGGGTACTGGATCTTCCCGTTTTCAACCCAGTAGGCCTGGCTGGCGGAGAAGACGAACTTGCCGGAGGTGATGTCGACCTGGCCACCGCCGAAGTTGGTGGCGTACAGGCCCTTCTTGATGCTGGCGACGATTTCCTCGGGGGAGGTGCCGCCGGCGAGCATGTAGGTGTTGGTCATGCGCGGCATCGGGATGTGCGCATAGCTTTCGCGGCGGCCGTTGCCGGTGGGCTTGACGCCCATGAGGCGGGCGTTGAGGGCATCCTGGATGTAGCCGCGCAGGATGCCGTCCTCGATGAGGACGTTGCGCTGGCTGGCGCAGCCTTCATCATCGATGTTGAGGGAGCCGCGCCGGTCCGACAGGGTGCCGTCATCGAGCACGGTCACGCCCTTGGCCGCCACGCGCTGGCCGATACGGCCGGAAAACGCGCTGGAGCCCTTGCGGTTGAAGTCGCCTTCCAGGCCATGGCCGATGGCTTCGTGCAGCAGGATGCCGGGCCAGCCGGGGCCCAGCACGACGGTCATCTCGCCGGCGGGCGCGGGGCGGGCGTCCAGGTTGGTGAGCGCGGCCCCTACCGCCTCGTCCACGTAGGCGGCGATCCGGGAGTCGTCGAAGTAGGCCAGGCCGTAGCGGCCCCCACCACCGGCATAGCCAGATTCGCGGCGGCCGGCCTGTTCGGCAATGACGGTGACCGACAGGCGCACCAGCGGGCGCACGTCGGCCGCGAGGGTGCCGTCGGCCCGGGCAATGAGTACGACATCCCATTCGGCTGCGAGGCCGGCCATGACCTGCACCACGCGCGGATCGCGGGCGCGGGCGAGTTGCTCGACCTTCTCCAGCAGGGCAATCTTGGCGGCGCTGTCGAGGGTGGCGATGGGGTCAAGGCCCGGATAGAGGGCGCGGCTGGCCGCGACCTTGCGCGCCGGGACCTTCACACGGCCACGGCCTCCTTGGGCGCCGATGGTGCGCACGGTGCGGGCGGCATCGAGCAGCGATGCCTCGGAGATGTCGTCGGAGTAGGCGAAGGCGGTTTTTTCACCGCTGACAGCGCGCACGCCGACGCCCTGGTCAATGCTGAAGCTGCCCGTCTTGACGATGCCTTCTTCCAGGCTCCAGCCTTCGTTGCGGGTGTATTGAAAGTACAGGTCGGCGTCGTCGACACGGTGGGTGTTGATCTCGGCCAGGACACGGGACAGATGGGATTCGTCCAGACCGAACGGTTCGAGCAGCAGGCGCCGGGCGGTATCCAGGCGCTCGAGGGTGGGTTCGCGGGAGATCATCGGCGTATTCTAGGCCGGGCGTGCCTTGGGCGCGCGCAGTTCGCGCGATGCGCGGGCTGCCTCAGGTCTGAACCAGACGCTTGCTGCGCGCGATCGACATCAGGATGCCCAGACCCAGACCCAGGGTCACCATCGCCGTGCCGCCGTAGCTGATGAACGGCAGCGGCACACCCACGACCGGCAGGATGCCGCTGACCATGCCCATGTTCACGAAGGCATAGGTGAAGAAGATGGTGGTGACGGCGCCGGCCATCAGGCGGGAAAACAGGGTTGAGGCCTCCATGGCGATGGCCAGCCCGCGCAGGATCAGGGCGATGAATCCGGCCACTAGCAACAGGTTGCCCAGAAGGCCGAACTCCTCGGAGAACGCGGCGAAGATGAAGTCGGTGGTGCGCTCGGGGATGAATTCAAGGTGGGTCTGGGTCCCCTGCATGAAGCCCTTGCCGAACAGTCCGCCGGAGCCGATGGCGATCATGCCCTGAATGATATGGAAGCCCTTGCCCAAGGGATCCTTCATCGGATCAAGCAGGGTGCACACGCGCTGCTGCTGGTAGCCATGGAGGAACGGCCAGTCGACCCCCGGCGCGCACAGCGGCGACTCGAACGCGACCAGCAGGCCGATGCCGATGAGACCGACCACGAAGGGCGGGATGATCAGCTTCCAGGACAGGCCCGCGAAAAAGATGACCGACAGGCCGGCGGTGGCCACCAGGATCGCCGTGCCCAGGTCTGGCTGCTTGATGATCAGGCCCACGGGCAGGGCCAGGAGTGCGCCGGCCACGAGGAAGTCAAGTGCGCGCAGCTGGCCCTCACGCTTCTGGAACCACCAGGCCAGCATCAGGGGCATGGCGATCTTGAGGATTTCGCTGGGCTGGATCACGATGCCAACGTTCACCCAGCGCTGGGCCCCCTTCTTGGTGATGCCGACGAGGGCGACGGCAATGAGCAGGGCCACGCCGGCCACATACAGGGGCACGGCCAGGGCCATGAGCCGCTGCGGCGGCACCTGGGCCACGACAAACATCACGAGGCCCGCGATCAGCATGTTGCGGCTGTGGTCGATGAAGCGGGTGCCATGGTCAAACCCGGAGGAGTACATCGTCACCAGGCCGAGGCAGGCGAGGAAGAACACCGCAAAGGCCAGCGGGCCGTCGAAGCCACGCACCAGGGGCGCGAGACGACGCAGCAGCGATGGCTTTTGAAGGACGGCGGACATGGGCTGCGATTATCGCCGGTGGCATCATGCCGCCCATGCCTGAACCGGTCACCCATCTGCTGTACCTGCACGGCTTTCGCTCGTCACCCCGGTCGGCCAAGGCCGTACAGGTGGCGCAACGGGTCGCCACGCACCATCCGGGGGTCACCTGGTGGTGCCCGTCGCTGCCCCCCTCGCCCGCCGAGGCGATGCGGCAGGTGATGGCCGGTGTTGCCGCCTGGCCCCGCACCTCGATGGGGGTGATCGGATCGTCGCTGGGCGGGTTTTATGCCACCGTGGTGGCCGAGGCCACCGGCTGCCGGACGGTGCTGCTCAATCCGGCGGTGGATCCGGCCCGTGACCTGGCCCGCCACATCGGCGAGCAGACCACATGGCATGACCCGTCGCAGCGTTTTTTCTTCGAGCCCCGGTTCGTCGATGAACTGCAGGCGCTCACGCCCGACGCGGTGACCCGGCCGCCGCGCTATGCGGCCGTGATCGCCAAGGGCGACGAGGTGCTCGATTGGCGTGAGATGGCCGCCCGCTATGCCGGGGCCCGGATCACGCTGCTCGAAGGCGGAGACCATGCCCTGTCGGATTTCGAGCGACACCTGCCCGGCGTGCTCGAATTCCTGGGGCTGACAGCCTGACCGCCGGGTGCGCGTGGGACAATTCTGCGATGTACGTTCTGTTTGAAGATGGCGGCAAATTCCTGGCCGGCCGGGTGCTCGCGGAAGCCGAGGCCTCGGCGCAGGTGGAGCTTGAATCCGGCAAGCGGGTGAAGGTCAAGTCAGCCCACCTGCTGCTGCGATTCGACAAGCCGCAGCCCGCGCAATTGCTGGCGCAGGCGCAGGCCGTGGCCTCCAGCATCGAGCTGGACCTGGCCTGGGAATTCGCGCCGGAGGAAGAATTCGGGTTCGCCGACCTGGCGCGCGACTATTTCAGCGCGCAGGCCGATGTGGTGCATCAGGCTGGTGCGCTGCTGCGGCTGTTCGAGGCGCCGCACTATTTCCGCCGGGCGGGCAAGGGGCGCTTTCGCAAGGCCCCGGCCGAGACGGTGCAACAGGCGCTGGCGGCGATCGAGAAGAAAAAGCAGGTCCAGGCGCAAATCGATGACTGGGCGGCCGATCTGGCCGCCGGCCGCTGTCCTGACCCGATCCGCGAACAGCTGTTTCGCATCCTGTTCAAACCCGACAAGAACGGCCCCGAGTACAAGGCGGTGGTGCAGGCGGCGCGGGACACGCAGCGGGCGCCGCTGGACCTGCTGCGGCAGGCCGGCGCGATCGACTCGCCCTACCAGTTCCACTGGCGGCGCTTTCTGTTCGACCATTTCCCCAAGGGCACCGGCTTTCCGGCGCTGCAGGCACCCGCGATCGCCGACGACCTGCCGCTGGCGCCGGTCCAGGCCTGGTCAATCGACGACTCCAGCACCACCGAGATCGACGATGCGCTGTCGCTGCAGGGCCTGGGCGAGCCCGAGGTGACGCTGGGCATTCATATCGCTGCCCCGGGCCTGGTGCTGGAACCGTCCGACGCGATCGACCAGGTGGCGCGGCAGCGGCTGTCCACGGTGTATATGCCCGGTCACAAGATCACGATGCTGCCGCAGGCCGTGGTCGAGGCGTACACCCTGCAGGAAGGCCGCGCGTGCCCGGCGGTGTCGCTGTACGTCACGTTCGATGCGGCCACCCTCGAGATCCGCCGCAGCGAGACCCGGCTTGAGCGGGTGCCGATCGCGCACAACCTGCGGCATGACCAGCTCGATGGCTGGATCACCGAGGCCTGGCTGGAGGGCGGCACTGGCGGCTCCGACACCGCCCCAGAGGAGGCCGCGGACCACCCCACAGCCGCCACGATGCCCGGCCCGGCCGCCGGCCTGCGCGCCGAGCTGGCCTTCCTGTGGCGCCTGGCGCGGCACCTGAAGGCGCAGCGCGAGGTGGTGCGCGGCAAGCCCGAGACCTTCAACCGGCCCGACTACAACTTCCGCCTGGTCGACCAGGGTGGCGAGGAGCCCCTGGGCACCGAGGCAGTCCAGATCACCGAACGCCGGCGTGGCGCGCCCCTGGACCTGATGGTGGCCGAAGCGATGATCCTGGCCAACAGCCACTGGGGCCAATGGCTCGCCGACCTGGGGGTGCCCGCCATCTACCGCAGCCAGGCGAGCCTCGCGCCGGGGGTGAAGGTGCGCATGGGCACCAAGGCCGCGCCGCATGCCGGCATCGGCGTGAAGTGCTACGCCTGGAGCACCTCGCCCCTGCGCCGCTACACCGACCTGGTGAACCAGTGGCAGATCATCGCGGCGGCCCGCCACGGACGCACCGCCGCCCTGGCCGCACCGTTCAAGCCCAAGGACGCGGCGCTGTTTTCGATCATCTCGGCATTCGATGCGGCCTACACCGCCTACAACAGCCATCAGGCGGGGATGGAGCGTTTCTGGACGCTGGCCTATCTCGGGCAGCAAGGCATGACCGAGCTCGAAGCTTCGGTGATCAAGGAGGGGCTGGTACGGGCGGACACGCTGCCGCTGGTGCTGCCCGTGATGGGCGCCGGCGGCCTGCCGCGGGGTGCACGGGTGCGGGTGCGTCTGGGCGAGGTTGACCCGATCGCGCTCGATGTGCACGGCACCGTGGTGGAACGGCTTGATGCGGCCGTGGCGGCGGCATCCACCCTCGAGGAGGCCGATGCCGATGCGGGCGACGAGGGCGAGGAAGCGATGGCCGGTCCGATCACCATCGCAGTCGACGTGGCCGAGGAGCCCGGGGCCGAACCCGCCGGGTCGTGAGAATGCCAGGCCTGCGCCGCTGGAGTACGCTGCAGATCGCGCTGGCCCTGTCGGTGCTGGTGCATGTGGTCTTGCTGACCCTGCGCATCGCCGACCCGCAGCGGTTCGACCGGCTGTTCCAGGATTCGCCGCTCGAGGTGATCCTGGTCAATTCGCGAAGCATGGAGCGACCCGACAAGGCCCAGGCGATCGCGCAGGCCCAGCTCGCCGGCGGCGGACAGGCCAAGGCCGGGCGCGCCACCTCGCCGCTGCCGCTGGCACCAGCCACCCTGGCCGGCGACGGCCAGGACGACATGCAGCGGCGCATCGAAGCCATGCAGGCCCAGCAGGCGGTGCTGCTCGCGCAGGTGCGTCAGGCCCTGGCCGCTCTGCCCCCGCCCGATCCGAAAGCCCAGGCCGATTCAGCTGCCGTGAAGGCCCGTGAGGAACGGCGGCGTCAGCTGCTGCAGCTGCTTGCCGAGATCGAGCGGCGCATCGAAGAGGAAAACGCCCGACCCCGCAAGCGCTACATCAGCCCGGCCACCCGGGAGGCGGTGTACGCGAGCTACTACGAGTCCTTGCGCCGGCGGGTGGAGGAGCGCGGAACGCAGAACTTCCCAAACCTGGCTGGTCAGAAG
>Ga0315900_10005369_pt1 | contig 17623 bp, 13 predicted proteins | sample LakEriMetagenome_FD_203521 | JGI IMG/M metagenome (GOLD analysis project Ga0315900, IMG submission 203521) | Freshwater fungal communities from buoy surface, Lake Erie, Ohio, United States - Buoy 12 MA114 | ecosystem: Environmental > Aquatic > Freshwater > Lake > Lake biofilm | place: USA: Lake... | reverse complement strand
CGTTTGGTGGAGCTTTGGATCATGCAGAGACTCGCTTGAACCACTATCGCGCGGTCTTGGATCGCAGCATCCAGCAGATGGAACAGCGAGGGTACTCCCTGGAAGCGGCTAGAACGCATTCCCAGGCTACCTGAACCCTTTCCTTCGTCAGGAATGCTGGGCTGACAAAGCCGCACCCCGCACGTTCTTGCAACGAAGCATTGCCTGCACTTCCGGCTTGGCTCACAATGTCCAATCGTGCCCATCTGCTCAATCCATGATGGAGCGGTGCTTGGTGCGAGCCTTCGGCAGGGTGATTTCCGTGCATCCTGGCGGGCTATTACCTTTGGCGTATCAGGCCACCGAGAAGTTCGGGAGAGTGGTTTGTCTGAGTTGTATCCTGCCTACCGAGCCCCCGCCGCGGACGGTCAACGGTTTCACCATCCGCCGATCGAGCAGTGGCGGCAATGCCTGGAGAATCAGGTAACTCGAAAGCTTCCCTCCGGTGGGCCGCTTGGTGACTTGCGGCAATTTCAAAAGCAGGTTCGTCAAGAGGCGATCCCCCTGCTGGAACGTTACACCGGAGTCGTTTCCAAGACGCCGCCCTTTCCCAGCGAAGGGGAGACACCTTGGATTGGTTCGGGGCATCAACCGGAACTCTATCATCCGGGGGTGTGGTACAAGAACTTCGTTGCGGAACGGTTGGCTAGGCGAAGTGGGGCCATCGCCGTTCATATCGTCGTCGATACCGACGCCTGTCGGCATTTCCATTTGAAGGTTCCCTCGCTGGGGGAGCGCCGTGGGGAATTGCGATTGGAACTGGAGGCATGGGATCGGCAGAGAGCTGCCATGCCTTGGGAGTTGCTGGCGTGCGTCGACTGGCAACTGGCCGAATCGTTTGCATCGCGTGTTGGCATGCGGTTGCGGGGACTGGGGGTGGCCGAGCCGTTGTTGCACCGATTTTGGCCGAACGGGATCGAGTTGCTGAGGCAGGGATGTTCGTGGTCCGATGCGATGGCGGGAGTGCGGTGTGCTGCGGAGCGATTTTTTGGGGTGTGCCAATGGCAGGTACCGATGAGTTGGATCTGCCAGACGCAGGGCTTCTCGCGATTCGTCGATGCCATAGTTGCAGACCATCGGAGGTTCGCATCGCTCTACAATGCTTGCCGCGATGCCTATCGATACCACCATGGAACGGAGAATCCCGCGCAACCGGTTCCAGCACTGGAACAGCGCGAGGGATGGCAGGAACTTCCTTTCTGGGTCTATTCCAGCGATGCACCTACGCGCCGATCGCTCTGGGTGAAGCAAGTTGGCGGAGATCTGCACTGGAGCGACCTGGCGGGATGGGAAGAAGTGGGCAGCCAGAAGGAAGGAGTGGAAGCGATCCGAACCCCGGGAAGTTTGAGGAGGATTCGTATCGGCCCTAAGGCGCTGGTGACAACCCTCTACCTGCGAGCGATCGTTTTTGATCTTTTTGTGCATGGGATTGGGGGGGGGAAATACGATCAAATCACCGACCGTCTGATCGCCGATTGGTTGGGATGTGAATCGCCGCCCCTTTGCGTCGCTACGGCGACGCATCATTGGTGTTGGCCGGTCGATCACCAAACGCCGCTAAGCTACTCGCAGGTCCGCTCCTCGGCGTGGTTCGAGCGATATCATCCGGAGGTGATTCGGGCAAAGCAGCCGGTCACGCTTTTGGATCAAATGCCAGATGATGCTCAGGCTTGGCGGCGTTGTCTGGAGCTCAAGCGACGTCTGCTGAGCGAAATTCCTCCTCGAGGGGCGAAGAAGCAGTGGCATCGCCAAATCGAGCAGGTCAATCAACAGATTCTAGAGCTTCGGCAGTGGCAGTCGCAGAAACTTGGCGACGCGATGGCCGAAGCGATCTACCAAGAGCAGCAGTCGGCAATCCGTCGCTCCCGGGAACTTTCGTGGTGTCTGTTTGGTCAGGAGCAGATGGAGCACATCGTCGCCGGATGGCTATCGGAAGCTTGACCAGACCGCCGCACAGCAACCGCCAACGTGCTTGTGCGGCAATGTCGAACACCCCAAAGAATAGCCATACAAAGCCGGTACGATCGGGGGCAACCATCGACCGTCAGCGCACTGCCAGCATTCGCTCCAGCGCCGCCAGCGACCACTGAGCCACTTCGGGGTCGACCACGATAGGATTGACAATCGAGTCGTCGCGAAGGTTTTCAAGGCTCCATGCCAAGTGAGCCAGGTCGATTCGGTACATCGTCGCGCACATGCAGACGACGGGCGAGAGGAAGTGGATCTCCTGTTCAGGATGTTCCTTCTTTAGTCGGTTCACGAGGTGCAGCTCCGTGCCGATGGCCCATTTGGTTCCTGCTGGGGCTTTGCGTACCGTCTCGATGATCTTGCTGGTGGATCCCGATATGTCTGCGATGTCGTTGACTTCCTGCATGCATTCGGGATGCACCAGGATCTGAATCCCCGGAATCGACTTTCGGAACTGCTCGACGTGGCTGGCGCGGAACATTTGGTGGACACTGCAGTGTCCTTGCCAGAGAACGACACGGCTGTCAACAATCGATTGCTCGGTGTTACCCCCCAGCTCTTCGTAGGGATTCCAGACTGGCATCTGGTTGTTGGTGATTCCCATCTTCAGCGCTGTATTTCGGCCCAGGTGCTGATCGGGGAAGAAAAAGACCCGTTTGCTTTTCTGGAACGACCACTCTAGAACTGCTTTGGCGTTGCTGCTGGTGCAAACGATCCCGCCATTCCGACCGCAAAAGGCCTTCAGCGAAGCGGCGGAATTGATGTAGGTCACCGGCGTCATGTCGCTCGTGTCGATCAGCTCCCCTAGTTGCTGCCATGCCGATTCGACCTGTTGGATGCCGGCCATATCGGCCATGCTGCAACCGGCGGCCATATCCGGCAGGACAACCGTGACTCGCTGTCCATCTCGCTCCTGGAGTTTCTCGGGGCGATTGGCCAGGATGTCGGCGGTTTCTGCCATGAAGTGCACGCCGCAAAAGACGATGTACCGGCAATCGGGGCTGTCAGCTGCCATGCGACTTAGCTGATAGCTGTCGCCGGTCAGGTCGGCGTGGGCGATCACCTCATCCTGCTGGTAGTGGTGTCCCAGGATCAATAGTTTGCTTCCCATCCTTTTGCGGACGGCAGAGATGCGCGAGCAAAGTTCGTCATTGGACAGTTGTCGATAGGGGGCAAAAGGATGCTTGCCTTCGCTGGTGCTTTTGGCGATCGGTAGCATGGACGTGAATCCTTGGAGTCCAGTTCGTTCAAAACCGACAGATGTATGGACGGGAAGCGATCTGCTGGCGATGGAAGCGATCGACAAGCAATGACCTTGCAACGCGGTGGTATTGCTTGTCCCTCACCCTCACCTGAATCATATCGCTCATCCCCTTCCATCCCAAGTCCCCAGTCCCCCATCCCCAGTCGTTGTGAGGGAAGAAGACCAGTCACCCTCGAGGCTTCGGAGGCGACGGTTTGGCGGTTGCTGGGAAATCCGCCTGGGGCAAGGTTTTGATTGGTTAGCGACTGGACGGATTACGGAACGGTCCAGGTTTCTCCACCTTCAAAGAGCGACTTGAGATCGCCGGCTCCTTTTTTCCCCTTTGCCTGATCCACTTGCGCCCGCATCGCTTCATCGAAGGTTGGCGTGTCGATATCACGGAACACGCCGATCGGTTCAGGGAATTCAGGATGGCGCATCCGTCCCAGCATGTAGGTGAGTGCGGGATGCGCTTTTTCGTCGTGTACCAGAATATCGCTGGCCAGTTCCGGATTGGCCTTCAGATCCACCACTTCCAGATCCAGGCCCTTCAGGCGAATTCCCTTATCGCGATTTTTGCCAAACAGGAGAGGCTTCCCATCTTCCAGTTCGATGGTGGTGTCGTCCCGAGTCGCCTTTTCGGCTGCGTAGTTCCATGCGCCATCGTTGAAGACGTTGCAATTCTGGTAGACCTCGACGAAGGAGGTGCCACGGTGCGCGGCGGCTCGCTTGAGCACCATTCCCAAATGCTTGATCTGGGAGTCGACACTGCGAGCGATGAAGGTAGCTTCCGCCCCCAGAGCGATGGTGATTGGATTGAGCGGGTGATCGATAGCCCCCATGGGAGTGCTTTTGGTCACTTGGCCTTCGACACTGGTCGGGGAATACTGTCCCTTGGTCAATCCGTAGATACGGTTGTTGAAGAGGACAATATTCAAATCGACATTGCGTCGCATCAGGTGAATGAAATGATTCCCTCCGATGCTCAGTGCATCGCCATCGCCAGTGATCACCCAGACCGACAGATCGGGGCGCGTCACCTTGAGTCCTGTCGCAACGGCGGGAGCACGGCCGTGAATCGAGTGGACCCCATAGGTGTTGACGTAGTAGGGAAATCGGCTGGAGCAGCCGATGCCGGAGATGAAGACCGTTTTTTCGGGAGGCACTCCGATTTCTGGGAGCACTTTCTTCATCTGGGCCAGAATTGAGTAGTCGCCGCATCCCGGGCACCATCGGATGTCCTGGTCGCTGGCGAAGTCGTTGGCAGTCAGTACGGGAAGCGGTGCGTTCATGGCTTGATGGTTCCAGCCTGGCTGGTGGATTGGAATGGGAGATCGATCAAATCAACGAAGTTGGGCTCGGATCGCTTCCAGCACCTCTGTGGTTGAAAATGGCTTGCCCTTGACCTTATTCAGGCCGATGCAGTCGACTAGGTATTTCGATCGCAGCAACATTCTCAGTTGGCCCATGTTCAATTCAGGGACCAGCACCTTGCGGTAGCGAGAGAGGATATCCCCCAGATTTTCGGGAAAGGGGTTCAGGTAGCGAATGTGGGCGTGCGCGACTTTGAGCCCTTCGCTTTGAGCCTGTTCCACCGCCGTCAGGCAGGCCCCGTGGGTACCACCCCAGGAGATCACTAGGAGGTCGCCAGTTTCTGGCCCAACCACCTCTTGTGGAGGCAGCAGCTTGGCCGCATTGGCGACCTTCTGGGCTCGAAGATGCACCATCCTCTGGTGATTTTCCGGGTCGTAGCTGATGTTGCCCGTACCGTTCTCTTTCTCGATCCCGCCGACGCGGTGCATCAGTTGCGGTGTGCCGGGAATGGCCCAGGGGCGAGCCAGCAGTTCATCGCGGGCATAGGGTAGGAATGGGCCATCGGTAGGCGGACCTTGCGGATGTTCGATCGCGATCGACGTTAGCTTGGCCGGATCGGGAACCGCCCAAGGTTCGGCCCCGTTGGCGATGTAGCCATCCGACAGCACCACGACGGGAACCATCAATCGAGTGGCGATCATCCATGCTTCCTGAACAATCTGGAAGCAGTCGGCTGGACTTTGTGCTGCCAACACTGGGAGTGGTGCTTCCCCGTTTCGACCAAAGAGGACCTGGAGAAGATCCGCCTGTTCGGTCTTGGTGGGGAGGCCCGTGCTGGGGCCGCCCCGCTGGACGTCGATCACAAGCAGCGGCAGTTCCAGCATGATCGCCAGTCCCATCGCCTCGGCCTTCAGCGCAATCCCAGGTCCACTGGAGGTGGTGACCGCCATCTGGCCACCATAGGAGGCACCGATGGCGCTGCACACGGCAGCGATTTCGTCTTCGGCTTGGAATGTCAGGACCCCAAAGTGCTTCAGGCGGCTTAATTCATGCAGGATGTCACTGGCAGGGGTGATCGGGTAAGAAGCATAGAATAGCTCCTTGCCCGACCTCTTGGCGGCTGCGACCAGACCGATCGCCAGGGCCTGATTGCCCATGATGTTGCGATAGGTGCCTGGAGGGAGTTGAGCTGGTTCGATGCGGTAAGTGGTGCCGAAAGCTTCCGTCGTTTCTCCAAACGCCCAGCCCGCCCTGAGAGCTCGTTCGTTGGCCCTCGCCACCTCGGGCTTGCCACCACCGAACTTTCCGTGGATGAAGCGAAGCGTTGCATCCAGGTCGCGACCGTATAGCCAATAGACCAGGCCCATCGCAAAAAAGTTCTTGCAGCGGTCTGCCTCCTTCTGCCCCAGTCCTTCCGTCGCGACTGCCTCGCGAGTCAGTCGAGTCATCGGCACGCGGACTAGGCGATAGTTCTCCATCGCCGGGTCATCTAAAGGGTTGGTTGAAAGCTTGGCCAGCTTCAGATCCTTGTCGTCGAAATTGTCTTCATTGACGATCAGGAGGCCCGTCTTGCGAAGATCCGGAAGGTTGGTCACCAGGGCGGCTGGATTCATCGCTACCAGCGCGTCCAGCGTGTCGCCTGGGGTATGGACTTCATGCGATGCAAACTGAACCTGAAATCCCGAAACTCCAGCGCGCGTCCCACGAGGGGCGCGAATCTCGGCTGGAAAATCAGGGAACGTAGCCACGTCGTTGCCGTGGAGGGCGGAAGTGTTGGTCAGCTGGGTACCTGCCAACTGCATCCCATCGCCCGAATCCCCTGCCAGCCGAACGGTGACATGGGAAAGCGACTGAATGGACTTGTCGAGGTGCGGAGCCTGCGGGGATTCAGTGGACATGGATGGAGAAACCTGATGCGGACCTGGCGGTTGGCATGGAAAGATACACCGGTTGTATCGATCAAATCGATTGTCCGGGTTCACCTTATTCTTGCAAAACGCATAGGGTCTGGATACCGCAAAAGAGCTGCATCAGTCAGGCTTCTAACAGCCCAGCGAAGAATTCAGCGCGGCCGCTTGTTCGTGAGGAAACGCCTCCACGACGCAAGCGAAATCTGGAGTGTTGAATGGCGTCCAACCAGGGGGGGAGTTTTCGCACCTTTGCTAGCTAGCTGCAAGAAATGGCGGGAGGAAGCTGGGGGCCAGGGGAGCCTATCGATGTTTGGGCTGGGTGGCCAGGGAGACGACAATCAGCGTTAGAAACCCCAGTGGAATGGTGACCAGGCCGGGTTGGCTGAACGGAACCCAGGCTTTTTCCGCCGGCAAGCCGTAGATCGCCTTGAAGGTGTCCCCGCTTAGAAGGATCCAGGCCAGGGAGCTGACCATTCCCACAAGGACGGCGGCGGTGATCCCTTGGGCGGTGGTCCGTTTCCAGAAAAGGAGAAGGATCAGTGCGGGGAGGTTGGCCGACGCGGCGACGCTGAAGGCCCAGCCCACCAGGTAACTGACATTCATTCCGCTGAAAAGAATTCCCAGGGCGATCGCCACCAGGCCCACAGCGACCGACGCGAATTTAGCGAATCGAACCTGCTGGGTTTCTGAGAGCGGTACTTTTCCTACCCCGACAATCAGGTCGTGGACGATGGCTCCCGAACTGGCGATGATCAGACCGCTGACAGTGCCCAGGACAGTGGTAAAGGCGATGGCCGAGATGACAGCGAAAAGCCATTGGGAGAAGGACCTGGCCAGAAGTGGCGCCGCCATATTGGAATCGCTCGGGTCGATCGCTCCACTGGTCATTGCACCCAGCCCCATGTAGAGGGTCATCACATAAAAGGCGCCGATCGTGGCGATACCGACGATGGTGCTTTTGCGGGCGGCTGCTTGGTCGCGGACTGTGTAGTAGCGGATCAGGATGTGTGGAAGGGAGGCGGTTCCGCAGAAGAGGGCCAGCATCAGAGAGAGGAAATTCCATCGGCCCCAGCTGCTGGTGTCACGAATTCCAGCGAAGGCGGGCAGATTGCCCGGCCGCATCAGCTCGCTGCCCGATACGGTTCGCGGCGCGTAGGTGGTGGTCTTATTGCCCTGGGGATCCTTGCCTACTGTAGGGGCCCAAAGCACGATCTGGCTTTCCTGGATTCGCTTTAGGTATTCGATCGGCCCCAGGGGCCCGGTTTGCTGGACTCCGGAAGGCAGGGAGGCGATTTGGCCAACCGGCAGAAGATCGGCTTGATCGGGACCGCGTCCCTGGGGAAGGCCATTGATCCATTTGCCTTTTCCTGGAATCTCGGTGACCTGCTGGGGAATTTGAAGCGGTTTTCCATCGGAGGAGCCGGCAGCCACCACCAAGCCTCGCTGGAGGATCAGCACCGTCAGGACGAAAGAAAAGATGACTAGCAGCGCTCCTTTGAGGAACTGGACGTAGGTGGTGCTGACCATGCCTGCGGTGGTCACGATCAGGATGACCACCGCGCCGACCATTGCGACGCCCACCCATTGCGGTAGCCCCAGCAGTGGTTTGACCAGGGCACCTGCTCCCACCATCTGCGGAATCAGGTAGAAGAGACTGACCGCCAGAGTGCTGAGCCCTGCGGCAAGTTGGATACCGCGCGACTGGAACCGGCTATCGAGCGCATCGGCGAAGGTGTATTTTCCCATTCGCTTCATCGGCTCGGCGACCACAAAGAGCGCGACGACCCATCCGGCAAGATAGCCTATGGAATAGAGGAAGCCGTCATAGCCATAGAACGCAATCATCCCGCAGATGCCGAGGAATGACGCGGCGGAAAGATAATCTCCGGCGAATGCCACACCATTGACAAACCAGTGGATGCCACCTCCCGCAGCAAAATACCCGCTTGCCGATTTCGCGCGGCTTCCGAGATAAAAGCTGAGTCCAACGGTCGCCAGGACAATCAGTAGGAAGACGGCAAACGGCAGCCATTCAAACTGGTAGGTCATCCGATCACTTCCTTCCTGATCGGCAGAGGTAGCCGTAGACAACCGAAAGCAGCACCGCAAGCAAGATCAGTCCCATCCCGGCAGCGACCGACCACTGGATCCCAGATGGGCCGGGCTTTTCCATCGCCTGAGGCTGAAATGTATTGCAGAGCACAAACGCAGCGTAGGCTGTCAGGTAGAGAGCAAAGAAGATCAGCCCAAGCCGCGAGCGGCTTGCCTGCTGCTGTGGTGAATCGCTGGGATCCTCCGTATGAACATTCGCATGATGATGGCCGGCCATAAGCGATTTACCTTGAGGGAGGCGGGCGAAGCCAGCAGATTCGAAGGACTTAGAGACTAGCGAAGCGGTCAGCGCGATGCAACAAGGGAGGCGGGATTGGCTAACCGCGCCGAAGGCCAGGCGTGATGTCTACATCCAGTGCAGAAAACTGACCTCGCTCCAACTTCTCCCAGGCGATTGCTCCCATGGCTGCATTGTCGGTGCACCAGGGCCTGGGGGCTAGGTGGAGCGAGATGCGGCGGCGCTGGCATGCCTTGGAAAGTTGGTCTCGCAGGGATCGATTGGCTGCGACGCCCCCGCCAACGCACAGCGTCTTCAGCCCCGTCCTTCGCAAAGCTCGAAGGCTCTTTTCTACGATGCAGTCGACGACCGCCTGCTGGAAACTGGCCGCTACGTCGGCGCGCTTCCTTGCTGGAACGTCCAATTGGTCAAAGTCCTGTTTTCCTGGGCCAACCAATTGGTATCGCACCGAGGTCTTCAGCCCGGAAAAACTGAAGTCCAGTGACTGGGGATCCTGAAGCATCGGTCTGGGGAAGTCGAATGCTTTTGGGTCACCTGACTGAGCCAGTTGGGCCAGATGGCTGCCACCTGGGAAGGGAAGCCCCAGCATCACGGCCACCTTGTCGAAGGCTTCGCCTGCCGCATCATCGATGGTCCCGCCGAGCAGTTCCCAGTGAACGGGGCTATGGCAGTGATACAGGTGCGTGTGTCCGCCACTGACCACCAAGCCGACGTTCGGATAGAGATTCTCGCTGGTGGCCATCTGGCATGCATACAGATGGGCCTGGATGTGGTCGATCGTCACCAGTGGCTTGTTCCAGGCTAGGCACAGCGCCTTGGCTGCTGCCAGTCCCACCACCAGGGACCCGGGCAGCCCCGGTTCGTTGGCCACGGCAATCGCCTGCAGGCGTTCCCTTCGAAGGCAGGCTTCCCGAAGCACCTGATCGATCACCGGCAGAATCCGCTCCAGATGAGCACGTGCTGCGATTTCCGGAACGACTCCTTCGAATCGCTGATGAAGTGCTTCCTGGGTTGCGATGACGGAGGCTGCGACGCTGCGATCATCGAGGATTGCAGCGGCTGCGGTTTCATCGCAGGTCGATTCGATCGCCAGGATCCAGTTTTGCTGGGATTCGTCCACGGGCATCTGATTATCCGCGGATCAGCCCACGCTCCCTCATCAGGTTGAGGATTCGCTGCGCGGCCTCCGCATGCGACATCGTCTGCATATCCAATTCCAGATCGCTGGTCTGCGGTGGCTCGTACGTGGCGTTGATCCCCGGAATGTGCAGGATCTCTCCGCGTTCAGCTCTCGCGTAGATGCCGCGTGGGTCGTGTGCCTTGCGATAGACTTCATCGGCCGTCAGGTGGACCAGAAGGCAGCGATCGCGTCCGATGGTATCGATCATTCGTTGGCGCACTGCCTCGTTCGGGGCAACGAAGGCAGCGATGCAGATCAATCCGGCTTCATTGAAGATGCGCGATACAAATGCCGCGCGGCGCAAATTCTCGGCTCGATCCTCCGGAGTGAACCCCAGGTCCTGGTTGAGCCCCTGACGGATCGCGCCACCTTCGATCACGGTGACTCCCCTTCCCTGGTCGAACAGCAGTCTTTCGACGGCTGCTGCCACCGAACTTTTGCCAACCCCGGTCAGTCCCGTCAAAAGCAGGGTATGGGGGCGCTGGCCATAACGGGCATGCCGCTCCTGGGCAGTCACCCGCTCAATCTTCCCATCGATCTCTTCGGGTACCGCGGAAACTTCCCACGATGCTGGGGATCGGGCATCGAGGACATCGCGGTCGGAGATCATGCCGGCGCCGACGGTGATGTTGGTGATTCGGTCGATGACGATGAATGCACCCGAGGTGCGATTGCGGCGGTAGCCATCGAAGAAGATCGGCTGGTTGACGGTGATCGAACATCGACCGATTTCGTTCAGTTGCAGTTCCGCTGCCGGGGCTCGATGGAGCGTATTGACATCGACGCGGTAACGAAGCGTATCGACCGATCCCATCACCGATTGGGTGGTGTGCTTGAACAGGTACGACTTGCCGGGCACCATCGGTTCATCGGTCATCCAGACGATCGTCGCATCAAAGCGATTGCTGACCTTCGGAACATTTCCCGGCTTGACGATCATCTCCCCGCGACTGCAGTCGACTTCGGTATCCAGTGTCAGGGTGACCGACTGTGGCACGGCGGCTTCTTCCAGGTCGCCATCCATCGTCACGATCCGCTTCACCTTGGCTCGTCGCTTCGATGGAAGCACCAGGACCTCTTCTCCACTACGGATGATTCCCGATGCAATGGTGCCGCAGAAGCCCCGGAAATCGAGATTCGGACGATTGACGTACTGGACGGGGAATCGGAAGTCTTCGTAGTTGCGGTCCGAACCGATGTAGACGGTTTCCAGGAAGTTCATCAAGGGAGACCCTTGATACCATGGCATCTTGGGGCTGGGGTCGACGACATTGTCGCCATGCAGCGCCGCCATCGGGATGAAATGCAGGTCAGGCAGGTCCAGTCGCGAAGCAAACTGGCGGTAGTCGTCGCAGATCTTGTCGAAGACTTCCTGTTTGAAGTCCATCAGATCCATCTTGTTGATCGCCACTACCACATGGCGGATCCCCAGCAACGATACGATAAAGCTGTGGCGTTTGGTCTGCGTCAGCACGCCATAACGGGCATCGATCAGAATGATCGCTAGGTCGGCAGTCGATGCTCCGGTCGCCATATTCCGAGTGTATTGCTCGTGACCGGGCGTGTCGGCGATGATGAACTTGCGTTTGGCAGTCGAAAAATATCGGTAAGCCACATCGATCGTGATCCCCTGCTCCCGCTCTGCCTTCAGACCGTCGGTGACCAGAGCCGGATCAAAACCGCCACCCACCGTGCCATGCACGATGCTCTCGGATTCCAGTTGCTTCAGCTGATCTTCGTAGATCATCTTGGAATCGTAGAGCAGTCGTCCGATGAGCGTGCTTTTGCCATCGTCGACGCTGCCGCAGGTGATGAAGCGAAGCAACTCCTTCTGCTCGTGCTGCTTCAGGTAGGCCAGGATGTCGGTGGCAATCAGATCACTTTTGTGTGACATATTGGTCCTAGAAATAACCTTGCTTCTTCTTTTCCTCCATGCCCGCCCCGCCCGCATCCTGGTCGATGATGCGTCCCTGCCGTTCGCTGGTGGTGGTCAGCAGCATCTCTTGGATGATCTCCGGCAGGGTCGTCGCTTCCGATTCGACCGCACCGGTCAATGGATAGCATCCCAAGGTCCGGAAGCGAACCATTTTCTCTACGAGTTCTTCTCCGGGCCGAAGCTTCAATCGATCGTCGTTCTTGTGGATCCAGGTTCCGTTGCGCCAGACGACGGCCCGCTTTTTGGCGAAGTAGAGATCCGGAAGGGGAATGTTTTCCATGTAGATGTACTGCCACACGTCTAGCTCGGTCCAGTTGGACAGCGGGAAGACGCGGATGCTCTCTCCAGGGTTGACCTTGGAGTTGTAGAGATTCCAAAGCTCTGGGCGCTGGTTCTTGGGATCCCAGCGATGAAACTGATCACGGAACGAAAAGACACGCTCCTTCGCTCGTGACTTCTCTTCGTCCCGTCTGGCTCCACCAAAGGCTGCATCGAACCCATATCGGGTCAATGCGGCCTTCAGCGAGTCGGTCTTCATGACCTCGGTGTGCTTCTCACTGTTCGTCGCAGGGTCGATGCCCAGCTTCAGCCCCTCGTGGTTGATATTGACCAGCAGCTGGATTCCCAGTTGCTTGCCGACATAGTTGTCTCGAAACTCGATCATCTCCCGAAACTTCCATGTCGTGTCGACGTGGAGGAACGGGAACGGCGGCTTGGCGGGATAGAACGCCTTGAGCGCCAGATGGGTCATCACCGCCGAATCCTTGCCGATCGAATAGAGCATGACCGGTTTTTGGAACTCGGCAGCCACTTCGCGGATGATGTGGATGCTTTCGGCTTCCAACTGCTTCAGATGGGTCAGCTGGTAAGAATTCATAGACGAAGTCACAGCTCCTGCGCGGAACGGGCCAAGCGGTCGGGATCGGAATTCCCCCAACCGTCGCCCTAAACTAAATGGCCAGCGCCAAAGTCGCAAGAGCAACCCAACGCACGGCGCTACCCATCAGCCAGATGGAACGCAGTCATTGGCTTTTTCAATCGATCTGTACCTCTCGGCCGCCCGAAAGGACCGATCGCTGGACGGCATGGCACGCGGCGATCGCATCGCTGGCCCGCTGCCCATCCAGCCGCGGTTCGATTTTGCCCGTTTGAACACTGCGGGCCATGTCTTCAATCTCCTGCTGGAACGCTGCAACATCGTCCGCCTCCGGCAGCTGCGGCCACTCGACCCGGCCGTCCTGATGCAGCACCTTCAGGGGCATCGTTTCGACGCGGTCGCTGAGCACCGACAGTTCGAACTGCAGTGTCGCCTGCTGGCAATGAAGTTCGAATCCATGAGTGAACGGCCGCCCCGGCTGCTCGACTACCCCACAGGCGGCCGTCACGCCGATCGAGGGATCCGCGAAGCGATAGAGCATCTGGGCCAGTCGGGCGGCGGAGCCGTGGGTGGGGCCACTTGCGACAACCGATTTTGGCCGGCCGAAGACCAAGTCGATGAAGTGCGCATCATGGACGTGGAGGTCGATCATGGGACCTCCGACGCGATTCATTTCATAAAAATCAGGGATCCAGTCGGGTGGGGAGATCAACCGCTTGAAATGACCTCCCAGTGGCCGCCCCCAGCGTCCTTGCTGGACTCCCTCGAGCGCATAGCGATAGGGCCCCATGTAGGGGAGGACCTGCGCGACCATGACGCACCGACCGGAGGCATTCGCCTGCGCCAGAATCTGGCGACCTGCCTCGGGGGTCAGGGCCAGCGGTTTTTCGCAGAAAACATGCTTGCCTGCTTGCAGCGCGGCGATAGCGACATCGACGTGGCAATGAGGCGGCAGGCAAATATCGATCACGTCGATCTCTGGATCGGCCAGCAGCTGTTCGACCTGCTCATACACCCGCATCCCCGACACATCGATCTGCTCGCCAGGCGGACCGAAATTCCCGCGTATGCTACTCCAGTCCCCGCCACGCTTTCCCGCGTCTCGCGATGCAAAAGCGACCAGTCGCGCCGAGGAGGAACGCTGGTAGGCCAGATAATGGATCCAACCCATGAAGCCAACCCCAGCCAAACCGACGCGGATCATAGCGAGACTCCAAGGAAACAAAGGGATCAGCAGGCAATACCATGGGGCAGTCATTCCAATGCCAGCCACTGCTACAGAACGCGGCCATGCCGGAATCACCACCCAATTTTAGCAGAACAGCGCAAACCGTCCGGTTCTGTTGTGCCAGCAGACGAACACCGGAGCGTTTGCACCCTCCACTACGATCTGGGAGATTTCTGTCAGCACAACGCTAGTCAGGCAATGACCTTCGACGGGCGACTCCAGTCGGATGCAATGAAGTGATCGACACCCACAACCATCCTAGATCGACAAAACAAAGCGTCCCCACCCGTCATCGGCTGGTGAGACTCCGGCATCATTTTCTTTGGACCTGAGATTCCATCAAGGCCGCTGGTGATACCCCGGTTAGTCGCCAGATTTCATCGTAGCGGCTAGGTCCGGCTGCTAGCAATCCGAAAGAACTAGCCGTTGTCTGCTCGAACGAAGCCAGCTCTTGCCAGTTCAGCGGCAAAGTTTGCTCTGGCAACGGTACCTGTACTTTGCTACATCCTTTGCGTCCCGCGGGATCGCCCCGCCTGGAACGCTGCCGGCAAGCCTGTGGCTGGATGCAGTGTGAGGACAGGATTCGGTGAGTCGACGAAGGTCGGTCAAGGAGGACCGTCATGCAAACCATCAAGACTTCGGTCGTTGTGGTGATGCTGCTAGCTGCGATTTACGGCGTGTACGTCGCATTGAACGATCCAGGAGTTGAGATTCCGGCAAGTCTTTTGCAGGAAATGGAAGGAAGCCTGGGGCCGGGTATGGACCTGCAGCCCGACTTCGACAACGGCCCCTTTCAGGTCCCCGGATCGGGACCTTCGGTAGGTCGCTCATCGAAGGAAGGTAACCCGAAAGCTCGTGCGAATGGTCCTTCCGATTCGGTCGCTAACCCTGTCTACCAGACCCCTTCTGGCACCACTGCCCCTCCCGCGCGTTTGACCGGTTTCCCGCCCTTGGACCCACCCGCGGCGTCGGACTCCGCCTCCTCGCTGGATCGACTCGACCCCACCGAAGGAGCCGCCACGGGACCATTTGGTACCTCTGCCAGTTCGGTGAGCACCACGCAGCCTCCTGCACCGCAGAGCGCTTCGCAAGGTGGATTTCCCAGCATCGCTGCACCTGCAAGCCAGCCTGCTGGTTTGGGGCTATCGCTCCCAGATGCGCACGGAAAAGATGTCGCTACCGTCCGCGATCTGACCACCCCCAAGCTAGACCAGCCTGCACCAACGGCCCGCGCTTTAGCAGCACCAACCGCAGGCGATGCGCCCCAGCAGTCGCTCTCACAAGACTCCTTAGCAGCGAATGCTGCTAGCTCGGGGCAGACGCCAAGCGTTGAGCCAGGTTTGCCCAATAGCACCACCACTAGGTCTTTCGAAAACGCCAAACGAATGGCGCTCGAACAGATTCAGCGAGGGCAGCTGAAGGAAGCGTTGGCGACGCTGAGCCTTTTCTACAGGGCACCAGAGTTGACGCATCCGCAGCAGGCCCAGCTGATGGATTCGCTCGATTTCCTCGCGGGAGAAGTGATCTATTCCCGCAAGCACTACCTGGAAAAGACACCGCATGTGGTGATCCAGGGCGAGACGATGGATTCGATCGCGCGCAGCTACAAAGTACCTGCCGACATTCTCTCGCGCATCAACGGCATCACCGATCCGCTCCACCTTCTGCCTGATACTCGCTTGAAGGTTCTAAGCGGTCCATTTCGCGCGGAGGTGGATCTCGAGCGAAGCGAACTGACGATGTTCCTGGGCGAGCTTTATGCGGGACGATTCCCGGTGTCGTTTGGCAAGGATATGGCAATCCGCCCCAAGTCGTGTGTGGTTGTCGAAAAGCTGAAGGATCGCAACTACTACGGGCTAGGAGGGACGGCGATCGATGGCCGAGATCCCGCCAATCCTTACGGTGGAATCTGGATCGATCTTGGCGAGGGGCTGTGCCTGCATGGAAGCCCGCAGAATCCTAGCGGCGGTTCGGACCAGATGGGATGCATCAGCCTCAGCCCCATCGATGCAGCCGACGTATTCGGGATGCTAGATCGCGGCAGCAAGGTGGAAATCATCGGGAGATGATGGTGGTTTCCGTCAAGCGGGACAACGATGAACTGGTTCGCGTTAAGAACCAACCACGTTTTTAGCTCACCATTTCCCCTCGCCATTTGGCTCGTTCCTCCTTGGCTCACACCGAGCCCCGGTTGGCTCACACGGAGGCACGGAGCCACAGAGAAAAAATGGGGCGGGCTTTGCACTGGGCGCCATCCGCTATCGGCTGGGAAGGAGTCGCCTCCCTGATCGCACGGCCATCCCGTCCGGAGGAGGTGAAGTCATTGGTTTCCCGTAAGAAGCAACGAGTCGAACAAAAAAACGGTCTGCGTCGATGCAGACCGTTTTTTGTTGAATCGAGTTTTCGATAGCCCGATGGTTCATCCCGCAACCAGTTTTCTGCGAGCCCTGTAGGCGGCTCCTACTGCACCCAGCCCGAAGATCGCTAGAGAGGTTGGTTCCGGAACAGGTCCACCGGCTGGGCTGCCGTTGAGATAGAACGCGTTTTCTGTGGCAGCGGGAGCCGTCCAGTTGTTGAACGTACCATTCTCGCTTCCCGAGTTGCCGCGGCCTTGAAGGGCTTGGCTGATTTGGGGAGTTCGTATCCAGAAGATGTTGTCGCGATTGTAGTTTGTGGAAAGGTGAACGCCGAACCAATATTTTGTCGCTGCGGCAGCTAGAAATGGCGAAGCAAGATTGAAGTCGATTCGGAAGGTGTTACCGCCATGTGGCCACGCACCCGCGCCAATACTCGTAGACGTCACACTGACGCCAGAGCCATTGGTCAATGCCGCGCCTACCGTGTTCGAGTTGTCAGCAAACACCCAATAATCGAATGTTCCATCCCAATTGCCAACGCCGCCGAACCCGGCGATGTAGATGGCACCTCCGGTCACGTTGGTTGCCGACGAAAGCGTAAAGTCATTTGCAACTACAAAATTGGTTACCTCAGACCCGTCGGCAATCGTCGGCGATCCATTGTCGTAGACGATGGCCGCTATCGCTTCCTGAGAAGAGCTACCAAAAAACAGAGCGCTGCATACTGAAACGGATGCCAGCGCCATTCGCCAAAGATTCCAACGAAAAACCAAGATTGCACCTCGTATCAAAACCTTGCCAATTCCTCACCACGTCCTCCTGACAACAACTCCTGGGATGGAGAACAACTTTTGGGTTGGCAGTTGCGCTCTGATTTTTGGTTTTCTCGAAAAAAACTTTTCGAAAGCCGAAAATGAGTGTCTATTTGTTAATTTCTTTGCATTGAATTGATGTTCAAAGGTTCATTTTCTGGCGTGATTGCAGTGCCACCGGGTCCGGGCGGGGAAACGCAATATGCTGGAACAGAAGTCCTTTTGTTCTCGCCAGGATCTGGCGATGATCGTTGGGCGTACTTTCTAGTTGCGCCATAAAAAAACGGTCTGCGTCGATGCAGACCGTTCTTTGTGATATCAGGGACTGATGAACCCGATGGTTCATCCCGCAACCAGTCTTCTGCGAGCCCTATAGGCGGCTCCGACGGCGCCCAATCCGAAGATCGCT
>Ga0315900_10005366_pt1 | contig 17627 bp, 9 predicted proteins | sample LakEriMetagenome_FD_203521 | JGI IMG/M metagenome (GOLD analysis project Ga0315900, IMG submission 203521) | Freshwater fungal communities from buoy surface, Lake Erie, Ohio, United States - Buoy 12 MA114 | ecosystem: Environmental > Aquatic > Freshwater > Lake > Lake biofilm | place: USA: Lake... | reverse complement strand
CGACGACGCCGAAACCGCCGACGTTTTCGGTAACCTCACAGCCGGAAGCGCGAAGCTCGCTGGCGAAGCGGGCTGCGGTTTCCCGCTCCTGAAAACTGAGTTCAGGGTTTTTGTGAAAGGCGATGTAGGTTTCGAGGAGGCGATTCAGTTCGGCTTTTGTCCAAGCGGCAGTGTCTTGGGCTTCTTGCGCCGTCAGGGCAGTCATCGGGCCAAAGGCGAGCGGCAGCAGTATGGCCAAGGTGGGCAGTAGACTCGAGCGAGTCGATAGCTTCAAAGTCGAGGGCATGGGCGGGGTTATTCCATGTTGAGAGGCAGGATGTCCTGGGGGAATTCGTGGCGGGCGTCGGCGGCGCGGAACCATTCGACAATCTGGGGAGGAACTTCCGGGGGGGCGACTTGAAAGGCCCCGGCAAATTCCCGGAGCTTGGCCGGGTGTCGTGTGATGATTCGAAGATTGCGAATCGCTGCGCGGGTCAGGCAGGCATCCAGCGGCAGATTTGCCATCAGTCGGAAGTACTTTTCGTTGGGGCCAACCGCGATGTGGCCAACGTTGAGCACCTCGTCGCCGGGCACAATTTCCCGCCAGGTGAAATGGGGCAGGTGCTGGGCTGTCTTGGCTGCCTGAATGATCCGCTCGGGGGTGAGCGACTCGAGTTGCTCGAAACTCTTCATCACAAAATACGTCTTCTGGTATTCGCTGATGAGGTAGTCGGTCGTCGCGAGGCGGAGCAAGTCCTTGTCGCAGGAGGGATCGATCAGGATTCGGTTGGATTCGATTGAGTCGATGCTGTAGCGGGTTTCCCCGGGCGAGGAGAGAATCCCGGCGCCGAAGTCCCGAATCTGACCGTCTTGCATCACCAAGCCGAACTCGACGGTGAACCAGTAGATTCTTCCGGCATACAGCAGTAACTCGTCGGCCCACCGGGCAATGGCTTGGCGTTGATCGTCGGACGTCGCCGCGCGGCTCATGTCGTCCCGTTCCGAGTAAATCAAATCGCGAGCCAATCCATGGTTGCGCATGACGTGGGCGACTGCCGGGATGGTAAAAGTGGCCACATGACCAGCCACATCGTGCCCGATATCCGGTTCTTCGAGGTAGTCTTGCTCCAGCGGCCGCATGAAGGTGGTCACGGGAAAAAACCGGCGGCTGTGGCAGGTGAAAAACAACTCAGCCGGAATGATCTTGTTGACGGTGGATAACTGCCAGCCGGTTTGCTGGAAAATCCGCGCGTTCAAAAGGTAGTAGTCTGGAATCACGCTGCCGCCAATTTCAAACATCTGCTCGCCCGCCAGATACTCGCGGCAAGCGTAGCGAAGTTTGGTCTTTTGCTGATCAGAGACGAGGCAAGCCCAGCTGAGGTGTTCCTCCAGCGAGTATTGCTCATAGTGCTGGAAATTGGCGTACTCGCCCAAATCGACGTTTTCTTCAGACAGGGAGCCGACGCCGAAAGGCTGGCCCGAAGCGGCCAAGTTGTAGTAGTGGTCGGCGACGTCCGTGGGGATGGGGTGCGGAACCTGGCGATCTGCGAGTAATTGCTTCAGTTGGGCGAGCCGTTCGGACCGGCTGGCCGGTTGGCAATCGTTGAGGTCGACGCCGTGCTTGGCCGCGATTGCTTCGAGGTGGGTTTGGCCGAGGGACATGAGCGCTTGACCTCCAAAGTTAGGCAACCCGGTTCACCAGATCGCTTCGTGCCGACTGACTGGTTTGATTCCTTGGGCGTACCAATCGGGGCATCCCGCGCTCCGGCTCATCCCCAGATTCCGGTTTGGGCGAAAGGCGAGCCTGGATGTTCAACCATCAAGCCAAGTCCCGGTCTTCAAACAGGACCAGAGCCAACAGCACTGCCAGAGAGCCGTAGAGCAGCGTGTAGATGAATGCCCAGCCGAGGTAAACGAACGGCACGGGAGTGTCGGTGTTGATTGCCGTTTGCGCGTCGAAGTGGTCGAGCACCGGGAAGATGATCGCCACGAGTTGCCCGAAAAAGACGACTGGTTCGAAGGCTTGCCCCAAGGCTTGGCCGAGTTGATTCGACTGGACCAATTGGGGAGTCAGGTGACCGAGGATGTAAATCGCGAAGCAGATCATCAAGTTCGCAAGAATTCCAAAGCGGGTGGAAATGGCCACGCTGATCGCCACGAAAATGAGAACCTCCATAAAGGCCAGCAAAAGCACCGGCAAAACGCTGGTTGCAGCCATGAAGCAGTCGGTCCAATCCACATCGGAGGCGGTGGACTCGACGGCGTCGTACAGCGGCTTGTAAGAAACCCAGAAGACGAACCAGACGCCGAGCAACACAAACAGCCAAGTCATGGCGGAGGCGATGCCGAAGAATTTGCCCAGAATGAATTCGCGCCGACCGACCGGTTTGCTGAGGACGGTCAAAGCAGTTCGCCCTTCAATCTCTTCAGCGACGGACTTACTGGCGGCCCAGATGGCGGTGAAGATGGCCAGTACCCGGATCAGGGTCAGCCCCGAGTCCTTGTACATTTTGATGTCTTCGCCAAAGGTGTTGTAGGGCACGTAAATGGACAGCACGATGAATAGGGCGCCCAGAATCAGGACCAGCAGAAACAAGGGCTGGCCTATTTCCGTCTTGAAGGTCGCCAAAGCAATCGCGGAAATTTTGGGAGCGAGCGCCGATGCGCACATGAAGCCGATGAAAAAGATAGCCACCGCGAGGGCAATTACCGGAATCCAATAGACTTCGAGATACGTTGGGGTGGTGGACCAATAGACCTTGACCGTGGCCGGATTGGCACCTCGGTTGAAGATGTAGATCGAGTCAACTTCCTGGGCCGGGATTCTTCCCGAAGTGCGTACCAGTGTGCCACCGTCGGCGCTGGTCGACTGAATCTGAAAGATGCGTTCCGAGGGCACGATCGGGGTGATCGGCTCCAGGGCCACGTCGATTTGCTGGTTCGACTCGAAAATCATCTCCCGGGTCTCAGGGCCGCGGAGCGAGATCGGCAGTTTTTCTCCGATCGAGCCGGGCTTGGACGGAGGAACTTCGTACGTCTGGTCTCGCCAACCGGCGGCGGGCAGGCGGGCCAATGAGTTGAGAATCGCCTTGGGATCATCCACCAGTTGGAACAGTCCGACTGAGGAGAAAAGGTTCAGCAGCAACACAGTGGCCGAGAACGCGATCATTGCAAAACAGAAATAGCTCAGATACCGGAGCAAACCCTCGCTGAACATGTCGAGCATTTCATCGATGCGAGCCTTGGAACAAAGGAGCCAGGTTCCAAACCCGATCAACGCCAGGAGCGGGACGATGAAGGCCAAGGCGAGTGGGTCTTGTCCGTAGGTCTCCTGCCAGCCTGAACGCCAGACCGGAATTCCGACGACGAGCAGATGGAGCAGGAGCGTGGTCAGCCCGCCAGCGACCCAAAAGCCGCGGGAGTCGGTGCCGATCTGATTCAGACCGCCAATCCGGGAAACCAGGTAGGTGCCGCCGACGTACAGCATGGCGATCAGAAATCCGAGCGAAATCCCCAAGGCGATGATCCAAACTGGGGTGAACCAGTTCATCACCGTTTCGTTCTGAGCCAGGAGCAGGAATGCAGAATCGAGCATGGGTCGTCCGGAGGCTGTTGGACTGAATTTGTGACAGGCGGGTTGAGTGCAAGCGCTCAGTCGATCCCCGCTTTTGCCGTACGCACATTATGAGGTTTCAGTTCGCCCGGGCAAAGGGGCGAAAGCCTTCAAAAACCGTGTCCGGGGGCGGGGAAACGGGTGGGTCCGCGGAGAACAACCGATGGGCACAGGGCGCCGGGCAAAAAAACCGCTTCCCTTTCGCGATTTTGCTTCGAAACAACTAACAACTAACAACTAACAACTCGCCGCTCGCTGCTCGCAACTCGTCCTAGACGCCGACGTACTGGGCATACAACCGCTTGGCGACTGCCGGTTCGGTGGTCCCTTCGACGATCGCTCGTCCGTCGGGGAAAACGGTCAAGCGATAGCTGCCCAATTGGGCCTTGAGGAAAAAACGTGTCAGCGAAATCTCGCCCACGGCTCGGAGTCGGTCGGCGAGCGTCGAGAGCTCCAACTGCTGCGACTCCGCCGGACGAAGCTGGACTGCGTTGCGGCCGCAGAGCACCGCCAGTTGACTGCTCCGCGCGCCGCTGAGCCAATCGCGCGCGCCTTGGTGACAAGCGGGGCACGAGCCAGCCTCGCGGAGGCGGCTGAGGTCGATTTGCCGATGTCGGCCATCCCAGAGCGAAAAACATTGCAACTGCTGGCTGGCAGCCGCAAGGTTGCCACTGAGCACCTTGAGTGCCTCGGCGACTTGAACGGCAGCAATCACATGGATGATCGGCGCGATGATCCCGGCTGTGTCGCAGGTCGGCAAGTCTGCCGGAGCGGGCGGTCCGTCCGGCATCAGGCACCGCAAACAGGCTGAAACTCCGGGGATGATGGTCATCGTCTGGCCCTCCGCCCCGAGGCAGCCGCCATAGACCCAGGGAATTTCCTGCTCCAAGGCGAGGTCGTTGAGCAAAAACCTCGTCTCGAAATTGTCGGTCGCGTCGAGAATCAGGTCGACTCCTTCCGCCAGCTGCCGAACGTTTGCCGGGGTGACATCGGCGACCAGCGGCTCGAGGGCAATCGAGGAGTTGATTTTGGCCAGCCTCCTGGCAGCAGCGATTGCTTTTGGGAGTTGTTCGCGCACATCAGCTTCGCAGTAGAGCGACTGCCGCTGCAGGTTGGACCACTCCAGCCAGTCGCGGTCGACCAGCCGCAACGAGCCTGCTCCGGCGCGGGCGAGAAGTTCAGCGGATGTCGATCCGAGTGCGCCGAGGCCGACGATCAAAACCCGACGTCGAGCCAGGTGTTTTTGCCCCTCCAAGCCAAGCGGTGCGAACCGAATTTGCCGCTCGTAGCGCAACAGCTCAGCAGGGAGCTCGGCGGGCTGGCTTGAAGTTCCGGGCGAGCGAGGCGATTTCGCTTGCGGCTCACTCATTGGTTTCGGCTCCCCTTCTTCGCGGAGCTCCTTTTTGGGGCGCCCCCGGCTGCCGTCAAGGCTTGAGGCGACGCCGGGGGGCCGGACATTTTTCGGTCGCCGGCGAGGTAGCGGCGGAGGGCTTGGCCAGTCGCCGTCTGCGCCGAATCGGCCAATTCCTGCGGTGGTCCCGCAGCCAGCAGCTGGCCTCCCTGATCGGCAGCCCCCGGCCCCAGTTCAATCAGCCAGTCGGCCGCCGCGAGGAGCTGTAACCGATGGTCCATGACGATTAACGAATGCCCCACCGCAATCAGGCTGTGCAGGCAATCGAGCAGCCGGACGATATCGACGGGATGCAATCCGGCGCAGGGATGGTCGAGCAGAAACAGTGAACGCTTGCGACCGCGACTGACAAGTTGGGCAGCGAGTTTCAGTCGCTGAGATTCCCCCGCACTCAACGTTGCCGCCGACTGCCCCAATTGCAGGTAATCGAGTCCCACATCCATCAGCGCCTTGAGCGCGGTCTGCAGTTTGCGTTGGCCGCGGAAAAAGCCAAACGCTTCATTGACGGTCAGTTGCAACACCTCGTTGATATTCTTGCCGCGGTATTTGGCGAGGAGGACTTCCGGGCGGTATCGGGCTCCATGGCACTCATCGCAACTCATGGTGACATCGGCCAGAAACTGCATGTCGATCGTCAGCTCGCCACTTCCCTCGCATTTGGGGCACCGCCCCCCATCGACGTTGAAGCTGAAATGTCCGGCGGTGAGATTGCGGGAGACTGCATCGGGGGTCTCGGCAAAAACCTGGCGAATTTCGTCAAACGCCTTGATGTACGTGACCGGATTGCTGCGGGACGATCGCGCCAAGGGGGACTGGTCGACCCAGTGGACTTCTTCCAGTCCTTCCCAGCCGCTGAGCTGGTCATAGGGAAGGCAATCATTCGCGTTTTCTCCAAATTGGCGGAGCAATGCCGGGAAGAGGGTGCGTTCGACCAAGGTGCTCTTTCCGGCTCCACTCACGCCCGTCACGACGCAAAGCGCTCCCAATGGGAAGGCGACATCGAGGTTTTTGAGATGCAGGCCGCGAGCGCCGCTCAGTCTCAGAAACCGCTTGGACGGAGTCGGATTCGCGGTCTCCGTCTGGCCTCGCTCACCGCGGAGGTATTGACCGGTTACACTCTCCCTGGCGGTCGCCAATTCCTCAGGTGGTCCATCAAAGACGATTCGTCCCCCGCGCGGCCCCGACTCCGGACCGAGTTCCACAAGACGCTCGGTTTCCAGTAACAGCTCGGGAAGGTGCTCGACCATCACCAGAGTATTTCCCCGTTGATGCAAGCGACGAAGCGCGGCGACCAGCGGCGGGAGGTCGGCCGGATGCAAGCCGAGCGATGGCTCGTCAATGACATACAGCATGTTCACCAGCGTCGAGCTGAGGCTGGAGGTGAGCGTCGTTCGTTGCAGTTCGCCGCGGCTGAGGGTATTCATCGGACGGGCGAGCGAGAGATAGCCGAGCCCCACGTCGTGCAGATAGCGGAGTCGCGCGAGCAGTTGCGCCAGAATTGGCCTCCCCAAGGCGGCCTCAGCGCTACCGAGGTCGAGGCTCTCGCAGAGATCGATCGCCGCGCGGCAGTCGAGGTCGCTGAAGGCGGCGATGTCCAGGCCACCGACTCGGTAGCTGAGCGCGCGGGGGTTGAGTCGCTGGCCGTGGCAAGTCGGACATTGACGATACGATTTCCAGCGGGCGAGAAAAACGCGCAGGTGCAACTTGTACTTGCGTCGTTCGAGCCAACGGAGAAAACCGTGAATGCCGCCGAAGTCGCGGGCCGGTACGCCATCCCAGACCAGTTGTCGCTGTTTGGCCGTGAGTTGGCGCCAAGGTTTGTCGACAGGCAACTGGTACTCATCCGCCAGGTTGAGGAGTTCCTCGAGCTCGTGACGGTAGGAGGGAGAATTCCAGGGAGCGATCGCACCGTCCCGCAGCGAGAGGTTCGGGTCGGGGACCAGTTTCGCTTCGTCAACAAATGACTCCAGCCCGAAACCTTCGCAAGTCGGACAGGCTCCGCTGGGGTCGTTAAAGCTGAAGAGTCGCGGGTCAGGGTCGGGATAGAGTGTCCCGCAACCGGTGCATTGCAGCCTGCGGGAGAAGCGGCGGACGATCCAGTCTTGTCCACCTGCGGAGATTCGGCTTTGCGGGGCCGACTCCGCGGCCTGAGGAGGCGACAGCCAAACGGCGGCCTCGTCCTTGCCGAACCGCAGAGCGGTCTCAAGGGAATCGAGCAATCGCTGTGGTTCGGTTTTGCCGACTGCGAGTCGATCGACCACGATCTCCAGTTGCGGCAGGTCGCTCAGTGCGAGCTCGCTCGGCCAGGAGCCCGTGTCCACAGCAAGCCCGGGACCGAGCAGGCGGGCAAAACCCAGTTGCCGCAGATGCTTCAGCACTGCGGCGGAGACTTGAGCTGGTTCCAGCCGCGCCAGCTCAAGTTCCTCCAAAGGCAGGCTGGCTCCCAAGCGAAAGCTGATTTGATAGCGGGTCCCGGCCGGGAGCGATTCAAGTTCGCGGGCGATCGAAGCAGGCGACTCGCGCCGCACGGGGAGTTGGCACGTTTGGCAAGTGATGGTTGCGAGCCGCGCGAAGAGCAGGCGGAGGTATTCAATGGTTTCCGTCGCGGTGCCCACGGTCGAGCGGTTGTGATACCGCTGCCGCTGGTTGCGGACGGCAATTGCGGGGGGGACGCCGGTGATCGATTCGGCGGCCGGACGTTCGACCTGCGCGAGAAATTGGCGGGCGGTCGCTGAGAAACTCTCGATGTAGCGGCGTTGGCCCTCAGCGTAGAGCGTATCAAAGGCGAGCGAGGACTTGCCCGCACCGCTGCGACCGCAGATGCCCAGCCACTGGTTGTGCGGGATCTCGAGGTCCAGGTGCTGGAGGTTATTCACCTGCACCTGGCGAAGCGAAATGGACTTCGTGCGACGGTTCATGAGGGGTGCGCGTTCAGGAGGGGTGACGGGCGAGTTGCCGGGTGGCCCAGACCGCCAGTTGCTCGCGAAAAATCTTGGAGTTGTGACGGGTATCGACAGGCAGGGCGCGGAGCAGGAAAAAGTGCTTGATGGTTCTGGTTAACTCGGATTGCGCTGCGAGCTCTCTCAGTTCCCGCAGCAGCTGCGAATGCTGCGCCTTGGTTGCTGGAAATTTGCCCGGCCAGGGCTCGGCGATCAACACTGGGATTTGGTTGCCCGGTTGACCGACTCCGGCCAGAGCCGAGCGATAAATGGCCGGATGATTGTTCAGAATTGCCTCGCAAGGAATCGTAAACAGGGTATTGCCACCCGTCTGCACGCGATGGCTTTTCCGGCCGCAGAACCAAAATCGCTCCCGGTCATCAAAGTAGCCGACATCCCCCATTCGATGCCAGAAGCGATCGCCGTCTTGAATTTTGTGGAACGCGTTGGCTTCGGTGCGTGTGACGTAGCGGTCGGTGACCACCGGACCGCTCACAATCAACTCGCCAATTTGTCCGGGTGGGACCGGTCCTGTCGCGTCGAGGTTGCCGAGAGGAGCATCCGAGATTTCGATCAATCGCCACTCGATTCGCGGGAATTTCTGGCCGACGCAAATGCCACGGCCGAGCGCGGTCTGGGCGGCCGTCTCACCGAGGACTTCGCGGGATTCGATACAGGCGACCGGGAGAGCCTCGGTTGCTCCGTAGGGCGTGAACACTTCGCCATCCGGGGCGATCACTTCGCGGACCCGGCGCAGAACGTGCGCGGGGACTGGAGCTCCGGCGGTCAGCACGCGGCGGAGCGTGGGAAGACGCTGACCGCTCTTTTGAAACTGACTGGCCACCGTATTCCAGAGAGCGGGGGAGCCGAATGATTGGTTTGCCTGAAAGCGATTGACCGCCGCAAGAATGTTCTGGGGTTCGACTGCGGCGGGGCGAGTCGCATCCATCTTGGGGAAGACAGTGGTGGTCCCCATCGCCGCATTGAACAGGGCGAACAGGGGAAAGCCTGAGACGTCGACACCACCCGGTTGAATCCCGAACCAGTTCTGAATCTGCTCGGCTTGTTCAATGAAGTTTCGATGCCGGTACAGGACGCCTTTGGGAACTCCCGTGCTCCCCGAGGTGAAAATGATTGCGGCCTCAGCTTCGCGGTCATGGGCCGGTGGCTTGTAGCGAGTCGGGTCGAGTTGGCGGCAGTTGGCGAGCGGACTTGCTCCGGACAAAGCTGCCGGACCGACAACGAAATTGTGCCGGCACAGTGGAAGCCGTCGCCGGAATAGGCGGCGAATCAGATGAGCGAGCCGAATCCCGACGATGCCCTCCGGTTCGGCTGCGGCGAGGCACTGCAGCAAGTTGCGGCGCCCCATCCCCGGGTCGATCAGAATCAACTGGGTCTCCGCTTTGAGCAACCCGAAGACGCAGGCCACGAAGTCGATTCCGGGTGGGACCATCAGGGAGAGCCGGGTACCGGGCCGAACGCCTGCGGCCCGGATGGCGAGCGCAATCTGGCTGCTGTAGGAGTCCAGTTCGGCAAAGTTGAGCTTGCGAAAGCCGCCGGGTGCTTTGGAATCCGGTTCGGCGACCGCGACTTGTTCGGGGTTCTGTCGGGCGGCCCAGGAGACGGCAAGCCCGATGTTCTCCAGCGGCAACTGGATCGGAGTAGGGGACTCGGGGGGACGAGAGTTCGGAGAGTCAGTCATTCCAGACAGCAACCGATAGTGACGTGGATGGGGACTTCCGCAGTCGTCGCGCCCAAGGACACGCGCCAGGGTACGGGGAAAACAGGGCGACGGCGCCGGGGTCGAAGCGGAACGCTGCTGCAGGGAACCGCGGCAACAGGAGACAACGGCGACTGGGGAACGCTCGCTGTCAGCAAAGACGGGGACCGATGGGCGTTCGAACAACGACAGTCGTTGGCCAAGGGAAGCGACGTTCCGTGTGGGACCGGCCGGCCCAAACGGCGCGGTGCGGCCTCGGAAACAACTCCGGGAACAGCAGCCCCCCAAAATTGAGCCCGGCGATCCCGTTGGCTTTCGATTCCCGACGGATTCCCTTAGATTATGACGTCGCAGGCCGTGAGGAATAGCGGGTGCCAGCCGAGGAAGTTCTGCCGAGGGAAGTAAGTCGACCGAACTGCCTGAGGTTCACTGTCGCTGACAATCGAAAACGCCAGCATCAGACCAATTTCAAATAAGCGCAGCAGCAGCCTGTCGCCGTCCGGACGAGCGTTTCGCTCGAGTGTTCCGCAGCGGCCAAGGCAAGAGGAAAGCGAATTCATGGATATCGACGTCTACCAGCAGTGTCCGTGCCACTCGGAAAAGAAAATCAAGTTTTGTTGCGGCAAGGAGGTGGTCGCTGGGCTGAACGATGTTCTGGACAAGTCGCAGGCGGGGCAAACCGCGGCGGCATTGGAACAGATCGATCGGCTGATTGCCCGCGACGGCGAGAAGGACTGTCTGGCGACATTGCGGATCAAGATCTTGATGTCGCTCGGGCAAGTCGAGGAAGCGGTGGCCGCGAACGAGCGTTTTCTGGGAAGGAATCCCGGACACTTTCTCGGCTTGCAGAATCGCTCCATGCTCTGGTTAATGGAGGGTGACGTCAAGCAAAGTTACGAGTCGCTCCAGGACGCGATCGATTCCGTTTCGGGCCCCCGAATTCCGAGTTCCTTTTCCAAGGCGTTTGAGACGCTGGGAGCGATGTTATTTCGCGCCGGGTTGGTGCTCGCGGGCAGGCAGCATCTGGAGGCCGCTCTCCGAATCAATCCGGAAAATGAGCAGGCGCAAATGCTGCTGATGGAGGCCACGCAGCTCCGCGGGCTGTTGATGTTTCTGGTGCGGCCGTTTGAGTTGCCCAAGGTCCCGCAGGGCGACGCTCCCTGGATCAAGAAGTACGAGAATGTCGGCCGGGCGATGAAGCGCGGGCAGTTCCGCAAAGCCCGGCAGATTCTCAACAAGGCGTTGGAGCTGGCGCCGCAGGAGCAGGCTCTGCTCGAGGCAGACGCCGTCGTGGCGACCGCCGGTTTGGAGCCGGTCGACCTGAACCGAGCATTCCGCGCCATGGGTCAGGACGGACGATTCGCTTATCATCAACGGTTAGAGGCTGAGGCGATTGCCCAATTGGTCGAGACCGAAGATTGGGAAACGCTGGACGAGGTCGTGGTGACCTATCCACTGGAGGACTTTGAGGCAATTTCGACGGCTGCGTTGTCGAACCGGCGGTTGCGGCAGATTAACGTCGACGGGATGGAAGCTGATGAGAACGGTCCGCCGCCGCGGATGGCTTTCTGGTTTCTGGACCGGGAGGCGTTGGCTGACGGAGCCGAGCCGACGTTGGAGAATTTGCCGGTGGTCTGGGGGCTGGTTGCCCTTTACGGCCGGCAGACCGACCGCCCCGCTCGTTTGACCTGGCAAGGAGTCCGCAGCGAGCGGTTTGAGGCGATTCAAGCCGAGTTGCGGCAACAGCTTCCGGGCCTCGACGCGACGGCTGCCACGACCGAAGTTCGGGAAGAAGTCAGTGTCGAGGAATACTCTCGTGAGCAGAGACGCTTGCCACCAGCCGCCGCCAAACGGGCAACGCTGGACCAAATCGAGCGCGAGGCGACCCGTGATTTTCTGCTGAACCGCTGGCTGGACTTGCCCAACCCGCATTTGGCCAAAAAGACACCGCGTGAGGTCGCCGGACAAAAGGAGTTCGAGATTCCGCTGCAGGCCTGCTTGCTGGTGTATCACCTCCAGTACGGTGCGCGATTCTGGATTGAGGAAGTCCTGCAGGAGACACGTCAGAAGCTCGGTTTGGGAGCTGTCCCCGAGTTGGAAGTCAGCGGCGAGTTTTCGGAAGGATTCTCGGTCCCGTTCGTGCTCTTCCTCGACCCGAAAAAGCTGACGACCGGTCGCTTGGGCTGGAGTCTGGGTGCGAGCACCTTGGCTGGTCTCACCCAGTACGCCGACAGGATCTGCGAAGAGTTATTGCGACGGGATGATTTGGCCTCGGCCCGACTGAGCCGATCGATGGTTCTTCAAACCCGAGCGATGCTCGCGGTCGAAGATGATCGCTGTTTTGAGTGTTTGGCCGAGGCTCGGCGCGAGGCGAGCAAGGAGCAACGCTCGATCGGCGAACTCTTGGTCACCGAACTGGAACAGCGGTTGATGCGCGGACGGTTTAATGGAGTGCGGAGGCTGTTCGAGGAAATTCAGGCAAATTACCTCGACAATCCCCGCGTGGAGCAGCAGCTGTTCCGGGCTCTGATGAACATGGGATTGGTGACGCAGGATGGTCGCGTTCGCTTGCCGGCGGAAACTCCCGAGCGCCCGGCCAGCGGAGGGTTGTGGACTCCCGATGGCGGCGGCAGCTCCGATTCGGGAACCGCGGCAGTGGCCGAACCAACCGGCGGCTCGAAGCTTTGGATCCCCGGGACTTAGTTGGAATGCAGCGCGGTGCGCGTGTTGCGAAGAGTAAACTGGTCGGTCGTCGAGCTGTTTCGTTTCAATCAGGGTGGTCGTGGGCAAATTCGTAGTCAGATACGGCGCGATGCGGAACCTCGGCGTGATGTCGGGCCGGGGTGAGGAAACGTACCGCCGCGGAACCCAAGTGGTGGTCCGATCCAACCGGGGGTTGGAGGTCGGAGAGGTCCTCTGCGCGGCGACAGAGGATGCTCTTTCCCAGCTGGATTCTCCTCCTGCGGGAGCGATTCTGCGGACGCTGTCGACCGAAGATCAGCAGCAACTGGAGCGGCTGACCGAGCTGCGAACCAAACGCGTTGCCAGTTGTAAACGCGAGATCGAGTCGCTCGGCCTGCAAATGAAACTGGTCGAACTGGAGCAGTTGCTCGGCGGCGAGCGAGTCGTGGTCTACTATGTGGCCCCGGATCGGATTGATTTTCGCGAGCTGGTCAAGCGATTGGCCGGTGAATTTCAGACTCGGATTGAGATGAATCAAATCGGGGTCCGGGATGAAGCCAAGCTGCTGGCTGATTACGGCGACTGCGGAAAGCCGCTTTGCTGTAACACGCACTTGATCCAAATGCCGCCGGTCTCAATGAAGATGGCCAAGTTGCAGAAGGCGACGCTTGACCCGACCAAAATTTCCGGTCGCTGCGGGCGGTTGAAATGCTGCCTGCGATACGAGTTTGAGACCTACGAGGAGCTGCAAAAGCTGCTGCCGCCGGTGGGAGTTCAAGTTGTCACCAAGCAGGGCAAGGCCCGGGTGCTCGGCCATGAGATCCTCTCCCAGCAACTGTTGGTTGAGACGGAAGACAACCGGCGAACGCTGATCGATGCCAGTGAGGTCTTGAGCACGATTGCCAAAACGCGCGGCGGAGGTGAGCCCAGAAGGCCTGAGCGAAGTGAGCGTGGGGCTGGGGGGGACGCAGAGCGCGACGAGGCCGAAAGAGGCGATCGGGAGAAACCAAAGTCCCGCGCCCCTTCGCGGGAGCGGGGAGAGGCTGTGCCGGGCGGCGGTCGGGAATCGAGCCCGGGGGAAGGGGAACGCGAAAAGAAACCGCGCAACAGCGAGGGGCGGACCCGGGATGAGGCTCAAGGGCCGAGCGACCAAGCCGCGGGGCCGGCTCTCGGGGGCGATGTCCCCGCCGCCGATATGCCTGACGATTCCCCCGATAACTCCGAATAGAGTCCAGCCGAGCCGACTTTTCCGGCCTCAATTCTCTCTTTTGGCTTGACTTGTCTCCACTCGGGGAAAAGCTGTCCCGGGTCATCGTCGAAACTTCGCTGCGGACGCTCTGTCTCGCTGGCGCAGGGGTGGCTCCGTTTTAGGCCGCTTCGCAAGGCAGCCGTCCGTCGAGGGCCTGCCCCATTCGCGACAACGATCCGGGATTTTCCCGGGGGCATGTCCGCAGGCCCACGGCGTCTGGAATGACAGTCCAAGCAAGTGATTGAGGTGCGAACACGATGCCAAACAAACTGGCGGAAGAGTTGGATTCAGCAGAACGCTCCTGGGGATCCGGTTGGTTGAGCGGGTTTATCGGTTTGGCGTTGGCGTTGGTCGGCTTGGCAACGGTGCTTTGTTTTCGATATCCGCAGTACCTGGTGATGGACAATCTGCGGTCGCTGTATCCCCTGGTGTGGCTGCGAGTTGCGCTGCAGATGGTGCTGATTGCCGCTTTCGGATTCAGCTTGCTGAGTCTGGTCCTGCGCCAGAAAAAGCTGCTTGGTTTTGCCGGAGTGACGACTGTGCTGGCGGCGAGTTTGCTGGGCGGGTCACAGGCTCAAATGCAATCCGAGGAGTTCAGCAGCTACTTTCTCGGCTTGGATTTCTTCATTCTGAACGGCATCTTTTTGGGGCTGATCTTCATTCCTTTAGAACGCCTCTTTCCTAGCCGCAAGCAGGAAATTCTCCGCTACGAATGGCGGGAGGATTTGTTCTATTTTCTGGTCAGCACCATCTTTGTTCAGATTCTGACCTTTCTTTCCTTGGCTCCGGCCATGACCGTTTTGGCCAACACGGGCTGGGCAGCGGGGATTCGGCGGTTAATTGCCTCCCAGCCTTTTATCGTGCAGTTTCTTGAGATCATGTTTCTCACCGACTTGGTGCAATACTGGGTGCATCGCGTGTTTCACCGCATCCCCTGGCTGTGGAAGTTTCATGCCGTTCATCATTCCGCCCAGGCGATGGACTGGATCGCCGGTTCCAGAATGCACTTGCTGGAGATCATCGTGCTGCGTGGCTTCACGACGCTGCCGATGTATGTTCTCGGTTTTGCCGAGGGGCCGTTGTACACGTACATCCTGTTCGTGTATCTGATGTCCGTGTTTGTGCACTCGAACTTGAAGCTGCCCTTCGGGTGGCTGCAGCATTGGGTGGTGACGCCCCGGTTTCATCACTGGCATCACGGCGTCGAGCGGGAGGCGATCGACGTCAATTTTGCGGTCCATTTTCCGGTGTTTGACCGCCTGTTCGGGACCTACTTTTTTCCTGCCGATGGTCGTTGGCCAACGGGCTATGGGATCGCCGGCCACCCCGTTCCCAAGGGCTATTGGCGGCAGTTCTGGTACCCCTTTCGCCGCACCGAGGCGGATGTTCCGGCAACGCCCCAGCAGGTGGCTAATGACCGAACTTCATCCGCTTAGATGCTGCGTCCTTGCCGAAGTGTCGGGATGACCGTTGGCGGCGGCGCTCCTTCGAGGAGCATTCGAGTGGCGTTCGAAGCCCAATCCCAGCCCGGGAATGATTCCCGCTGGTGACAGGGAGCCAGACGTTTGCGTTTGGCCCCGTTCGACGCCGCGGTACCGTCGACGCCGTCATCATCGGCGTTGTCTTAGTTATCCTTGCGGGCGGTTTCTTCGGTCGTTCGCTGCAGGCGTTGAATGCCGCGATCGAGGTCGATCGTCGTGATGTTGGCATCGACCAGGTGGCCGTCCTTGTCGACCAGTATTGTCAGCGGCAAAGTGGTGACGCCCAGTTGCTGAGCCAGCGGGCTTTCGAGCATTCCGCCCGGTTCGTACAGCTGAGTCCAGACAACCGACTTGTTCCGCGTGAGCACTGCCTGAGCCGCTTTGACGTCATCGTCAATGTTGACTCCAACGACCACAAGTTCATCGCGGTATTTGGCCCTTAGTCGCTGGAGTTCTTCGAAGTCCTTGACGCAGCTGTCGCACCAGGAGGCCCAGTAGTGCAGGACGACGATCCGTCCGCGGAGGTCCTTGTTGGCGAGGTCAAAAAACTTTCCGTCGATGGTCTTGCCGCGGAAGGGGAGCGATTTGCCGCTGCTCGAGAGCCGCAATTTGGCTCCGCTGGCCCGCTTGGCGTTGGCTGAACCGGGAAACTTTTTCTCGACTTTGGTGTACCAGTCAATGGCCGAGTCGATGTCTCCTTTATCAGAAACCTCCGCCTGCAAGGCGAGTTGCATCATTGCTTCGCCGGCGAATTCGCTGGTCTCGAAATCCTTGATGAACTGCTGGAGGTTGGTGAAATAAGCTTCGTTGGCCGCAGCTCGCTCCTTGGCGGTTCCCTGGCTGTTCTGCGAGAACCGCGTGGTCAGCACGCGCCAGGCGATGTAATCGAGTTCAGCCTCGATTTTCTCAGTGCTCAGCTGTTGTTGGATCGCGTTAAGCTTGTCGAGTCCTTCTGGAAAGCGTTCTTCCAAAACCGAGTTGCTGATTGCGTCGGCTGCGAGTCGCACCCAGTTATTGCGTTCTTCGGCGTTGGGTGCGGCCTTGATCAGCTTGAGAAACAGGTCGCCGCGTTCGGCTTCCAGTTTGGCGGCGTCGGCCGGCTTAGCGCCGGTCAGCTTCTTTTCCAGAGCTTCGAATTGTTCGAGCAGCGGTGAGAGGGGCGAACTCCCTTCGGCGGTTGGTGCGGCGCTGGCCAGCGAATCGCCGGCATTGATAAAAAGTCCGCCATTGGCGACCGCTTTGCCGCTTTCAATCAGTCCGGGCAGTTCGATCGCCCGCCAGCTTTCGCCGACTTTCAGCAGGGTTCCGATCGCGAGGTTTCCAAATTCCTTGTCGGTTTGGAACAGGGCCGAAGCGTGATCGAAAAAGAGCAAGTCTTGTTGGTTGCCCTCGCTTCCGGCGGCCAGGGCACTGGGGCGGCCGGTGCCGAAGTAGAGGAATTCCGATTTGCTGGAAATCGCCTTTTGTGACCCGGCAAAGGAGGCAAAATCTTTGGTGGCCTTGTCCAGCACTTTCTCTGTGGCGGCGGTCAGTTTCTCGCCCAATTGCAACTGCTTCAGCTCGGTTGGAGTCAGCAGGACTCGCTGAAAGCGGGCCGCATCGCGGTCGCGGATAGCAGCGAAAATTTCTGCTGAAACCTCCTCCGCCGAGATTGTTTTCCAGTTGTCGATGACGCCGTCCTGATTTTTGTCGATTCCCCAACGCGAACCAGCTGAGCCGAGCCAGCGGTATTGGTCGGTTTTGTTGTCGAAGTCGGAGTCGATGTCGCGATAAATTTCGCTGCCGTTTTTGTAGAAAGACCAGACGTCCAGCTGTTTGTCGCTGTTCGTGTCAAGGAATTGGCGGATGACTCGGCCCGATGGGTCTTTGATTCTCCAGCCGGGGATTTTTAGGGTCTCGGCGGTCCGCTCAATCGTGCACTTTTCAGCTTCCTCGGCCGAGGGAGTGTCGCAATCCACATCTTTCTGGTTGGGGCGAATGGCCAGGGCCTTGGCGAGTTGCGGCTCCTGGGCGGGGAGCCTTGCCGGGGCCAGCCAATCGGTCGCCGAAAGCAGAGTGATGAGAGCGAGGGCTGTCCAGAGCCAGCGGTTGCGGAGTGGATTGGCTTGGGCGAATGACGGCAAAACGGAGAGAGCCGCAGACATCGTGATTCCTCGAACCTGGGTGCAAGACAAAAAACCTGAAAAACCGGCAAGTGAAAGCTGGCGATTGGTCTGCCAAGTCAAGGATTTTGACTCGGCAATGGCCACCGCTGAGGACGCCAAGTTGAGAGAACGGGGACGCTTTCTGTTCGCGGTTTTTCGCCGAAACGAATCTGCTTTGAGGAGCAGAGCCAAGGGCCTAACGATACAGCTTCCGAGGGCTTGGGAAAAGGCGAAAACAGGCGGCTTTCCGGGCAGTTCGCGGGGGAATGGCCACTTCGCGTGAGCGGATCGAAAAAGGGGGCCGTGGAAATGCTCGACTAAGGGAGTGGCCGGTGAGGGAGTTGGGGGGGCCTTTCGTTTTGTCGAACGCCCTCAAGGGTCACCCGATGCGGGGCCACCCGCTGGAGGC
>Ga0315900_10005365_pt1 | contig 17631 bp, 14 predicted proteins | sample LakEriMetagenome_FD_203521 | JGI IMG/M metagenome (GOLD analysis project Ga0315900, IMG submission 203521) | Freshwater fungal communities from buoy surface, Lake Erie, Ohio, United States - Buoy 12 MA114 | ecosystem: Environmental > Aquatic > Freshwater > Lake > Lake biofilm | place: USA: Lake... | reverse complement strand
GACCGCGGCGTAGCCTTCGAGGATCGAGCCCGTGATGGTGACGAGGTCGTCGACTCGTGGATCGGGCAGACTCTCGCCCCCGGGTTCATGCAGCGGGAACTGCCCGGAGAGCCCGAGGATGTTCCAGGGATCGACCGCGGCGCCGCAGCCCACGGCGCGGAACAGCAGGTCGACCGCTTCGTCGAGACGAACCACGGCTGCGTCCGCGTCAGCCGACCGCCACAGCGCCTGCTGCGATTCCACGACACGGCTGGTGATCCGCGCGAACATCCGCGCGGAGGCCGCCGGCACGGCGCCGACCAGCCGCTCGGCCGCATCGGCGCGGCCCAGCCGAGCCAGGACAGCTGCCAGCGCCACGTTCTCCACCTGGCGGGCACGCCGGCCGGCCAGCATCGCGTTGATGTGCCGGCGCACACCCCCGAAGGGCTGCTTGAGCCGTCGCGCCTCCTCCTCGAGTCCGTCCCGGTGGCGCGGCGGCAGCCGCTCCAACAGCCGGCGGTAGAACTCGTCGCGATAGAAGGCGATCCGCGGCAGCAGTTCCGCGAGCGGCATCCCCGCCTGCAGCGCGCCCGGGCCGTGCCCCGAAAGACCGGATGCCATGAGCATCACTCCGGCAAGCACCGCTGATGACTCCCAGCGCAGCAGGGCCGCATCCGCATCCGCGCGGCCGGCGCCGGCCGCGGCCGTCGGCCAGGAGAGGATGCCGTCGAGCGTGGCCTGCTGCACCACCATGCGCCTGTAATGGCCCCGTTCGTCGATCCGTCCCGGGTCCCAGAGGCCGAACAGGTAGTTCGGCCGGCTGGCAGCCGGGTGCAGGAAATCGAAGGCTCTCGGGTCGATCGCCAGTTCCTCGAGCATGGACAGATCGAAGTCGGCCTGGCGGAGAAGATCCTCGGGCGCCTGGCGGAGGATCTCGATGGCATCGCCGACGAGCCGCGAGTAGCGGCCGTGCGGCGCGCCGGCGCCGGCCATGTACAGCGGGACCGGCCGCACCCGTTCGTGCGCGTACGGCGCCGAGAGCCTCCCGTTCTCGAGCACGGCCACGGGCCGCCAGCCCACGTATTCGTTGAGCCGTGCGATGGCCCGCGTCGCCACGGCCTCGTGGTCGTCCCAGGGCGGTCCCTCGGCGAGCACGGCCCGCGTCGCCGCCATCAGGAAGAAAGGCCGCTCGAGCGCACCGGGAGGCTGGTGCTCGAGCAGGTCGGCATGGTAGCGCCGGTAGGCGGACAGCAGGTGGTCGAACACGATCGCCAGCATCGCCCGGGCCTGCGCCGAGTCGCGGAAGGCGGCTTCAGCGGCCTCGAGCGACTGGAGTCGCTCCGCAAGCCGCGAGGCGACGCGTGCCGCCGTGTCGGCGAGTTCCTGCACCGTACCGTCAGGAGCGGCCGGTTCGATGGCGGCGTAGAGTTCGCTCATGGCCCGCCAGGCGGCCGGGTCGAACGATCCCGCTGAAAAGTTGAGGTAGCCCAGCACGACCGCGGCCGGGTCCCTCGTGGCGGGCGAATTCGCTTCCTGGGGCATCGAACGGGGCCTTCGCGGGGCGCGCCGACGCGTCGCGGCCGAGGGGTGGAACCGGGGGAATCGTAGCATTTTTGCCTGCCGCGAATCGCGAACTATCTTTGACTGTTGGTCCGGTTCCGCAGCCCGCACGTCCCTCGGATCACGACATGCCCCGCTCCCGAGTTCCTGCCCCGTGGCTGTTCGCCGTCGCGCTGGCCTGCTTCGTCTTCGCTCGCGTGGCCGGTGGGCAGACCTGCCTGTGCGGCAGCGCGGGCGACGAATTCGTTGCCGCCCGTGCGGGTCTGGTGCGCGAGTGGGTCGTCCAGATCCCGTTCGACTCGGCTGGCTGGCGGCTTGGACACGTCGTGGTCGGCCGCGACCTGATCGTGGCCCAGTCGGGCGACGGGGGCGTGCACGCCGTGCAGTCTTCGTCGCCCGTCGCCGACGGTGTGTTCGATGCCCGTCCCGGCAGCGTGCTCTGGTCGCAGCGGGTTGGCCGCCCCGGGAGCGCGGTGCAACCGGCCGGAATCGGGCAGGCGGTGGTGACGGTGGCCCATGACCTAGACGTCTACGGGTTCGATGCCGCGACGGGCCGGCAGCTCTGGCAGCAGCAGGCCGGACACGTGGCCTCGGCGGCGGCCGTGCCGGCGGGCAATTGGGCGTATGTGCCGTTGCAGGGCGACGGCGTCTTGAAAACGCCTGCGGACCCCGAGAGCCTGACCGCCGCGCTGCTCAATGCCGAAGGTGCCGAAGGACGCAGACGCAAAGGGGGCGATGCCGCCGCGGAGCGGACGGTGGCGGCGGCCCTGGAGCCGATGTCACTCCAGACCGGGGGCGACATCGCGCTGCCGCCGCAGGCCTTCGGCGGCATTCCCCGCCGCATCGCCGATGCCATCCTCTGGCTCACCACGAGCGGGAAACTGGTGGTGCTCGACGACGGGCCGAAGGGCTGGGAGCGGTATGAGTTCGAACTCGGCTCCCCGCCAAGCGGCGCGCCGGTCGTACGCGGGCTGACGACGGTCGTCGTCACGAAAGACGCCACGCTGACGCGGATCGATCTCGTGCGCACGGCCGGATTCTCCACGCTGCAGGCCGTCTGGGCCACGAGCCTCGACGACGAACCGGAGGGCGGCCCGCTGTTCTGGCGAGACACGATCGTCGTATCGCTCGGCCCGTCCGGGCTCGCGGCCTATTCGGCCCGTGATGGGTCGCTGCTCTGGCGGTCACCGCTCGTGGGCCGGCTGCTGGCCATCGTCGGCGACCGCGTCTGGTGTCATTCCGAAACGGGTCGTCTCACGGCGCTCGATCTCGCCACGGGCGGCCGCCGCGAAAGTCTCTGCACGGGCTGCTTCACGCTTCCAGTCGTGAATGCCGTGACCAACAAACTAGTGCTCGCTTCCCCGGGAGGCCTGCTCGTGTCGCTGGCATCGACCCGCGCCGCGGCGCCCGAGCCCGTGGACGCCACGCCTGCGGCCGAGGACGCGCCCGTGGATGCGGCCCCGGCCGAAGAGAATCCGTTCGTGGAAGAAGAGAACGCTGCAGAAGACGCCGGCGGCTGAGGGGCGGAAGCCGGCTGCGGCGAGCGGCAGTACGTCCGGTTCAGCGCCGCTGCGACGGAACCCGCGACTTGGGGTCCTGCCGCCACGCCGTGGCGAGGAGGCCGTACAACTCTCGGTCGTGCCGCAGCAGGCGGTGCGGATCCTGGAAGAAGCACTCGCTGGCCACGGCGAAGAACTCGACCTCGCTTTCGGCGGCATACTCGTCGAAGGCCGTCGATCGGCCCTCGTCGAGGGCCACTTCGAAGCGCAGCCGGCAGGCATGCATGGCGGCGGCCCAGCCCGGTGCCGCTGCGGCAGGCAGCGGTGGAATGCCATCCATCTCGCCGTCGAGACCGTCGAACAGGTGGGCGCACTCGTGGATCACGACGCTCCGCGGTCCGTCGCGCATCCGGCCGCCATCGACCGTGTCGGGCCACGACAGCATCAGGCAGTCCGGCGCGGCCTGGCCCACGCGGGGTTCGTCCCACTCGAGTTCGCCACCGCCGGCGAGTGGTTCCGAGCGGCGGGCGCGGTGTTCTCCGGGGTGCACGACGACGGAAAGGAGGCGGTCGAACCAGAGTTCATCGAAGCCCAACGCCACGAGGCCGGCCTGGGCGGCGATCGTGACCCGCATCTCGTCGTCGATGTCCAGGCCGCGACAGCCCGCGAAACGCTTCTCGGCCAGAAACACCAACATCCAACGCCGCAGCCGCGACAACTCCTCGGCGGAGAGCCACTGCACCTGCTTCACACCGCGCCGCAGGAACTCGTCCCAGGCAGGGGGAAACGGAGAGAGCCCGACCCGGTGCCGCGTCCGTGCCCGCCACCACGAGAAGAGCATCGCATTCGCATCCCTGGCGGGGTGGCCACCCGGTCCGGCTCCCGGTTTCGCCCGGGTCAGCGCCGGATCGCCCGCCCTGCTACGGCGGCGACAGCGGCATGCGGCGCAGAAACAGGTCGAGGCCCAGAATCAGGCAGCCCACCGCCAGCGCCACGAACGACAGGAGCAGCATCGCCGTGTCGCTGTTCATCGGCGGGCGGCGCGGGCCGGAGGGCTCGACGTCGTCTGACATGGGCGGCTTCCTGAACGCGGTGTCAGGCCTTTACTTTCGTGGTCACCTTGTCGCCGCGCTGCACGGCGCCGCGCGAAAAGTTCTTGTCGATCTCGGCGACGGCGCGGTCGGGCTTCACGGAGCGGACGATGGCCCGGCCCACGTACTGCCCATTGCGATACACCTCGAGCGTGTGGCCGACCTGCAGGCCGTCGTCGCTGCCGATCGAGACCTCGATCGAATTGGCGGCCACGGCGATCACGTCGCCGTCGAGTTGGGGCACGCGGTCCTTGGGCTGGCTCTCCAGCGACAGGCCGCTTTGCTTGAGCAGTTCGCGAGCCTTGACCACCTGCTTTTCCAGCTGCGCCTTGCGCTCTTCGGCGATGGCCAGCAGCGATTTTTGCTCGGCGAGTTCGGCCGCCAGTCGCGCGGCCTGGTCCACTTTCTCGTCGACCTTGCCCTGCTGGCCCCGCACCTGCGCCTGCAGTTCCTCGATCCGCTTTCCTGTCTGTTCCACCTGCAGGGTCAGGTTGTTGACGGCCTCGACCCGCTGCTTGCTGTCGGCCTCCAGACGCTTCTTCTCCTCCAGGAGCGCGGAGAGTTGCTCGTTCTTCTGCGAGATCGCCGACTGGAGCTTGGCCACCACCTGGTCACGGGCCTCTTCCGAGGCCGCGACCTTGCGCGTCAGGTCGTTGATCTGCTCGTCGAGTTCCTTGCGTTTCTTGTCCGCCTCCTTGAGCTGGTACTCGTAACCGGGTTTCTGCCCCGGCAAGACCTTGTTGGGATCCCGATAGACCTCGTCTTTCCAGTTCACGTGCGACATGTAGATCGCACCGGCGAACGTCATCAGCACGAGGCTCATGACGAACACGGCGAACACGAAAATCTTGCCGATGACATTCATGCAAGTCCTCGTCCACGCGCCACTCGATCGTGCGGGCGCGGCTCCATTCCCCGGCATTGTCGGCGGAAACGTCGGCGGCGGGCAAGATGCCCGCCTGCTGCCGGTAGCCGCTCGCGGGAAAGATCGGCACGCGGGTCAGTACGGCTCAAGCGCCGTCGTCCCAGCCCCACCCGTCGGCAGCCTGGGGCGGCCGGCCAACCGGGAAAGCAGGCAGGGCAGTGTCACGGCCGCCATGACCGCCACGCACGACCCCACCGGCAGACTCCCCGCCACCAGCCAGGGGCTCCGCCTGCCGTCGGGTCGAACCTCCACACGGAGCGTCGCAGTCCGCCGTCGCGGGCCCCGTGCCAGCAGCCGCCCGCTGCCGTCGATCGAGGCCGAGAACCCGGTGTTCGCCGCAATCACGATCGGCGTCCGCACCTCGACCGCCCGGAAGATCGCCGCCACGAGGTGCATGTCGAGTTCACTTGACCCCCAGAACCAGCCGTCGTTGGTGAGGTTCACGATCACGTCGGGCCGGCGGCCCGCGGCCGCCAAGGCGCAGACCAGCGACCGCACGGCCTCCGGCAGCGCCGTCTCGTAGCAGATGTTGGCGGTCACCTGGCGACCGGCGATCGGCACCGCGATCGGGGCGCGGCCCGCGGTCAAACCACCCGGCAGCGGTGTGAGCCTGTAGAGGAACGGAAACCAGTCGGCACCGGGGACGTATTCCCCGAACATCACCGGGTGCATCTTGTCGTAGCACCCCAGCTTTTGGCCGGCCGCATCGAGAAACAACGCCGAGTTGTAACTCTCCCAGCGCGGGGGGTCGGCGGCGACGATGCGCTGCCGGTCGAGCCCCACGAGCCAGTGCGTGGCGTAGCGTTTCGCGAACGGGGCCAGCGCGTCGAGCCGCTGCTGTTCGAGAAGGCGGCGGTAGCGCGACTGTCTCCCGGCGGATGCCGGCGGCGCGTCGGCAGCGGGCGGCCCCAACGCCTCCTCCACCTCGGCGGCGGGGAAATCGACCGTCGGGTCGATGTCCAGGAGCCCCACCCGCCACATCGTCTCCGGCCAGACGACGAGGTCGGGTTTGCGGGCGGGCTCTGCGGCGAGACCGGTCATCGTGAGTTCGTCGTAATGCCGGGCCACGGTGACGACCGCGTCGGGATCGTGCTTGAGTTCCGTGTCGATCGAGCCCTGCACGAGCAGCACGTCGAGCGGTCTTCCAGCAGGAGCGGGTGCGTCTGCCAGCCGCCATGTGCCATAGGCCAGAGCCAGCGTCAGCGCGCCGGCCGCGATGGCGGCATCGACGATCTTCACCCGCCGGCTTTCGGCGCGCAGGGCCGTCGCGATCGCGGCTGCCGCCGCCATCACCAGGCCACCGATGCCCACCGCACCCAGAGCGTCCGCGCACTGGATGAGCGTCGTCCAGCGCCACTGCGTGTGCCCCAGGCCGGCAAAGGTAAAGCCCCCGAGCACCCAGCCGCGGGTCTGCTCGCAGGCCATCCAGGCCACGGCCGCCGCCGGGACCAGGGGCCAGTGCCAGCGGTGCACGAGCCGCCGCGCGGTCCACACGAACAGCGGCACGTAACCCGCCAGGTAGGCGGAGAGCGCGACCCAGCCGATCGACGTGGCCGGATGGGGCAGCCGCAGCCAGTGGATCGCCGTCAGCCAGTACGCGAAGCCCGCCACCCACAGGGCCAGCCAGGGTCGGCGGCCCGGCAGCCCGCGTTGCTGCACGAGCAGCAGCCAGGGCAGCGGTGCCACCCACGCCAGCATCCAGAGGTCGGCCGGCGGCTGCACGAGAACCATCGTCGCCGCACCCCCCAATGACAGCGTCCAGAGCCGGGCGTCGCCCGTCGTGGAGGTCCTCATGGGTCGGCCTCGAATTCGGCGACCACCATGCCGGGCGTGATCGGTTCATCCTCGTCGACCAGTTGGGCAACGAGGCGGCCCGACACGGGTGACTGGAGATCGATCGTGACGCCGCCGGCGACCAACTCCACCACGCGGTCGCCGGCCGCCACCCGCGTCCCCGGCGGCAGCAGCCACAGCGACACCGTCAGGGGCGCCTCGAGCGGTCCCAGATCGGGCACGAGGAGCCGGGAGCGCCGGGCAGGATCGCGTGTGGGCATCGTCCCATTCCCGGCGGCGCTCACCGTTGCTCACGCAGCCATGCGAGCAGCACCCGGCCAACTGCCTCGAGCGACTCGGACGCGCAGCGCTCGGGCGTGTCGCCGGTGGTGTGCCAGGCCGGATAGTCGAAGTCGATGATGTCGCAGGTGGGAATGCCGCCGATCATGCGCAGCGGCACGTGGTCGTCCTCCACCCGGTGCCTCGGACGGGGCACGAACTGCCGCACACCGAGCCGTTGGGCCACACCCCAGATGCCATCCACGACCGGCCGTGTGTCGGGCCAGTCGACGCTGTTTTGCTCCTGCCAGATGACGAGGTCGCGGTCCGCCACCATGTCGACCACGACGCCGCAGCGATAGTCGTGGGCGAGGCGGCCCGCGCGTCGGTCGGCGGCGTGCTGCCTGGCGAAGTAGGTGGACCCGACGCAGTACGGGTCGCGCGGCGCGAACACGTACTCTTCGGCGTCGAAGAGCACGAAATCGACCCCCAGGGGACCGGGCAGCGACGGCATGGCGGACGCCAATTCCATCAGCAGTGCCACGCCGCTGGCACCGTCGTTGGCGCCCACGAACACGCCCCGGGGCTGGGCGGGATCGCGGTCCGGGAACGGCCGCGTGTCGTAGTGAGCGCCCAGCAGCACGCGGTCGGCCCGATCCGGGTGCCAGGTGACGACCAGGTTCTCGACGTGCACCGGCTCGCCGGTGCGGCGGTCGCGAATCTCGAAGGCCTGGCCGACGACGGTCGCACCCGCGGCGCGGAAATGTGCGGCCAACAGCGTCCGCTGCCGGGCCATGGCCCGCGAGCCGCTGGGCCGTGGGCCGAGCGCGCAGATCGACTCGAGGTGGGCCATCGCCCGGGCGCCGGAAAAGGCCGGCGGTTCGGCGCCCGCGGCTCCGCGGGCGGCAACGGCGATGACGAGAGCGACTGCTGCCAGGGATGCGGCGACGGGCGGCATGGTCGCACCCTGTTCGGGAAACGGTGACGATGATTCGGCCCGCGCGCAGTCTACTGCCGTGCCCCGCCGCGCCGACAGCCCGATCCTGTCGAAGCCCGCAAGCCACCCCGCGGTGGAGCATTGCCCCGACACCCTCTACACTCGTTGCGGCGCTCCGTTCCGGCTCCATCCTGGTCTTCGCATCGGGTCCGCATGCCACGATCCCCGTTCGACCGCCGTCGCATGCCGTCCCCACGCCGCCACCGGGCGGTCTGCCGGATGCTCTGTGCCGTCGCGCTCGCCGCCGTCGCGGCCCGGGGCCTGGCCGGCGGCGGCCCCGAAAACGTGTTCGTGGTCGTCAATCCGAACAGCCCCGACAGCCTGGCCGTCGCCAACGCATTCGTCGCCTGCCGCGATGTGCCCCCCATCAACATCTTCATGCTGCCCTGGAAGGGGGGCGGTGAGAGCACGTCGATGGAAGTGTTTCGACGCGAGATCATGACCCCGATCGTCCGCGCGATCGATGCCCGCCGGCTGTCGGGGCAGATCGACTGCATTGCCTACTCGAGCGACTTCCCCGTGCGCATCGACTTCACAGCCGAACTGTCGCCGGAACTGGCCAAACGGGACGCGTTCCCATCCGCCTCGCTCACCGGCCTGACGATGCTCTACAGCGTGCTGCAGGGGGGGCCGGTGAGTTGGCTCGATGCGGAGAGCAACGACTATTACCGCCTGCCGGCCGCCAACGGCGTGCCCGACACGACCCTCGGTTTCCGCGGCTGGTATGGCTGGGGGCCGCGTGGCGAACTACTCGAGGCGGGGGGCACTCGCTACCTGCTGGCGGTGATGCTGGGCGTGACGTCCGGCAAGGCCAACAGCGTGCGCGAGGTCGCGGCCTGCCTGCGGTCGTCCGCCGCTGCCGATGGCACGCGGCCGACGGGCACGGTTTACCTGATGAGCAATTCGGACATCCGTTCCACCACGCGCAGCGGCGTCTTTGCGGCCACGGCCAAGGCGCTCGAATCGCTGGGTGTGAAGGCCGAGATCGCCTCGGGCACGCTGCCGGCGCGGAGGAAGGACGTCGCCGGGCTGACGACGGGCACGGCGTCCTTCGACTGGAAGGCCAGCGGCAGCACGATCCTGCCGGGCGCGATCTGCGAGAACCTCACCAGTTTCGGCGGCGTGTTCTCGGGCTCGACCGGGCAGACGCCGCTGTCCGAGTTCCTGCGGGCTGGCGCGGCCGGATCCTGCGGCACGGTGATCGAGCCGTTCTCGATCCAGGCGAAGTTTCCCCATCCGGCGATCCACGTGCACTACGCCCGCGGTGCCAATCTCGCAGAGTCGTTCTACCAGTCGGTGCGTTCGCCCTACCAGTTGCTCGTGGTGGGCGATCCGCTCTGCCAGCCCTGGGCCGTGATCCCTCAGGTGGAGGTGGTGACCGCGCCCGATTCACAGGTCCTCGATCCGGGGGCCAGGTTGAGTGGAAAGATCGAATTGGAACCGCGGGCCAGCATGCCCGAGGGTCGTTCGGCCGACCGCTTCGAACTGTTCGTCGACGGCATGAGGTTCACGTCCTGCGGTGCGGGGCAGTGGCTCACGCTCGATACGCGGGGCATGGCGGACGGCCACCACGAACTCCGCGTGGTGGCCATCGATGCGTCGCCCCTGGAGACGCAGGGCCGCCGCATCATTCCCGTGACGTTCGACAACGCGGGCCGCACGTTGGAACTGTCGGTGGAGCCGCGCCGCGTGCGGCCCGGCGGCACCGTGCGCGTGGCGGTGAAGGGGGCGGGAATCGAGGGGGCCGTCGTGTTCGCGATGGGGCGCGTGCTGGGCCGGACCAGCGGTGCCGAGGCCACGGTCGAGGTGCCGGCCGACCTGCTGGGCCGCGGCCGCGTCGCGATCCGGGCTGCGGGCCGCGCCGGGCCCCAGCCGGCCGACGCGGTGAATGCCGATCCGGTCTTCGTCGAGATTCTGGACTGACGCCGCGGTGCCCCCGAGGCATCCGCCCCAGCGGGGCACGAGGGTGTGCCCGGCAATCCTGTTCGGCACGGGGTGTGCCGGCCGAATGCACCGGCATTCCGCATGGGCCGGGGTTGCCCGTGCCGTCTCGCTCGGACGTTCGTTTCGGGCATCCTGCCAATCCTGTTCGGCACGGCGGTTGCCGGGCAGGTGAATCGGCGTCTTGCGTAGGTCGGGGTTGCCCATGCCCTCTCGGCGGACGTTCACCCCGGCCCTCCGGGCCTTCGCTCACTCGGAGACGGCTGCGCTCCGACATCCATGTCTCCGCTGGCCGTCTACGCCGCTCGAGGGCACGGGCAACCCCTCCCGAAGAGAGCGTCGAGGAAGGCTCGACGGCGCAGCAGCGAACCCCACTGGCCGACAAGGCCGTGGCTGCGTCGGTGCGGATTACTTCCGTGATTTGATGAAGGCCTCGAGTTCTTTGAGGCTGGCGAGGCCGATGAGGTAGTACCAGACCATCTGGTACATCGCCCGGTTCGGCTTCTCACCCATGTCGAGCAGGATCAGCATGCAGACGATCATGCCGGAGTACGTCTGGATCCCCACGCCGTTGTGGTCGCAGGAGAACAGGTGGCGGCAGCCGAGGGGCTGCTTGAACGTGCGGAAGAACATCTCGATCACCCACCGCAGCCGATCCGTCTCCGCGATGAGTTCGGCCGGCAGGTCGAGACGAGCGGTGACGTGCCGAAGCAACCCGTCTCAGTGCGGCCCGCGCATGCTTCCGAGGTGCCGATCCCGTGCTGAACAGGATTGCGTGCCCGGCCTCAGCGCACCGGGTCGGTGGCCGGCAGCACGGCCACGTCGGAGCGACCGGCCGGCGTTGTCCCGGGTGCGGCGCCCGTCGGCGACCGGTGGGCTCTGCTGAGATGCTCCACGAAATTGCCGCTGGCACCCTTGAGCACGAACACCTCGCTGGCATCGTCCGCCGCGCCATGCGGCCGCACGATGCAGATCACCTCGGCCCGGCCGCCGTGCTGCCGGACGTGGTCGAGCAGTGCCTGTTCACCGGTCGTGAGCCCGGCTGCGACCGCAGCGGGAACGGCATCTGCCGCGGTGCCGGCGGGTGGCGCGGCCGGCGCGGCACGAGGAGCCGCCGCGGCACTGCCGGTCGATGCCGTGGGCACGGCGTCGGAGCGGTCGCGGCGGTCGAACGACACCGCGGGCATCTCGGCAGGCATTGCGGGTACGTGACGGCCGTCGGCGGCCGCCACGGCGTCCAGGCCGCTGCTGGGATAGACCGCACGGTAGACGAAAGGCAGGCCGGCCTCGTCGAGCTGTTCGTGGATCGTGGGCAGCGCCGCGAACAGGCCTTCATTGTCCGCGGGGTCGGCGGCGTTGCAGACACCGATCAAGGTGCCGTCGATGGCGAACAGACCTCCGCCACTGCGCCCCTGCACCGGCTGGCCGGCGACCTGCAGGTTCGCGGGGCCGAGGTACTTGTCGACGGCGGTGACGCGGCTGTGATGAACCGTGGGATCGGCGCCCCCGTTGCATCCCACGGTGACGACCGGCGCGCCCACCGGTGTGACGCGGTCCGTGCCGCCCACGCGCACCGGATCGATCGCGGTGTCGGTGAAGATGCTCACCAGGGCCAGATCGCGCTTCAGGTCCCAGGACACGACCTGGCCGGCTACGCCGCGCGGCCCCTGATCGCCGAACAGATCGACCTCGATGCGTCCCTTGCCCTGCGAGTCGCGGAAGATGTGGCCGCAGGTCAGAATCAGCGCCTCACCCTGCCGACAGTCGATCACCGTGCCCGTGCCCCAGGAGACGCCGGCACCGTCTTCGACCCGCAGGCGGGCAGTGGCCTGCAGCAACTTCCGCTCCAGGCCATCGCGGCTGACCGGTTGCGGTACCGCGGTCTCGACCGGGACCGGGACCGGGACCGGGATTGAGCCTGCGGGCGGCGCTGCGGCGCGTGTCGGGAGTGCTGCGGCGGGGAATGCTGCCGGCGCCGAGGCCGCCGCTTTGACGGGCGCCGGTTCCGTGATCAATGGGGCCGGGGCCGGGGCTGCGGCCAGTGGAATACCGGGGATCGGGCTGGTTGCACCGCGGTCGGCCGGGCCTGGTCGCTTGCCGCCCAGCGGTGCCGCCGACTGCGCCAGCAGGGCCTCCAGTTCGCCGCGGGTCGTGGCCCCGTTGATGCGGCCGGCCTCCTGTCCCTTGACGAGCAGCACGTAGCAGGGCACCGCCGTCACGCCGAACCGCCGAACCAGATCGGCCTCGCGGTCGACGTCGACGTGCCGCACCACCCATCCCGCCGCGGCGATCTCGCCCAGCAGCGGTGCCATCTGCCGACAGGGGCCGCACCAGGATGCCGAGAAATCGAGGAGCACGACCTCGCCGGAGCGGGCTGCCGCGACGGGGTCGGCCACGGCGGAGCCGGCGAGGCAGAACGCGGCGAGGCACGACAGGAAGCGCAGCACGCGGGACATCCGTCACTCCGAGGTCTGTTCCGGGGGCAGCAGCCGGAAAACCGGCTTGCGGGGCGGGGATAGTGGCGGCCGTGCGGCGGGCCGACAAGGCCACTTTCAGGTGTCGATGAGTTGCCCAGTCGCCCAGCCCGGCCGGCGTTTCCCCGATTGCGGGCGGATTCCTACAATCCGGCCCACCGTCCCGACCGCCGCGTGCCAGCCCATGCCATCATCCCCCCAGCGTCGCATCCTCGTCACCAGCGCGCTGCCGTACGCCAACGGCCACATCCATCTCGGGCACCTCGTCGAGTACATCCAGACCGACGTCTACGTGCGCTTCCAGAGGCTGCGCGGCCAGCAGGTGATCTACCTCTGCGCCGACGACACGCACGGCACGGCGATCATGATCCGGGCCCGGGCCGAGGGCCGTGGCGAGCGTGATCTCGTGGCTGACATGCGCGAGGCGCACCTGGCCGATTTCGCCGGCTTCCAGATCGCCTTCGACCACTACGGGTCCACCGACAGCCCTGCCAACCGCCGGCTCTGCGGCGAGGTCTGGCAGGCTCTGCGCGGTCGTGGACTGGTGGTGGCGCGGCAGGTGCAGCAACTCTTCGACGTCGCGGCCGGCACGTTTCTCGCCGACCGGTTCGTGAAGGGCACCTGCCCGCGCTGCGGCGCCGCCGACCAGTACGGCGACAATTGCGAGCAGTGCGGCGCCACCTACGCACCGGCCGACCTCGTCGATCCGGTGAGCACGCTCTCCGGCACACGGCCCGAAACGCGGTCGGCGGAGCACCTGTTCGTGACCATCGAGGCCCTACACGGGTTTCTCGACCGCTGGACCCGCGAGTCGGGCGCGCTCGATCCGCGCATCGCCAACTACCTGGCCGGCCACTTCCTCGGCGAGCCGCTGCGCGACTGGGACGTGTCGCGGCCCGCGCCCTACTTCGGCTTCGAGATTCCGGACGCTCCGGGTCACTTCTGGTACGTGTGGTTCGACGCCCCGATCGGCTATCTGGCCGCCACCGAAGAGTGGTGCGCCGCGCACGGCGGGGCACTTGCCGACTGGTGGGGCCGGGACGCCAAGGCCGAGGTCCACCATTTCATCGGCAAGGACATCACCTATTTCCACACGCTGTTCTGGCCGGCCATGCTCGAGGCGGCGGGGCTGGCGCTGCCCACGAAAGTCCGCATCCACGGCTTTCTCACGGTCAACGGCCAGAAGATGTCGAAGACACGAGGCACGTTCCTGTCGGCCCGCGACTACCTCGCCCATCTCGATCCGGGCATGCTGCGCTACTACTACGCGGCCAAGCTCGCGGGTGGCATCGACGACATCGATTTGAACCTCGAAGAGTTCGCCACCAAGGTGAATGCCGATCTCGTGGGGAAGGTGGTGAACCTCGCCAGCCGCACGGCGCGCTGGCTGGAACACACCGGGCTCGCCGCGACCTATCCCGACGACGGCGGCCTGTTCGCCCAGGCCGCGGCCGACGGCGGTGCGATCGCGGAGGCCTACGAATCCTGCGATTTCGCCCGGGCGATGCGCACGATCATGCTGGCCGCCGACAGGGCCAACGCCTACGTCGACGCCGAGCAGCCCTGGAAGCTCGCCAAGGCGGGCGCCGACGCCGCCGGGCGACTGCAGGACGTGGCGAGCGTGGCACTGAACCTGTTCCGGCAGATCGCCGTCTACCTGGCCCCCGTGCTGCCGCGGCTGGCCGAACAGGCCGGAGCCCTGGTGGGCGGGCCGATCCGCTCCTGGGAGGAATCACAGCGGCCGCTGGCGGGCCTGCCGGTGGCGGGTTTCACGCCGCTCATGCAGCGGGTCGAGGCGGGGCAGGTCGAGTCGCTGCTGGCGGCGGCCCGGGAATCGGCGGCGGAGGCGAAGACGACTCAACACGGAGGCACGACGATGGACGCGAACGATGTGGCGGGCGGGGATCCGGCGGCGGCACTCGAGGCCGAGCCGCTGGCGGCGCAGTGCACGATCGACGACTTCACGAAGGTCGACCTGCGGGTGGCGCGGATCGTCGCCGCCGAGGAAGTGCCGGAGGCGAAAAAACTGCTCAAGCTCACGGTGAGCCTGGGCGGCGACGTGACGCGGACGCTGTTCGCCGGCATCAAGGGCTTCCATGCCCCGGAGTCGCTGGTGGGCCGGCTCGTGGTGGTGGTCGCGAACCTGGCACCGCGGCAGATGAAGTTCGGCACGAGCGAGGGCATGGTGGTGGCGGCCAGCGGCGCGGGCGCGCCGGGCGTGTACCTGCTGTCACCCGATACGGGCGCCCTGCCGGGGATGCGACTGCGGTAGTTTCACAGCCTCGGGACCTGTCCGCCTCGCGGTCCCCCGTACGCGCCGGGCGCGGCCGCGGCAGGGGAAAGGCCGGCGGTATGATTCCTCGCACGCCTCGGCCCCCACCGGGCCGCGTGTCCCCCGTAGCCGAGGAGTCCGACCATGACGCAGAAGACGATCCTCTTCCCCACCGACTTTTCCACCGCCAGCGACGCCGCGCTGCCGCACGCCGAGGCGCTGGCCAGGCAGACGGATGCCCGGCTGCTGATCGTGCACGTCGAGGAGCCGCCACTGGCCTACGGGGGCGGCGAACTGTATTACGGGCTGCCGGAGCCCGACTCGGAACGGATCCTGAAGATGCTCGAGGACGTCAAGCCGGCCGATCCGTCGCTGCCGCACGCGCACCGCCTGGCGATGGGCGATCCCGCCGCCGAGATCGTACGCATCGCCGCCGACGAGGCCGCAGAGATGATCGTGCTGGGCACTCACGGCAGGACGGGAATGACTCGGCTGCTGATGGGCAGCGTGGCGGAGGCGATCGTGCGTCGGGCGCCGTGCCCGGTGCTCGTGTATCGCGAGGCGGCCCATACTCTCTCCGCCCCGGCGGGCGGGACGGGCCGTGGCTGACGCAGCGGACGGACGGGCATGACGACACGGCCGATCCTGGAGTTGCGGGCACGGATGCGTCGCAGCCTGCGCGACCTGTTCGACGCAGCCGGCTTCGTGGAGGTCGACACGCCGGTTCTAGCCGTCGAGGTGCTGCCCGAGGCCCACATCGACCCGATCGTGGTGCCGCTCCCCGACGCGCCGCGGTTCCTGCAGGCCAGCCCCGAGGCGATGATGAAGCGGCTGCTGGCCCGCGGGGCGGGGCCGATCTATCAGTTCGCGCACGCCTTCCGCGCCGGCGAACGGGGCCTCCAGCACGACATGGAGTTCGTGCTCCTCGAGTGGTACGCGCCGGCCGCGGAGCTCGACGACGTGGCCCCGTTTCTGGAGCGTCTCTGCGGCGTGGCCCTGGGCACCTCCGGCATCGACCGGCTTTCCTGCCGGGAGGCTTTCCTGGCGCACGCCGGTGTCGATCCGCTCACGGCGGACGCGGAGGACCTGGAAAACGCGGCCCGTGGGGCGGGCACGCCGCCGCCCGAGGGCTGGGCGGCCCTGCCGCCCGAGGAACGCCGGGATCGGGGGTTCGAACTGCTGCTGGCCACCGTGGTGCAGCCGCGGCTGGGACACGACCGGCCCGTGATGCTCGAGTCCTGGCCGGCCTCGCAGGCGGCATTCGCCCGACTCGATCCGCTCGATCCGGCGCTGGCCCGCCGCTTCGAACTCTTCGTGCGCGGCGTGGAACTCGCCAACGGCTGGGAGGAGGAGACGAGCCGCGAGGTGCTCGAGACGCGGATCGCGGCGGCCAACAACCTCCGCAGAGCGGCCGGCCGGCCCGTGCTGCCGGTGCCGCGGCGACTGCTCGAGGCCCATGGCGCGGCGATGCCGGCCGGCAGCGGCGTGGCGCTGGGATTCGACAGGCTCGTGATGCTGGCGGCGGGCGTCGATTCGATCGACGCCGTCCGCGGATTCGATTCCGGGACCGGCTGACGGCCGCGGTTCAGCGTTCGATCTCGAACCCTGTCACCATCCAGCGGTCCACCATGCCCTCGGCGGCGGTGACGATCTGCTCGGCCAGCGTGATCCGCACCGCGGCGTCGGCTCGGTCGCCGCCACAGGGCTGGAGATCCGCCCTCACCGTCCAGCGGGAAGCATCCCCGCCGGCCTGAAGCACACCGCTCATGGGCGGCCGGGTTGTGGCGCAGGCCGCCAGCGCCTTCACGGCGGGCAGAGCCGCGAAGGCCGCCTCGGCGCCAGTCTGTCCGTACTGTGGTGCATCGGGGTCCGGAGTCGGCAGCGCCTGCGGGACGCAGACTCGCATCGCATCGCCCAGTCGCCCCTCGCGCACGGCGTCGATCCACAACGTCGCCGCGGCCACGGCCCGCCCGCCGCTGATCCAACGCGACACGACCGCCGCCGTAACCGCCTGCGTGCCGCACCCCAACGATAGGGCCAGGCCCGCCAGCGCCGCCAACCTCCCGGCCTTGCGGCCGTCGCTGCGCCGGATGTCGGCCAGGGCGGCGGCGGCCAAGCCGACGCCCACGATGGGCACGACCCAGGCGGTACGGCTCAGCAGCGCCAGCGAGGAAACTAGGCCGGCCGCCAGGGCCGCCACGGCCAACGGGCTCACCGGTCTGTAGTCCGCCTCGTCGTTCATCACGAGGCCCTCATTTCGGCTGCACCCGCAGGGCCGGCTGCGACTCGAGCGTCTGTCGCCTGGCGGCGTATCGCAGGATGAAGTCGGCGTGCCGGTCGAAGGCCGGGTCGGCCCGCGCGGCCTCGGCCTTTGCCGGCGCCGCGGCGAAGGGCCCGGAGAGCGTCGCCCCGCGGACCCATTGCAGCCAGCGGCGGTCGGGCGCGAGTCCGAAGAACATCCGCGTCTCGGGGGTTCGCTGCACGAAGTCACGCGGCACGGCCGCCGTGTGCAGTGACGCGGCGGTGAAGCAGACCATCACCCAGGCCGCCAGCGCCGCCACGAGCGGGGCGGCGGCCAGCTCCACGGGCCTACGCACCTTGATCCGCGTCCGGGACACGCGATCGGTGGCCTCGCGCATCACGAGCAAGAGCACGCAGAACAGGCCCCACAGGCAGGTGAAATCGAGCAGGTAGTCGTAGGACGGAAACCACTTGGCGGCGAGGCCGACCAGCCACTCGTACCAGGCCGTGGCCGCCGTGGCCGACAGTAACACGTTGAGCAGCATCACGGCCGCCCCCACCAGTCCCTCGCGCCAGAGCGCGTAGGTCACGGCCACGAAC
>Ga0315900_10005364_pt1 | contig 17631 bp, 18 predicted proteins | sample LakEriMetagenome_FD_203521 | JGI IMG/M metagenome (GOLD analysis project Ga0315900, IMG submission 203521) | Freshwater fungal communities from buoy surface, Lake Erie, Ohio, United States - Buoy 12 MA114 | ecosystem: Environmental > Aquatic > Freshwater > Lake > Lake biofilm | place: USA: Lake... | reverse complement strand
TAGGTGTCGAACAGCATCAGCGCCTCGGCACCGGCTTCCACCTGCGCCACCAAATATTCGACGGTCGCATCCTGCAGAATGCGCATCAGGCGGCCAAAGCTTGCTGGATCGCTGTAGGCCATGCCGCGCGTGGCAGCAAAATCCTTGCTGCCCCGGCCTTCCACCATGTAGCAGGCGACGGTGAAGGGTGACCCCGCGAAGCCAATCAGCGCCGTTTTTGGGTGATCCTCTTCAAGCCCGGCGCGGGTTAGGCGGACGGTTTCGAAGATCGGCGCAGCTTTCGCCAGCAAGCCATCCAAATTAAGGGCTGCGATGCCCTCGGCCGAGCGGATCGGGTCAAGAAGTGGACCTTCACCTTCAGCAAAGCGTAAACCTTGGCCGAGCGCCCAGGGCACAATCAGAATATCTGAAAACAGAATGGCAGCATCCATCCCATAACGGCGGATAGGCTGCAGCGTGACCTCAGCAGCCAAGTCGGGCGTAGTGCAAAGGGAAATGAAATCTCCTGCTATGGCGCGGGTCGCGCGATATTCAGGCAGATACCGCCCCGCTTGCCGCATTAACCATACGGGGGGTGGCCAGACGGGTTCCCCGGCCAAGACGCGCAAAAAGGGTTTTGCCCGGTTGGGCTCATTTTCCGTTTCCATGATCCGAACCTAAGCATTGAATCTAATATTCTGAAAGATGAGGTAGCTTGTGGTGCCTGTGAATCATGGGGAGACAGGTGGTGCCAAACCTATCCACAGAGTTGTCCCGCAGCCGGAGGCCGGAGATTTGATGATAATGACAGGGGGATAGGGGGTTACGCTTGTAACCTATCGGGGCGTTCAATAATCATCCAGGCTTGCGCGACGGCGAAGTTTCATCCCCATTATGGGCATGGACGGGATCGGTGCCTGAATCCACCCTCGTTATCCACATTGATTCACGGAATTCTCCCGCCATGGCTAACAGGCATATCAATCTGCATCTCGTATCGGATTCGACCGGGGAGACGCTGCAATCCATCGCACGGGCGACGCTGGCTCGGTTCGACGATCACCACGTGGTGGATCATCGGTGGAGCTTGATCCGGTCTCGTTTGCAATTGGATCGAGTGCTTGAAGGTATCCAGCAAGAACCGGGGCCCGTGCTCTACACGCTGGTTGACTCAAGTTTGCGGCATATTCTGGAAGAAGCGTGTCAGCGTATGGGGGTGACTTGCCTATCGCCGCTTGATCCCGTGATGGAGCTTTTACAGGAGGCAACTGGTGCGCGGGCCCGGGAAAAGCGCGCTGCTCAGCATGTGATGGATGCGGACTACTTCAGGCGCATTGATGCCATGCACTACGTGCTGTCCCATGATGATGGGCAGGGCACAGTTGGCATCCGAAATGCGGATGTGGTGCTGGTGGGTGTTTCGCGTAGTAGCAAGACACCAACCTGCTTTTATTTGGCCAATCGCGGCATCAAGGCGGCAAATGTCCCAATTGTGCCTGGCGCCAGCCTACCAGAGATTTTGAACGATCCGCCTTGCCCCGTGGTCGGGCTTCATATCGAGGTGAATGCACTGATTGATATCCGGCGCCACCGTCTGAAGATCATCGGTGGCCAAGGAGTGCGCCAAGACACCACCGATTACATTGATCCCGAAGCGGTGAAGGCGGAGATCATCGCGGCGCGCCGGCTATGCACCCGCCAAGGTTGGCCGGTCATAGATGTGACGCGGCGTAGCATTGAGGAAACTGCCGCGACGATTCTGCAATTGATGGAAGCCTGGCATGCCCGCCGGCGGGAGACGAGGGCAGCCGCAGCGCCCGAAGATCCTGCAGCCGGTGTGATCGGTAAGGTCTGATAGTGCCAAGTGCGGGCCAGGCGGACATCGCCGTGTTGGTGTTGGTTGGTCTGAGCGCAGTACCGGCGCAGCAAAATCACGCCCTGGGCTTTAGACCACGAGTGCTAAAGCCCAGATAACGCTGTTACGGAAGCAGAACGGTGCTACCCGTCGTCTTGCGTGCTTCAAGCGCAATATGGGCGGAAGCAGCATCCTTCAGCGCATAGCTTTGATTGACGCGGATCTTGACTGCGCCTGAGGCTACGACCTCAAACAAATCATTGGCGCGGGCCACCAAATCGTCCCGCTGCGCGGTATAGGTCGCGAGCGTAGGCCGGGTGACATAAAGCGAGCCCTTGGCTGCCAGAATGCCAAGATCAGGAATTGCCACCGGGCCTGACGCATTGCCGTAGGAGATCATGAGCCCGTAAGGCGCGAGGCAGTCGAGCGAGGTGAGGAAACTATCCTTACCGACACTGTCATACACGACGGGTAGCATGGCGCCTTTGGTGATTTCTTTCACACGGGCGGGGATGTCGTCGCTGGTCAGCAGCGCGTGATCCACGCCGTGATCCTTTACCAGCGCAGCCTTTTCCGGTGTGCTGACCACGCCAATCACGGTGCAGCCTAGATGTTTGGCCCATTGGCTGAGGATAAGACCAACCCCGCCGGCAGCAGCGTGGATCAGAACGGTCTGGCCAGCCTTGGCGGCGTAGCATTTCTTGATCAGGAAGGCGGCTGTCATGCCTTGCAGCATCATCGCCGCACCTTGTTCGAAGCTGATCGCATCGGGCATTTTTACCAGGCGATCGGCCTTGATGGTGCGCGCTTCGGCATAGGCGCCGATCGGACCGGTGGCGTAGGCAACACGATCACCGATCTTCACTTCAGTCACGCCTTCGCCGATCGCTTCAACAATGCCAGATGCTTCCATACCGATAATGGCCGGCATGCTGGGAGCCTTGTAGAGGCCGGTGCGGAAATAGACGTCGATATAGTTCAGGCCGACTGCCTTGTGCCGAACCAGTGCTTCGCCGGGCTTGGGCGAAGGAAGGGGCACTTCTTCCCAAATCATTTTCTCCGGGCCGCCGGTTTCATGGATGCGGATCGCGTGATTCATGGGGGTATCCATCAGGTGTTGAGGGGGAGAAGAAGCGCGCGGCTCTCGTGGTCAAGCAGATAGCGCTTTGTAGCCGGTCCATCGCCGCCGGAATAGCCGCCGAGCGACCCATCTGCCGCGATGACACGGTGGCAGGGGATGAAGACTGGGATGGGGTTAGCGCCGTTGGCCCCGCCGACGGCGCGTGGCGCTGACCCAAGGGCGCGGGCTATATCAGCGTAGCTGCGGGTTTCGCCAAGCGGGATAGCGCGAAGCGCTGCCCAGACTCGTTTTTGGAAATCTGAGCCTTCGGGTGCCAGCGGCAGATCAAAGTTCATGCGCTTGCCGTCGAAGTATTCTTGCAACTGATCCCGGGCGCGGAGGAGCAAAGGTGTAGCTTCCTGATCTCGACCACGGCCCCAATCAAGCGCAACGATGGCACCGCCATCTTCTGAGATGGTGACCTCACCAAGGGGGGTATGGGATGAGAGTTGCGGCATGACGCGTCAGCGAAGTGGCACCAAGGGCGGGAAGCGTCAAGCGGGGTAGCTTTGACGGATGGCTGTTTAAGCGGCAAGGAAACGCGCTCAAGCAATGGGGGCAAGAATGAGCAACAGGGAAGTTGAGGGGACAATCGTCTCGGACCCCCCTCCATTTTATGAGGCGCATGTCTTCGTGTGCTGCAATCGGCGGCCTGATGGGCATAAGCGCGGGTCCTGCGCGGCACGCGGTAGTGAAGCTTTGCGCGACTATATGAAGGCGCGCGGCAAGGAATTGGGTTTATCCGGGGTGCGGGTGAATATGGCCGGCTGCCTGGATCGCTGCGAATTCGGCCCTGCCTTGGTGATTTATCCCGAAGGAATTTGGTACAAAATAGAAACGAAAATGGATATTGACGAAGTGCTGGAAACGCATCTTCGCCAGAAGGGGCGCGTCACCCGCCTAATGCTTACCGAACGCGATATCCCGCCCGCGAAGGGTTAGGGTATGGCGAGTGTTTCACGTGAAACGAGGCGCTAGATGAGCGCCGCCGACACCATCTACGCCTTAGCAAGCGGTGCGGCATCTGGCGCGGTAGCAGTGCTGCGCTTGTCGGGTCCGGGCTCGGGCGAGGCAGTCAGGCGCCTGGGCGGTGGCCTGCCATTACCACGTCGCGCCAGCTTGCGGCGGCTACGGGCCCCGAATGGTGAAACGCTTGACCATGCCCTTGTGCTTTGGTTTCCAGGGCCTGCGTCCTATACCGGCGAAGATGCGGCTGAGCTGCATTTGCATGGTGGACGCAGCGTTATTGCCGGGGTGATGGAAGCGCTAGCAGCTGCCGGGCTGCGCGAGGCAGAGCCTGGAGAGTTCACGCGCCGTGCCTTTATGCATGGCAAGATGGATTTGACCGCCGCAGAGGGCATCGCCGACCTGATAGCTGCCGAAACGGCGGCCCAGCGGCGCCAGGCTCTGCATCAAGCGGAAGGTGGTTTAGCTAAGCTTTATGGTGGCTGGTCTGAACGCCTGGCCCGGCTACTGGCGCATCAGGAGGCCGCGATTGAATTCGCCGAAGATGGCCTTCCCACCGATCTGGATGCCAAGGCCCGCGCCGGGGCAGGGGAGTTACGCGCCCAAATCCAGGCGCATTTGGCCGATGGACGGCAAGGTGAATTGCTGCGCGAGGGTTTGGTGTTCGCGATTATTGGCGCGCCGAATGCTGGTAAATCTTCCCTTCTCAATGCCTTGGTTGGTCGGGAAGCCGCCATTGTCTCAGCGCGGGCAGGCACCACGCGCGACATTGTGGAGGCACGGCTTGATCTGGCCGGCGTACCCGTAACTCTTTCTGATACGGCAGGCTTGAGAGAGGCCGGCGACGAGATTGAAGCAGAGGGCATTAAACGCGCCGAGCACCGGGCGAAGGAGGCGCAGCTCGTCATCACAGTATTTGCGGCTGATCAGCCCCCTGATGCCGAGACCCTCCGCTGGGTGGGACCTGAGGCGCTTGTGCTGGTCAATAAATGCGATCTGGCGCCTACGGCCGCTGCAGTCGCGGGTGTTCCAGCCGTGGCTGTTTCCGCGCTTAAGGGTTCTGGGTTTGACGTCCTGCGGGATCGGCTCGCCGAGGCTGCACTTCGCCTGACGGGTGCCGGGCAGGGCAATCAATTGACCAGGCCCCGCCATCGGGCAGCACTGACCGAGGCGGTGGCGCTTCTGGCCGAGGCCGAGGCAGCGACCCTTCCAGAACTAACGGCCGAGGCGCTGCGCGCGGCGCTTTTCGCCCTTGGCCGCCTGACAGGGCGCGTGGGTGTTGAGGAAATTCTCGACATCGTCTTCCGGGACTTCTGTATCGGCAAGTAATGCTGATATAGGCGGCGCATGATCGGTGCGGATTTGATCTTCGATGTTGTAGTCGTGGGCGGTGGCCATGCCGGCTGCGAGGCTGCGGCTGCCGCGGCGCGCTGTGGCGCACGCACGCTGTTGCTGACCCATAAGGTTGAAACTATCGGCGAAATGTCCTGCAACCCCGCCATTGGTGGGGTTGGCAAGGGTCATTTGGTCCGCGAAATTGATGCGCTCGACGGCATTATGGCCCGCGCCGCGGATGCGGCGGCCATCCATGTGAAAATGCTCAATCTGTCCAAGGGTCCGGCGGTGCGGGGGCCGCGCGCCCAGGCGGATCGGCGGCTTTATCGTGAGGCAGTGCAGGCCCTGCTACGCGCCCAGCCGGGGCTCACGATCATGGCCGGTGGCGCTGAGGGGCTGGAACTTGACCAGGCGGGTGCACTGGCTGCGATCATTACCGCCGATGGCCAGCGTATCCGGTGCGGCGCGGCAATTATCACCACCGGAACATTTCTGCGTGGCGAAATCCATATCGGCGAAAAGCGCTACCCGGCTGGGCGGGTTGGCGATGCGCCAGCTATCGGCCTGGCCCTGGCCTTTGAGCGCTTGGGCTTGCCGCTTGCGCGCCTCAAGACTGGGACACCGCCCCGCCTTGATGGGCGGACTATTGATTGGGCCGCGCTGGAGGCGCAGCCTGGAGACAACCCGCCTGAGCCGCTTTCCTGGATGACCGACCGGATCACCAATCGCCAAGTGTCCTGCGGCATCACGGCGACGACCCCCGAAACCCATGCCATTATCCGCGCCAATCTTGAATCAAGCGCTGTCTATGGTGGCCGCATCCAGGGTGTTGGCCCGCGCTATTGCCCTTCCATTGAGGACAAAGTGGTGCGTTTTGCAGAACGCGAGCGGCACCAGATATTTCTGGAACCTGAAGGCCTTGATGACCCAACGGTCTATCCGAATGGTATTTCCACCAGCCTTTCGGAAGCTGTGCAGGAACAAGTGGTCGCCTCGATACCCGGGCTATCCAAGGCCCGCATACTGCGTCCTGGTTATGCGATTGAGTATGATCACATTGACCCACGCGCGCTAACCTCAGCTTTGGAATTGCGGCAGGTGCCGGGCTTGTTTCTTGCCGGTCAGATCAACGGGACCACAGGGTATGAGGAAGCCGCTGCCCAGGGGCTGATGGCCGGGATCAACGCTGCCCGCCGCGCATCTGGCACCGATCCCAATGCGAGCTTCACGCGCAGTGAAGCCTATATCGGTGTGCTGGTGGATGACTTGACGTTGCAGGGTGTCTCAGAACCTTATCGGATGTTGACGGCGCGCGCTGAGCACCGCCTGTCTCTGCGCGCTGATAACGCTGGGCTTCGGCTGACAGCACGGGGCATCACCTGGGGCTGTGTGGGTGCTGATCGGTCGCAGCGCCATAGCGCTTTCGCCAAAGCGGTTGCTGACACTTTGGCGCGTGCTGCTGCACATGGCGCTACGCCCACTGCGCTTGCTGGCTTTGGTATCTCCGTCAATCAGGATGGCCGTCGGCGATCGGTGCTCGAAATACTTGCTCTACCTGGCGTGGCGCTGGAGCGCGTTGAGGCGGCGTTCCCGTGGTTACAGGCAGTATCCCCTGCCATACGCCCACAATTGGAAGCCGAGGCGCTTTACGCTCCCTACCTGCGCCGGCAGGAAGCTGAGCGGCGTCTTCTGGAACGCGAAGAGAAGGCGACTATCGCAGCGACGTTGGATTTCGATACAGTGGATGGGCTGTCTGCCGAAATGCGCCAGCGTTTGAAGGCCGCCCGCCCATCCACTTTAGGCGCTGCTGGACGTGTTCAGGGCGTAACGCCAGCAGCTTTAGCGGCGCTAGCGGTTCATCTCCGGCGCGACACTCAGCGTTTCACGTGAAACACCCTCCCGAAACCATTGAACGGCTTGCAGCTTACCAAGATCTGCTGCTGCGTTGGAATTCCCGTATCAATCTGATTTCAGCCGAAACTGCTGCCGAAATGGACCAGCGCCACATCGCGGATTGCGCGCAATTGCAGCCCCTTTTGCCCCTAAACGGGCCAATCGCTGACATTGGATCGGGTGCTGGCTTACCGGGCTTAGTGCTCGCTATCCTGCAGCCCGATCGCGAAATACACCTCGTGGAATCAGACAAGCGCAAGGCCGCGTTTTTGGTCGAAGCAAGTGCTCAGTTGAAACTACCCAGGGTACGCGTGCATGCCTGTCGAGCAGAAAATGCGAAGCTCCCTCCGCTTTCCGCCATCACGGCCCGGGCGCTTGCTCCCCTGGTGGCCCTGCTGCCTTATGCGGCGGATTTCCTTGCTTCGGGCGGTGTCGCGCTATTCCCAAAGGGGAAGACTGCGGAGAAAGAGTTGACGGAAGCCGCCCTGGGCTGGCACTTCACCTTTGAGCGCTTTCCAAGCACAACTAATCCCGAAGCAACCATCCTGCGCCTGAGCAATATCCAACGTGTCCAGCCCTAGCCCCGCCAGGCCGAAAATCATCGCCATCGCCAACCAAAAAGGCGGGGTGGGCAAAACGACGACGGCGATCAATCTTGCCACAGCCCTTGCTACTACGCGGAAGGTTCTGCTGATTGACCTGGACCCGCAAGGTAATGCCTCCACCGGCCTTGGCCTGCCGCGGCATGAAAGAGGGCAGGGCAGCTATGCACTACTTGTTGGCGCCGCGCCCCTGGCGGAATTGATCAAACCATCACGAATCCCGCAACTGGCTTTGCTGCCGGCGGATGCCGATTTGGCCGGCGCGGAGATCGAATTGATCGATGTTGAAGCCCGCGAAAGGCGACTGCTGAACGCCCTGGAAGCCGCCAGGGATACGCTGGACGGCACCGACCTGATCATCATTGATTGCCCACCATCGCTTGGCCTGATCACGCTGAATGCCCTGGTTGCGGCGGATGAGGTTTTGGTGCCTCTGCAATGCGAATTCTTCGCGCTTGAGGGCGTGTCCCAAATCACGCGCACTATCGAACGCGTCAGCAAAACCTTGAATCCGAACCTCAAGCTTGGCGGCATCATCCTGACAATGTTCGACAAACGGAACAATTTGTCGGAACTTGTTGCTGCCGATGTGCGCGAATTTTTCGGCGAAAAGGTCTATGATACAATAATACCTCGTAATATTCGCATCACCGAGGCACCATCCCACGGCCTGCCGGTGCTGGTTTATGATCATCGTTCTGCCGGCGCCGAAGCCTATGTGGCACTTGCGCAGGAATGGATCCGCCGAGAAAAGCAACTGAAGGAAACGGCCCAATGAAAAAGCCCGCACGGCTCGGCATGGGTCTTTCGGCCCTCATGGGGGATGCGCCGGCGGCGCAAAGCGCCCCCCAAGCTGGCCCGCCACGCAGCCTACCGATCGTCTCGATCGAACCAGGCCCTTTTCAGCCGCGCATGGAACCAGACCGTCAGGCGCTGCAGGAACTCGCGGCTTCCATTGCCGAACACGGCATTTTGCAGCCCCTGCTGGTACGCCCGAAGCCTGGTGCCGCGGGGCGCTATCAGATCATCGGTGGTGAACGTCGCTGGCGGGCCGCGCAAATCGCAAAACTCCATGATGTACCCGTTGTCATTCGCGATTTCGATGACCGTATGGCAATGGCCGCCGGCCTGGTGGAAAACCTGCAACGCGAAGACCTGAATGCGATCGAAGAAGCTGAGGGCTTTGCCCGCCTGATTGACCAATTCGGGCTCAATCAGGAAAGCCTTGCGCGCGCGGTCGGCAAATCGCGCAGCCACATCGCCAATACGCTGCGCCTGCTCAATTTGCCCCCCACCATCCGTGAGCATCTGCGTGCCGGCCGCCTGAGCGCTGGGCATGCCCGCGCACTGCTGGGGGCGGAGGAGCCGGAAAAACTCGCCACACAAATCCTCACACGCGGGCTTTCAGTGCGACAGGCTGAAGCCATGGCCGCGGCGCAGCCGAAGAACCCCGAAGCACGCCGCACCAATCCAAAGGATAGCGATACCCTCGCCCTTGAACGCCAGCTTCTGGAGCGCCTGGGCCTTCATGTCGCCATCAAGCATTTTGGTAAGGGCGGTCAGGTCACTATCAGCTATAATGACCTTGATCAGCTTGATGGTCTGATCCGCCTGCTGATGCCAGAAGCATGACGCAGCCCTTTCACGTGGGAGGCCACCTTGTCCAAACCCAATGATCTAGATGCAACCGATCTGGCTATTCTCCGCCTGATTCAGGCGGATGCCTCGCTATCCCTTGGCGACATCGCAAAGGAGGTCGGGCTGACGCAAACCCCATGCTGGAAACGCATCCGCCGTATGGAGGAAGCGGGCATCATCACCGGGCGCGTCACGCTGGTGAACGCCGAAAAGCTCGGCCTAGGCATTTCGGTTTTTGTTGCAATCGAAACCGGGGATCATTCCGCCACTTGGATTGAAAGCTTTGCGAAAACAGTCGCCGACATGCCGGAGATTGTCGAATGTTGGCGGCTAGGTGGTGATGTGGATTACCTTCTGCGGGTCGTTGTCTCAGACATGACCGCCTATGATGTCTTCTACCGGAAGCTCACTGCCCGGGTTTCCAGCCTGCGTAAGGTAACATCCCGCTTCGCAATGGAATGCGTGAAATCAACCACCGCGCTGCCGCTCTAACCCCCAGGCGGGCAATTGACCCGGCGCGGGGCGCGCCTTAGCTTTTCTCACCATTATCAAAAGAGGGAGGATATGCCGGCATGACCGTGCATTTCTGTGTGCATGACGAAGGCGATTCCGTCGGCGTCGTCGTTGTCGAAGGGATCAAATCCGGCCAGGCGCTGAATGGCTGGATCATGGATCAGGACAAGATGATCACCTTCAACGCCAAGTCGGATATCCCGATCGGCCATAAGCTTGCCATTCGCGCCATCGCTACCGGCGATACCATCATCAAATACGGCATTGATATCGGCAAGGCGGTGAAGGACATCTCCGCTGGCGAACATCTGCATGTCCATAACGTCAAGACGAAGCGGTGGTAAGCGCCATGGGCATCAATCTGAAAAACGCTGCCTTCGAAGGCTGGCGCCGCGAAAATGGCCGCATGGGTGTACGTAACCACGTCATCATCCTGCCAGTTGACGATCTTTCCAACGCAGCCTGCGAAGCGGTCGCGAACAACATCAAGGGCGCGCTGGCCATTCCGCACGCCTATGGCCGCCTGCAATTCGGTGCTGATCTTGATTTGCATTTCCGCACGTTGATCGGCACGGGCACCAACCCGAATGTCGCCGGCGTGGTGGTGATTGGGATTGAGCCTGGCTGGACCGGGCGCATCGTTGAAGGCATCGCCAAATCCGGCAAGCCGGTGGAAGGCTTCGCCATTGAACAGAATGGCGATATCAACACCATCGCAAATGCGTCCCGCGCGGCCTATCGCATGGTGAAGCACGCGTCACGCTTGAAGAAGACCCGCGCTTCCATCCAGGAACTTTGGGTTTCAACCAAGTGCGGCGAAAGCGATACCACATCGGGCCTTGCTTCCTGTCCAACGGTTGGCAATTCCTTCGATAAGCTCTGGGAAAACGGCAATACGCTGGTGTTTGGTGAGACCACCGAACTTACGGGTGGTGAGCATCTGGTCGCCGAACGCTGCCGCACGCCAGAAATCCGCGCCCAATTCCAGGCGATGTTTGACCGCTACCAGCGCGTGGTGGAAGCGAACAAGACGAACGATCTTTCCGAAAGCCAGCCCACCAAGGGCAACATCGAAGGCGGTCTTACCACCATCGAGGAAAAGGCACTCGGCAATATCCAGAAGATCGGCAAGAAGTGCTTGGTGGATGGCGTGCTGGACAAGGCCGAGGCACCGACGCATTCGGGACTTTGGTTCATGGATTCCAGCTCCGCCGCCGCTGAGATGGTCACACTTTGCGCCGCTTCCGGCTTTGCCGTGCATACCTTCCCGACCGGGCAGGGCAATGTCATCGGCAATCCGATCCTGCCGGTGATCAAACTCACCGCCAATCCGCGCACCCAGCGCACCATGTCCGAACATATTGATGTGGATGTGACCGGCTTGTTGCAGCGGCAGATGAATATGGATGATGCCGGTGAGGCTTTGCTCGATTGCATCATCCGCACCGCTGATGGCGAATTGACCGCAGCCGAATTGCTCGGCCACCGCGAATTCAGCCTGACGCGGCTTTACGAAAGCGCGTAAGCGCAGAGTGTGGCGCGCCATTTCCCGGCGCGCCACACAAAAATTACTGCCGCTTGGCCAGTGCCAAACCGGCCCCCAAAGCAATCATTGATGCGCCGGAGGCTTCGCGCAGCCGACGGATCAAGGCGGGTCGCGTCGCCGCGCCTTCGCGGATACGGCTGGCGCCAATCGCTACCACAACATCTGCCAGCGTGTTCAGGGCCACTGAAATCGAGCCCAACAGAATGAAGGGCACCGCCACTGCGCCCGCGCTGGGGTCCAGAAACTGCGGAATGAAAGCCAGGAAAAAGGCGGCGGTTTTCGGGTTTAGCGCCTCCACTACCACACCCTCACGGAAGGCCCGCGCCGCACCCATCGCTGGGGCCGGATCGGCACCGGCCAAAGCCTGCACCGCATCACGCCGGGCCGCGATGATGGTGCGCACACCAAGCCATACCAGATAAGCCGCGCCAAGCCATTTCAGCGCGGTAAAAAGCTCCGCGCTTGCCAGCACAATGGCGGAAACACCAAGCGCCCCGGCCAGCACATGCACAAGGCCGCCGAGTGCCGTGCCGAAACTGGAGGCGATACCCTCGGCCCGCCCACCTGCCAGGCTGCGCGCTGCGACATAGAAAATCCCTGGGCCAGGCGTCACCGCAAGCAGGAAAGCGGCGGCGAGATATAGGGTGAATTGGTTGATATCTGGCATGGCGCTTTCCTACGCCATGCCAGCCCCTCTGCCGAGGGCTAAAGTCTCAACCCTCCCCTGGATCAATCCAGCCGATGTTTCCATCAGCACGGCGATAGACAACATTAAGCCCACCGCCCTTCTTGTTGCGGAACATCAGGGCCTGCGCCTGGGCCAGATCAAGCCGCATCACTGCCTCACCCACGCTCAGCGTTTCGATATGCGCTGGATGTTCGGCGATGATGGCGCCATGGTCGCCATGCTCGGGCGCTTCCTCATCCACCGGGGCTTCGATCACATAGCGGCGGCCGCGCGGCGCTTCCTCCGCCGCCACTTCGCGTTCACTGGCGAAGGATCGCGCATGTTCATTGACGCGTCGGCGATAGCGCCGAAGCCGCTTGGCCAGATGTTCGGCGGCCACTTCAAAGGCGCGATGCGCATCCGCACCTTCACCTTCCGCACGCATCATCAGCCCGCGCCCGGCCTTTAGGTTGATGTCACAATTGAACTGGCTTCGATGTTTGTGAAAGGTCACATTGGCTTCAAGCGCGTGGTCGAAATACTTTGCGGTGATCGCGGCCAACCCGTCACTCACATGGGTCTTCAGTGCTTCACCGGTTTCAACCTGTTTGCCGGCAACCGTAATATGCATGGGGCTACGCCCTCCCTTTTTCAAAGCGGAGGGGCCGCCCCAAGGCGACCGGGCGCGCGACCCTTCCCTTGCTCCCGGGTCGCCCTTGTGTCCGGATCAGGCCGAGGCGGCCTTCTCCCGTTTGCGCTGCACGGATGATGGAATGCGCAACGCGTCCCGGTACTTGGCCACAGTTCGGCGGGCAATGTCCACGCCTTCTTCACGCAACCGGGTCACAATCGTATCGTCCGAGAGGATATCATCCGGGCTTTCGGCATCCACCATGGCCTTGATGCGGTAGCGCACCGCCTCAGCACTATGCGCTTCCCCGCCGCGCGTCCCGGCAATGGCGGTGGTGAAGAAGTATTTCAGCTCAAATGTCCCGCGCGGAGTCGCAATCGCCTTGTTCGATGTCACGCGAGAGACCGTGCTTTCATGCAGCGAAACCTCATCCGCCACATCGCGCAGGATCAGCGGGCGGAGATGCCCCACACCATGGCGGAAAAACCCATCCTGCCGGCGCACAATCTCCGCTGCCACTTTCAGGATGGTATTGGCGCGTTGTTCAAGTGATTTCACCAACCATGACGCGGTCTGGAAACGCTCAGCGATCCAATTCTTGTCATCCTTGCCGCGCGCATTGACATTGGCCGAGGCAAAGAAGCCCCTATTCACCAGCACACGTGGAAGGGTTTCCAGATTGAGTTCCACAATCCAATCATCATCTGGCCCGCGGCGCATCAGCACATCCGGCACCAAAGTCGGCGCAGGCGGCGCATCAAAGGAAGCGCCAGGTTTGGGGTCCAGCCGCCGCAATTCCGCGACCATTTCTGCCATATCTTCGGCATCCACGCCGCAAATCTGCTGCAAACCCTTAAGATCACGCTTTGCAAGCAATTCAAGGTTCGCGAGCAGCGCCGCCATGGCAGGATCATAGCGATTGCGATCCTGCAACTGCACCGCAAGGCACTCCGCCAGGTCATGACAGAACATGCCAACCGGATCGAAGCGCGCCATAGCAAGCCGTACGCGTTCCACCAGCGCTTCTTCACAACCAAGCGCGTCCGCAATCACTTGCGCACGCACATGCAGCCGCCCGGCCGCATCCACCAGCGCCAAAAGATTACCGGCAATCAGCCGTTCCTGAGGTTGTGTGAAATCCAGCCTGATCTGTTCCGCCAAATGATCACGCAAGGAACGCTCCGGCGCTTCCATGGCGTCAATGCCAGAGAGATCATCCTCAAAATCACTGCGCCCACCGCGGCCAACCGGCGGCAAGCCATTGTCATAAACATTATCCCATTCGGCATCGAGCGGCGCGGCGTTGTCCGAGGGCAATGCATCAGAAGCGGCGGCACTGGCGGCATCGGCTGGTTCGGCAGCTACGGGCAATGGATCCGTGCTGCGCCCGGCATCTGGGCCGGCGATGGGGCGTTCATCGCGTTCCAGCAGCGGGTTGCGTTCCAGTTCTTCCTCGACAAAGGCCGAGACTTCCATATTGGAAGATTGGAGCAGCTTGATCGCCTGGCGCAGCTGCGGTGTCATCACCAGCTGCTGCGACTGCCGTAAATCGAGACGCGGGCCGATTGCCATCAGCGCTGCTCACTAGGCCGGGCGGAAAGGGAGGCGGGGAACATAAGGCGCCAATATCCGATTACAGGCTAAATTTTTCACCAAGATAGACGCGGCGCACATCCTCATTCGCCACGATTTCCTGCGGATTGCCTTCCATCAGCACCTTGCCATCATGCAGGATATAGGCACGGTCAATGATCTCCAGCGTTTCGCGCACATTATGGTCAGTGATCAGCACGCCAATGCCGCGATCCTTCAAATGCCTGACCAGATCGCGGATTTCACCAACCGCGATGGGGTCAATGCCGGCCAGCGGTTCATCCAACAGGATATAGGAAGGGTGGGTCGCCAATGCGCGCGCGATTTCGCAGCGTCGGCGTTCACCACCAGAAAGCGCCAATGCGGGGGCGCGGCGCAAATGCGCAATGCCGAATTCCGCCAACAATTCATCCAGCATCGCGGCGCGCCGATCAGCTTCCGGTTCCACCACTTCAAGCGCGGCACGGATATTTTGTTCCACTGTCAGGCCACGAAAGATGCTCGCTTCCTGGGGCAGATAGCCCAGCCCAAGCCGAGCACGTCGATACATGGGCAGCATGGTGACATCATGCCCATCCATCATCACGCGTCCCTCGTCGGGCTGTACCAGACCGGTGATCATGTAAAATGTCGTTGTCTTTCCGGCGCCATTCGGCCCAAGCAGCCCCACCGCTTCGCCGCGCTGAACCGAAAGCGAAACATTACGCACCACAGGCCGCTTCTTGTAACGCTTACCAAGACCGGTGGCGTATAGCCCGCCAGAACCCGGAACCACCTTCATCTGCGGCGTGTCATTCATCGTGCCGGCGCCCCTGGTGCGGGAAGGTTCTGGCCCTCACCGGGAACGATCAAACCGCGCACGCGTTCACCTGGCGTTGCGACAAGCCGCGAGATACCAGTTTGCATATTCACAATGGCTTCCTGCCCGGTCAGCGTATTGTCACCGCGCACAATCCGTACATTGCCCAGCAACCGCGCCAGCCCGTTGGGTGGCGTATAGATGCCACTATCCCCACGCACGACTTCTTCTGCTGTACGGATTTCAACCCGGCCATAGGCTTCCACCTTTTCCAGGTTGCTGCCCTCCCCCGGTGCGCTTGCCGTGGCGCGGCCTGCGGGCTGCGGGCGCGGCGCGCTGGTCGCTTCCGTGGGTGCTTCTCGAAAATAGGCAACCAGCACATCGGCGCGCACGCGCTTGTCGTCCTTGGTCACCACCAGCGCATCGCCACGCGCCACTGCCATGCGCCGCTGCGGCCAATATTCAACGCTATCACGCGCGGTGAGCACATTGTCGGGCGAGGTCAGGCGCAGATTGCGCCCGGTCAGCACCATCACCGCCTGATCAAGATCATAGATCGCGCGTTCACCTTCTGCACGATCTGTTGCCGTGGTGATCACGACATTGCCTTCGGCTTCCAGGCGCCAAATCTCGCTCGCACCACCGGGGCCTTCATTCGCGGGGCGTGCTTCCGCGGGTGCGCCACCACGCGGGCGATAGCGCGCCAGCAGCAGATCAGCATCAATGGTGACGCCGCCACGCACCGCCCGCGCCGCGCCGCGTGCGATCACCAATTGATCATTCTGGCGCCATTCAATGCCATCGCGTGCCGTGACTTCGATGGGGCCACCCTGGCTGAGCTCAGCCATCTGCGCCGAGGCAACACCGCCAAGCAAACAAAGCGCCAAGGCAATGCGGCGGATCATTGCCGGCCTTCCAGCAGGGCACGTGATTGGCCGGTAAAGACCACCACCGCACCTTTTTCATAAAGGCGAAAACCTTCGCTGATCAGCGTACCAAAAGGGCCTTGCGCGGCCACGGGCTTGTCGCCGGAAGCCGCCCCTTCCTTCAGTTCAATCGCCGCAGCTTCGGTCACGAGCAGATTGCCACCATCATGCCACAGCGTAACTTCTCCACGCAGGTCAAGATGATTGCGTGCCTTGTTCAGCCGGCCTTCGCGTGATTCCAGCAAAACCCAACCATCGGTCATCAGCAAATCCGCGCGTGGCGCTTCAAGATCAACAATGTCCTGGTCCTGACCTTGAGTCGCAACTGATGCCGTGACGGTATAGGGGCGGTTCTGTTCATCCACGCCCTGATAGCGGGGGGTGACAATCCGAATAGCCTCGGGCGCGGTTTGCGCTACACGGCGAAAGGAAACGCGCGCGCGTTCTTCAGCGCCTTCCAATTCCGGCCAGATGGCAATGGCCAGCAACAGAGCAATACCAGCGCCTGGCACCAGCCATTTCAGTGCGCCCACCACCGCCCGCCGCCGCGCCATCTGCCCGGCGGAAGGGGACCAACGTTCGCGCGAAGGCGGCGTGATGCGCCGCAGCGCGCGGGGTGCAGAGACCGCCGTTGCATCAGGCGCGCGGTTCTTCACGCCACACCTGCGCGCAACAAATCATGGATATGCAAAATGCCGATCGGCCGGCGCGCTTCATCCACCACGAATAGCGCGGTGATGCCGTGCTTGTTCATCAGCCCCAGCGCTTCCGCCGCCAGCGCATCGCCCGTGATGGCGCGGGGGTTGCGTGTCATCACCTCACCTGCCGGGCGCGCGAGCAAACCCGCCCCGCCCGAGACTTCCAGCGACCGGCGTAAATCGCCATCCGTGATCACGCCGGCCAGCACGCCATCCGCGCCCACCACGCCAAGGCAGCCAAAGCGCCGCGCGGTCATGGCCAAAATCGCGGCTTCCATAGGCATATCCGGCGGCGCCAGGGGCAATTCCGCCGCGCCATGCATCAGATCCCGCACGCGCGACAGCCGCGCGCCCAGTTTTCCGCCGGGATGGAAGACCCGAAAATCGGACGCGGTAAAACCCCGCCGCGTCAACAACGCCACCGCCAAGGCATCACCCAGCGCCATTTGCATGGTGGTGGAGGTTGTGGGGGCAAGGCCCATCGGGCAGGCCTCAGCCGCTGCGGGCAAAACCAGCGCCACATCGGCAGCGCGCGCAAGTGTGCTTTCCGCCCGGCCGATAATTCCAATCAGTGGCAGGCTGAAGCGGCGGGAATGCGCGATCAAATCCGCCAATTCTGGTGTCTCGCCAGAGTTGGAGAGTGCCAGCACCGCATCCCCGGCCAGGATCATCCCTAAATCGCCATGGGATGCTTCCGCCGGATGCACAAACAGCGCCGGCGTGCCGGTGGAAGCCATGGTCGCCGCAATCTTGCGCGCCACATGGCCCGATTTCCCCATGCCGGAAACCACAACGCGGCCCGTAACACCCGCGAGCAAGCCTACCGCGCGGACAAAGCCATCATCCAAAATGTCTGACAGCGTGCGTAGC
>Ga0315900_10005363_pt1 | contig 17631 bp, 17 predicted proteins | sample LakEriMetagenome_FD_203521 | JGI IMG/M metagenome (GOLD analysis project Ga0315900, IMG submission 203521) | Freshwater fungal communities from buoy surface, Lake Erie, Ohio, United States - Buoy 12 MA114 | ecosystem: Environmental > Aquatic > Freshwater > Lake > Lake biofilm | place: USA: Lake... | reverse complement strand
AATCCATATTGTCAATCTCTTTGATTGTTTGTTCTTTATCATCGTAACTAATACGATGGAACATTTTATTTGGATTCTCTATGAACTCAAGTTGGTGAGTATCCAAATCAAACAAATGAAAACCCCGGCTGTCATTATAATCTTGCCAAGTAAGTTCGTACGGATTTCCCAAATAGTAGATATCATCACTAGAAGATTTGTGATGGTAATGACCACTAAAAGTGTGACTAAACTTCCTAAAAATTCCACGGTCTAACCCTCCTTCAGATGGCATACCACGATGCATGGCAAAGCCTGCAATTTCAAAATGTCCCATACAAAATTTTGCATCTGTATCTTTTAATGTCTGCATCGAATCATCATAATTCTCCGGACAAATCCAAGGCATCATACAAATCTTATGTGGTCCAACATATATTTCGGCTGGATGGTCAATAACATTTAAGTTGATACCATATTCACCCAACAATAAGTCCGCTGAGTTAACATCGTTAGTGTTCTTAAAGTATGTATCGTGGTTACCTGCCAGCATGTGTACCTGTATACCCATATGAAAGAGTGGGTCAAAGAACATTTGTTTAGCACGTTTCAATGAAAAGAAATTGACATACTTCCTACGGTCAAAGGTATCACCAAGTATAAGTACAGTATCAATCTTTTCTTTTACCAAAGTTGGAAAGAATGTGTCTTTATAAAACTTCTCATAAAAATCCAAAAACAAGGTTGAATCATTTCTGGCACCAAAGTGTTGGTCGGTAATTATTGCAACTTTCATAATATATTTTTCATCATCTTTTCAGCTTCTGTGTCTACCACTCTTTGTCTCAATTCTGTTGTTGAAAATGTGTGTTCACGTTTGTTGAAGTAAAATTTAATACCTCTAGTAATACACTCTTGTCTACCAGTAAATGACCTATTTTCATATTCATTTCCTAAAATCCTAACGTTAATAGGATAAGAAAGTAATATGTCTATCAAATCTTTTTCTGTGGCATATACCACAATTTCATCCACAAATTTACAAGCTTGTAGTTGTACATACCTTTCAAATATACTTTGAACTGGTTTGTTTTTTTCTTTTGGTCTATCAATAGTCGGGTCTGTTTGCAAACCCACTATCAAGTAGTCACATTGAGATTTGGCTTCCTTAAGCATAATAATATGACCAGCATGAAACAAATCAAAAGTGGAACAAGTAAATCCAATCTTCATTATATCACTCCTCAATAAATTTTTCAAGCCCTTTGGGTTTCTTTGCCGCATCTTTGCCGGCTTTCTTGGTCTTTCTGGCATCTTCATATGTCTCAATGAACTCTGCGATATTATCATATAATTCGAATTGTTTGGTACTGCCATCTTCACCTTCTAGCATTTCAAATTCATCCAGAATACCATACATCTCTGTGGCTTTGTACTTTACATACAGTTGTTTCTTTTCTTTCTGTATGCGTCTTAGAAAAGCAAAGTAAATGATTTGGGTAAAATACGCAAATGGATTGGATGACTTCGTTGGATCAAAGTTCTCAAAATACATTAAACAATTCTCGATACCATCTGAGACCATTTCATCTCGGTATGTGTAATTGATAAAGTTTGGTTTGTGTGAAAGACCTTCGGCAATTTTCATCCAACATTCACCAATGTAATTTGGAATGTTTGGTCTTGGTTTGCCGGCCTCATCGGCCTCTATGCATCTGGTCTTGTAATCGACAAGTGCCTTTAGGAAATCTTGATTGTTTATATAATGTTTCAGTTTACTCATTCAAATGTACCATAAAAAGTTGTTGACAAGGGGCTTGACATGTGATATAGTCCACGGTGTTCCCCTATGATATTAATGTATTAAGGATTTACCAATTTCCTTTTCTTCGAAAGCAGCTAGTACCTCATCATTGAGTTCCACTTCTCTTTCTTTTCTCTCAGAGTCTTTCAACCTAATGACGGATGTTGAATAGTATTCTTCAAAATCATCGGTTGGTTCCATTGTGCATAGAATGTAATCCATCCCAATTTCAACAGATTCACCTTTCATCACAAACACAGGTAACCAGTGTTGCAATATTAGATTTGTGCCTCTGAGTTCAAACAACATGGGATTGTCAATCACCACTTTGTTATTCTTTTCAAAAATGCAGTCACAGATTATATCTAGACCATCTTTTAAACGTAAAATTTTAACTGCCATTTTTTAGTCCTATATTGTAAATTTTAAAAGAGAACTGTTCTTCATTATATATCTTCACTCTTTCAACGAAATGTTGTAGAGTAAAGTTTGTGTGTTTTTTTATTCTTAGGTCATCTGCAATATCATAAAGAGTTGCAAGGTCTTTGCCGTCCGATTGTCTTAGTCCACGGCCAATAGACTGTAAATTTCTAACTCTAGATTTAGATGGTGAGGTAAATATAATGTTGTGTAGATTTCTGATGTTTGTACCAGTACTTGTTGTACCAAAAGAAGCCACAAAGATTGCGTCATCTTCTACTTCCATAATTCTACGTATTTCTTCCCTAACTTCCGTTTCAACGTCACCGTCAACAAAGAATACTTTTCGTCCAACTGCCTTTTCTTTAATGATTTCATACAACAGTTTACCATGTTTCTTCATTTGAAACAATACCAATGTATTTTTGGTTAGACTTACGGCCAGATTACGAATGAATCGGTTGCGGTTTTCTGACTCAATCAAATACTTTAATTCATCTGGATAAGACTTGTCTTTCATTTGTTGACAAATCTCCTCTGAATGTTTCAGTACCAAACACTTGATGTTAAATGATGATAGTTGTTTCTTATCAATCAATTCTTTGGTTGTTACAACCCTTTTAGTTGGCCCAAACAAACCTTCTAGTACCAGTTTGTGTGTTTTGGTTCCGTCCAAAGTTCCAGTAAGACCGATTCGGTACTTGGCATTGATGCATGATGTTAATATGGAGGTCAAAGATTGTGCTTTGAATAAGTGTGCCTCATCACCAATTACGTAATCAAACTGGTGGAAATATTCCGGTGGCATTTTGTATAGTGATTGCCATGTGGAGATTGTAATGGCTTTGTCGGTGTTCTTTTCTTTACCTTGGTAGATTCTGTGTACGTGCATGTAGTTTTTAAAACCAGATTCACTTGCATAGTCTCCAAAATCTCCATACAATTGTTCAACCAATGAGGTTGTTGGTACAATAATAAGACCTTTCAGGTTCTGATAGTCTAGTAGTTGGCGGCAAATTAGATATATGATTAGTGATTTGCCTGATGCAGTAGGTGACAACAACAAAGTTCTACGTTTCTGTATGGCTTCGATAAACGCATTTTGTTGGTGTTCTCTAACTCCAATTGGTTTGCCTTGCGAATGTAGATTCAAAGTGTCAAAGAATTTATGTGCATGATACACAGAGTATTCATCTTCAATCAAGTCGTGTGAGTATGCATACCCACGTTCATCACAGAATTCGGTGAGATATGGAACAAGACCGAGATATAGTTGACTGGTCTGTAGATTGAATAGTCGAATCTTACCATCCCAAATGCGATTCCGATAGGCTGGAACGAACTGATAACCAGGCACAAAGAACGTGAAGTACTCTGATAGTTCCCGTGCAACGTGGCGTTCGCATTCCACTTTGCCGTAGACTTCGTTTACTTTGGTTATCGTAATGTGTTCATTGGCCTGCAACGAATTTCTCCCAAGAGATAAAATCCCTTAACTGCCACGTTCTTTGTTTAAGTTCTGCCATCACCGATTCTATTACGGAGATAACTTCTTCGTGGTAGACCTTCTTCTCAAGTAACTTGATAAGGTCTTTGTCTGCTTCTAGGTAAGTATTGATATCCGACTTGAGTGCAAATTGGAATGGTTCCCATCCGTATTCTTCCAATTCTTCTTGGCACATTTTGCCGGTAAAGTATTCCCACTTGACCTTACGCATACGTAAATAATCAAAGTGAGCCTTTTTGGAGGCAATTCTATGTTTAGTAAGAATGCCAAGATACTTACTATGATATTTGGGAATGTTTAATAGTTCTTTAGATGGTTCGGTTTGGTCTATAACCGCATCTTTTTCCCACATTTTTAAAACTTGTTCAAGTGTTTCCATATCTATTCATAAATTACAAATTATTCTTTAGAATCAACAACTTAATGTAATCCTAACTATTCAAAACATTATAACATAAAACGATTAAACTGTCAAGTATGTATATGATTGATATCTAAATGTTGCCGTTGCGGTCAGTATTGTATCCGCAGATTGTGTTGTATCAAATCTAATATCACTAATACTCAAAGGGAATAAATTCGTGTAATGTATTCTCAGTAAAGGATTATTCAAACCACTCAATACACTTAATGTGGCATCTGAAAAGTGTTTATTGGTTTGCAACTCTCTACTACCACCACGTTTTTCAAATCCATCTGGATCAGCCATTGTCAAAAACCAGTCATACAGGTTTTTCCATCCTTGTAGTTCTTCATCCAATATAAACTCTACGACCAATGGATCGTATGTCAATTTTGTACCAGGTGAATACATGTCCAAAAATGGTGTTGCTCGACTTACTTCACCTAAAGATACACCAGGAAGATTAACAGTTTGGCAAAAATATTGTGTGGTTTTAATTCTACTAAACGTTAATAAAAACTTCGTTGCCTGTAATAGGTTTGTATTATCGGGACTTCTGTTTATTGCTGTCATTTTATCTCCTCTATCAGTATTTAGGAGCCAAAAAAAAGACCACCCGAAGGTGGTCTTTAAAATGTCACTCTGCGGTGACTCTTATCTTACATAAGATTTTTCACTTGGAAAATTCTATAGTAAACGTTTGAACGTGCGTTCAATGCGCCATTGCCACTTGTCAATCCAGTTGCGAATGGGTTTGCAACCATGCCGTAACGAGTCTTGAAACCAATCTTTGGTTGGAATGTGTACTGGTCAATTGCACGAACCATTTGTAGAGGAACGTATGGGCAATAGAAGATACCAGCGTCATAAGGAGAAGAACCCTTATAACCGATTGTCACCAATTCTTGGTTAGATGTGTAACCACCGAAGTATGGGTCGATATAGACCTTGATACGACCGTGTAACATACCAGCAAATGTATTGCCTGTGTCATCAACTTGTAGGTCAGCAGACAAAGCAGGTGTGTATTGCAACACGCCAGCCATCGCCATTGCGGAAGCAACGTCAGATGATACAATCATCACGTTACCTTTGCCACGACGAGTTTGTTTTGCAATAACGTTAGCATCACGTTCGATTTGGAAAATCAAACCTTTGAAACGTTCAACAGACCAACGACCGTTAGAGTCAGTGTCCAAGTCAAATGCACCAGCAGTTGTAGTGCCGTATTGAGCACCTGCAACAGCAGTTGTATAGATTGTACGGATAACTTCACGGTTAATTTCAGCAAGAATCTCGGTAGAAAGAATGTTGCTCAATTCTGTTTCAGCATCCAAACCATGGATTGCTTTCAAGTCTTGTGCAAGTTCTAGTGAGTATTCAGCTTTCAATGCACGGCTTTGTGCAGTAACAGTAACTTTCTCAATGCTGAATGCCATTTGTTTGAAAGGACTGTCTGTGTCTGCACCTAATGCTTCAGCAGTAGATGTTGACATTGCGATACCAGTTGTGTAATGGTTAGCAGTCAAATCTGCAACAGGGCTTGTACGGATATCTGTTGCGTTGTTACCACGGAAACCGTATGGGTTAGACGTAGACAATGCACCAGAGAACTCTGTGTTTGCTTCGTTGAAGAATGCTTCGTTTGTGTTGTTTGGTGAACCTGATTGTGTGTCGTAACGAGCACGCATTGCAAAGATTAGACCAGTAGGTCCAGTCATTGGCTGAACGCCTGCAACGTCATAAGCAATCAAGTTAGGCAATGCACGGCGAACCAAGCTAATCAAGATTGGATCGTAGTTAGAAATGCCAGAACCTGTAACGTTTGTCGGTGCAGAAGATACAGCAGTTTCGTTCAACTGTTGTGATGCTGCAGCCATTTCACGTTGTTGGTTTTCCAAAACAAGTGCTGTAACAGCTTTCTTGTATGGGTCTTTGATGGACTCTAGGCCTTCGTGTTCAAGCACTGGCGCCCATTTCTTTTGTAGTTCTTCGGTTAGATACATTAATGTTCTCCTTATTAGTATCTTTTATTGGTAAAGTTTATTTATTTAACCAATGATTTAGAGATGATTTGTGCGTACTGAGCGATTGCAGGATCAACAGATGCCATTGGCTTCTTTTCATCCTCAACTTCTACAGCTTCATGTAGAGCAGAACTAACTGGTGCTTTAACTGTTTGTTGGAAGTATGAATCTACCAATGTTTCTAGTTTGCGACCAAATTCTTCTTCAGTAGTAAACTCAACAGTCTCTGCGAGTGATTTTAGTTTTTCTACTTGTGTCTGCGTCAGGCCTTCACATACTGTATGTATAGCCTCTGTCTTTTTAAATTCGTTAATTTGTTTCTTCATTTCAACGTTACGTGAAATTTCTTCGTTGATTGAAGTTTCCAATTCTTCAACCTTTGTGGTCAATTCTTCCACAACATCAACTTTTTCTTCTGGAATGTCAATGTAGTGTTCTTCGAATAGACCTTTTAGACCACGGATGAAATCTTCAACGATTTCGGAACGTAGACCTTTTTCGATTGCCAATTGGTTTTCTTTGAACCATTCTTCAGCCATGTAGTTGATGTAGTCATCCAACTTCTTAGCCAAATCTTCTTTAACTGATTCAACAGCCACTTCAAATTCTTCGTACAATGCTTCTTCGACTTCTTCCATAATAGATTGAGAACGAGCAATAACGGCAGATTCAAAAATTGTGGTTGCTTTTGTTTTGAATTCTTCTGAAAGGTCTTCACCTGAAAGTAATGCACCTACGTCTTGGTCCATTTGTTCTTTCATTTTTTGTTTCTTCATCATAGACTTAATCATTTTTTTGTCTTCTGCTGCATCTTCATGACCTTCTTTTTCTTCTGCAACAACTTCTTCTGCTTCTTCTTTTTCTTCAGCATAAGATTGGAATGTTGCACCTGGATTTGCTTGCATCATTTGTGGTGCAAGTTTAGCTTTGATACGGTCACGAATTGCGTTGTAATCAGTTGCTGCAGCTTGAACAGCTTTGTGTTCAGAGCCTTGTGAGTCAGCAGGACCTGACAACTTTTCAGCAGGTTGTGAACCAACTGGTGGCGTTGCACCTGGAGGTGTTGCTGTTGGTGTACCTTTTGTATAGTCACCAGTTTCGTCATCCTGTTTTTTAATTTCACCTGCAACTTCACCAACATCTTTAGTGCCGTAAGCAACAGATGTAGGTAACTTTGATGGTGCGTCTTTGTGGCCACGGCTTACAGAAGCATCAAAAGTTTCTTTTGCACCTTCTGTTAGAATTGCTTTAGCGGCGTCTGTCAGATTAAATTTTCCCATTTTGAGAATCTCCTTGATTTATATTGGATATTTATATTTAAAGTTTTTTAAGGAAGTTTTCAAAGATTTTTAAACTTACAGTTTCAATCTCTTTGCGTGATGCTTGCTTAATCTCTTGTTTAGCTTCATCGTAATGTTGTTCGGTCCAAACACCGTTAACCAACATCCACTCCTTACCTTCCATAATACCTTGTACAAAAGCACCAGGCGCAGAAGGATCTGCTACAATATCTGCCGCTGTGGCCAGATGAAAGTCTCCTTGAACGACATTGATGCCGTTTTCCATTTTAAGAGAACCCATACCTCTAGATGACACACCAAGTTGTGCGCCGCCTTCGATAAGGTTTCTTGCAATGTTACCCATAGGGGTTTCAAGAATTTTTGCTTTGCCTATCCAAGCATTTCCTTCTTGGCGCAGACCAACAATTAAGTGTGATACACGGTCAAGATTAATGGATGGGGTGTCTGGATGTCCCAGTTCACCAAAGGCACGATTTTTTTGAATGTATTCTTCGTTATAACGGTTAACTTCATTACGCATAGTTTCTTCTTTATACATGCGTTTGTTTTTGTTAACAGCTTCTGCGACTAGAAACGGACCTTCAATGAAAAGAGTTTTCTTTCCATCTTTTTCTTCCGTTAAATATTGTACCGATTCGGTAAGTTCTCGTATGAGTTTCATTTTAATCCTTATGGTCTTATGCTGTAACTACCGTAGTTAAATGCAGCTGGATCGTTGAACTGACCACGTTGATAGTGTTCGTTGTCTTTACGTAATTCTAATATTAATGTATATGAATTGTTTGCGACCATGCCTCTAGTTTGAACACCTATATCACCTCTGGAGTTTGCTGTTCCTTTTGAGTTGTTTGGTATTGTTACCCAGTTATCTTGACCATCAAATTCACAACTACCATTCAACATGAATATTGGTGTAGTTGTATCAGCGTGCCAAAATAAATTAACATCACCATTATTAGGACCTGAGTACCATAAACGATTCAAAGCTAAACCATAATAAGATAATGGACCTGTATTTGCAGTCGATGAAAGTAAGTTTGCTTTCGAACTATCTAATGCACCATATAATGTGTTAGCCGTAATTCTGGCGTGGTTGTCTTCTTGACCAGTACCATCAAACTTACCTGTTAATTTAATAACGGCATGTTCTGTTGTGTCTTTAATGACTTGATATGAATATAAATTTGCCATTTGTAATTCCTGTTATGTTTGAATAATATTTATACCAGTGTCAAAATTATTCAGCTTCTGTTGTAGCAGGTTCATCTGCACTTACAACTTCATCTTCGGATGTTGCATCATCTGGATTCATTAATTGTTTTGCAACTTCAACCTTGTGTGTCTCAATATGAGCTTTAACTCTATCGTGTAGTGCGGAATATAATGCATTACGCATTTCAATTGCGTTGTCATTTTCTGCGTAGTCTACGATTTCTCTTGCTTTGTCCATTGTTATCTCCTAATTATAAAATGCGTTTCAATCTGGTAAATGTTGTTTCAACTTCTTCTAAGCTGAGGTCACCTTTAACTGATTTTGAACCACCGGAACTTTTTGGTTTTGGTTTACTCTTTGATGATGAACTACCACCAGAACTGGAACCACCAGTTGGTGCAGGATCAGGCATTAATTCTGCCTGTTGTACCATTTGGTCGGTCTGAACTTGCCCCAACATTTGTTGTTGTGCAACATCGTTTGTTACAGCAACAGGCAATCCAAGACCCATTTCTTTTTCTTTTTCAATCTCTGCATCCATTTCAGAAATCTCATCATCTGTTAGACGCAACACATTCTGTTGAATCCATTTTTGTGAGAAGTAACGGCCTGTATACGGATCAACCGATTGAAGTAGAGTTAAACGTTGTGAAATTAATTCCGCTTCTTTTAATTCGGAGAAATTATTATCTTTAATGAAGTCGTAGTGAATGTCTTCTTTAAACAATTCCCATTCTTCATCTGTACAAATACCTTTTAGTACACATTGTACACGTAATGCCTGGTTGAATACATCGGAGAATTTACTTCTCAATCTATCCACAAATTTTGAGAACTTCAATTCATCTCTAGTAATTTCTGATGAACGACCAAGTGAGAATCCTTGATTAGGTTCTAACCTGGAGATTGGAACACATAAGGCACCATAGAGTTTCTTCTGAAAGTATTTAACGTCTTCCAACTCACCTAGGTTCTGTCCACCTGGTAGTGTAGTAATCTCTGTGCCTTTACCACCTTCTCTACGTGGTAACCAGAAGTCTTCCATCATGGACATAAACTTGCGGTCATCACGGACTTCACCTGTGTTGGCATCATAGACAAGTTTGTTTTTATACTTGACCATAATGTCACGTAGGTATTGTTCTGCTTTTAATTTTGGTAAATTGCCAACGTCAATGTAGAAAATACGGCGTTCTGGAGCTCTCGAAATACGGTAAATGACCGTTGCATCCTCTATCATACGTAGTTGATTAAGAGGCTTGATTGCTTTATGTAGATAACTCAGAACAACCGCACGGCGGGAGTCCATAAGACCCGATACCACCGAAATAATAGAGTCTGTTGTAATGCGAACACCAACAGGACCAAAATTGGATGCACTACCACTAACAACTTTGTCGTTGTAGATGTAGTATTCGTTGACTGGTTGCATAATGTCTGCACCAGTTCTCTCATCTTTTTGTTTCTTCATTTCACGGACCTTACGCAATCTACGTGGGTCAATGTAACGAAGTTCTTTAATACCTTCTTGTGGATTCTCACGGTCAATAATGATGTGGTAGTACATTCTACCATCAACATAGTATCTACGGAAGATATCTTGAGCCATGTTTTGATAACTCAACATACGAAGAACATTGTTGAATTCTTCTTTAATGGCTTTTTTAATTTTGTCTGCAACTTTTAAATCATCTAAAATGATTTGTGTTATTTTACCATCATCGTCTTGCACAATGGCTTCATTAACTATGTCATCTATCGCAGATTCGATTTCAGGTTGCATTGCCATTTCACGATAACGAGAGATAAGTTCTACTTCATTCTTTGCGGTACCGTCAAGGTCAACATAAGTGCCGTAATATGCGGCAGATGTAATAGTTAATGCCCCATCGTCTTGCGTTGGTGGTGCAAATGATTGTTGTGCGGCCGCATCTTCCTCATCCTTTTGGCGAGAAATTGTAAAACCGAACAGTGAAAATTTATTTGTGTTGTTTGCCATATTTTGTGTGTAATTATAAAATCAAAAAAACATGGGAGACCCGAAGGCCTCCCGCATATATCAAGATGTTGTGTCTGTTTCCCAGAATTGGTATGCAAACGTACATGTGAATTCTTCAATTGCGTCATTTGAACCCCAATCAAGGTCGATTGGTGCCAAATCTAGTGGAAACAAACCAACGAAATTATATCTTTTCAATTCGTTGCCTGTTTTACCATATTGAATAACGTTTGCATCAACAGAATAACCATTAGAATTTCTTGCTGCGCCACTTCTTAGGTTACCTGAGTGACTATTGATAGAGTTCATCCAGTTTTCTAAAGAATTTCTGATTGCAAAATCTTCATCGTTGATGATTGTCAATGTCCAGTCAGCAAATGTTCTGTTGCCTGGAAATTTCATCTCACGGCCAAAGTAAAAAACTGGTACAGTACCAATTGATGAACCTGGTAGTTGAGCTGTTTTCGCCATAAAGGTTAGTTTTTGACCAGCAGCTGTTGAGTTTGTTACGTTTGATGGAAATATTAAAGAGACAGAGAATAAATTAGGACGTGCTCCGTCTCCAATCATATTAGCTCTGAATTCTGATACATTAAATGCCATTGTTTTCTCCTATATCGTTTATTTATTAAGCTGCGCCAACGATTGTTACGAAGTCAACACCAGTACCAACAGCAATAAAGTTCAATTGAATGTAGTTTACTGAACGTGCAGGTTTAAGGTAGATATCTCCAACGAATTGGTTACTATCAATAACTTGTTGCGTGTTATTTGTTGTATCGCAAACAACTCTAAAGTCTGTTAAACCACGGCGACCTTGAATGTCACGCAAGAATGGTGATACTAAAGCAATAAATTGTGCTCTTGTAAATTCATCATTCAATTCAAACATTGAGAACTTGGCTGCTTGTGCAATTGCCTTTTCTAATGTAATGAATAGACGGCGAACATTGATACGGTCGAATGCTGATGGTTTGTTTAACAATGTTTTGTCACCAAACAATACTGTGCCTTGACCTGGGAATGATACAACTGGATTAACACCTGCTGCATACAATGTGTCACGGAATGATTTGTTTGGATTCCATGCCAACTTGATACAATTCTTAATTGCACCACGGTTGAAACCAGCTGGTGAGAACCATGGGTCACGAATGTTGTCTGTGTATACACACAAGCCAGCAATATCACCGTTCAATGGTATCCAACGATATGTGTTGTTGTACTTGTCGAATTGGTATTTCCATCCAGAATCAGCAACAACATAAGAAGAACTTCTTGATAGTGTTGTCAACCAATCTTGAATATTAGTTGTTTCGTCTCCTGCTCTATTAACTACGTCTGCATATCTTGGAGAGATAAAAGCAACACAGTCTGCACGACCAACAGCAATATTGTCAATAACATATTGTTGAACTGTAACTGAGTGACCTCCGGTTAGTATCAAAGAAACATCAATAGATTCTTTGTTGGCAAACAAATCGTAAGATAGTTGTAAGTTTCCATCAGTAGGTGAAACTGAAGAACCTGTAATTAAATTAATTACTTGGTTGGTTGCTGGATTTGCAAAGGTTCTGCCTGCTGCAGTTTGGCCCCATGTAGAACTTGTTGTTGCATAATTAACAGGATCCATTGCATAAACATATTTTGAGTTATTGAAAATAACTTGTTTATAGTAGTTTGTAACACCGTTGATAACTGCATCAGAAGCAGCCGAAACGAAACCATATGTTTCTAAGATTGAACCGGCAGAACCTGTAAACAATCCATCTTGGTCAATAACAACGATATGCATCTCATCATTTACACCATTAACAGAATCAGCAAAATCTGATGTACCTGGCGCAGATGTAAAATAGTTTTTGTATGCCCATGTACTATATGTTTGGTTGTTTGCACACACAGCAACAGTGATAGAGTTTCCTAAAACACCTGCATATCTGGCCGCAAATGGACCGTAATTGTTACCGTTGTTGGTATTTAAATAAGTAGATTCGTAAACATCTTCATTTTTAATTTGTACATTCAATGTACTACCATCGGTTGCATTGTTTGCTAATGCACCAACTGAACGTACAATACTTAAGTTATTACCATAAGACAGAAAGTTTGCGGCAGTAAAGAATGATACTGCTGAATCCGAATTAGGTTTACCATATGTGTTTGTAAGTGTTATTTCACTATCTATTTGTTTTACCTTGTCTGCTGGACCCCATTGAAATATTCCAGCAAATGCACCAGCGGTCTGTTGAACTGCGGGTACAACGGTTGTTGCATCCACCTCAGCTACATTTACGCCTGGAGAGATTTGAAATGCCATTTTATTCTCCTTGAATTATTATGTTCTTTTGGCAAAATACCATAAGAGTATTTATGAAAGGCTGGTTTTATAACCTTTCCAATCTGTTTCTCATAAACTTTGCATACGTTTCTCCACCGTCTGCAACTTCCCACATATCACCACCCATAATCTCAAAATCATGTTCTAAACCATCTTCGATGATTGGGGCTGGCAAAACGTCATCATCCATTTGATTCATATTTTCTAACTGAATCTGTTTTCGAATGTCGTGGTTGACAATTTCTTTAAAATATTGTTGAGTTGTTACCCATGAAAACATAACCAAAGACATGACCATATCATCATTAGCACCATCTTCTGCACTAAAGGAGTTCTTTTGTTGAATAAAAGTGGTCAATTCGGAGTATGTATCAAAATCTTGGATTTGTAATTTGTCACCTTCAATCAGTGTCTTAAGGTTTGAACAACCAATTGCCTTGACTTGAGGAGACATTTTCAATCCCATCTGAACACCACGGGCAAAACCAGCAGACAATTGTTGTGGTTTCTTATTGCCCGTAAATATTTTCCAAAGGTTCTCGTACTCAAAGTCTGCATGTAGTGAGTCTGCTACTTGTGGATTATTATTAATTTCTACCAACACATACGCATCATTATAATATCTTGCTGTATTATAGATGACTGTTGGAAACAATATAGGTGTAATTGATGAACTCTTGTAGGTTGCCACTTGTTTGTATGGTGTCTGTGAGATATCAATTACAGAGAAGGCTGAACTATCAAGGTTCTTACCTTCTGAAACGTCAACCGTGATTGCATACAGGTGGTCTAATTTAGATTCGTTGATACCTTCTTTGACCGGATGTTCATATATTTTTAACAGGTCATGGTTCGCAATTGGGTCATTATACACCAACTGTTGCAATTTATAACCAGAAATCAAAGTGTTTGAAGAACCTAAAAATTCAGTCTCAAACTCTTGTGAGAATTGTCGTTGAGAAGTGTTGCGAATTGTTTCTTCTTTCCATTTCTCATCACGACCAGGTACTTGTGACCAATGTATTTCAAAATTAATATAGTTATTCTTTTTGTTGATTGAGTCCATCCACAATTTGTAAAATAGATTCATACCATTCGGTGTTGACACAATAATAATCTTTGTCTTTTTACCTGATGAAATTACAGGGTAGACGGAGTTAAAGAATTCTTCCGCAATATTGTTTGGTACGAAAGCAAATTCATCCAAGAATACGATGTTAAAAGAACCTCCACGAATTGCAGATGATGATGTAGATGCAGCAACAATTTTAGAACCGTTCTCTAGTTCAACGTTACCTTTATTCCACGTAACGATACCTTGTTGCAACCACATTGGTAAATTTTCATATGCAAGTTGGTACTTGGACAAAATATCACGAGCTAAGGCTCCTTTGTTCGCTAGAACTGCACAGTTTTGTTGGTCGGTAAATATGGTTGCCCATAACATATATGCAACCGTGGTTGTGGTTTTACCAACCTGTCGTGGACATTTTGTAATAACGAATCGGTTGTCTTTGAAAAGTTTTAACATCTTTTCTTGGAACGGCCACATCTTAAAGTTGATTAGACCTTCATCAACGTTAACAATTTTAATATAATTTTTTGCAAAATAAACAGGGTCTTTGGCACATTTAATGTATTCATCAACCTGTTCTTGTGTATACTCTACCTTAACACCAGCCTTTTTAAGTAAAGGATTATCACGATATGCTTCACCAAATTTTAAATCAACAGTACTAATCATTCTTTACTTTTTAAGAGTTTATTTAATTCAGCAGTTGAACCAACAAAAATGGCTTTATCAATTTTGGTATCACCTTCTTTTTTGTTTCCATCCATTGTACGCATTTGCTTTTGTACCGCAAGTAACTCTTTGTTTGCATCGACCACATTCTTTAGTAATGTTGCATAAACTTCAAATGCTCGTGGGTGTTGTCCTGCTGCAGCAATGTGCCGAAGTTCTTCCATTGCATCTTTACCATTATCAATCAGCTCTTGCAGATTATCTTTAGTTTGTTGATATGCGTCTTGTAAGTCCGTTTTTAAATCCGGACCTTCTTCAGTCTTAACAACTGTCGGTAAGAGAGTTTTTACATCTTGTTCTACCGGTGTCACATCAAATAATTTTTCCATGTTTTTGTCAAACGTATTCATATTTTTAACTTAGTTTATAATGCTGCGATTCTACTTTTAAAATCGTTAAAATCAGCTGATGCTGCAACCAGTATCTTTAGGTTGGCCAAAGGTACAGAAGCACCAACTTGAATTGTATTGTTTGCAAATTGAATACTTGCAACATTTGCAATACCTTTTCCACTTAGGTCTAAAGCTACATTGCTTGAACCTGAAGAAGGTATAACAATTGTTCCGTTGCTTGTAAATTCCCATTGTTCTTTAAAATAATCAACCGTCTGTTCATTTTCTGGACTAGGATTTTGATAAGTAACAGCATTCATTGTGTATGAATATGTTGTATTGACAGCAAGTGTTATTGTTGTATTTCCACTACCAACTGTTGTGCTTGTTGTAGTGGCTGCGGATGGTACAGTCACATATGTAAAGTCGCCCCATTTGGTTGAACTTGAATATGCATACACACCAGGTAAAGTTCCATCTATCGGTAATTCATACGTAATTGCGATTGCTTTTGAACTGCCATTTGGATACGCATATCCAGTGCCAACAAGAAAATCACCTTTTACATCCATCTGTCTGTGACCAAGTCTAATATTTTGACCTGCACCTGGAACTTGAAGTGAATTCGCCCAAGCAAGATAACCATTGGCCGCAAGGACTTTGTAATTAATAAATGCCGTTTTACTATTGGGGTCTGTAGTTGTTCCGTTTACATATAGATAGTCATTACTATACTTAATCCAATTAATTTTTGGTGATGTTACACCAGTTATTTCTTTTTCCCAAACCAATTCGTTATTTGCTCTAAACATATAGATGTTTGTATTTGTTGCAGCATACCAGTTGTTTGAAGAATCATAACTTAGTCCAATGATTGTGTTTCCATATTTGTTGACATTACTTGTTCTAATGTAAACACCTTCTGTATCAAACTTATGGACTTGACCGTTTGCTGAACCAACTAACAAACCACCACGATTAGGTAAAGCAATAATAACAGATGCGTTTGCCGCTGCATCTGCATTATAAAATGTAAAATACAATTCACCCGTAATATCAAGGCCTGTAATTAAGTTGTGTTCACCAGTATAATATGGAAAATCTTCATCATCAACACAGATATCTTTAGAACCAATTGAATCGGTAATTAAAGTGTTCCAAACATTCTGTCCAAGATAATTGAATTTTGTGACACGGGTTGACCTGTCATCTGGAATATTTGTTAATAAGTATATGTTATTATTTCCATCAACTGTTACTGAATCACCATAACTTGCTACCAATGTGCCGCCAACGTTGGCTGCAGGCACAGATTTTCTCCAGTAAATTGAACCATACGGATCAAATTTAATAACTGTTGCCTGTGGTAAACCAGTAACCTCATTCTGTGTTGTCATTGATACAATAATGTTATTTGCAGAATCGAAAGCAACACTGTGACCATATGCATTATTGGCTTGTGTATCTGTTTGACCGAATAACATACCCCAAGCTCTATGTTCGTGAGGATCGGTACCAATTTCAACCTTTGTATTACTGTACATTGTGGTTTTATCAAATAAAATATCACCCAATGAAGCAGTGTTTGCTTTGTTGAAAGCATTCTGTGCCAACTCTTGGTTGGTTTCATAATATGTGTTCGATGTATTGGAGTTAAAAGAAACTGTAGTGTACAACTCAGTAAAGTTGTTATTTGTTTTGGTGAAAGCCGTTCTTAATGAATCGCCTTTGCCATCATTTGCTCTAATACCAATATTGATAGTTTGTTTAGCCATTTATTTCTCTCGTTTTGTTTACTGATTTGCAGCTTTATTGATTGTAGTAACTTCAGCCAATGTGTTATCAGCCTTAGCGTCTTCTTTATCAACTGACATGTAGTCAATATCTGTACTAACTCTACCAATCGAATCGACTTCAACGAATTTCAATGGGTTCAAGTTGTATGATGTAAAGTTGTAATTTGCCAAAGTATTAATTCCGTATATAGGTTTGTCTGACACGAAGTTTCCTGTTAGTTCTTTCAGTCTCAATACATTATCTGTAAATTGTACAACCATGCCTGTTGCGGTTGCATCTTCTGGTGTGTAACCTTGATAGACTTTTTCACCAACTTTATATGTTCCATAACCGGAATCTAAGTTCATGTAAAATTCAATTACTTCTTCTTGTGATACTAGGTTGTATACAGAAACGAAGGCACGATTAATAACATTAGTTTCTGCAACTTTACCAAATATAAAACCTTTAACAGTAAAGTTTAATGTCCAGATAATCATTCTAGTTTCATTATCTCTACCACCTTCATATGTAATTTCATGTGAGGTTGAATTTAAAATTACTGGAATTTCTTTAATGATTCCCATTTCAGGAATCAAATTCAATTTGATGGTATAGTCTGGTGTAAAGAATGGTAAAATGTGTTCAATAATTTGTGTACCGTCTTCTATGTTACGCACATAGATGTAAAGATTGAAATCGAAATTGTATGGTACAGGATTGTA
>Ga0315900_10005362_pt1 | contig 17636 bp, 17 predicted proteins | sample LakEriMetagenome_FD_203521 | JGI IMG/M metagenome (GOLD analysis project Ga0315900, IMG submission 203521) | Freshwater fungal communities from buoy surface, Lake Erie, Ohio, United States - Buoy 12 MA114 | ecosystem: Environmental > Aquatic > Freshwater > Lake > Lake biofilm | place: USA: Lake... | reverse complement strand
CCAGAAGTTGGTTCCCCCTACGCGAAAGCTCTGGCTTCCCCCGAAAGTATAGGTTTTGTTCAGCCTGAGGACACCGGAACTGGAATTCCGTGTCGCCGTAGTGCCACACTCTCAGGAGGCGGCGCGAAATGCTGCGCCCATGCCCTTCAAGGAGTGAGCACATGCTTCGCAGGTATATCCGTCTTGCGCTGGGCGTCGGCCTGATCGCCGGCGGGGGCACTCTCGGCGGCCTCGCGGCCGCGCAGGAACCGCGCAATCCCGAGGCCGAGGTGCTCGAGGACATCGTCGTCACCGGCACCCGCGTGCAGAACCGCACCGCGCTCGACACCGTCGCGCCGGTGGACGTGATTTCCGCCGAGTCGCTCTCCAACGTCGGCACGCCCGAACTCAACCAGGCCCTGTCCGTGGCGCTGCCGGCCTTCAATTTCCCCCGCCCCGGTCTCACGGACGGCACGGACACGATCCGCCCGGCCACGCTCCGCGGCCTCGCGCCCGACCAGTCGCTGGTGCTCGTCAACTCGAAGCGCCGCCACGCGGCCGCCCTCGTGAACGTCAACGCGACGGTCGGCCGCGGCTCCTCGGCCGTCGACCTGAACACCATCCCCTCGGCGATCGTGCGCTCGATCGAGGTGCTGCGCGACGGCGCCTCGGCGCAGTACGGCTCCGACGCGATCGCCGGCGTGATCAACCTGCGGCTGCGCGAGGACCGCGACGGTGGCGGCGCCACGCTGCAGTATGGCGCGCGCTTCACCGAGTACGACGCACTGACCGGCCCGCTGTCCGGGGTGAACACCGCGCCGCCCGCCGGGTTCACCTGGCCGGTGCCGCCCGAGCGCGTCAGCCGCGACCGCACCGACGGCGAGACGATCACGGCCTCGGCGTGGAAGGGCTTCTCGCTCGGCGAGACCGGCTTTCTGACGCTGGCCCTGGAATACAAGGACCAGAACCGTACCGAGCGCAGTGGCTACGACTGGCGCCAGCTCTACACCCGGCCGACCCCGACCACGTTCGACGGGCGCGAACTGACGATCAACCGCTGGACCGCGTGGTACGGCGAGCCGGAGCTCGAGCAGTCCACCGCGTTCGTCAACATGGGCGTCGATCTCGCCGAGGGCGTGCGCCTGTACGGCTGGGCGAGCTACCAGAAGCGCGAGGCCATCTCGGCCGGCTTCTTCCGCCCGCCGAACGACGCGCGCAACGTGCCCGAGATCTACCCCGACGGCTTCCTGCCGCTGATCAACCCGGACGTCGACGACTACAGCGCCGCGGCCGGCGTGACCTGGGGCCTGGCCGGCTGGGACATGGACACCTCGCTCGTCTACGGCAAGAACGAGATGGCGTTCACCATCCGCAACACCCTCAACCGCTCGATCGGTCCGAGCAGCAAGACGGTGTTCGCCGCCGGTGGCTACAACTACGACCAGTTGACCTTCAACCTGTCGGGCGTGCGCCAGTTCCCGGTGGGCTGGGCGGCGTCCCCGCTGAACGTCGCGGCCGGCGTCGAGGCGCGGCGCGAGAGCTACTCGATCTTCGCGGGCGAGCCGGACTCCTGGCGCAACGGCGGCTTGTTGCTGAACGGCGCGCCGACGCCCTCGGGCGCCCAGGTGTTCCCGGGCTTCCGGCCGCAGAACGAGACCGACCAGGACCGCACGGCCGTCGGTGCGTACGTCGACCTCGAGGCGAACCTGACCGACAAGCTGCTCGCCTCCGCCGCCGTGCGCGTCGAGGACTACTCGGACTTCGGCAACAACGTCTCCGGCAAGCTCGCCCTGCGCTACGACTTCACCCCGACCTTCGCGGTGCGCGGCGCGGTGCAGAACGGCTTCCGCGCGCCGTCGCTGCAGCAGCAGTTCTACACGACCACTTCGACGACCTTCATCAACGGCGTGCCGTTCGAGATCACGACCTTCCCGGTCACCGACCCGGTCGCGATCGCGCTGGGCGCGCAGCCGCTCGACGCCGAGGAGTCGGTCAACTTCTCGCTCGGCGCGATCCTGCGCTTCGGTCGCGCCAGCCTGACGATCGACGCCTACCGCATCGACATCGACGACCGCATCGTGCTGTCCGAGAACCTGACGCAGGCGAACGTCCGCACCTTCCTGCAGCAGCAGGGCTTCATCGGCGCGGGCGGCGGCCGGTTCTTCATCAACGGCGTCGATACCGAGACCCAGGGCCTCGACGTCGTGCTGAACCTGCCCCTCGAGCCGGGCCCGGCGGGCGAGTTCGACCTGACGCTGGCGGCCAACTACAACGAGACCGACGTGGTCCGCATCCCGCAGATCGCGCAGCTCGCGGCGCTCAACCCGGCGCCGCCGCTGTTCGACCGCAACAACGTGCTGACCTTCGAGAAGGGCAACCCGAACTACAAGATCACGGGCAACCTGAACTGGAAGCGCGACAACTTCGGGGCCACGGTGCGGGCCACGAACTACGGTCGCGTACTCTCGCCGGGCACCACGGCGGCCAACGACTTCCTGCTGAAGCCGAAGACGCTCGTCGACCTCGAGGGGCGTGTGACGTTCGGCGGCTTCGGGATCGCGCTGGGCATCGAGAACGTGTTCGACGAGTACCCGGACCCGCTGCCGCCGCGGCTCAACACCACCACCAACACGTCGTACTCGAACCTCTCGCCGTTCGGACGAGCGGGGCGCCTGGTGTACGGCCGCCTGTCGTTCGACTTCTGACGCCGGGCGACCCGCCGGGCTCGCACTGCCCGACCGGTCGATGCGCGGGGGCGGGAACGCAGGTTCCCGCCCCTTCGTTTTTCGGGGGCCCGCAGCCGAGTCCCCCCCCCCCACCCCCGCAGGTGCTGCCGCGGCGCGAGTCTCAGGTGCCGCCGCGCCGACGGTACCCGGTGCCGACCGCCCAGGCGATACCCACCAGCAGCAGGGCCAGCACCGCGCCCACGCCCGCGAACCCGGCTAGCCCCAGCCCCAGCGCGGCGAGCGCCCCGTGGGCCCAGCCCGTGACGACGTCGCTGCCACGGAGCACGGCGGTGTCGATCACGTTCTTCACCTTGTACTTCGTCTCGGGGTCGACGTCGGTGTAGAGCATGTCCCGCGCCGGCTTGCCGACGCCGAACTCGGTCGCGCGCATCAGCACGTTCGCGACCACGAGCATCCCCAGTACCGGCACGAACGCCAGCGTCGAGAACGCGAGCACCGCGAGCAGCCCGGCACCGACCAGCGTCGGCCGCACGCCGAACCAGGTGGTCAGCCGGCCCACGACGAGCAACTGCAGCACCAGCGAGATGCCGTTCACCCAGATGTCGCGCTCGGCGTAGAAGGCCGTGCGCTCGGCCGGCGTCGCGTAGGTCTCGGCGACCAGCCGCGCCATCTCGATGTAGATCACCATGCCGAGCAGCGTGCCGACCACGATCAGGCCCGCGATCCCGAGCAGGAACGGCGAGCGCACCAGCCGCGACAGGCCGGCGAGGATCTCGCCGCCCACCGGCTCGTCGAGCCGGGCCGGCGCGGCGCCGTCGGGATCGTGGGCGTGGCGGCGCAGCCCGGCGATCGCGGCCAGCGTGCCGGCCAGCAGCAGCGCCGAGACCAGCGCGATGCCGCCGAGACCCACGTCGTCCACGAGCAGCTTCGTAAGCGCGGGTCCCAGGAGCCCGCCGAGGCTGCCGCCGGCCGCGATCGCACCGAACAGGCGCCGGCCCTGCTCCTCGCGCCAGACGTCCGCCATGAAGCTCCAGAACACGGAGACGACGAACATGTTGAAGACGCCGAGCCACACGTAGAAGACGCGCGCGACCCACTCGTGCTCCGGGTCGATCCGGAACGCGATCGCGAAGGCCAGCAGGTGGGCGACGAAGAACGCGTAGATGCCAGGCAGCAGGCGGGAGCGCGGTACGCGGCTCGCGAGCCAGCCGAAGACCGGCACGATCGCGAGCATCGTGAGGAACACCGCGGTGCTGAGGTACTTGATCTGGTCGGCGCCGAGGCCCGCCGCCAGCGAGTCGCGCAGCGGCCGCACCATGAAGTACGACGCGAGCAGGAGGAAGAAGTAGAGGAACGACAGCGCAAACGCGCGCGCTTCCCCCGGGCGCAGTGCAAGCGCGCCCCGGGTGGCCACCGCCGACGACATGCCCCGTCCTGCTCCGGCGCGGCCGTCGGCCGCGGAATGCGGGCTAGCTTACGGTACGGCCCGGTCGATGACGATCTCGGCGGGGGCCCAGGTCGACAGGTCGATGCGCGCCTCGCCGAAGAGGTCGCCCGTCGTGGCCATCGGCATGCCGCTCTTCGAATAGCGCGCGACGATCGTCAGCTGCTTCGCGGTGCTGATGGTGCGGCCGGCGGCCATCGCGTCGGCGTCCGTCAGGGCCACTTCCACCGGCAGCTTCGGGTCGACGAGCCGCTGGGCCGCGAGCGGCGGACCGGGCTGCGTGGGATCGCGCGCGAGGACGAACAGCGGCGTGCCGGCCGGCACCTTCCCGGCGAACTGCGGGGCGATCGAGACGCGGACGACCGCGGTTCCGGGCTTGCCCTGGGCGGCCGTCGCGGCCGGCTTGCGATCCGACGCCGCCACGGCCTGGCCGAGCCGCGCATCGAGCTCCGCGATGCGCTGGTCGAGGATCGTCTTGACCTCGGGCGGCGGGTTCGTGGCCGAGAGCGCCGCCCAGCGGTCCCGGGCCGTCGCGGCATCGCCCGCGCGCAGCGCCCGCAGGCCACCGTACCAGAGCGCCTTCGGATTCTGCGGCTCGACCGACAGCGCTTCCTCGAAGAGCTGGCCAGCCTGACCGTTCAGCGCCTCGGGGTCGACCAGCGCGAGCGCCTCCGCGTAATTCACGGTCGCCTCGGCGTTCTTGCCGCCGGTGAGCTTGTAGGCCTTCTCGTAGGCGCGCGCGGCGTTCGGGAAGTCGTTCTGCACGAGGTACGAGCGGCCGAGCAGCAGCCAGCCCTCGACGTCGCCGGTTTCCCTGGCGAGCCGTTCCTCGAGCTGGACGATCGCCGCCTGCATCGAGTGCGTCTCGGACTGCGCCTCCTGCGCGGCCGGATCCCAGCTGAAATTGCTCCACGCGCCGTACAGCAGGAACGCGGCCAGCGGGATCGCGACGGCGAGCAGCGCGACCATGCCCATGGCGCCCTTGCCCTCCGCCCGACGCGCCTTGAGGAACGGCCAAGCGACCACGGCGATGGCGGCCCCCGCCATCAGCGCGGCCAGGACTACGAAGACGGGCAGGCTCAAGTCGCTTCCTCCGGGTCGGGCTCGATGGGCTTGCGGGAGCGCTTCAGCACGATCACCGCGACCGAACCCAGTGCGATCAGCAGCAGGATCACCGGCGCACTCCACAGCAGGTAGGTGCGTGCGGTCATCGGCGGCTTGTACAGCACGAAGTCGCCGTAGCGTTCGGTCATGAACTGCCGGATATCGTCGTCGGTCCTGCCGGCCCTCATCATCTCGCGGACCTCGCGGCGGAGGTCCTGCGCGAGCGGCGCGTTCGAATCGGCGATCGTCTGGTTCTGGCAGACGAGGCAGCGCAGTTCGTCGTTCAGATCCTCGTAGCGCTTCTGCAGCGCCGGATCTTCGAACGCGCGTTCCGCCTCGATCGCGAACGCCGGGCCGGTGACGGCCAGCGTGACCGCGAGCGACAGCAGCAGTGCGGTCAGGAACGCGACGAGCGCGGAGCCGAACTCCGCGAGGCGCCCGGCGTCCGGCCGCGGCGCGCCGTTCCCGCGTGCCGCCTCTGCTCGACCCGAGCGTCTCATGCGCCGCCTCCGCTCTTCTCCGCGAGCAGCGGCAGGAATTTCTCGCGCCAGATCTGCTCGGTCATCGGCCCGATGTGCTTGGCGATCACGATGCCCTCCGCCGAGACCAGGAAGGTCTCGGGCGAGCCGTAGACGCCCCAGTCGATCGCGACGTCGCCCTCGGGGTCGAACGCCACCTTCGTGTAGGGGTTGCCGAGCTGGGTCAGCCACTGCATCGCCAGCGACCGCTCGTCCTTCCAGTTCAGCCCGATGATCGGCACCACGCTGTCGCTCGAGATGCGCAGGAGCGTGTCGTGCTCCTGTCGGCAGCCCGGACACCACGTGCCCCAGACGTTCAGCACCCACGGTCGGCCGGCCAGTGCCGCGGTGCTGATCCGCTCGTTTTCGTCCTGCACCGACGGCAGCTCGAACTGCGGCGCAGGCTTGCCGATCAGCGGCGACGGGATCTCGCGGACGTCGAGTTCGCCCGTGCCGATGCGGGCGAGCGTGACGGCGAAGATCGCGCCGAGCGCGAGCACGCCGATCAGGGGACCCAGGTACCGCCACATGCTCTCGTCTCCTGCTCGCCCGCGCAGCGCTCAGGCGCCCCGCTGCGCCGCCGTGCTGGTGGACGCCGCGCCGGGCACCGGGCGGCCGGTTGGGCCGCCGCCGCTCAGCGCCTGGTCCGCCTTCTTCGCGGCGTCGTCCGCGATGATGCGGTAGCGCCGGTCGAGCGCGGCCAGGCCGCCGCCGATCGCCATCACGAGCGCGCCGAGCCAGATGTACCGAACCAGCGGCTTGTACTGGATCCGCATGCTCCAGCGCCCGAGCCCGAGGTCCTCGCCGAGCGCGACGAACAGGTCGCGATCCGGGCCGATGCGGATACCCGCCTCGGTCATCATGTCGCCCCGCACCTGGTAGAGCCGCTTCTGCGGGCGCAGCGTGGTCAGCAGTTCGCCATCCTCGCGGATCTCGACGATGCCCTCGATCGCCTCGTAGTTCGGGCCGGTGACCGGCCGGGTCCCGACGAACTTGAACTCGTAGTCGTCGATGACGTGGGTCTCGCCGGGCCCGAGACTGATGTCGCGCTCGATCTTGTAGGACTCGAGACCCGTCACGCCCATCACGAACATGCCGAGGCCGAAGTGCGCGAGCGACATGCCGAGTACCGAGCGCGACAGCGTCTGCTTGTGCCGCAGGCGGCTGACCGGCTCGACCAGTGCCGAGGCCATGATGAAGAAGGCCGCGAAGAAGCCGACCACCGTGAGCGCCTTCAGGCCGCTGTACACGACGAGCGGCACGAGGATCGCGGCGACCAGCGACAGCGCCGCAAGCACCAGCAGCGGGACCTTCACGTTCTGGAACCGCGTCCGCTTCCAGGACGAGTGCATGCCGATGCCGAGCAGCAGGATCAGCGGAATGGTCGGCACCAGGAACACCGCGTTGAAGTACGGCGGGCCGACCGAGATCTTGCCGAGCTCGAAGGCGTCCATGAACAGCGGCCAGAGCGTGCCGACCAGGATTAGCCCGGCGGCGGCGACCAGCAGGCCGTTGTTGACCAGCAGGAAGGCCTCGCGCGAGAACACCTCGAAGCCGTGCTCCGACTTGAGCAGCGGCGCGCGCCAGGCGTAGAGCAGCAGCGAGCCGGCGATGAAGAACAGCAGCATGCCGAGGATGAACATGCCGCGCGCCGGGTCGGACGCGAACGCGTGCACCGAGACCAGCACGCCGGAGCGCACCAGGAAGGTGCCGAGGATCGACAGCGAGAACGCGAATATCGCGAGCAGCAGCGTCCAGCTCTTGAAGAGGCCGCGCTTCTCGGTGACTGCGAGCGAGTGGATCAGCGCGGTGGAGACCAGCCACGGCATGAAGGAGGCGTTCTCGACCGGGTCCCAGAACCACCAGCCGCCCCAGCCCAGCTCGTAGTACGCCCACCAGCTGCCGAGCGCGATGCCGATCGTGAGGCTGAGCCACGCAGCCAGCGTCCAGGGACGCGTCCACTTCGCCCACTCGGCGTCGAAGCGCCCGCCGATCAGCGCGGCGACCGCGAACGCGAACGCGACCGAGGTGCCGACGTAGCCCATGTAGAGCATCGGCGGGTGAATCGAGAGCGCCCAGTCCTGCAGCAGCGGGTTCAGGTCCGCGCCGTCGGCCGGCGACGGCAGCAGCCGCTCGAACGGGTTCGAGGTGGCGAGCGTGAACGACATGAAGCCGACCGAGACGATGCCGAGCACGCCGAGCACCCGCGCGCGGAAGGTCGGATCGAGCCCCCCCGTCAGCGCCGCGACGCCGAGCGTCCAGACCGCCTGGATCCAGATCCACAGCAGGAGCGAGCCCTCGTGGGCCCCCCACACCGCCGAAATCTTGAAGAGCATCGGCAGGGCCGAGTTCGAGTTGTTCGCGACGTACTCGACGGAGAAGTTGTCGACCGCGAACGCCCACGCGAGGCAGGCGAGCGAGACCGACACGAACACGAACCCGCCGGTCACGGCCGGGTTGGTCGCCTTGATCCAGGACTCGCGGCCGACGTGTGCGCCGGCGAGACCGAAGAAGCTCTGCGCGATCGCCAGCAGGAACGCGAGGATCAGCGCGAAATGGCCGAGCTCGGGGATCACGTCGGGCCTCCCGGCTTGCGGATCGAGTCCGCGGTCGAGAACTGCTCCGCCAGCGAGCCCGCCGCGTGGGGCTGCGGCGACGGCGGCGGCGCACCGGTCGAAGGCCCGCCCACCGCCGGGTTCTCCGGGGCGTAGCCGGTCGTGCCGGCGGTCGTGGTGTTGACCGGGTGCTTGATCGACTTCGCCACTTCCGGCGGCATGTAGTTCTCGTCGTGCTTGGCGAGCACCTCGTCGGCGTAGAAAACGCCGTTCTGGAGGCGCCCGTGCGCGATCACGCCCTGCCCTTCCCGGAACAGGTCGGGCAGCAGCCCCGAGTACGAGACCGGCATCGAGTGCGCGTTGTCGGTGACGACGAAGCGCACTTCGAGGCTGCCCGGCGTGCGCTGGATCGTGCCCGGCGTGACGAGGCCGCCGATCCGGAACTTCTTGTCCGCCGGCGCCATGCCGGCCTGGATCTGCGACGGGTCGTAGAAGTACAGCAGGTTGTCCTCGAAGGCCTGCATCGCGACCGTGGTGGCCGCGGCCACGCCGAGCAGGATGCCGCCGACGACGGCCAGACGCTTGCGACGGGGAGTCATGCGCTCTCCTTGGAGAGTTCGGCCAGCGGGGCCGAGGGCGAGGAAGACGATTCGGCTTCGTGCGCGGGCAGCATCTGCAGGCGCCGCAGCGCGCGCTCACGCGCGTTCGCGTGCATCCGCACCGCGCCCCAGATGTTGAGGGCGATCACCAGGAACGTCAGCAGGTACGACGGCCATACGAACTGCGCGTATCCACCCATGTGCAGGAAATCGGCCACGGTCGTGTCCTCAGGCAGCCCGGGGCGCGCCGAGCTGCTTCAGCCAGGCGGCGTTGCGTTCGCGGATCAGCACCTCGCCGCGGACGCGCACGCAGAGCAGCGCGCCGTACATCAGCGTGAAGCCGAAGAAGCACATCAGCAGCGGGATCAGCATCTCGGGCGGCATGCCGGGGCCGCCCTCCTTCAGAACGGTGCGGCCCTGGTGCAGCGAGTTCCACCAGTAGACCGAGAAATGGATGATCGGCACGTTCACCACGCCGACGATCGCGAGCACGGCGCTGGCGCGGTCCGCGCGCTGCAGGTCGTCGAACGCGTTCCTGAGCGCCATGTAGCCGAGGTAGAGGAACAGCAGGATCAGCTGCGAGGTCAGGCGCGCGTCCCACTCCCACCAGGTGCCCCACATCGGCTTGCCCCACAGCGAGCCGGTCGCGAGGCAGACGAACGCGAACGAGGCGCCGATCGGGGCGGTGGCCGCGGCCACCGCGTGCGCGAGCTTGATGCGCCAGATCAGCCCGACCGCCGCGGCGATCGCCATGTACGTGTAGCACATCAGCGAGAGCCACGCGGACGGCGCGTGCACGTAGACGATGCGGAACGCGTCGCCCTGCTGGTAGTCGGCCGGGGCGCGCACCAGGCCGCCGTAGACGCCGCCGACGATCAGGAGCGCCGCCGGGATCGCGAGCCACGGCGTCAGCGTCCCCGCGATGCGGTAGAAGTGCGGCGGCGAGGCGAGCTTGTGGAACCAGGTCCAGGTGGCCAAGGGTGCCTACTCCAGGCTGATGCGCACCGCGGCCGACGTGGCGAGCGGCGCGAGGCTGGCGGAAAGGATCAGCATCGCGGTCAGGAGCAGCAGCGCCCCCCCGGGCTCGTCGCCACGGATCGCGAGGTCGGTGGCGCGGGCGCCGAAGATCAGCACCGGCATCGCGAGCGGCAGCACCAGCAGCGACAGCAGCACGCTGCCGCGCCGCGTGCCCAGCGTGAGCGCGGCGCCCACCGCGCCCAGGAAGCTCAGGATGCCGGTGCCGAGCACGAGCGAGATCATCAGCACTCCCACGGCCTCCCCCGGCGCCGCCAGCGCGAGGGCCACGATCGGGGCGGTCAGGACGAGCGGCAGTCCGCTCAGCACCCAGTGCGCCAGGGTCTTCGACAGCAAAAGCCAACCGAGCGGCTGTCCAGACAGCGCCAATTGCTCGAGAGTTCCGTCGTCCAGGTCGGTCCTGAACAGGGATTCGAGCGCGAGAAGTGCCGATAGCAATGCGGCAACCCACAGGATGCCCGGCGCGATGGCCTGCAGCAGCTGCGAAGTGGGGCTGAGCGCCAGCGGGAAGAGCGTCGCCACCATCACGAAGAACACCACCGGCTGCGTGACCTGCTCCCAGCGGCGGAAGGCGAGACGCACGTCGCGCTCGAACAGCAGCCAGGCGGCCCGGCCGAGGCCCGTGCCCAGCCCTTGGGCCGGCCGCGGCGCGGCGACCGCGGTGGACGGCTTCGGGAGGGGCACTGCGCTCACGAGAGCTCCAGTCGCCGGAGTGCGACACCCGGCAGTTCGAGGTCGGCGTGCGCCGTGAGGATGGCGATGCCGCCGGCCCGCACGTGATCCGCGATGACCGCAGACAATTCCCGTACACCGCCGACGTCGAGGTTCGTGAACGGCTCGTCCAGCAGCCACAGGCGGGCCCGGGCGAGCAGTACGCGCGCCATCGCCACGCGCCGGCGCTGGCCGGCCGACAGGGAGCGGAACGGCAGGTCGCGCTGGCCGTACACGGCGAGCCGCTGGAGCGCCGCGTCGATCGCGTCGACGGAGGTCGGGTGGCGGACCCCGCTCATGTACCGCAGGTTCTCGCGCGGCGTGAGGTCGGCCTTCATGGCGTTCTCGTGCCCGAGGTAAGCGAGCGCGGCGCAGTAGCGGTCGCGATCCCGCTCGACGCGCTCGCCCATCCAGTACAGTTCCCCCTCTTCCGGCCAGAGGAACCCGGCCAGCGTCCGCAGCAGCGTGGTCTTGCCGGTGCCGTTCGGGCCGCGAACGTGGAGGGCTTCGCCGTCCGAGGCGCCGAAGCAGAGGCCGCGGAGCACGTGACGGTCGCCCCGCCACAGGTGAAGATTCCGGGCCTCGAGGGCTGCGCTTCGCGTCTCCGTCACGGCTGGACCATCGCTCAGGACGGCCGCCACTATATCAGTTACACCCCGCAGGCCGACCCGGGTTTCCCGAAGCCGGGTTCGGTGTTTTCTACGTCAACTGCGGATGAATCGCTCCAGCTCCTCGATGTGCCGGCGCTGTTCCTCGATCACGCTCTTCACGCAGTCCCCGATCGACAGCATGCCGAGCACCGCGCCGCCTTCCACCACCGGCAGGTGCCGGATCCGGCGCTCCGTCATCAGCTGCAGGCACTCGTTCACGGTGGCCTCCCGCGTCACCGTGACGACGGGCGCGCTCATGATCTGCCACACGGGCGTCTCGGCGGACGAGCGGCCGACCAGGACGACCTTGCGCGCGTAGTCGCGCTCCGAGACGATGCCGAGCAGTTCGGCGCCGCGCAGCACCAGCAGCGCGCCCACGTGGTGCTCGGCCATCTGCCTGATCGCCTCGAGCACCGGGTCGTCGGGCTCGACTGCGTACACGACGTGGCCCTTCTCGGCGAGCACGTGCTTCACTCGCATGACGTCCTCCTCAGACGGCGACCGCCGTCGCGTCGTACTCGAACAGGCCGAGCGTGTCCTCGTTCACCGTGGGCCGTCGGCCGTAGTCGTCGGGATCGGCGGCCAGCAGCGCGAGGCCGCGCGCGGCGGACTGGCGCTGGACGAGCGTGGCGCGCTCGAGCCGCGCGCGCTGGTAGCGGGCGAGCGCGGCCGCCGGATCGTCGGGCTCGGCCGCGAACGCGCGCGCGAGCACCATCGCGTCCTCGATCGCCATCACCGCGCCCTGCCCCATGAACGGGAGCATCGGGTGCGCGGCGTCGCCGAGCAGGCCGACGCGCCCCGCGACCCACTGCAGCAGCGGCTCGCGCGAGTACAGCGCCCACTTGTGCAGCGAGTCCGGCGGCACGGCGCCGAGGATGGCGCGCACCGGCGCGTGGAAACCCGCGAAGGCCGCGAGCACCTCGGCGGGATCCCCGCGCGCCGACCAGCTCTCGAGGCGCCAGCGAGGCTCCCGCACGGCCGCGACGAAGTTGACCAGCTCGCCGCCGCGCACGAGATAGCGCGCGAACATCCTGTGCGGCCCGACGTAGAGGCAGCTCGGGTAGTCGAGCGTGCCGGGCGGCAGCGCTGCCACCGGCGCCAGGCCGCGCCACGCGCAGTACCCGGTGAATTCCGGCGAGCTCGCGTTGAGGAGTTGCGCGCGAACCGCGGAGCGCGCGCCGTCCGCGCCGATCAGCGAGCGGGCGTCCAGCGTGGCGCCGTTCGCGAAGCGCACGCCCACGGCGCCGCCCTCGTCCAGGCAGCCGGCGAAGCGGTGATCGAGCAGCAGCCGGTGTGGACCGTAGGCGAGCACGGCCTCGGCCAGGATCGCGTGCAGATCCGCGCGATGCACCTGGCAGTACGGGGCACCGAAGCGGGCCGCCGCGCCGCCGCGGTCGCTGGTGGAGAAAGCTTCGCCGGTCCGCCAGTGGCGGATTGCGCCGATGCCGGGCAGGCAGGCGATGCGCCGGAGCCGTTCGCCGAGGCCGAGCGCCTCGAGCACGCGGCTGCCGTTCGGCGCGAGCGTGAGCCCGGCACCCAGCTCGCCGAGTGCCGCGGCCTGCTCCGCGACCACGACCGGAAAGCCCGCGCGCAACAGCGCGAGCGCCGCGGTGAGGCCGCCGATGCCGGCACCGACGATCACGATCGGCCGCGTGTCCGCCCTCGCCATGCGTTCGCGATCCCCCAGCCGGGAACGAGTGTAGCGCCGTCAGCCCCGCGGTGCCTTCGGCGGCAGGTACTTGCGGAACTCGAGCCGCGCGATCGTCCGGTTGTGGACCTCGTCGGGCCCGTCGACTATGCGCATGGTGCGGGCCCGCGCGTACATCCCCGCGAGCCCGAAGTCGTCGGTGACGCCGGCGCCGCCGAAGGCCTGGATGGCCGTGTCGACCACGAACTGCAGCATCCGCGGCACCGTGACCTTGATGCCCGCGATCTCGCTGCGCGCCGCCTTGTTGCCGGCGGTGTCCATCAGCCACGCCGTGCGGTACACGTAGAGCCGGCTGGTGTCGATCGCCTGACGGCACTCCGCCACGCGCTGTTCCCACGCCGACTGCTCGGCCAGCGTCTTCCCGAAGGCGCGACGCTCGATCAGCCGGCGGCACATCAGCTCCAGCGCCCGCTCGGCGGCGCCGATCGAGCGCATGCAGTGGTGGATGCGGCCCGGCCCGAGGCGGCCCTGCGCGATCTCGAAGCCCCGCCCTTCCCCGAGGATCAGGTTCGACGCCGGCACGCGTACGTTCTCGAACCTCACCTCGGCGTGGCCGTTGGGCGCCTCGTGGTAGCCGAACACGGGGAGCCTGCGCACGATCGTCACGCCCGGCGCGTCCGGCTCCACGAGGATCTGCGACTGCTGCGCGTGCGGAGGCGCGTCGGGGTTGCTGCGGCCCATCACGATCAGGATGCCGAGATTCGGGTGCAGCGCGTTGGTCGTCCACCACTTGCGCCCGTTGATCACGTAGCAATCGCCGTCGCGCACGATCGACGTCGCGATGTTGGTCGCGTCGGACGAGGCGACGTCCGGCTCCGTCATGCAGTAGGCGGAGCGGATCTCGGCGCGCAGCAGCGGCGCGAGCCACCGCGACTTCTGCTGCTCGCTCCCGTAGTCGTGCAGCAGTTCCATGTTGCCGGTGTCGGGAGCGTTGCAGTTGAAGACCTCGGGCGCCCAGTAGACCCGGCCCATGATCTCGCACAGCGGCGCGTAGTCGACGTTCGTCAGCCCCGCACCGTGCTCCGGGTCCGGCAGGAACAGGTTCCAGAGGCGCTCGGCGCGCGCCTTGGCCTGCAGTTCCGCGAGCAGCGGCGGAAGCGCGAATTCGCCGTGCGCCGCACCGGCCACCTGTCGCTCGAACTCGGCCTCGTTCGGCAGGACGTGGGCGTCCATGAAGGCCTGCAGGCGCGCCGCGTAGTCCCGTGCCCGCGGCGAGTGATCGAAGTCCATCGGGGCCTCCCGTTGGTGCGCGCGGGGAGACTCGAACTCCCATGCCTCGCGGCGGCGGATTTTAAGTCCGCTACGTCTACCGGTTCCGTCACGCGCGCCCGAGCGCGAGGGTAGCGCGGGTCACGCGCCGCCGCACGCGCTCCACGGCCGGTGCCCGAGCCGACGGAGAAGATGCGAGCCGCAGGCGCATCCCCGGGCGGACGCAGTATTGCATCGCGGCCGACGAAGCCGCGACGGAACGGGATCGGTTGCGCGCGGCGCGCGCGCAGGTCGGCGCGCATCCAGTCGGCGAGTTCGCAACCCGCGCCTTCGGCGGCGGCCCGGAACTCGCCGCGCAGCCCGGACAGCCGGACGAGCCGGCTGCCGAGCCGCGCGTCGAGCGAGACCGGTGCCTTACTTCGCCGTCGAGAGGTACGCGGCGAGGCTCGCGGCTTCGGCGTCCGTCAGGGTGAGCTTCTTGTGCTTGCCCTTGCCCATGTGGTCCTTGATGGACTTCGTCAGCTCCGCGGCGGGCTTGCCGGCGAACTCCGACGCCTCGTGGCAGTCGGCGCACGCGCCTTCGAACTTCGCCTTGTCCGCCAGCGCAACCCCGCTGAACGCGATCGCAGCCGCCACCGCCAACACCTTCAGTCCGGTCTTCATCGTCGGATCCTCCGTAGCGCCGAGCCTGGCGCCGACGAGCCTAGGCTAGCAGCGCGGCGCGCGGCAGGAGGTCCGCACATGCCACACGACTGAACGGGCCGCAGGCGGCGGCGTGTTCAGGTTCCGTTCAGGGATCGCGGACCCGGCACGCCTGCGCCGCCCCACCGCGGCGCGTCCGAAAGCCCTTCAGTGCGCTACCGCGCGCGGCGAAGCCTGGGGATAGCGTCCCAGCAGCGGCAGGATCACCGCCCCGACGAAGAACATGCCCGCGGCGATGTAGAAGCTGACGTCGTAGCTCGCCGTCGCGTCGAATACGTGCGCGAACAGCATCGGCGCCGTGCCGCTGCCGAACGCGAGCAACGCGTAGAGTATCGAGTAGATCTTGGCGTAGTGGCGCAGGCCGAAGTAGCGGGCCGCGAAGAACGCCATCAGGTCGAGCTCCGCGCCGGCCGCGAAGCCGATCAGGAGCGCGGCCGCCACGGCCCACGCGAAGGTCGGTTCGCCGGCCAGGATCAGGCAGCCGGCCACCGGCAGCAGCAACGAGACGACCGCGACGCCCGGCGCCCAGTACCGGTCGACCAGGTAGCCGACGGCGACGCGTCCGACGATGATCGCGAGACCCAAGGCCCCCTGCACCGTCGCGGCACTGGCGGCCGTGAAGCCCTGGTCCGTCAGCGCGGCGATGAGGTTGGGGCTGATGCCCGACACCGCCATGTACACCGCGAGGATCGACAGGCTCAGGACCCAGAAGCGATAGCCGCGCACCGCCTCGCCCAGCGTGAGCCCCCACGTCTCGGCGGCGGCCGGCTCTCCCGGACGGCCCCCGCCGGCCTCGCCCGGCAGGGCCTTGGGACGGAAGCCGAACCAGACCACGGGGCCGGCCAGCAGCAGCGGCAACAGGCCGATGCCGATGTAGGCGCCGCGCCAGCCGAACTCCTCGGTGAGCCACACGGCGTAGGCCGGCGCCAGCATCGCGCACACGCCCGTGCCGGTCAGCGTCAGGCCGAGCGCGAGACCGCGCTGGCGGTCGAAGCTCGTGGCGATCGCCCGCGTCCACGTGATCGGGGTGGTGCCGGCGCCGAGGATGGCCATGGCGCCGTAGGCCAGGAAGAACATCCACAGCTCGCCGTTCATGCTCGCGGCGAGGAAGAACGCCAGCGCCATCCCGACCAGACCCGGCAGTGCGACCGCCCGCGGCCCGTAGCGGTCGTTGAGCCAGCCGACGATCGGCGCCGTGACGATGCCGAGTCCCGAGCTGAACAGGATGCCGAGCTGCACGTCGGCGCGGTCCCAGCCGAACTCGGCGGTCAGCGGCTTCACGAGCGCGCCGATCGTGTAGAAGGGCAGCACCACCGAGCTGCAGATGATCCCGACGCTCGAGGCCAGGATCAGCAGCCAACCACGGCGAATCTCGCTCACGCACGACCTCGGATCGACAGTCCGGCGCAACGCTCGACGGGTACGACGCGGACGCCGCGCGGGCATGCGGTGCAGGACCGGGGCGCATTATGGCTGCAACGTACGGGCACGGTCGACCGGTTCCGGCGCGCGGCGTCGAGGTCGCCGGCGGCCCGCGTTCGACCGGAGCCTCGCGTCCGGATCGGTTCTCCTCGCCTTGCGACGCGCGGCCACTCACGATGCGGCCCGGACCGGCGCGTCACCTGCAGGGCGCTCGAACCCCCTCGAGTTCGCCACCGCCCAGTCCCGCACCGACGCCCCCTGACTGGAGACGACGATGGGACTCCTCGACGCACTGCTGGGCAGCGCCGGCGAGATCGACCCGGCGAAGCTCCAGGAGGAGTTCGCGCGCGTGCTCGCACCCAACGAGCGGATCGAGAAGGCCTACGAACTGCAGGCGGTGCCAGCCGCCTACGTCGCGCGGTGCAGCGCCGTCGCCGATGCCCGCAAACGCACTCCCCCTGCTGCTGGCAGGTCCGCTGCTGCGGCGCTGCACGCCCGAGCGCCGCGCGCTAGTCGAAGAGGCTGCGAGCCGCCAGCAACTCGTACAGGTGCTCGATCGCCAGACCGGCGTCGCGCGAGATCCGCGCCAGGTCGCCGGCGACGAACCGGCCGTCCAGCACGCGCACCACTCTCGACGAGTCGCGCGCGACGAGGCCGAGCAGTCGATCCGGTGCGCGTCCGTCAGCACCACCTGGCGTCGACGACCGACAGGGCCGCGTCGAATGCCGCCAGGCCGGCGTCGATCTCGGCCTCCGAGATGGTGAACGGCGGGCCCACCTTGATGGTGTTCGGCACGAAACCGCCGAGGAACACGCCGCGTGCGGCGCACTCGCGCGCCACCACGTTGTTGGGATGGTCGGTCAGGTCGCCGAGAAACGCCGTGTAGCGGTCCTCGGCAACGATCGGGCGGCCCTGCGCGTCGACGAGATCGACGGCGTGGTAGAGGCCGTGGCCCGCGACGCGCCCGACGCTCGGGTGCCGTGCCGCGAGGTGGTCGAGTCTCTCCCGCAGGTATCGCCCGCGCGCACGCACGCGCTCGAGCACGTTGTCCGCCAGCATCGTCTCCAGCGCGCCGACGATCGACGCGCAGACCAGCGGATGGCCGTCCCAGGTACTGCCGCTCCACCAGCGTGCCTGGTCGAAGAACTCGGCGATCGCCTTCGAGGCGACCACGGCGCCGCACGGGAGCGAGGAGCCGTTGATCGACTTGCCGACCGCCATCAGGTCCGGCTCGACGCCCGGGTGCAGCTGGTACCCGAACCACTCGCCGAGGCGACCGAACCCGCACAGCACCTCGTCGTCGATCCAGAGGA
>Ga0315900_10005359_pt1 | contig 17640 bp, 11 predicted proteins | sample LakEriMetagenome_FD_203521 | JGI IMG/M metagenome (GOLD analysis project Ga0315900, IMG submission 203521) | Freshwater fungal communities from buoy surface, Lake Erie, Ohio, United States - Buoy 12 MA114 | ecosystem: Environmental > Aquatic > Freshwater > Lake > Lake biofilm | place: USA: Lake... | reverse complement strand
CCCGTGCTTGGACAAAGTGCCTGCCCCTGCCTAACAATCTCCCATGTTCGCAGCCGCGGTGCGGCGCGGATCGCCCGGTCAAGGAACGCACGGCACATGCAGAAATCGATCGCGGACGCCGGCTGGCGGTTCGACAACTCGTATGCCCGGCTGCCGGAACCGCTCCACGCGCGATCGCAGCCCGTGCCCGTGCGGGCGCCGGCGCTGGTGCTCGTGAACGAGCCGCTCGCCGCCGACCTTGGCCTCGACGCCGCCATCCTCCGGGAGCACGGCGCCGCGGCGTGTGCCGGCAACGAACTGCCGCCCGGGTCCGAGCCGATCGCCCAGGCCTACGCAGGCCACCAGTTCGGCCACTTCACGAACCTCGGCGACGGCCGGGCGATCCTCCTCGGAGAGCAGTGCGGACCGGATGGCCGCCGGCACGACATCCAGCTCAAGGGAGCGGGCCGCACCCGCTACTCCCGCGGCGGGGACGGCCGGGCGGCGCTCGGGCCGATGCTCCGCGAGTACATCGTCAGCGAGGGGATGCACGCCCTGGGCATTCCCACCACCCGCAGCCTGGCGGTGGCGACGACCGGGGAAGCGGTGCTGCGGGCCGAGCCGCTGCCGGGCGCCGTGCTCGTCCGCGTCGCCGCCAGTCACATCCGCGTGGGCACCTTCCAATACGCCGCCGCCGTCGGCGACCCGCGGCTCTCGCCCTCCCTCCTCGACCACGCCATCGCACGACACGCACCGGAGGCGGCCGCGGCCCCCGACCGCGCGGCGGCCTTCCTCGACGCGGTCGTCGCGCGGCAGGCCGACCTCGTCGCCCGGTGGATGCTCGTCGGCTTCGTCCACGGCGTGATGAACACCGACAACATGGCGATCTCGGGCGAGACGATCGACTACGGCCCCTGCGCGTTTCTCGACACCTACGACCCCGGCACGGTGTTCAGCTCCATCGACCGCGACGGCCGCTACGCCTACGCCAACCAGCCGGCGATCGCCCACTGGAACCTGGCCCGCCTCGCCGAGAGCCTGGTGCCGCTGGTGCCGGGCGACGAGGCGGCGGCGGTGGACGCGGTGCGCGGGCCGCTGGCGACGTTTCCGGAGCGGTATTCCCGCAGCCACCTCCGGCAGGCGCGGGCCAAGCTGGGCCTGGCCAACGAGGAGGCCGGCGATGCCGACCTGTTCGCCAGCCTGCTGACGCGGATGCACGAGGCCCGGGCCGACTTCACGGCCACGTTCGCGAGCCTGGCGGCGCTGGCCGAGGCGACGCCAGACGCGGCCGACCCGGCCGACCCGCTGCACCGTACGCTCGCCGATTGGCTCCCGACCTGGCGGGCCCGACTCGCGCGGCAGCCGGGGTCCCGAGCCGACGCGGCCGCCCGGATGCGGATGGTCAATCCGCTGGTGATTCCCCGCAATCACCGCGTCGAGGAGGCGCTCGCCGCGGCGGAGGCGGGGGACCTTGCCCCCCTGCATCGCCTGCTCGCCGCCCTGCGGGAGCCGTTCACCGCCACGCCCGAAAACGCCCCCTATCGCGCCGGCCCGCCCGCGGGCTGCGGTCCCTATCGCACCTTCTGCGGCACATGACGGAGATTGCGGATTCGGCGCCGCCCCGGCTATCCTGCACCCCCCACAGGACATCATGGCAATCTTCGACTGGATCAGCCGCCGCGTCTTCAACGCGGTGCACCGCAACAACCTCGTCTACAACACCTGCTGGGAGGACCCCCGGCTGGACAGGGAGGCGCTGCGGATCGGCGCCGACGACGAGATCCTGGTGATCACGTCGGCCGGCTGCAACGCCCTCGACTACGCTCTCTGCGGCCCACGGCACGTCCACGCGGTCGACATGAATCCGCGGCAGAATGCCCTCCTCGACCTCAAGAAGGCGGGGATCCGGGGGCTGGAGTTCGAGGACTTCTTCCAGATGTTCGGCCAGGGCCGCCTGCCGGGCGTGCGGCGGGTCTACGACCAGAAGCTGCGGGCCGGCCTGCCGGCCTGGTCGCGGACGTTCTGGGACGCCAACATCAAGTGGTTCGACGACCCGAAGCGGTCGTTCTATTTCCGGGGCACGTCGGGCTTCTTCGCCAAGCTGGCGAAGGTCTATACCGACAAGATCATCAAGATTCGGCCGCACCTCGACCGCCTGCTGGCCGCCGAGAACGTGGACGAGCAGCGGCGGATCTACGACGATCACATCCGCGACAGGTTCAGCAAGGCCCTGCGATTCGCCCTCAACCGCGACACGACCATGGCCCTGCTCGGCGTGCCGCGGGCCCAGCGGCGGCAGATCGAGGCCACCTACTCCGGCGACCTGGCACAGTTCATCCAGGACTGCCTGGAGGGCGTGTTCGTGAAACTGCCGATGAAGGACAACTACTTCTGGCGGCTGTACATGACCGGGTCGTACACCCGCGAGTGCTGCCCCGAGTATCTCGTCCCCGAGAACTTCGCGCGGCTCAAGGCGGGCCTCGTCGATCGGGTCACGACCCACACCGACTCCGTGCAGGGGTTCCTGGAGCGGCACGATCAGCCGGTGTCGCGATTCGTGCTCCTCGACCACATGGACTGGCTGAGCGACCGCTTCTTTCCGCTGCTGGAGGCGGAGTGGCAGGCGATCGTGGAGCGGGCGGCCCCGCGGGCCCGGCTCATTTGGCGGAGCGGCGGCTTCAACACCGACTTCCTCGACGATGTGCGGGTGACGATCGACGGCCGCTCCCGCGGCACCGCCGAGATCCTCGCCTACGACCGCGACCTCGCCGCCCGGCTGCACCCGCTCGACCGCGTGCACACCTACGGCAGTTTTCACATCGCCGAGATGGTGGCCTGACCCGACGGGCGCGTGGCGTACGCCTCCAGGCGTGCGCATGCGGGCTGGGGAGCGCAGACGCCCATTCGCATGCCTGGAGGCATGCGCCACGGACGGGGCTTCCCGTCCGTCCACTGCCGCCCGCTCCGGCCCTGACACCATGGTCCGCCGCGAGGTGATCCGGCTTAGGAGCGTCGTCCGCCAAGCGACATTCGCGGCCGATCGGCCACCGCGCGACGAGCGTCGTCCAGAACCAACTTCCGTTTGATAGACCAGACTCTTGGGAATGGCGACGCTCCTTCGGAGCTACAGCGTGGGGTAGCGACCCTCCAGCTGTTCAAGGTAGTTGAGAATGTGGGCGCGGGCCGCCCGCAGTTCCTCTTTTGCATCAGCGTCCAGCAGGCGGGGGCCGGACCGCTCCGTCATCGCTCCGGCCGCCTCTCGGAGTGCGGGCCACAGAAACATCTGTTCGCAATCCGACTGGACCGCCCGTTTTCTGCCGATCTCGCATTCGTGGGAGTCGTGGTCAAGATCGTTTTTCAGCGAGACCAGTCGGCGTTGAGTGGCGGCCCCGGCAGGGGCACCGGCAGCGACACGGCCGCCATCGACTCTGGTAATGTCCTCAATCCGATCGCGATAGCGCCGCAATCTCAGGATCACGCTTCGGGCTTCACTTCGCTCGTTGCTGCTCATCCGGCCCGCTCCACATCGAGGGTGGGTAAGAGCGGCGGTCCGTGACGGCGCCGATCCCCTGTTCGCCATCCGCTGTGGAACGGGGCGAATGAGGTTTGTCGATACGCAGCGTAGCAGACAGGGAGGGTCAGGCGAGACCCTCCGCCTTCATGGCCTGCCAATCGGCGTCGGACGCCTTGGCCATGGTGCCAAACAGGACATCACCGGCGAGCAGAGCGACGTTGAAGTTTTTGTCCGGATGGCGGTGGTGAAGGTAGTGGTGCCGGGCCAGCGACTTGTAGATCGGCCATTTGGAAAAGAACCTGCCCTCGGGCTTGTGCATTTCCATGTGGATCAGATTCCACAGCAGGTGATGCAGGCACACGACGACAGGAAACACGACCGCGCCAGTCGTGGAAAAGAATGCCAGAAGGAGGCTCACCGGCAGCGACTCCACGAGGCCCTCGAGGATGTTCAGCCGAATTCCCCGATCCTCGCCGTGCGGCACCGGATCGTCATGAAACGACTGACGATACTGGCGGTGATGCTCACCGGCGTGGCTGCTGAAAATCTTCTTCCGAGCGGCCAGATTCCGTAGAAAAAACAACTTTGGCCGGCGGTGCATCAGTCTCGCGTGGACTTGATGTTCGATCAGCGACATCACCACGGAGAGACCCACGAACCATGCGGCCAACGTGAGACACATCGCCATAACACCACCTCACTGATTGGCAGCAGTGCCTCGGATTCGCGCCGCTGTGTGCGGGCGGCTCTCGGTGCCGGCTCCGGCCGTCCACAACCGAAACAAATGGGGCCGCTGGGACTCGAACCCAGGACCAACGGATTAAAAGTCCGATGCTCTAACCAACTGAGCTACGGCCCCGGGACCATGGTACCGAAGCGACTCAGGGGAGCAACCGAGAAACCGCCGCGGCCGCGAACGTCCGCGAGAAAATGCCCGAGAGAGGACTTGAACCTCCACCCAGTTACCTGGACAAGAACCTGAATCTTGCGCGTCTGCCAATTCCGCCACTCGGGCGAGTGGACCGCTGATCCTAGCAGCGCCGCGGGAGCACGCAAGCAACGCCGCCGTCACTCGACCGTGACGCTTTTCGCCAGGTTTCGCGGCTTGTCCACGTCGCAGCCCCGCAGCACCGCGATGTGGTAGGCGAGGAGCTGGAGCGGGATCGATGCCACGATCGGCTGGAGGAAGTCGGGGGCTTCCGGCAGCTCGATCACGTCGTCGGCCAGCTCCCGCACCCGTTCGTCGCCCGGGCTGGAAATCGCGATCACCGGCCCCTTGCGGGCCTTGACCTCCTCGACGTTCAGCAGCACCTTGTCGTACACCGCCCCCTGCGGAATCAGGAACACGCTCGGCGTGGCCGGATCGACCAGGGCGATCGGCCCGTGCTTCATCTCCGCCGCCGGGTAGCCCTCGGCGTGGATGTAGCTGATTTCCTTGAGCTTCAGCGCCCCTTCCAGGGCCACCGGGAAGTTGTACTGCCGCCCCAGGTAGAGGAAAGTCGAGGCGTCTTGGTACTTTGCGGCGATGCGGCGGATCGCCCCGTCGGCCTCCAGGGCGGCGGCCACGAGGTCGGGCAGCCGCTCCAGGTCGGCGATGTACCGCAGGCCCTGCTCGTAGCCCATGTGACGGAGGCGGCCGAAGTACAGGGCCAGAAGGGCGAGGACGACGCACTGGCTCGTAAACGCCTTCGTGCTGGCCACGCCGATCTCGGGGCCGGCGTGCAGATACACGCCGCCGTCGGCCTCCGTGGCGATCGAGCTGCCCACCACGTTGCAGATCGCGAGCGTGGGATGGCCCTTGCGCTTCATCTCGCGCAGGGCCGCCAGCGTGTCGGCCGTCTCGCCCGATTGCGTGATCGCGAACAGCAGCGTGCCCTCGTCGATCGGCGGGTTGCGGTAGCGGAGCTCGCTGGCGTATTCCACCTCGACCGGCAGCCGGGCGAACTCCTCGATCAGGTATTCGCCCACGAGCGCGGCGTGCCAGCTCGTGCCGCAGCCGGTGAGCACGATCCGGTTGACGTGCTGCAGGCGGCGGGGCGTGAGGTTCAGACCGCCGAACACGGCCGTGGCGTCGTCCCGGGAAAGCCGGCCCCGCATCGCGGCCCGGATCGTCTCGGGCTGCTCGTGGATCTCCTTCAGCATGTAGTGGGCGTAGCCCCCCATGCCCACGTCGGCCGCAGTCAGTTCCAACGGCAGCACCGACGGCTCGACGCGGCCCGCGTCGCGGTGGACCACCCGCAGCGTGTCGGGCGTGACCACGGCGATCTCGTGGTCGGCCAGGTAGACGATCCGATCGGCGTGGCCGGCAAGCGGGCTGGCGTCGCTGGCGATGAAGTGCTCGCCGTCGCCCACGCCCACCACCAGCGGGCTGCCGCAGCGGGCCGCCACGAGCAGCCCCGGCTGGCCGGCGAAGAGCACGAGCAGGCCGTAGGTGCCGCGGAGCTGATCGATCGCGTCGCGGACGGCCATCACCCAGGGCGTGTCGGCGGGATCGTCGCTGACCCGCGGGGCTCCGGCCGCGAGCAGCCGCCGCAGGGCGGCATCGACGAGGTGGGCGATGACCTCGGTGTCGGTCTCCGAGCGAAAGGCGTAGCCCTCCGCCTCCAATCGCGACTTCAGCGTGCGGAAGTTCTCGATCACGCCGTTGTGCACGATCGCCACGGTCGGCGTCGCGGCCGCGGTCGGGCAGCCGAGGTGCGGATGGGCGTTGCCGTCGGTGGGCGCGCCATGCGTGGCCCAGCGGGTGTGGCCGACGCCGATCGACGCATCGCTGGCGTCATCCCGGACGAGCGCCTCCAGGCGGGCGAGCCGGCCGGCCGCCTTCCGCACCCGGATGCCGCCGTCGTCGTCGAGGGTGGCGATTCCCGCCGAGTCATAGCCGCGGTACTCCAGCCGCCGCAGCCCCTCGACGATCAGCCCCGTCGCCTCCCGAAAACCGACGTAGCCCACGATGCCGCACATGTGGAAAACTCCTCGGTGGTCCGACCCGCCTCGCCCCCGTCATCCTACCGACCTTTTCCTGCTCCGCCACCGGTGCCTCCCATGCCCGACACTGCCGTGATCGCGATTCCCGCCCGCCTTTCCAGCCAACGGCTGCCCCGCAAGATGCTGCTCGCCGAGACCGGCCGGCCGCTGATCGAGCACACCTGGCGGGCCGCCCGCGGCGCCCGCCGGGCGACCCACGTGGCCGTGGTCACCGACAGCGTGGAGATCGCCGCGGCCGTGCAGGCCTGCGGCGGACACGCGGTGATGACCTCGCCGGATTGCACGAGCGGCACGGCCCGGATCGTCGAGGCGCTATCCGGCCTGCCCGCGGCCGACATCGTCGTCAACGTGCAGGGAGACGAGCCGGAGCTCGCGGCATCGGCCATCGATGCGGCCATCGACCTTCTCGACCGCTGCCCCGAGGCCGGCGTGGCCACGCTCGTCACGCCCCTACGGCGTGACGAGGATCTCCGCGACCCCGCCGCCGTGAAGGCGGTGCTCACGCCATGGCAGGGGAGTGGCGGCCCGGTGGCGAACGCCTGGCGGGCGATCTACTTCAGCCGGGCCGTCGTGCCCGCGGCCCGCGACTGGTCGCCGGCCCTGCTCCAGGCCGAGCCGCCGCTCTACTGGCAGCACGTCGGCCTCTACGCCTATCGGCGCGGCGTGCTCGAAGGCTGGAACGCCCTGCCCGAGTCGCGGCTGGCGACGCTCGAAAGCCTCGAGCAGTTGCGGGTGGTGGAGGCCGGCATCCCGATCGTGGCCGGAGCGATCGACCATGCGGCCCGCGGCATCGACACGCCGCGGGACTACGCCGCCTTCGTGGACCGCTGCCGCGCGCGGGCCGGTGCGTGAACGAGACTAGGAACCGACGCCCGCTCGGCGTGCCGGCACGAGTTGCGTCGCTGGCGGAGGACCGCCACGCTCCGCATCCTCGCACCGATCCCCCCTCGCCTCCGACGCACAGCAGGCGAATCTTCGCCTCGGCCGTTTCGCTCGTGGGATGTTGAATGAGGCTCAGGCGGACTTTTCCACCGGCACCAGCAGCACGCTGCACGGCGCGTTGGTGAGGACGGCCTCGGAGGTGCTGCCCAGCAGCCACCGTGACAGGGCATCGGTGGGCGTGCGGCCGAGCACGACGAGGTCGATGCCGTCGGCCTTGACCCGCTCCAGGATGCGATCGCCGGGGTTCCCCTCGGCGATGATCGGCGCTGTCTTGTGAAAGACGGGAGGCAGCGTCTTTTGGAAGGCCTCCAGGTGGCCGCCGACGGCGGCCACCTCGGCGTCGTGCTCCTCCTGCCAGGCTCCGGCCATCGCGGCGACGGCGGGGTCGCGGACCCGATTCCGCACCCATTCCGGCACGGGCCCGGCCAGCATCGATTCGGTCACGGCGATCACCTGTCCCACGGCATTCGCCGGCCAGGCGAGGCCCCCGGCGACGCGGGCGATGGCGGCGGCGCTGGCGGGATGATGGCAGGCGAGCAGCCGCAGACCCCGGTCGTCCGGCGGTGCCGCGCGGACAACGAGCACGGGGAGATGCGCGCCATGCACCACCGCCCGCGACACGCTGCCGAGAAAGAGTCGCTCCAGCGAGCCGTGCCCCCGGGCGCCGACGACGACCAGGTCGGCCTTCCACTCCGCGGCCGACTCCAGGATCCCGACGGCCGCCGACTTGGAGCTGCAGATCATCTCCGGCTGGCGAACGCAGCCCCGGGGAAGGAGGCCGCAGATCTCTTCGAACAGGGCGGCGGCGGCGCCATCCACCACCTCCCGCTTCCTGCCCGGCAGCCGCTTCTCCAGCTCCAACGGCGAGAAGTACACCGCCACGCCGTCGGTGGCCGGGTTGACGAGTGCCGCCGCGAGGCGGACCGCGTCGAGGGATGCCGCCGAGCCGTCCACGCCGATCAGAATCTTCATGTCTCAGTGCCTCCGCGAAACATTCTAGGGATTTTTTTCAGACTTGTAGCGTTGCCTGAAAAATCCGGCCGGGGAGGCGAGGGGGTCGGCGAACGCTCGACGAGCGTGTGGCCGCCGCGGCCACAGCGAGAAGACTTTTGCCGCCCCCGAAGCCGGTGCTCCACGAAAGTCGAATCTGTTCGAGCAGGCGGGCCGACTCACGACTGCGGCCGCCGCGCGGGCCGAAACCACCGGCCGGCGCGGGTGGTGAGCAGGGCCGGCAGCACGACGAGGTCCCCCACGAGCGCCGCGAACACCAGCAGCGACAGCATCCAGGCGAACCGCCGCGTGGGGGCGAACGGGCTGGCCGCGAACGCCAGGATGCCGATCCCGCAGACCAGCGCGCTTTGCACGAGGGCCCCGGCCGAGTGGCGATAGGCCTCGCGCACCGCCGCGGCCCGCCCGCCGCGACCGTGGAGCGCGTGGCGGAAGAACGTGAGAAAATGGAACGTGCCGTCCACCGCCATGCCCAGGGCCACCGAGGCCGTCATCACGCTGCCGATGTCGAGGGCCGCCCGCGTCCAGCCCAGGATCCCGAAGAGCAGCACCATCGGGAACAGGTTGGGGATCATCGCCACGAGCCCCGCCATCACGCCCCCTTCGACCACCATCATCACCAGCGTGATCACGCCGAGCGCCGAGAGAAAGCTGGTGAACAGGTCGCGGAGGAGCGTGTTCTGGATGGCGTTGATGAGCGGCATGGCGCCGGTGTAGGCGGCCGTGATCCCCCGGCCGCCACCGCCGTGGCGGGCCACGACCGGCTCCACGACGCCGCGGACCTCCGCCAGCAGCCCGCCGTAGTCGAGGCCGGCGAGCGCGGAGACGCGGGCCGTGACCCGCCACAACTGGTCGCCCCCTTCCAGGCGCACGAGCCGCATCTCGGCGAGCTGCGCGAGGCTGGCTTCCAACTTCCGGGCGATCACGGCCTTGCGGGCCGCGGCTCGAAACCCCGCTGCGTCGGCCATGTCGGGCACGAACAGCGCCGCCGAGGTGACCCCGGCCACGGGGGGCAGGCCGCGGAGCGCCGCGCCGACCTCGCTGACGACGTCGAGTCGCTCCGCCGCCCGCAGGCCCGAGTCGCCGGCGAACCGCACGATCACCTCCACCGGCACGAGCGGGCCGATCTCGCGTTCCAGCCAGGCGTAGTCGCGAATCAACCGGCTGCCGGGCGTGAACAGCGTATCGATGCCGACCGACGTGCGGATGCCGGGCACGCCGAGCCCGGCGCCGGCGAGGGCCACGAGCGCCACACCGGTGATCGCCGCGGCGTGGCCCGTCGTCGCCCGGGCCCACGGCTCCGCCGGCCCCGGCCCTGCGGCCACGTCGAGGCGGCGGCGGATGGGCCAGCGGGCGAAGATCCCCGGCAGCACGAGGAACAGCACGACCAGCGTGCCGAGCACGCCGACCGCCGCATGAAACCCGAACGTACGGATCGGTTCCAGTTCGCTCACGACCAGCGACCCGAGGCCCACGGCTGTGGTCCCGGCCGACAGGCTGCACGGCAGCCACGCCACCCGCACCGCCCGCCAGGCGGCACCGCGGGCCGGGCCACGGCGGTACTCATCGACGAGGTAGTTGACCAGATGGATTCCCCCGGAGACGCCGAGCGTGAGCACGAGCAACGGCATCACGATGAGCACCGGATTCATCCGATCCCCCCAGACCGCGAGCGACGCGAACGAGATCCCGACGCAGGTCAGGGCCAGCAGAAACACGACGACCGCATACCGCAGCGAGCGGAGGGCGATCCATGTGAGCACGAAAATGATCGCCGCCGCCGGTCCGCCGTAGACCTGCAGGCTCTCGCCGCTGGCCGCGTCCACGGCCACGTTGTCGATCACCGTGCCGCCCAGATGCAGGTCGTCGGCCGCGACATCGGCAATCTCCTGGAGTGTGTCGCGGATCCAGGCGACCGACCGGCGGCGATCGGCGAGGCCCGCCGCGGTGAAGCCGATGATCACGCAGGTTCGCGCCCCGTCGGGCCCCACGACCACGCCCCGCAGCCGGTCCACGGCCTCCGCGTGATCGAGCGCCAGCGGCGGCGCCACCAGCCGCTCGAGCGCCGCGCGGCCCGTGGTCACGGAGTCGAACCATGGCCGGCCCGCGGCGTCCCGCGGCGTGGTCGGGCCGGTGGCGCGGGCTGCGAATCGGTCGGCGGCCGAGGCATCGAGCGTGCACTCCGGCCACGACGCCACGACCATGTCGCCGCTGCCGAAGTCCGCGGTGAAGCGGGCGTAGTCGCGGCGGGCGGGAAACGCGGCCGGCACCCAGTCGAACGGGATCGTCGATTCGGCGGTCAGCATCCTGATCGCCGTCCGCGCCACGAACGGCATGGCGGCGGCCAGGAGCAGGCAGGCGACGATGCTCGTGCGGAACAGCCGCGCGGCCGACGGGTCGGACCAGGGGCCGCCCCGCCAGGCGGACCGTCGCTGCGCGTGTGCTGGCGGGGGCATCGGTCGGTCCTGGGTCGCGGCTTGTCTTAACCGGTTCCCGCCCCGGACGCGAGGTCCGGGGCTCCCGGCCCCAGGACCGTAGAATGCGGGACCATGGATGCCCGAGACCCGCCCCCCGCCGCCGAAACGCTACCCGCCGACACCGACGCGGCCGCCGCCGCCCGCGACCGCTCCGCCGCCGCGGAGAAGGTGCGGTCGTTCCCCCAGACGCCCGGCGTCTACCTGATGAAGGACGCCGCGGGCCGCGTGATCTACGTCGGCAAGGCGAAGAACCTCCGCGCCCGGGCCGGCTCCTACTTCCTCAAGGCGGCCGCCGAGGACCGGCGCACGGCGGACCTGGTCCGCGAGATCCGCGACATCGACTACCTGGAGGCGGAGAGCGAGGTCGACGCGCTGCTCCTCGAGAGCCGGCTCGTCAAGGACGTGCAGCCGCGGTTCAACAGCGACCTCAAGGACGACAAGACCTTCCCCTACCTGCAGATCACGACCCACGAGGATTTTCCGCGGGTCGAGTTCACGCGCACGCCGCGGCACAAGGGAGTGAAGCTCTACGGGCCCTTCACCAGCGCGGGCAGCCTCCGCGGCGCGATCGTCGTCCTGCAGCGGATCTTCAAGTTTCGCACCTGCACGCTCGACATCGACGCCGACGACGAGCAGTGGCGCTGGTTTCGGCCCTGCCTGCTGGCGTCGATCGACCAGTGCACGGCCCCCTGCAACCTGCGGATCTCCAAGGAGGAGTACCGCAAGGACATCGCCCGGCTGAAGACCTTCCTCGAGGGCGGCAAGCGGCGGCTGCTCGACGAGATGCGGCAGGAGATGCTGGAGGCGAGCGGGCGGCTGGAGTTCGAGAAGGCGGCCCGGCTCCGGGACGAGATCCGGCTCCTCGAGACGCTCGGCGACCGGGGCGACCTGGAGGAGCACGTCCAGCCGGAGGTGTTTCTCGTCGATCCCAAGAAGGGGCTCGCCGGACTGGAAAAGGTGCTCGGGCTGGCGAAGCCGCCGCGGGTCATCGAGGGCGTGGACATCGCCCACCTGGCCGGCAACGAGACGGTGGCCAGCCTCGTGCAGTTCATCGACGGCCTGCCCTTCAAGCCGGGCTACAAGCGCTACCGCATCAAGACGGTGGACGGCATCGACGATTTCAAGAGCATCCACGAGGTCGTGTCGCGGCGGTTCGCCCGCCTGGTCCGCGAGGGGGCCTCGCTGCCCGACGTGTTCCTCGTGGACGGCGGCAAGGGTCAGCTCTCGGCCGCCCTCGACGCGCTGGAAACCCTGGGGATCGAGGCCCCGTGCGTGATCTCGCTGGCGAAGCGGGAGGAGGAGGTGTTCCTGCCGGGCAGGAGCGAGCCGCTGCGGCTCTCACGCGACTCCTATTCCCTGCGGCTGCTGGAATACGTCCGCGACGAGGCCCATCGCTTCGCCCAGCACTATCACCACCTCCTCCGCGGCCGCCGCACGTTCGAGGAATGACCGCCTGCCGGGCACTTCGGGGGGACGAAGATCCGCGCAGGATGCCCGCGACCCAGGAAAACCCTGGTGGTGGCGGGGCAGGCCGGTCAGGCGGTATTCTCCAGCCGGGTCGTGCCCGAGAGGTTTTGCCATGCCACACGCCTTGGGGTTGCCGTCGCGGCGTGAGTTCCTGCACGTCGGCTCGCTCACCGGCCTCGGCCTCTCGCTCGGCGGCCTGTTTCGCCTCCAGGCGGCGCGGGCAGACCTGAAATCGTTTGACCACTTTGTCGGCACCGCGAAGAGCGTGATCCACATCTGGCTCCCCGGCGGCTGGGCCCAGCAGGAGACGTTCGACCCCAAGCCGCTGGCGCCGGTCGAGTATCGCGGCGACTTGTCAGCGATCGACACGAAGCTGACGGGCGTGCAGTTCAGCGAAAAGCTCGTGAAGACGGCGCAGGTCGCCGACAAGATCACGGTCGTGCGGTCGATGACCCACGGAGAGGCGGCCCACGAGCGCGGCACCCACAACATGTTCACGGGCTACCGACCGAGCCCGGCCCTCACATTCCCCAGCTTTGGCAGCGTGGTGGCGCACGAACTCGGGCCGCGGGCCAACCTGCCGCCGTACGTATGCGTGCCGACCCTCCCGGCCCCGGATGCGGGGGCCGGCTATCTGGGCAGCGCGTTCGGGCCCTTCGTGCTTGGCTCCGACCCTGCCGCCGGCGGCTTCACGGTCCGCGATCTCGCCCTGCCTGGCGGCGTGGACTCCGAACGGTTCGCCAAGCGGCAACGGCTCCGCGAGACGGTGGGCCGCCACTTCCAAAGGCTCGAAGACGCCGGCGCCGTGGCGGCGATGGACGCGTTCTACGAGCGGGCCTACGCGCTGGTCAGTTCGGCCGAGGCCCGGGCCGCCTTCGACATGAAGGCCGAGCCCGATGCGATCAAGGACGAATACGGCCGGAACCAGGCCGGGCAGCGGATGCTCCTGGCGCGACGGCTCGTGGAGGCGGGCGTGCGGTTCGTGACGCTCTCCTACGGCGGCTGGGACATGCACGCCCAGATCCGCGCGGGGATCACGAACACGCTGCCGCCGTTCGACCAGGCGTTCGCCGCGCTGATCACCGACCTCGATCGCCGCGGGCTCCTCGACTCGACGCTCGTCGTGGCGTCGAGCGAGTTCGGCCGCACGCCGCGGATCAACGCCGACGCCGGCCGCGACCACTGGCCGAAGGTGTTCAGCGTGGTGCTTGCCGGCGGCGGCATCAAGCGCGGGCAGGTCTACGGCGCGTCCGATGCGATCGCGGCCGAGCCGGCCACCGATCCGCTCTCCGTCGAGGACCTCGCCACCACCGTCTACCACTGCCTCGGAATCGTCGCCGACAAGGAACTGATGGCCCCGGGCAACCGGCCGGTGGAGATCGTCGACGGCGGCACCGTGCGGAAGGACCTGCTGGCCTGATGCGAAGTTCCCGGAGCCGGTCGGTTTCGTCATGCCCAAGCACCCTGCAGCCCAGTCTCCATGCCGCCGCGCCGGCGGCTGGCTGATCCTCACGCTCGCGACGACGATTCCGCCCGCGGCCGCCGCGCCGGTGATCGATCGCATCCAGCCGCCCGGCGGCCCGCGCGGGGCCGAACTCGCGGTCGAGTTTCGCGGCCGCGATCTCGCCGCGACCCGGGAGGTGTGCTTCGAGGACGGCACGATCGCCGTCACCGCCCTCGAGCAGGTCGGACCGGGAATCGTGAAGGCCACGCTGCGGATTCCCGCCGACTGCCCGCTGGGCGGCCACCGCGTGCGGATCCGCACGGCCGATGGGCTCTCCGAACTGCGCACGTTCCGTGTCGGCGGCTTCACCCAGGTGGCGGAGGCCGAGCCCAACAACGACTTCGCCACGGCCCATCCGGTGAAGCTCGCCGGCACGATCACGGGCGTCGTCACCGCCGAGGACGTCGATTGCTTCAAGGTCGCGATGCCGGCGGGCGGGCGGCTCTCCGTCGCCATCGAGGCGATCCGGCTCGATCAGACGATGTTCGACCCGCACCTGGAGATCGTCGACGTCAAGGGCTTCGTGGTCGCGGCGTGCGATGACCATCCGCTGCTCGGGCAGGACGCGATGCTCTCCACGGTGGTGCCCGCCGCCGGAGACTACGTCGTCCGGGTGCGCGAAAGCGCCTTCGGCGGCAACGACGGCTGCGTCTATCGACTCCATGTCGGCGACTTTCCCGTGCCGCACCTCGCCTGGCCGCCGGCGGGCCGGCCGGGCACGCAGCTGGAGGTCGAATGGCTGGGCGATCCCGCCGGACCGTTCCGCCAGACGATCACGCTGCCCCTGAACGTGCCGCTGGCCGGGATCGCGGAGATGACGCCAATGCGGAACGGCGCGGCTTCACCCGTGACGGTGCCCCTCCGACTGACGCCGCTGCCGCGGACGGACGAGGCGGAGCCGAACGACGCGCCGGCCAGGGCCGTGCCCGTCGCGGCCCCCGCCGCGGTCCTCGGCCGCATGGACACCGCGGCGGACGTCGACTGGATCCGTGTGGCGGCCGCCAAGGGGAGCGTGTGGACCGTGCGGGCCTGGGCGCGGCAGCTCGGTTCGCCGATCGACGTGGTTGTCAACGCTTACCGCGACGACGACAAGCGCGAGCGGCTTACGGGCAACGACGATGCCGAAGGCCCCGACAGCCTGCTCCGCGTGACGACCCCCGAGCAGGGCACGTTCCTGCTCCGCGTCCACGAGCACCTGCGCCGCGCGGGACCGGAATACGGCTACTGGCTGGAGATCGAGCCGGCCACGGCGGAGGTGACCGCCGCGGTGCCCCCGGCGCGGGCCAACTCGCAGGAGCGGCTCGTCGCCGCAGTGCCCCGGGGCGGGCGGGCGGCGCTCGTGTTCAACACGGCCCGATCCGAGTTCGACGGTCCCGTGAAGCTGGCCTTCGCCGGGCTCCCGGCCGGTGTGTCGGCCGAGGCGCCGATCGCGGCCCCCAATGCCCCCGGCACCATCGCGGTCTTCACCGCCGCCACCGATGCGGATCCCGCCACGAGTTGCGCCGAAGTGCTGCTCCTCGCGGCGGAGGGAGGCCGGCCACTGGGAACGCTGCGACAACGGACGGAGGTCGTCCTCGGCCCGCCGAACAACACCGCCTACCGCATGAGCACCAGTGATCGGCTGCCCGTCGCCGTCGTCGAGGAGGCTCCCGTTCGCATCGAGGTGGAGCCGCCGCCGGTGCCGCTGGTCCGGCGCGGTGTGCTCGACCTCAGGGTGCGGGTCGAGCGGCGCGACGGATTCGCGGGCCGGGTGCGGCTCGCGTTTCCCTTCAAGCCGCCCGGAGTCAACGCGGCGGTGAATGTCGAGGTTCCCGCCGATCAGGCGGAGGCCGTCTACCAAGTGAGCGCCACGCCCGACGCCCCCATCGCCGATTGGCAGGTGGTGGTCACGGCGACGGGACTCGACAACGGTGACGCAGCGTCGCAGGGCAACCGCCGGGCTCGAGACGACGAGACGACCTGGGTCTCGAGCCGGCTCGTGCGTTTGCAGGTCGCGGAGCCGCTCGTCGATATGGCGGCGGACAAGGCGACGGCGGAGCAGGGCCAGGAAATACGGCTCGTGTGGACGGTGAAGAAACCGGCCACGTTCAGCGGCGTGGCCAAGGCGAAACTGCTCGGCCTGCCGGCGAAGACGGAGTCGCCGGAACTCGAACTGACGGCCGACGCCACCCAACTCGTGTTTCCCGTGAAGGTCGGCGGCGACGCGCCGCCGGGCCAGCACGCGAACGTGTTCTGCCAGGTGCAGATCCCGCAGGGCGATGCCTGGATGGTGCACAACATGCCGCCCACGCAGCTGCGGATCGACAAGCCGCTGCCCGACAAGGAAGCACCGCCATGAGTCGGACCGCACGCACGATCTTGCAGGCCGTGGCGGTCGGCTGGCTGACGCTGGCGGCGGCGTCCGATGCGGCGGACCTGGTGAACATCGAGGTCTATCCTCCGCAGGTCCGGCTCGACTCGGCCCGCGACCGCCAGCGGCTCGTCGTGCAGGGCCGGGCCGCCGACGGGCGGACGTTCGACGTCACCGCGACGGCGGAGGTCGCCGCGAGCGACGCGACGTTCGCCGCGATCGACCGCGATGGCGCCCGCGTCGTCCTCCGCCCGCTCGCCGACGGCGACGCGACGCTGCGGGTCGCCGTCGCCGGACACGTCCGCGAGGTCCCGCTGCGGGTGGTCTCGGCCTCGTCCGATCCGCCGCTGTCGTTCCGCCTCGACGTGATGCCGGTCTTCGCCCGCGCGGGCTGCAACATGGGCAGCTGTCACGGTGCCGCCCGCGGCAAGGACGGCTTCCGCCTCTCGCTCTTCGGCTTCGACCCGTCCGGTGACCACCACCGCATCACCCGCGAACTGCCCGGCCGGCGGATCGACCTGGCGCACCCGGAGGAGAGCCTGCTGTTGCTCAAGGCCACCGGCGCCGTGCCGCACACCGGCGGCAAGCGGTTCGCCGCGGACGACGACCTCGCCGACCGGCTCGTCCGCTGGATCGCGGCCGGCGCGGCCGACGATCCCGGCCCCGACCCCGCCGTCAGCGTGCCGCAACTGGTGGGCCTCGACCTCTATCCGCCATCCGCCTTGATCGAGGGTGAGGCCGCGACACAGCAGGTCGTGGCGGTGGCCCGGTTCAGCGACGGCACCGACCGCGACGTCACCGACCTCGCCTGGTACGGCACGAACAACGACCGGTCGGCAAAGGTCTCGCCTGCGGGGACGGTCACGAGCGGCGTCCGCGGCGAGGCCTTTCTCATGGCCCGCTACGACACGATCACCGTGGGCGTGCCGGTGGTGGTCATCCCCAAGGACCTCGCCTTCCAGTTTCCCACGGAGCACGACCTCCCCGGGGCGACGGAGGGCGCCAGGACGATCGACAGCCTCGTCAACGCCAAGCTCGCCAGTCTGCGGATCGCCCCGTCGCCGGTCTGCGACGACGAGGCCTTCCTGCGCCGCGTCACTCTCGACCTCGTCGGGCTCCTCCCCACGCCCGATGAGCGGGCCCGGTTCCTCGCCGACTCCGCCCCCGACAAGCGCCGGCGGGCGATCGACGAGCTGATGACCCGCAAGGAGTTCGTCGAGTTGTGGGTGATGCGCTGGGCCGAGATCCTCCAGATCCGATCCCAGGGCAACGATGTGAGTCCCAAAGGGGCGATCCTCTACCACCAGTGGCTCGACCGGCGGATCGCGGCCAACGAGCCGATCGACCGCATGGTTCGCGACCTGCTCACGGCCACCGGCGGCACGTTCGACAACCCGCCCACCAACTACTTCCA
>Ga0315900_10005357_pt1 | contig 17642 bp, 14 predicted proteins | sample LakEriMetagenome_FD_203521 | JGI IMG/M metagenome (GOLD analysis project Ga0315900, IMG submission 203521) | Freshwater fungal communities from buoy surface, Lake Erie, Ohio, United States - Buoy 12 MA114 | ecosystem: Environmental > Aquatic > Freshwater > Lake > Lake biofilm | place: USA: Lake... | reverse complement strand
TAGTATTTTTTCTACTGGCTTTAGGACTTGAAAATCAAGTTGAGTTTCTCGAATATGAGTTACTAGAGTCAGAATTTGAAAAACTCTTTAGTAAGGTAGTAAAATTAGGAGCAGATATACAATATGCTTAACGACTTAATTTTATTATTTATAAGTTTTGGAATTTCAGTTGTTATGTACCCTCTATACATAAAATTTTTATATAGATTTCAATTGGGCGAGGAGATTAGAGGTGATGGTCCTCAGTCACATCAAAAAAAATCAGGAACTCCTACAATGGGAGGAATGGTTATTCTTATTTCTGTATTTTTAACTACATTATTTTTTAACCTAAATATTACCCAAACAATTTTTCCTTTGTTTATTATTGCTTTATCTGGTCTTTTTGGAATTATTGAAGATCTAACAAAAATATCTGCCAAAACTGGCTATGAGTTTTTTAAATTTAATCCCGCAAACAATTTTTTAATCAAAAATTTTAAGAGAATTTTAAATTTTATATTTGGAAAACCTGCAGAACTTTTTGTTGAATTTTGGAGAATGCTTGGATCCAAAACCGATAAAGGGCTTCAGAGTTATCAGAAATTTCTAATTCAAGCAGGAATTGCAGGATTTGTGTCCTACTGGACTTATTTTAAACTAGGTTGGGATTATATCTGGTTTCCGTTTATTGAAAATATTACTATTGGTTACTTTTATCCAATTTTTATTTTCTTATTTTTCTTTTTAGTATTAAACTCAGTTGCAATAACTGACGGTCTTGATGGCTTAGTAGGAGGACTTTCCTTAATTTCTTTTACAGCTTTTTGGGTAATTTGTTCGTTTTTAGATTACAAATCTTTGTCGGGGTTTATAGCTACTTTTATTGGAGCTCTTTTAGTTTTCTTATACTTTAATGTCTTCCCAGCAAGACTTTTTATGGGAAATGTTGGAAGTCACATTCTAGGCGCAGCCTTGGCTTTAATCCCAATTCTAATTCATAGGGAAATACTTATATTTATTATTTACATTGTTTTCCTCATTGATGGTCTCTCTAGTCCATTACAATCTTTCTTTTTTAAATTAACTGGAAAAAGAATTTTTTTGATGGCTCCAATTCATCACCATTTTGAGATGAAGGGCTGGCCTGAAACAAAAGTTACTTTAAGATTTTGGATTTTTGGAATAATAGCTGCATTGCTGGGTGTTTTTGTAGCTCTATTATAAAAATGAAAAAATTATCTGCCTTTTCAAATCAACTTCTAAATATTCACTATATAAAGACAAATCCGTTAATAATGGTAATTATTTCTTTATTAACAATTGGTGTTTACTTCATTTTTAATTCAACTGTAGTATTGTCGCTTGAGCTGTTTAATAATCCGTATAGATTTGCATTTCTTCATCTAGCTTGGGTTTTTGTTGGCTTAATCTTATTTGGTATTTTCTTTAACATAAATTTATATTCCTTTAGAAAACATTCTTTCAAAATTTATTTAATTTCTTTAGGATTTTTAGCAATTCTTTTCTTTTCAAGATTTTTAGAATGCGGTACAGTTCCTTTTGCACCTTGTGTTAATGGTGCTGTAAGATGGTTTTCATTTAATCCAGAACCTCTTCCTGAAATACCTGTAATTGGAAGAATTCAGTTTCAGCCATCTGAACTTGCAAAACTTGCTTTAATTCTTTTTATCTCTTATTTGTTTACGAAAGAGACTTTAAATGTTGATGAAAGAATAAAAAGAATCGGTTTAGCTACTTTCATTATTGGGTTTATGGTTTTCTTTCAACCAAATAAATCAACAGCTCTTATTCTGTTTAGTATCGTCTTGTCTATGTATTTGGCATATGGTCAGAAATTGAAATATTTGTTTTATCTCATACCTATTTTAGTAATTATATTTTTATTTTTTATCTTTAATAACTCTTACTCTTTAAAAAGAGTTGAGACTTTCTTAGATATGAGTACTAATAAAGACCAAAATTATCATCAGGAACAAATTATGATTTCATTAGGAAGTGGCGGAGCCTTTGGAGTGGGTCTTGGTATGTCTCGGCAAAAGTTTTCATTTTTACCTGAAATTTTTTCAGATTCTATTTTTGCAGTTGTTGGAGAAGAAACTGGTTTTTTTGGTTCTATTATCCTAGCTTCTTTACTATTTTATCTAGTTTATTTAGGTTATGATTTAGCGCTTAAACAAACAGATATGTACTACAAATTAATTACTGTTGGGATTTCAACATGGGTTGGAGTTCAAACTTTAATAAATTTGTTTGCGATGGTGGAGTTAATTCCTCTCACCGGCGTTCCTCTTCCATTAATTTCTTATGGCGGCTCTTCTACCATTTTTTTGATGATTGCGCTTGGTATACTATGTAATATCTCTAAAAATGTCTATGAAAGAAAATTTAGATAAAAAGAAAATAATTTTTTGTGGAGGTCATCATACATCCTCACTTCCTTTGATAGACTCTTTATTAGATGAAGGTAATTTTGAATTAGTTTTTATAGGTAGAAAAAAAGCCTTTAAGGATGATAAAAATGATTCCTTGGAGTTTTTAGATATCTCTAAAAGAGATATTAAGTTTTATGATTTAAAAACTGGTAAATTTTATGGAAAAAATCCTCTAAATATCGTAAAAGTAATCGGTGGTTTTTTTCATGCTTTTTATTTACTTTTTAAAGAAAAGCCAAATTTAATAATATCTTTTGGTGGTTATATTGCAGTACCTGTTGTTTTGGCTGGTTTTATTTTAAGGATAAAAATAATTACCCACGAGCAAACTGTGGTTACTGGTTTGGGAAATAAATTTATAGCTTTGTTTGCAAATAAAATTCTTTTAACTTGGCCTAACTCCCTTAAATACTTTAATTCCAAAAAGGCAGAAGTAATTGGCCTTCCTTTAAGAAAGTCGCTTTTTCAAAAACCTAAAGAAACATTTGAGATTAATAAAAAACTTCCGACAATCTTTATAACTTGCGGTAAAACAGGTTCTCATATTATAAATGAATTTGTCTTAAGCAATTTAGGAGATTTACTTAAAAAATTTAATATTATTCATCAAGCGGGGGACTACTCTGTAACCAACGATTATCAAAACCTTAAATTTGTTTATGAGAGTTTAGAGAAGAAAGATAGAGGAAATTATCATTTGTTTAAATTTATGTTTGATGAGGAAGTTTTATCTGCATTTACTTCTTGTGATTTTGTAGTCTCTCGATCGGGAGCTCATACAATCTATGAAATTATCCATTTTCAGAAAAAAGCAATTTTGATACCGATTCCTTGGGTCTCTCACAATGAACAGTATCTCAATGCTAAGATTGTTCATAATTTGGGGCTTGGATTGATACTTGAAGAAGAAACTTTAAATTTAGATAATTTTTTATCGTACTCAACAAGAATTTTAAATAAAAGTAATATATCAGAACAACAAAATCGTGAAATTATAAAGTTTGATGCAACCAAACTCTTTTTAGATGAGATTTCAAGACAATTACAGTAATAATTATAAAAAAAAGAAATATTTTATTTTCGTTTTAATTGTAGGCCTTTTCGTTGTGTTTTTAAACATATTTAAAATAAATAAATTTTCTTTCGTTGGAGATACTCAATATTTAGACATTCAAAAGTTGAAAATTCTTAGTCTTAATTTACTAAAAGATCAGCCAATTTTTTGGCATGATAAATATCTTTTTCAAGAAAAAGTTAAATCTGAATTTCCTCAGGTTAAAGGAATTTCTTACAAAATAGTAAATTCCGATACTTTAGAAATTAATATTGAAGCTGAGGATATTTGTTGTGTTATAAGCGATGTCAAAGAAAAAAGTTATGTAATTTCAAAAAATGGAAACGTGTTAAGAGATTACGATGGGGTTAATTCTTCTGATATTAAAATAAAATCATCAATGAGCTTAACGTTGTCTGAAAGTCTTGATAAAAATTTAACAAACTTATTGTATTTAATTGTTATTAAAAATGTTAAATTTGATGAAGTAAAGGAAAATGAATTTTATCTTGAAAAAGATTTTATTTATTTCTATACTTCAGATTCCAAACAAGTAATTATTAATGAAAATACTGACCTAAAAAATTTTAGTGAAAATTTAAAAAGCATGAAATCTTATTTACAACAAAATCAAAAAAATTATAGTATATTAGATTTTAGATTTGAGAAAATTGTAGTTAAATAATAGTAGAGCAATGAAAGATTTTTTGATAATATAAAATTTATCTTATGGCAAAAGAAAACGTAATCTCATCAATTGATGTAGGATCTTCAAAAATAAGTTCCATAGTCGCATTTTTATCTGAAGGTAAAATATCTGTTGCCGGAACTTCTGGAGCTTCTGAGGCTAAAGGAGTTGGAAAAGGTGCAATTATAAATATTGACGATGTTGTTAGATCTATTGAAAAGAGCACAAATCGAGCTAATAGAATGTCTACCCATGAAATTTCATCTGCTTTTGTTTCAATAAATGGTTCCCATATAGAATCCATAAACTCTCATGGTGTGGTTGCTATTACAAACGAATCAGGTGAGATTACAAGACAGGATGTAGATAGAGCTTTAGAATCAGCTCGGGCTACAAATTTATCAAGTTCTAGAGAAGTTATACACGTTTTACCAAGAGATTTTAAAGTTGACGATCAAGACGGCATTAAAGATCCGGTTGGAATGTCTGGAAATAGATTAGAAGTTCAAACAACAATTATTCATGTCTCTGCAATGGTTGCTAAAAATTTACGAAAATGTCTTCACAGTATTGGAATAAATATAGAAGAGTTAGTTTATACAGGTATTGCATCTGCTGAAAGCGTTTTAACAGATTCTGAAAGAGAACTTGGTGTATTGTTAATAGATATTGGTTCCCAGACATCCTCAATTGTTGTTTATATTGAAGGAGGTCCGGTATTTTGCACAACAATTCCTATTGGTGGTAAACATATAACAAATGATATTGCTATTGCTCTTAGAGCAAATATGGATGTTGCAGAAAAGATAAAAATTAAATTAAGTACCGAAAGAGATTATAAACCTTCATCATTTGAAAGTGCCAAATTTAACGATGTGTTAAATCCTGTAGAGTTTGGTTTAGAAGGTGAAGCAATTTCAAAAAGATTTTTGTACTCAATTATTGATCAAAGATTAGATGAAATTTTCAATTTAGTTTTAGCTGAGTTAAAAAAGAATTCCTTAATAAATTACATTCCAGCTGGAGTAGTTTTAACTGGAGGTGCTGCTAAAACTGCTGGTATAGAAAAGGTTTGTAAATCTATTTTGAAGCTTCCTGTAAAAATTGGTTATCCTAAAGGACTAGAAGGTTTAATTGATGAAGTGTCAGATCCTGAGTTTGCGTGTAGTGTTGGAATGATAATTTATGGTTCTAAAAAATTTCGTCAAAAAAATCTATTGTCACCATCGAAATCTAATGATATTGTTAAATCCATAATACAAAGAATAAAAAATTTTCTGCCCTAAAAAAATATGAAATTAAAACCTGAATCGGACAGTAAGGCAAAGATTAAAGTCATTGGTGTAGGCGGTGCTGGGTGCAACGTTTTAAACACAATGATTTCTGAATCAAGGATACAAGGCGTAGAATTTATCGCTATCAATACTGATATTCAAGCATTAGCTACAAACAGAGCTCCCATTAAAATTGAACTAGGAAAACAACTTACATCTGGTTTAGGAGCTGGTTCCAAACCGGAGATTGGTGAAAAAGCCGCTAAAGAATCTGAAGAAGAAATTAGAAATATTTTAGAAGGCGCTGATATGGTTTTTATAAGCGCTGGAATGGGTGGTGGAACCGGAACAGGAGCTGCTCCTGTTGTCGCAAAGATTGCTAAATCACTAGGAGCCTTAACTATTGGTGTTGTTACCAAACCATTTAGCTTTGAAGGTGCAAAAAGATCTCAAAATGCAGAGTATGGAATAGAAAATATGAAAAGAGAAGTAGATGCTCTTATTACTGTTCCAAACCAAAAATTGCTCGAATTAAATGATCCAAAACTTTCTTTTATAGATGCATTTAAAATATCAGATAGTGTTTTATCTCAAGGTGTCCAAGGAATTTCAGATTTAATTGTTTTACCAGGACTTATTAACGTAGACTTTGCTGACGTTTCAACAGTTATGAGAAACTCAGGAACTGCTCTTATGGGAATTGGAATAGGAAGTGGGGAAAATAGAGCTGAAATTGCTGCAAAGCAAGCTATCTCATCACCATTACTTGAAGTTAAAATTGATGGCGCTAAAGGAATTGTTTATAACATTGTTATTAGTCCTGATGTTTCAATGGTTGAAATTGATAAAGCTTCAAAGATTATTACCGAGTCTGCATCTCCTGAAGCTGAGATTATCTATGGAACTTCAATTGACGAGTCGTTGAATGGACAAGTTAAGATTACAGTTATTGCAACTGGATTTGATAATGGTTCTTACGCCTATCCTACTGTTACTAGAGACACCATCAAACCATTTAATACTACACCAATAGATTATTCATCTGAGAGATACTCCCCATCAAGTTTTAACGACGAAGAAGACCTTCCAGTAGTAACAGGAAGTAATACCTACTCACCTTCTTCTACTAGACCAAGGTATGTCCCTGAAGAACCTCAAGTAGTCTCTCACACACCTCAGGCCCCTTATGTACCTCAAGTTCAAGCACAAACACCGCCTCAAGCTTCAGTTCAACAAGAACCTGTTAAAAGAGGTTTTTTTGGAGGTTTTTCAGCATCCACAACTCCTCAAAATACTCCCCCAGCAAACCAAAGAGCTGCTGAATATAACGGAATTAACCCCTCTCAATTTGAAGAAGAAGAGGATGATAACTACGAATCTCAATCAAATGACGATGATTACATGGTCCCTCCATTTTTAAGAAATAGAAGATAAATTTCCTTCGTATAAAATTTGGTTATTTTTTTTATTCATTACCTTATTTTTTTGATGCTCTTATTTAATTAAAAAAATCAATACTTGATTTGTGAAATTTTAAAAAGTAAATTTACCTGTAAGTATAAATTTAGGGGTTTTCTAAATTAGTTTATCTTAAGCAGTGTGAGATAAATTAGTTTAGAAAAATATCTGCCATGTCACAAGAAAGTGTGAATTCCAATAGTGCGCCATCTGTTGGGTACGCTCCTAACAAAGTATTTACAGTGACCAAAAGAAACGGTCAGGTAGTTGATTACGATGTCAAAAAAGTCGTGAATGCAATTTCCAAATGTTTCAACCAAACCAAAGAAGGTGGTGAGGTTGATGCTATGAAAGTTGCTATCAAAGTTGACAAGGAATTAAACTATATCATGGCAAAATCAGAATTTAATTCTGTTTTTGTTGAAAAAATTCAAGACTTAGTTGAAAAACACTTGATGCTTGAGGATTATGTTGTTTCTGCAAAGTCATATATTCTTTACAGAAGTGAAAGAAACAAATCAAGACCTGCAACTGAATTAGTCACCCCAGAATTAAAAAATTTATTCAGTGAATCGAAAAAGTATTTTAGAAATCCTTTAGCTGAGTTTGTTTACTATAGATCCTATTCAAAATGGATTGAAGAAAAAGATAGAAGAGAAACTTGGGTTGAGACAGTTCAAAGATTTATGGATTACATGAGAGAAGAAATGGGAACAAAATTAACAGAAATTGAATACGCAAAAATTCATGCTGCGATTTTAACTCAAAAAGTAATTCCTTCTATGAGACTTCTTTGGTCAGCAGGTCCTGCTGCTAGAAAAACTCATGTTGCGGCGTACAATTGCTCTTTTATTGCAATTACTGATTTAAGAGATTTTGCTGAAATAATGTATGTTGCAATGTGTGGGACTGGTGTTGGTTTTTCTGTAGAAAATAAATTTATAACAAAACTTCCAGAAATCACGCCGCAATCAGGTGAAGTAATGCCAACTCATATTGTTGAAGATTCAAAAGAGGGTTGGGCGGATGCTTATCACTTAGCTCTTAAAACTTGGTTTGAGGGAAAAGATATCTCGTTTGATTACTCAAAGATTAGACCAAAAGGTGCCAGACTTCATACAATGGGAGGAAGAGCCTCTGGACCTGCTCCGTTAATTGATTTAATGAACTTTTCTAAAGAAATAATTTTTAAGAAACAAGGGCAAAAATTAAGCTCGTTAGAAGTTCATGATATTGCTTGTAAGGTTGGAGAGATTGTAATTATGGGAGGTGTCAGAAGATCTGCCATGATTTCATTATCCGATTTAGGGGATGAATCACTAAGACATGCTAAAGACGGGCAATTCTGGAATACAGCTCCTCAAAGAATAATGGCAAATAATTCAGCAGTTTACGAGGTAAAGCCATCCTCTCAAGATTTCTTAAAAGAATGGACTTCTCTTGCTGTTTCCGGTAGTGGAGAAAGAGGAATCTTTAACAGAGGAAATCTCTTAAATCAAATTCCTCAGAGAAGGATCGATGCTTTTGATGCAAACGGAGTTTTTGATTGGGGAACAAACCCTTGTGGTGAAATTACTTTAAGATCAAAGCAATTCTGTAACTTAACAAGTATTGTTGTTAGAGAAAGCGACACCTTAGAGACTATGCTTGAGAATATCGAGCTTGCAACTATCCTTGGTACTTACCAAGCCTCCCTAACCAACTTTCCATATCTTTCTAAAGAATGGAAAGAAAACTGCGAGAAGGAAGCTTTACTAGGGGTATCTCTTACTGGTTATTTTGATAATTCTCTTGTTAGAAATGAGTCAGTTTTAATTGCCATGAGAAATAAAGCAATTGAAGTAAATAAAGAGTATGCAAAGAGATTTGGAATTAGCCAATCAACTTCTGTAACTTGTATAAAACCTTCCGGTAATTCTTCACAACTTCTTGATACAGCATCTGGTATGCACCCAAGATATTCTGACTATTACATTAGAAGAGTAAGAGTATCATCAACCGATCCTCTTTATAAAATGATGAGGGATCAGGGTGTTCCTTGCAAACCTGAAGTAGGTCAGACAGAGGAGAACGCAACAACTTGGGTATTAGAGTTTCCAGTAAAAGCTCCAGAAGGCGCTATTGTTAAAGACGATGTCTCTGCAATTGCTATGCTTGAAGAATGGAAGAAATTAAAGGTACATTTTACCGAGCATAACCCATCAGTCACTATTTATGTTGGAAATGATGAATGGATAAGTGTAGCAAACTGGGTCTATGAGAATTGGGAAATTGTTGGAGGATTATCCTTCCTTCCAAGGGCTGACTTTGTGTATCAATTAGCTCCGTACGAAGAAATTACCAAGGAACAGTATGAATCTTTAGCTGCTGGAATTCCTGAGATAGATTTCTCCTTAATGGTTGCTTATGAATCTGAAGACCAAACTCAAGGTTCAAAAGAGTTAGCTTGTGCTGCTGGGAATTGTGAAATCTAACCCCTTGGGTTAGATTTCTTGCTACGCAGTGTAAATCTAAGCCTTGAACTTAGATTTCTTGCTACGCAGTGTAAATCTAAGCCTTGAACTTAGAGTTCTTGCTCTGCAGTGTAAATCTAAACCTAAACTTAGATTTCTTGAAAAAGAGGCGAAGAAGTTTTTCTTCGCCTCTTTGTGTTTGCATTTAAATTTCAATGATAAAGTTGTATAATTTGCACATGTTTAGAGATATCGAGACAATTCCAGATTTCCCAAAATATGAAAGAGAAACCTTAGACCATTGGTCTAAATTAGATCCTGTTTCAAAGTTAAAAGAATTAAGAAAAGATTCTCCTGAATTTGTTTATTACGATGGTCCGATAACCGCCAATGGAAGGCCTCATTATGGTCATGCTGTAACTTGGACCATGAAAGATATAATTCCTAGGTACCAAACAATGAAAGGTAAATATGTTTCCAGAAATATGGGTTGGGATTGCCAAGGTATTTTAGTTGAAGTTGAAATAGAAAAAGAACTTGGATTTAAACATAAAAAAGAAATTGAAGAGTATGGAATTGGAAAATTTAATGATTATTGCAGAACCAGTGTTTTAAAATTAAAAGATTTAATTTTGCAATACGAATATAAATTTGGAAGATTTATTGATCATTCTGACGAATACTTTACTATGGATCCCCAGTATATCGAGAGTATGTGGTGGTCCTTTAAAGAATTACACGCTAAAGGTTTATTATATGAGGATTACAAAGTTGTAGCTTACTCAACAAGAGCTGGAACAACTCTATCTTCTCATGAAGTAAAAGATGGCGGATACAAAGATGTTGAAGATGATTTTGTCTTGGTTAAATTTAAATTAAAAGACGAAGATGCTTATCTTTTGGCCTATACAACAACCCCATGGACTTTACCTGGAAATTTATTAATAGGTATTAAAAAAGAGGCTATTTATTCAAAAGTTAAATTCAATAATGAGAACTTAATTGTTGCATCTGAGCTAGTAAATAGCCTATTTACTGAAAATTTTGAAGTTGTTGAAGAGATTAGTGCTGATAAATTGGTAGGTAAGTTTTACGAACCAATTTTTCCGCATTTTTCTTCCAAATCCCAAGAAGGGGCTTTTAGAGTAATATTTGCTGAACATGCAACAACTTCTGATGGAACCGGCCTTGTTCACTTAGCTCCTTATGGCGAAGAAGACTTTGAAATTTTAAGAGAGCAAAAAATAAAAGGTTTTGATTACTTAGATGAAACAGCTAACTTCAATGATTTAGTGCCTGAATATCAAGGACTTTTCTATAAAGAAGCAAATCAAAAAATAATTAACGATTTGGGAAATGTAATTTTTAGAACCGGAAAAGTTATTCATAGAATGCCGATGTGTTACAGAACAGGTTATCCATTAATCTACAAACCAATTAAATCTTGGTACCTAAATATTCAAAAAATTAAAAATAAATTAATTGAAGAAAATAATAAAATAAATTGGGTTCCAGAACATGTAAAAAAAGGAAATTCTGGTTCCTGGATTGAAAATGCTAAAGATTGGTCGCTATCTAGAAATAGATATTGGGGAACTCCAATGCCAATCTGGGTTAACGATAAAACAGGCGATGTTAAAGTGATTGGAAGTTTTTCTGAACTTGAAGAACTATCAGGTCAAAAATTGACAGACCCTCATAGACCTTATGTTGATGAAATTACATTTGAGGATAAGGAAAATGGAGGAACCTATAAGAGAATAAAAGACGTTGTTGATGTCTGGTATGATTCAGGATCTGTTCCTTTTGCTAAAGTCTATTACCCAAATAACAAGGAGTTATTTAATCAAAGATTTCCAGCTCAATATATTTCTGAAGGAATGGACCAAACTCATTTATGGTTTTATACAATGTTGATTCTAGGTGTAGCTTTATTCGATAAAGCCCCTTTTGAAAATGTAATTGTTACTGGAATGATGCTTGATAAAAATTCTAAAAAACTTTCAAAATCTAAAGGAAACTACCCTCCAATGGATGAAGTTTTGGATAATTATGGGGCTGATATTTTCCGATATGTAATTCTTACCTCCCCGTTAGTAGAAGGAGAATTTACAAGATTTTATGATGAGGTTCTCAAGGATGCCAAAAAAGAATTCTTTTTAATTTTCTGGAATACTCTTAAATTCTTTAATACCTATGCAAGTACAGCCAATTTTAATCCTTCAGGTAAGTTAGACTCGGAGGATGTTCTTGATAAATGGATTTTAACCAGACTTAAAGAAATGAAGTTGTCAATTACAACCAATTTAGATAATTACAAAGTGATGCCTGCGGCTAGAGAATTTGCTCCTTTTATGAATGATTTATCAACCTGGTATGTCAGAAGATCAAGAGATAGAATCAAAGACGGAGATAATGCAGCTTTAGAAACTTTATACTATGTACTAGTTGAGATAACAAAACTAATGGCACCGTTTTTCCCATTTATTTCAGAAAAATCCTATGAGATCTTGAATGTTGCAAGGTTTTCAAAATTAGAGTCAGTTCATTTTGAAATATTAAATTTAAATTTTGAAAATCTTACTATCGAAGAAAAAGAATTACTTGAAAAAATGACTAAAGATAGAGAAATAATCTCAAATACACTAGCAATTAGAACAAATTCTAAAATCTCTCTTAGACAAGCCTTAAATGAGGTGTACCTTACAGAAAAAGTTTCTTTTGAAGAAATTTTCAAAGAAGAGTTAAATATCAAAAATATTTCATACATAAAAAATGAATATCAATCTGAATTTTCAAATGAAGATAGATCGATAATTTTAGATACATATTTAAACCAAGATTTAATTGATGAGGGTAAAGTAAGAGAGTTTACAAGAAAAATTCAGGATATGAGGAAGAATCAAAAATTAAATATCTCGGATAAAATAAAACTTTTCTATTCGCCAAATGATATTTCTTCTGAGCTAATTGAAAAAAATAAAGACATTTTAACAAAAAAACTAAATGCTATTGAATACGAAGTAGCAGATGAGAGTGCTATCCACCCTTTATAAATGCTTGATTTTGTCAAAAATAAACTAAATTATAAGTTGGTCTTGCCAATGTTTCTTATCTATTTCTTAGGTTTTATTGTAATTTATTCAACAACTCAAGGTTTATACGAAAATCATCTAACAAATTTTGGAATAGGTTTAGTCATTTTTTTTATCTTTCAATTTGTAGATTTAGAAGTATTAGTCAAAAAATCATTTTACTTATATTTGGTTGTTTTTATTTTATTACTTTTAATTTTTGTAATTGGTCATACAGCTCTTGGAGCTTCGAGATGGTTAAGAATTGGAGAGCTATCCTTACAACCATCCGAATTTGCAAAAATATCAACAATACTTCTTATTTCTTATATTCTATCTGGATATAGGGAGTGGACTTTGAGATTAAAAAAAATTACTTTAAAAATTAAAAATAGATTTATTCAGTCATTTATTTTAACTTTACCTTTGTTAGTAATGGTTTTAATTCAACCAGACCTTGGGACCACTATATCTATTTTTCTCGTCTTTGTTGGTCTTTTATTCATTTCTAGTTTTGAAAAAAAGTATTTTTTAATTGCCTTAATTCTTGCGGGAATTTTCTCTAACCCTCTGTGGAACTCCCTTCAAGATTATCAAAAAGAAAGAGTCCTAATATTCTTAAATCCTCAAATGGATCCTTTTGGTTCAGGGTATAACACTATTCAAGCTGAAATTGCGGTAGGTTCTGGAGGTTTTTGGGGTAAGGGTTATGCTAAGGGAACTCAGACTCAGTTAAATTTTTTACCAATTTTTTGGACTGACTTTTTAGTAGCAACTTACGCTGAAGAATGGGGATTTTTTGGAATGTTATTTTTTATTTCAGTTTACTTTTATTTGCTGATTCAAATTTATCTTGTATTTGTAAATACCAAAATTGTAATTAATAAATTTGTTTCTTTCGGAATCTTTATTTATTACTCAGGCCAATTTCTCATAAATTTTGGGATGAATATAGGTTTACTTCCGGTAACCGGTATTCCTATTCCTCTTTTCTCATACGGAGGTACGTCTTTAATCTCAAGTATCTTTTTACTTTCAGTTTTAAATAAAATCTCTCTTGATAAATCTAACTAATTTACTATAAAATTTGACTAACTTTGAGTATAATAAAATTATGCATTTCTTAATTAGTACTTATTCTAATTTTTTAACAATCTCGTTGAATGAGAATGGTAAATTAACCGAAAAGTCTATTCCACTTGATGCGACAGTTTTAAATGACTCTGAAATTAAAAATATTACTGAGTTTACTAAAATACTTTTTAACGCTTTGTATGATATGAAGGGCGGGGGTTATAAAAATATACCAGTAATCTTTATTACAGATCCTGTCAAAAATCATTTTAGATTTATAAAATCTCAAAAAGAGTTAAATTTTGATAATCAAACTTCTCAAATTTTTACTGAATTAAACCTTGATTCTGATAATTACTATTTTGGGGTACATAAAATTTCGCCCTTTGTATCTCAGTTTATAGCATCCAAAAAATCAGATATTGAGGTTTTAATAAATGTAGCAAATGAGCTTGAGTGCGAACTACTTGGAATTTTTTCTTATCTGCCACTAATTGCAAAGTATGCAAATCATAATGGAAATTTAATTATCATATCCTCATATCTTGGAAATATAATTGTAGCTCTATCAGAAATGAACGGAATTTACTTTAATAATAAATATGGAAGTTTTAAAGACGCTCCCTCTGTAAAAGAAATGGTAGATAATTTAAGAGTTTTCAAGTCGTCTACTCAGACTAATAAAATAGTGTCTTTTAATTTTGAAAATCCAGAAGCTTCCGCTAAGTTAGGAATTTCAGAAATTGGTTTAAGTAATGATTTAGGTTTTAAAAATCCAATCCACAATTTAGCAAGTCAAGTTATAAATGAAGAATATATAAATTCTTCTTATAATCTTATAAATTGTTTTTTCCAAAGATCTAAAGAAAAGAAAAAACCTTCTATGGTTATAGTTGGTGCTTTAATGATGTTTATGATGACTGGTATTGGAGGTTGGGCCTATAACACTTATGTTGATAACAATTTTTATAATATAGTGGTTCAAAATGTTTTAGGGGATAATACATCAGATCATGATGAGATTCTCACAGAACCAACACCAGTTTTAAATAAGCTTCCTGACGTTGCTGATAACAATAGTTTTCCAGTAGGGGAGGTAAAAGAGACCCAGCCTGGTAGCTCCATAATTAGCGAATTTTCTACCCCTCCTTCCAATATAGGTGAATTTAAAAGAGAAACTTACAAAGTATCGATTATAAACTCAACCGGTGTAACTGGTCTAGCTAAGAGAAATTCTCAGGTTTTAGAGGTTTTGGGTTATAAAGGAATTCAACTAGGAACCTCAAACGAAGCTATAACCGGTAATTTAGTTAAAATTAAGCCCTCTCTTGCTAAATACAAAGATCAGATTATGAAGGATTTAGTGACTTTTAAGGATTTAAAAGTCGAGGAAACCCTTCCCGAGACTTCAGCAGTTGATTTGGTCCTAGTTTTAGGCAAATAAAGGACTTTAAATTATTGAATTATTTGGTAAATTGATGTAATATTACCTCTTGAAAGTATGAAACAAGCAATTATCAGCCTATCAGGCAAACAATTTAATGTTAAAGAAGGATCCACTTTTAAGGTCGATTCATTATCCAATACAGAAGGAATTAAGGTTTTAGCTGTATCAAACGGAGAATCATTTGAATTTGGCGCACCTTATTTAGAAAACGTTAAAATCACCATCTCTAAATTAGAGGACAGATTAGACGATAAATTGAGAGTTGCAAGATTTAGAGCCAAATCAAGGTATAGAAAAAATAAGAGTCACAGACAACCAATTTCAGTAGTAAAAGTTGAATCTATCGAGATTTCAAAATAAAGGATTAAAAAATGGCAAGTAAGAAGGCAGGAAGTTCAAAAGCTACACAAAAAGGAAATGTTACAGGAAAAAGATTAGGCGTTAAAGCCTTCGGTGGTGAATCTGTACAACCAGGAAGCATTATTGTTAGACAAAGAGGATTTAAATTTCACCCTGGAAAAAATACTTTAGCTGGAAGAGACCATACTATTTTCTCAACAATTGAAGGTATCGTTGAATTTGTGAACTTCAAGAGAACTAAAAAAAGAATTGATGTTCTTCCAAAATCAAATTAATTTTCAACCTAAAAGCTTAGAACAATTTTACCAGTAATATTCGTAACCTTTAACGGCCCGTATTCTCTAGAATCAATACTTTCAGGAAGATTTTCTCCTAAAACAAATATCTCGTTATTTTGAAGCTTTATAATTTTGTCTTCAATTACAATTTTTTCACCAGGAAAGCCCACAATCTTTTTAACAACCTCTTTACCATCAACTTCTAATAGAAGAATATTGTCCTTATGAATTGTAAATAGCTTGTGAAGGTATTTATCGGCCAAAGCAAAGGAGCCGTTTTCTAAGGTAGGAGACATTGAGTTTCCCTGTATTCTTACAATTTTAAAATTTAAAAGAATTAGAATTATTAAAAAAGAAAAAATAAATATTTTGTACTTTTTCATCAAATTATTATATTTCATTTAAGGTAAAATTAAATTGATGGATTTTCTAAAAAATAGAACAATTAAAAGCATTGCTTCAAATACTTTTTTTCAATTAATTTCAAAAGTTATTACCATGACAATAACTTTTACCCTTACTATTATTATTTCTAGAGAGTATGGTTCCTATGGTTATGGTTTATTTACTCTTTTTCAATCTTTTCCAGTTTTATTCTATATGATTGCTGATTTTGGGCTTAATGCAATTGGTACCAGAGAAATTTCTAAAAATCTTAAGGAAATAAACAAAATTTTTAACAATGTTTTGTTTTTACGAATCTTTTTAAGTTTATTTTTAGTATTAGTTTCTATTGTTGCTACATTGTATCTTTATGATGATGTAAATGTTAGGTATGGCCTAATATTAGGAGCTTTAATTATTGTTTCTCAAACTTTAGTTTCTACAACTAACATTATTTTTCAAATAAAATTAAGATATGATTTAAGCTCTGTTTCAAATGTTATCTCATACATTTTTTTATTGGTTTCAGTCTTGTTACTTGTTTCAAATAAAGTAGATGTTGCTATTCTTAATTTTATTTATGTTTTAGCCTCATTTATTGCTTTTGGAATAAATATTTATTTACTTAAAAGATTTGATGTTAGGGTTGATTTAAACATCTCAAGAGAATATATCAAAGAATTAGTTCTTATGTCTTGGCCTCTAGGGTTAATGTTTATTTTCTCGCAAATAAATTTTAAAGCGGACTCAATTATGCTTTCTTTATTAAAATTGCCAGATTTAGGCTTAAATAATATTCAATCTGTTGGGGTTTACGGTCTCCCTTATAAAATTTTTGAAGTTTTACTTGTTGTTCCAACCTTTATAATGAATTCCACCTACCCTGCTTTGCTTGATTCATATAATTTGAATATTAAGAAATTTAAAGATAATATTATAAAAACAGTTGCTGTTATGTCTGTTGTTGGTGGATTAGTTTCTCTTCTCGGATATTTATTTATCAATCACTTTTTAACTTTTGAGATTATTGAAAGCATTTTTGGTCCTGAGTTTACTTATTCAAAACAGCTCCTCTTGATTTTATTTTCTGGAATTTTTGTGTTTTTTATTACTCAGCCCTTAAGCTGGTTTATGGTTATAAGAGATAAGCAAAAAATATTACCTTTAATATATGCAATCTCTGCAATTTTTAATGTCTCAATGAACTATTACTTAATTCCAAAGTATTCATTTATTGCTAGTGCTTATTTAACTTGGATCTCAGAAGGAATCATTCTTATCCTACTTGTAATCTTTACCTTTAAATATTGGCCAAGAAATGTTAGATAAAATACTTTTTTTTACAATCGCTGCCTTTACTTTGGGTAGTTTGGGTCAGATATTTAGAATATCCAGTGCGAATCTATACTTATTTGATATTTTGGTTTTCGGGGCGAATTTATATCTTCTTCTTTTTTTCCTAAAAAAGAAGAAGTTTTATATAAATTCGCCCCTCATTCTCTTTTCCTTTTTTTCATTGTTTACTTTTATAACTACCCTTTTTCAAACAATTGGGTTTTTATTTTCTGAGATTTTATATGTTTTAAGCTTTTGGGTTCGGTTTAATATGTACTTTTTATTTGGAATTTTTGTCTTTAATTTAATAAAATTTCAATTTATATCC
>Ga0315900_10005356_pt1 | contig 17647 bp, 16 predicted proteins | sample LakEriMetagenome_FD_203521 | JGI IMG/M metagenome (GOLD analysis project Ga0315900, IMG submission 203521) | Freshwater fungal communities from buoy surface, Lake Erie, Ohio, United States - Buoy 12 MA114 | ecosystem: Environmental > Aquatic > Freshwater > Lake > Lake biofilm | place: USA: Lake... | reverse complement strand
CGGGCCGAGATACCCACGTCGTCGTGGAGCCGAACAAGTGACTCCCACACCGGCTCTTCGTTGGCCAGCGGCTCGCCCATGCCCATGTACACCACGTTGCTCACGCGTCGTCCGAGCGACTTGGCGCGCTGGGCGGCCCGCACAACCTGCTCGATGATCTCACCGCTGGCGAGATGACGCGTGAAACCGGCCTGCCCGGTGGCGCAGAAACCGCAGGCCATCGCACAACCGGCCTGTGTGCTCACGCATACCGTGGCCCGGTCGGCGTAGAGCATGAGAACCGTTTCGATCCGACTGCCGCCGTACAACTCCCACAGGAACTTCACGGTCTTACCGCGATCCGACTCGGCCTCGGTCACCGGAGTGAGCGCCAACGGCAAGGCTTCATCGACGCGGGAACGCAACGCCTTGGGCAGATTCGTCATCGACTCGGGAGTGGCGAGCTCTTTGTAGAGGCCGTTCCACACCTGATCGATGCGATAGCGCGGCTCGCCGTCGAGGAGCCGCGACAGATCGTCGCGTGACGCCTGGTAGCGAGTGGTCACGGCTGTCCGGCGAGGCGCGAGTACTCGTTCATTCGCGCGCGAAGAACGTCGAGACTCGCAGTCCAGAAACCTTCGTCGGTCACGTCGAGGCCGAACGCTGATCCGAGCTCTTCGGCGGTGTTCATCCCAGCGCGAGACAGCAAGTCGTCGTACCCGGCACGGAAGTGTTCGGGATCGCGATGGAACTGCGCGTACAGCCCGAGTCCGAAAAGCAGCCCGTAGGTGTAGGGCCAGTTGTAGAAATGGCTGCCGTAGTAGTGAGGCTTCAGAACCCACATGTGCGGATGCGCGGTCGACTGATCGAGGCCGTCGCCGTATGCAGCCGACTGGGCTTCGAGCATCATCTCGTTGAGCTCCTGTACGCCGAGTGAGCGACGCTGACGACGCGCGAACACCTCGGTCTCGAACAGGAAGCGACTGTGGATGTCGACCACCACTTGGTTGGCTCCCAACAAGTCGACGTCGAGCAGGCTCAGGCGTTCGTTGCCCGAGAGGCGAGCCAGGCCGGCCTCCACCATGAGCGTCTCGCAGAAGATGCTCGCGGTCTCGGCCAGCGCCATGGGCAAACGCTTCTGCAAAGGCGTCCGACCGGCCAATTGCGTGTTGTGGTACGCGTGACCCAACTCGTGAGCCGTGGTCTGAGCCGATTCGACCGAACCACTCCAGTTGAGCAAGATCAAAGAACGGTCGTCGACGAAGGGCATGCAGAACGCGCCGCCCACCTTGCCGTCGCGCGGCGGAGCGTCGATCCACGACTCGGTGATCGCCCGGTCGACCATGCCCGCGAGCTCGGCGCTGTATTGGCCGAACGCACTCTTCACCAACTCGATCGATTCGTCCCATCCGATCGAGTTCGACGACGTGGGCAGCGGAGCGACGAGATCCCACCACGGAAGGCCGTTGCTGTGGCCGTGGAGTCGAGCCTTGGTGCGCATCCATCGGCGGAAGTCGGGGAGTGACGCACTCACCGCCGCCTGCATCGCGTCGAACGTGGCCCGGCTCACGCTGTTGGCGAACAGCGAGGCATCGAGCGGTGCGGCCCAGCGTCGGCGGCGGTTGACGGTATTGGCCTCGCCCTTGATCGCGTTCATGGCCGCCGCGCACGCGGTGGCCACTTGGGGCCAGGCCGCCATCTCGGCGTCGTAGGCGGCGCGTCGCACCGCGGGGTCGGGGCTGGTGGCCAAGCCACGCACGGCTGGCATCGGAAGGCGAGTGCGTCCCGACGGCAGATCGACCTCGGTCGACAATTGCGAGGTGACGTCACCTTGCAGTCGTCCCCAGGCGCCCGAACCGGTCGTGGACAACTCGGCGTAGAGGCCCTCTTCGACTTCCGACATCTGATGTTCGGCGCGTGCGGCCAGACGCGTCAGCGGACCGTTGTGCTCACGAGCCTCGTGGCTCACCGCCGAGAGTGCATCGGGATCGTGATGCGCGGTGAAGTCGGCCAGTCGCGCCAGCAAAGGGCTGACTCGCGAGCCGAGCACCTCGATTTCCGACAGCAGTGATTGCGCCACTTCGTGTCGGGTGTCGGTGGACACCGTGGCGTACACATACGCCTCGAGAACTTCCATCTGTGCGACCGTCGCGTTGAACGCGGAGATGGCGCGATCGGCACGATCGCCTGTGGCCGAGTCGACCGTAGGCACTGTTCCCTCGGCGCCACTGCGGATGTCGAGTTCGTCGTAGAGAGCCTCCAGCCTCGAGACCTCGGCCCCCAACTGTTCGAGGGCGGCCACGAAGGAGCGACTGGTGAGCGAATCGTGAACGTCGGTGACGCTCCACGTGGGCAGGCTCTGAGTGTCGGTCATGGTTGATCGTCTCCGTGATGATGGTGGTGATGATCGGTCGAGGTCACGTGACGACCACGGCTCCCGAGTGACACGTCGCCCACGAAGGCGCGGTCGGTTCGATGCAGATGGAAACCCAGGTCCTCGTACATCGTGACGGCGGCACGATTCGACGCGTCGACGTAGAGCATGGCGGTGGTGATGCCGCGATCGGCGATGCTCTGCAGACCCGACACCGTGAGTCCGCGTCCGAGACCGCGTCCGTGGAAGTCGGGATGGACCGCGATCACGTAGATCTCGCCCATGGTCGGACTGGTGTCGTGGTGAATCTTGGTCCAGCAGAAGCCGGCCAGTCGCCCGTCGATCTCGTGGAGCAAGAAACCGGTCGGATCGAACCACGGCTGAGCCATGCGCGAGGTGAGCGTGACGATGTCCCAGCCGCCTTGTTCGGGGTGATGGGCAAAGGCCGCGTTGTTGACGTCGAGCCACGCCTGCTCGTCGTGTCCCTTCACGAATGCGCGCACCGGAACGGCCGCCGATTGATCGGCGACACTGAGGGGCAGCGAGCGCCGCATCTGGTGCAGGGTTCTTCCGGCCGTCAGCCCCACGGTTCGAGCGACGGTTTCGTGAGCGATCGTGGGTTCGAACACCCACCAGTGCACGTGTCCGCCGCCCGAGTTCGCGACCTCGTCGAGGGCGGCTTCCAACAATTCGGGTCCGATCACGTTCATCTCGTATCGATGGTGAGGATGGACGACGAGTTCGACGGAGTACGAGCCGTGGCCGCGACTCACCTGCGCGTAGGCGACGGGGTGGTCGTGGCCAGGCTCCCACGCCACGAAGCCAGCGAAACCTTCGCGGCCACCGTCCACCAAGTCGAGCCACAGGTGATCGGACAACGGACGATGTCCGTCGGCGCGTTCGGCGTCGCGGAGAAGATCGCGCACGATCGCGATGTCGTCGGGTTCCATCTGACGCTTGATGTCGAGGACCCGCATGGCCTCACCCTACCGTTCGACCCCTGACTAGGGTTCGGGGAATGGCCGCTACGAAACGTCGCCCGAACGGCGCGGCCGATCGCACGGTCGAAGTGGCACGTCGTCTCGAGGGCCTCTATCCCGAAGCGATCTGCGAACTCGAACACCGCAACGCCTACGAATTGTTGGCGGCAACGATTCTCTCGGCGCAATGCACCGATGCGCGCGTCAACATGGTGACTCCGTCGTTGTTCGCGAAGTACCCGTCGCCGTACGACCTGGCCGTGGCCGAACCGGGCGACGTCGAAAAGATCATTCGGTCGACCGGCTTTTATCAGAACAAGACGAAGAGCCTGATCGGTATGGCTCAGGCGCTCGTCGAACGTTTCGACGGCGAGGTCCCGCACGATCTCGACGACCTGGTCACGATTCCCGGTGTCGGCCGCAAGACCGGCAACGTGGTTCGCAGTGTGGTGTTCGACCTTCCCGGTCTTCCGGTCGACACGCACGTGGGTCGTCTCTCCCGACGCCTCGGACTCACGCGGCAGGACGATCCGGTGAAAGTGGAACTCGAACTCAACCGTTACTTACCGGGCGAGGAGTGGGGTTCTTTCAGCCTGCGACTGATCTTGCACGGTCGTCGCGTGTGCGACGCCCGCAAGCCGAGATGCGACGAGTGCACACTGGCCGACGTCTGTCCGTCGGCGGGCAAGGCTCGCTGACCCGCGCGCCTTTCGGCCGTGATCAGCCGGCGATGCGGCTGGCACGCACCAGGGCACGGTGAGCCGAACGAAGTGCTCGTTCAGCCTCGTGAATGGCCGACATGAGGTCTTCGAGGTTCTCGCCCAAGTTGGCCGAACCCAGTTCGCGTACACGATCGAAGTAGCGGTCGGTTCCCTCGGCCATCACGGCGAGTTCGGCGGCAATGGTGGAGAGTTCACGATGGGTCACGCGACCACGCTAGGTCCCGGCACTGCGAACTCACTTCGACCCGTTCGGCCTGGTCGGTAGCCTCATGGCGTGACGCGCCTCCCCGTTCGCGACGACTTGAAGGCCCTCGAGGGCTATCACTCGCCGCAGGTCGACGTCCGGGTGCGCCTCAACACCAACGAAGCTCCGGTCGGCCCGCCCGCCGAGTTCGAACACGCACTGGCGCGCGCCGTGTCTGACGTGGACTGGAATCGCTACCCCGATCGGGCTGCCACCGATCTTCGGCGCGCCATCGCGGCGCTCCACGGTGTCGACCCTGCGACGGTGTTCGTGGCCAACGGCAGCAACGAGGTCCTCCAGACGATCCTTCTCACGTTTGCCGGCCCCGGGCGCACCGTGGCCACGTTCGAGCCCACGTATCAACTGCACGCCCACATCGCGCGCATCTCTGGCGCCACGGTGGTCGAGGGTGAGCGGGCCGCCGACTTCTCGCTCGATCTCGGCGAAGTCCGTCGCGTACTGACCGCTCACGAACCGCAGATCACGTTTCTGTGTTCGCCCAACAATCCGACCGGTGGCGTCGACACCGAAGCAACAATTCGCGAGGTGGTGTCGCTGGCGCCCGGCCTCGTGGTGGTCGACGAGGCGTACGGTCAGTTCGCGCCCTGGAGCGCGGTCGAACTCGTGTCCGACGATTCGTCGGTGATCGTCGTGCGCACGTTCAGCAAGACCTGGAGCATGGCGGCGGCCCGACTCGGCTACGCCATAGCGCCGTCATGGGTCGTGAGCGAACTCGACAAGGTGGTCCTGCCGTATCACCTCGACGCGGTGAAGCAGGCGGCTGGCGTCATCGCCCTTCAATTCGTCGATCAGATGAACGAACGAGTTCGAGCCATCGTCGCCGAGCGTGAACGCGTCGTATCAGCTTTGCAGCGGCTCGACGTCGATGTGTTCCCGAGTGGGGCCAACTTCGTCCTGTTCCGCCCCCGTGGTCGAGCTGGACGAGCCGTGTGGCAAGGCTTGCTCGATCGCAGTGTTCTCATTCGTGACTGCTCGGGTTGGCCGCGCTTGGCCGACTGCCTGCGCATCACCATCGGCACACCTGAAGAGAATTCGCTGTTCATCGCCGCCCTCACGGAGGTCCTGTCATGAGTGCAAAGCGCTCCGCCACCCGCACCCGCACCACGGCCGAGACGTCGATCGAGTTGAGTATCGACCTCGACGGTCGCGGGACCACGACGGTCGACACCGGCATCCCGTTCTACGACCACATGCTCTCGCAGGTGGGCAAGCACGGTGGTTTCGATCTCACCATCGCGGCCCGCGGCGACCTCCACATCGACACACATCACACGGTCGAAGACGTCGCCATCGCGCTCGGTGAGGCTTTTCGTGAAGCGCTGGGCGACAAAGCCGGCGTCCGGCGCTTCGCCAGCGGTTTGTATCCGCTCGACGAAGCGCTGTGCGAGATCGCGCTCGATCTGTCGGGTCGACCCTTCGTCGTCTGGAACGTTCCGATGCCCGACAGCCTTCCGCTCGGCACGCCGCCGTTCGATCCGCAGTTGGCCGAACACGCCGTGTCGTCGTTCGCGACTGCTGCTGGCATCACCCTGCACGTCACACTCAAGCGCGGGCGCAACGTTCACCATGTGATCGAGTGCATCTTCAAGGGCCTCGGCCGGAGTCTGCGCGATGCGGTGCGTCTCGAAGGGGGAGGAGTTCCCTCCACCAAGGGAGTCCTGTGAGCGGTCCGTCGATCGCGGTCCTCGATTACGGCATCGGCAACCTCCGTTCGGCCGAGAAGGCACTGCAACGAGTCGGCGGCGACGCACGTCTCACTACTCGTGCAGCCGACGTTCGTTCGGCCGACGCCGTGGTCCTTCCTGGTGTCGGCGCGTTCGGGGCGTGCATGAACGCGTTGAACTCCTCGGGGCTGGCCAGCGCGGTTCGTGACGCGGTCGAATCGAGCCGACCGTTCCTCGGTATCTGTGTCGGCATGCAGATGCTCTTCACGTCGAGTGATGAAGATCCGGAAGCAACTGGTCTCGGCATCGTTCCCGGTCGCGTGCAGTGGATCCCGGTCGGGGTGAAGCGTCCGCAGATGCAGTGGAATCGCGTGAACGTTCGACTGTCGGACGATCCGATGTTCGCGGGAGTCGAATGGTCGAACGAGCCGTGGGTCTACTTCGTCCACTCGTTGCACGGCGTCCCCGATGACCCCGACGTGATCGCGGCCACCTGCGAATACGGCGGGACTCTCAACGCGGCATTTCGCAGTGGCAACGTGTTCGCCACGCAGTTCCATCCCGAGAAGTCGGGCTCAGCCGGTTTGGCTCTGCTGGCCAATTTCGTGGCGGTGGCTCGTGGCCGTTGAGCTGTACCCGGCGATCGACCTGCGTGGCGGTCGGGTCGTGCGGTTGTCGCAAGGTGACTACGCGCGCGAGACAACGTACGGCGACGATCCGGTGCGTGTCGCCGACGAGTTCGCAGCCGCGGGGGCTCCGTGGGTGCACGTCGTCGATCTCGACGCGGCTCGCTCCGGCGACCCGGTGAATCGGCCGATCATCGCCGCGATCGCTTCGTGTTTGACCGGACGGGCCCGGTTGCAGACCGGCGGTGGAGTTCGCTCGGTTGCCGACGCCGAAGCACTGCGGGCGGCCGGAGTCGCGCGAGTGGTCATGGGTTCGGCCGCAGTGGCCGAGCCGGAACTGGTGAACACGGTGGCTGACGTGATCGACGTGGCGGTCGGGCTCGATCACCGAGCCGGTCGGGTGGCCGTTCACGGTTGGACCGAAGACTCGGGAGTCTCGCTCGACGACGCTCTCACGTGGTTTCCGCGAGCGGCCGCTTTCGTCATCACCGACATCGCTCGTGACGGCATGTTGAGCGGCCCGGACATCGACGGCCTCGCCCACGCCATCGCCCACACATCCGTGCCGGTGATCGCGAGTGGGGGAGTCGCATCGCTCGACGACCTGTCGGCCTTGGCGGCTCTGAGCGGACTCGCGGGCATCATCACCGGTCGTGCGATCTACGAGGGTCGGTTCACCGTGACCGATGCGTTGGCCGTGCTCGGGAGCCAGTCATGAAAGTCGCGCGTGTCATTCCCTGTCTCGACGTGACCGCGGGTCGTGTGGTGAAGGGAACCAACTTCGTGAACCTGCGCGACGCGGGAGACCCGGTCGAGTTGGCGGCGCGTTACGACACCGAGGGCGCCGACGAACTCGTGTTCCTCGACATCACCGCGTCGAGCGACGGCCGTGACACCATGGTCGACGTCGTGCGGCGTACGGCCGAGCAGGTGTTCATTCCCTTCACCGTGGGTGGTGGTATTCGCAGCGTCGACGACGCGCGTCGCATGCTGCGGGCCGGGGCCGACAAGGTGAGCGTCAACACGTCGGCAGTGCAGAACCCGCAATTGATCTCCGAGATCGCCGCCGAGTTCGGCGCGCAGTGCGTGGTGTGCGCGATCGACGCCAAGCGCCGCACTGACGGTTCGTTCGAAGTGTTCTTGCATGGTGGTCGCACACCCACCGATATCGACGCGGTCGAGTGGGCGGGTCGGGCGGCTGGCCTCGGTGCTGGGGAGATCCTCCTCACCTCGATGGATCGCGACGGAACCAAGGAAGGATTCGACCTCACTCTCACGCGTCGCGTCAGTGAAGCGGTGGGTGTTCCGGTGATCGCATCGGGCGGGGTCGGAAACCTCCAACACCTGGTCGACGGAGTCACGCGTGGAGGGGCCGATGCCGTCCTGGCCGCGTCCATCTTCCACTTCGGCGAATTCACGGTGGCCGAGGCCAAGTCGGCCATGGCGGCGGCCGGAATCGTCGTGCGCCCGGTGCGCTGAATGATCACCGTCATCGACGGAGGTCTGTCGACGGCGCTGGCCGAACTGGGTGCCGACACGAGCAGCAGTTGGTGGACCGCTGATGCATTGCGCACGTCTCCGCACGTCCTCGAAGCAGCACACCGTTCGTTCGTGGTCGCCGGCGCACGAGTCGTCACATCGGCGAGTTACCAGTGTCCGTCGCACGAACACGATGCCCTGCGGGCGTCGACGGCCATCGCGCGACGGGCCGCTGGTGACGACGCGCGGGTGGCGGCATCCATCGGGCCGTTCGGCGCGTGGCTGGCCGATGGCAGTGAATACAACGGTGCGTACGACGTGTCGCTCGAGGTGGTTCGTTCGCGACACACCGAGCGAATTCGCGTTCTCCTCGACACCGATGTCGATCTCTTCGCCGTCGAAACCCAGCCGCGCGCTGACGAAGCCGAGATGATCGCCGAGATCCTCGTCGATCACGGAGCCCCGCCGGCCTGGTTCTCGTTCGGCTGCCGCGACGGGTCGACCACCTACGGCGGAGACGACGTCGGGAGCGCGGTTCGACGAGTCGCCGAGTACCCGAACCTGGTCGCGGTCGGGGTGAACTGCGCTTCACCCGACGTGGTCGACTCGGTCGTGGCCACGCTCGCTCCACTCGGTCTCCCGGTGATTGCGTATCCGAACCACGGACGAGTGTGGGACGCGTCAACGCGTTCGTGGATGGGCGAAGCATTCGATCTCGCCGACGAATCGCGTCTCCGTCGCTGGGCAATGGCCGGGGTCACGATGGTGGGCGGATGTTGCGGAGTCGGGCCAACCGAACTGGCCCGACTCGCGCGCGTGTGCGCTGCACTCGATTGACGCTCGTCGTGACAGCCGAACGTAGTGTGCGGGTATGAGCACACCCACGTCCCTCGTCCCGAATCCGAAGATGGAATACCGCCGATTGGGCGGCACCGGCCTGCAGGTGTCCGTGCTGTCGTTCGGTTCGTGGGTCACCTTCGACAATCAGCTGAAAGACGACGCTGCTCTGGCTTGTATGCAGGCGGCCTGGGACGCTGGCTGCAACTTCTTCGACAACGCCGAGGCCTACGCCGGCGGTCAGAGCGAAGCGATCATGGGCCGCGTCATTCGCGAACTGGGGTGGAAGCGTCACCATTACGTGCTCTCCACCAAGGTCTTCTGGGGAATCGACGGCCAGATTCCCAATCTCTTCAACACGCTCAATCGCAAGTACTTGCACCACTCGATCGAAGGGTGCCTCGATCGATTGCAGGTCGACTTCGTCGACATCTTGTTCTGTCACCGACCCGATCCGCGCACACCTCTCGAAGAGACCGTGTGGGCCATGAGCGATCTCGTCGACCGTGGCAAGGTTCTCTACTGGGGTACCAGCGAGTGGTCGGCCGACGAGATTCGCGCGGCGTGGGAGATCGCCGAACGGCATCATCTGCACAAGCCGGTCACCGAGCAGCCGCAGTACAACATGCTCGAGCGGCGTCGGGTCGAGACCGAATACAAGCGTCTCTACGAAGACATCGGTCTCGGAACCACCATCTGGAGTCCATTGGCGTCTGGTCTGCTCACCGGGAAGTACCTCGAAGGGATCCCGGCCGACTCGCGCGGGGCTCTACCCGGATACGGATTCTTGAAGTCGCGTCTCACCGACGAAGCCGCGTTGGGCAAAGTGCGACGCCTCGTGCCGATCGCCGAATCACTCGGCTGCTCGTTGGCTCAGTTGGCGCTGGCTTGGTGCACCAAGTTCCCGGGCGTGTCGACCGTGATCACCGGTGCTAGTCGTCAATCGCAGGTCACCGAGAACTTCGCCGCCCTCGACGTCATTCCGTTGCTCACCGACGAAGTGATGCAGAAAATCGAGGCTGCCCTCACTGCGAAGTGAGCCAGCGGGCCGCGGCCTCGGCCACGGCGCGGGTGCGACCAGCCAGGAAGTGATCGCCGTTCGCGATCGTTTCGATGGTGGCGTTCGTCCACGAACTCACGATCGGCTCGGCCGCCGACGCTGGTGTGAACTGATCGTGTTCGGCGGCCAGCACCAACTTGGGTCGTGGATCACGGGCGGCGAGCACGTCGCTGCGCATGGCCGTGAGCGGTGGTGCCACCGCGATCCAACCTGCCACACGCGGTTCGATCACGTCGAGAGCAACGATCGACCCGAACGAATAGCCGGCCACCCAGATGTCGTCGTGCAGACCGGAGAGAAAATCGACCGCGGCCGCCACGTCGAGACGTTCGGCTTCGCCACCGTCGTGCTCGCCCGAACTGTTCCCGACTCCTCGGAAGTCGAAGCGCAGACAGTGGAATCCGACCGAGGGCAGTGTCTCGAAGAGAGCGTCGACCACCGGGTTGTAACGATCGCCGCCGTACAACGGGTGGGGGTGGGCGATGGCCACCGCACCCCGCACCGGTTGATCGTTCGCCGCCGTGACGACGTCGGCTTCCAGCTCTTGGTGATCGATCGTGGTGAGAGTCACGGTGCGGTTCGACACGGGAACGACGGTACCGTGACCGTCGTGGCCAAGGATCAGGTCGAGGACGACAAGCTCCCCATCAAGATGCTCAACGACCGCCTTCTGGTTCGGATCCCCGACAAAGAAGGGGAGCGGCGCAGCACTGGTGGCATCCTCATCCCGGCCACCGCACAGTTGTCGAAGCGACTCGTGTGGGCCGAGGTCGTGGCCCTCGGACAGAACGTCCGGAGCGCTGAAGTGGGCGACCGGGTGCTCTTCAGTCCCGAAGACCGCTACGAGGTCGAGGTTCAGGGCGCCGACTACATCATGTTGCGCGAACGCGACTTGCACGCCGTGGCGGCTAGTCGAATCGAGTCGCACACCGGCCTGTACCTCTGAGAGGCTGAGCCGATGATTCGCGCGACCGCCGAACAACTGGCTGCCGTCAAGTACGACGCCAACGGTCTCGTCCCGGCCATTGCCCAGGACGTGAGCACCGGTGAGGTGCTCATGATGGCGTGGATGAACTCCGAGAGCCTCGCTCTCACTTTTGCCGAGGGCCGAATGGTGTACTGGAGTCGTAGTCGCCGCGAGTTGTGGCGCAAGGGTGACACCAGCGGTGATCGACAGTTCGTACGCGAGGCGTACTACGACTGTGATGGCGACACTCTTCTCTTCAAGGTCGAACAGGAAGGAAAGGGCGCCTGCCACACCGGCGCGCGCACGTGTTTCTTCTCGGTGTTCGGCGAGCAGTGAGCGAACTCGCGGTTCACCCCACGCGCGAGGAGTTCCGCTCGCTCGCCGCGTCGCACACCGTCGTCCCGGTCTGGGTCGAGATCTTGGCCGACCTCGAAACGCCCGTTGCGGCCTTCGCCAAATTGGTCGGCACCGATGAGAACGGCTTCTTGCTCGAATCGGTCGAACACGGCGAACGCTGGAGTCGCTTCTCGTTCGTCGGTCGTCGCCCGCGCGCAACGCTGACGTCGTTCGGCTCTCGCGTGGAAGTGAGCGGTGAAGTTCCCGCTTCGGTGCCGCGTGACCGCGGCATGCTGGCCGCCCTCGACGAGCTCTTGCGGTTGTATCGCAGCCCGGTCATTCCCGATCTGCCGCCTCTGCAAGGCGGCGTCATGGGTTATCTCGGGTACGACATCGTGCGCGAAGTCGAGAATCTGCCCAACGCGCCCACCGACGACCGCGGTTTGCCCGATGCGGTCGTGAGCGTGATCGGTTCGCTGGCCGCGTTCGACCACTGGCGTCAGCGCGTGTATCTCATCGAGAGCGTGCCCGTGATGGGCGTGTCCGATCTCGATGCTGCCTACGACGCCGCGGCGGCGCGAGCGCTCCAGTCGGTTGCCGATCTGGCTCAACCGCTGCCGTACTCACCAGTCGAACCCCCTACGCGCGGCGACGAGTTACCGGCGGCGGTGTCCACCATGGGTGGTGGCCGGTACCAGCAGGCCGTCGAAACGGCCAAGGAGTACATCCGCTCGGGCGACATCTTTCAGGTGGTGCTGTCGCAGCGTTTCGAGATCCAACTCGATGCCGATGCGTACGACGTCTACCGCGTTCTGCGGCAGGTGAACCCCAGCCCGTACATGTATTTCCTGCGTCAACCCGAGGTGACGATCGTGGGCAGTTCACCCGAACCGATGGTTCAACTCATCGGCGACCGGGTGATCAGCCGACCGATCGCCGGTACGCGCAAGCGCGGACAGAACGACGAACACGATCGACGGCTGGCCGCCGAATTGCGCGAGAACCCGAAGGAGGTCGCCGAGCACGTGATGCTGGTCGACTTGGCGCGCAACGACGTCGGCCGGGTGGCCCGCTTCGGAACCGTGAAGGTCGACGAACTGATGACGCTCGAGCGATACAGCCATGTCATGCACCTCACGTCGCAAGTGAGCGGCACACTCGTCGATGGTCGCTCGGCGGTCGACGTTCTGCGTGCCACGCTGCCGGCCGGCACCGTGAGTGGTGCGCCCAAGGTGCGGGCCATGGAGATCATCGACGAACTCGAACCGGTGAAGCGCGGGCCGTACGCGGGCGTGGTCGGTTATCTCGACTTCAGTGGAAACCTCGACACCGCCATCGCGATTCGCACGATGTTCATCGGGCCGAAGGCCGCGTACCTGCAGGCCGGCGCCGGCATCGTGGCCGACAGCGATCCCGACGACGAAGATCTCGAGTGTCGTAACAAGGCGGCGGCACTGCTCGCGGCGGTGCCGGCGGCTCGTCGTATGACTCGCCGTCGCCGCGACGGAGGAACCAGCGCATGATCGTCGTCGACCTTCCTCGGGAAGCCCTTCTCGTCTCCGGCCGTGACGCTGGTTCGTATCTGCATTCGCAGCTGAGCAACGACATCGCGTCGTTGGCCGTTGGCGCGTCTCGCCCGTCGCTCGTTCTAGAACCCACCGGTCGGGTGGTCGCCCTCGTTCGGGTCACCCGCCGCGCCGACACCGAGTTCGTGATCGATCTCGCACCCGGATTCCTCGATGTCGTGACCGCTCGTCTGACCAAGTTCAAGATCCGTGTGCAGGCCGACATCTCGCCCCTCGAGGTTCACGTCGTGGCCGTGCGAGGTGACACGTCCCTCGATGTGGCGTCACTTGCTCCGGGAGGCAGTGATCGCGTGCTCGCACTTCCGGCGTGGTGGAGTGACGGTCGAGCCATCGATCTTCTGTCGACGGCTCCCGTCGACATCGCCCGAATCGGAACGCGCGACGATTACGAGTCGACTCGTGTCGCCGCGGTTTGGCCGGAGATGGGATCGGAAATCGTCCCGGGCGACACGTTGCCGGCGGCGACCGGCGTCGTGACGGTGGCGGTGAGTTTCTCGAAGGGTTGTTACCCAGGACAAGAACTCGTCGAACGCATGGATAGCCGAGGTTCGACGGCACCGCGCACACTTCGATCGATCTCGGTACCGTCGGGCACCTCGATCGGCGACCCCGTCGTGATCGACGGCGAGAGCGTGGGCACGATCACAACGGTGATCGGCGAACGCGCGTTGGCGTACGTCAAGCGCGACGTCGAGATCTGAACCGAATCACTCGGCCCGAACGAGTCGCTTGACGAGAGCACGGATCTCGGGTCGTTCGCGCACTCGCTGGAATTCCGAGTCGTTCAAGAGAGCGGAGAGGAGCAAGGTTTCGTCGGCGTCGTCACGCGCCGCACCATGGGCCGCCACGGTGAGCCATTGCGCGGCGGCATCGTCGTGACCTTCGAGGGCCAAGCAGCCGGCGATGAGCACGGCCAGATTGGTGGATGGATGGGCCCGGAAGCAGTCCGATCCGTACGACGCTCCGTGGGCGTATCGACCGGCTCGCTTCAACGCCCACACCATGGAGTTCTGACTCAGCTCCGGATGGTCACGCTCGGGTTTGGGTAGCGGAACAGGAAGCAGATCGATGAGGGGGTCGAGGAGATCGGGGGTCGCGGCGTGCGGGGGAGCCCACGCCCGTGAACGTCCGGTCGTGTCGGTGAGATCGTCGAGGATGAAGCGCCGCGCACTGGCGTCGTTGCCGGCGGCGAGCGCCCGATGCGCTTCCCACCACGGCGACATCGAGTGTCCGGGTGGCACCAATCCCGGCTGGCCGGTGAACCATGCTTCTTCTTCGGCGGCGGCCACCGCGCGCGCGGCAACAAGCGGGTTGCGCGAAGCGCGCGGACGACTCTGGATCGACAGCAACTGCATCTGGATCACGAGCAAGATGGCCGCGAACGACGAGAGCGGTCGAAGATCCTCTACCACGAGCATGCCCACGAAGATGCCGGCGGTCACGGGAACGCTCAGCCGGACCATGATCGCGCGACCACGTCCGGGCCGGAAGAGGTCGACCGCCTCGGCGGCGATGTTGCCACCGTCGAGAGGCATCACCGGGATGAGATTGAACACGCCGATGATTGGTCCGGCCCACCAGATCGCGAGTGAGTACTCGTTGGCGGCGAAGTCGCGGTGATCGAGCGGATTCACGCCGAGAACGAGAAGCGCGGCGAGACCGAGGAGGATCTGGGTGGCCGGACCCGCCAGAGCGATTCCGGCCCGCTCGGCCCGGGTGAGGACGCGCGACGGAGTGAACGACGCGTAGCCGGCGAGAAAATCGAGGGAGATGCGTGCCGTGGCACCGGTTCGACGGGCCGCCACCGCATGACCCAGTTCGTGAGCGATCGTGAAGACTGCGACCGAGCCCGCGAGCCACGTTCCGAGCGGGACTCCGTTCAGGAACACGATCAGCAACAAGAACACGAGAAATCCGGGCCGAATCTGTATCGGAAAGCCCAGGATCTTCATCTCTCGAATGCTAGGTGAGCGGACCCGAACCCTAAACTCGCACCTCGTGCCGTACGTCTACTCCTTCGATCACAAACACCGTCGTCCTCCGATGCAGATGAAAGATCTGCTCGGTGGCAAGGGCGCCAATCTCGCCGAGATGACGAGTGTCCTCAAGCTTCCGGTTCCGGCCGGATTCACGATCTCCACCGACGCGTGTCGCGCGTACATGCACGGCGGGTGGCCGAAGGGTCTCGACGCCGAGATCAAGACGCAAGTCGCCAAACTCGAGAAGGCGATGAAGCGCAAGCTCGGCGACGCCAAGGATCCGCTCCTCGTCAGCGTCCGCTCGGGTGCGAAGTTCTCGATGCCCGGCATGATGGACACCGTCCTCAACCTCGGTCTCAACGATCAGAGTGTGAAGGGTCTCGCCGCCTCCACCAACAACGAGCGTTTCGCGTACGACTCGTATCGCCGATTCATTTCGATGTACGGCCGCATCGTTCTCGGTATCGACGGCTCGCTCTTCGAGCACCCGCTCGAGCACGCCAAGCACACGGCGGGCGTCAAGTCCGACGCCGAACTGTCGCCGGCCGTTCTGAAGACTTTGTGCTCCGAGTACCTCGACGTGGTCAAGCGCGTCACCGGGAAGCCGTTCCCGCAGAAGCCCGACGCTCAGCTCCGCGGCGCGGTGGAAGCGGTGTTCAAGAGCTGGAACGGTGCTCGCGCCATCGCGTACCGCGTGCGCGAGAAGATCTCGCACGATCTCGGCACCGCCGTCAACGTGCAGGCGATGGTGTTCGGCAACCGCGACGACAACTCCGGTACCGGTGTGGGCTTCACCCGTAACGCCGCAACCGGCGACAACCACCCGTACGGCGACTTCCTCGTGAACGCCCAGGGCGAAGACGTCGTGGCCGGTATCCGAAACACCGAAGACCTCGATGCGCTCAAGGCCCAGTTCCCCAAGATTCACAAGGAACTGCTCGCGATCTTCTCCCGTCTCGAAGCGCACTACAAGGACATGTGCGACACCGAATTCACGATCGAGCAGGGCAAGTTGTGGATGCTTCAGACGCGCGTCGGCAAGCGCACCGGAGCGGCCGCCCTCAAGATGGCTGTCGACATGACCAAGGGAACCAAGGGTCCGAAGGGTGTCTGGAAGATCTCCAAGACCGAGGCGATCTCGCGCGTGTCGGCCGAACACCTCGATCAGGTTCTGCACCCGCAGTTCGAAGGCGGCAAGAACAAGGTGATCGCCAAGGGACTCGCGGCGTCACCGGGCGCCGCCGTGGGCAAGGTGTACTTCACCGCTGACGATGCTGCCGATGCCGCCGATCGGGGCGAGAAGGTCGTTCTGGTCCGCAACGAGACCAGCCCCGAAGACGTGCACGGCATGATGGTGTCCCAGGGCATCCTCACCTCTCGTGGTGGACTCGTCAGTCACGCTGCGGTGGTGGCTCGTGGTTGGGGAACGCCGGCCGTGGTGGGTGCCGAAGCCGTCAAGATCGAGGGCAAGCAGTTCACCGTGGGCGATGTGGTGGTTCGCGAAGGCGACATCATCTCTCTCGACGGAACCACCGGCGAAGTGGTCCTCGGCGAAGTGAAGTTGTCGGCCGCCAAGCCACCCAAGGAATTCGACGTCATCCTCAAGTGGGCCGACGAGATCCGCAAGGGCAAGATGGCCGTCCGAGCCAACGCCGACACCGGCGAAGACGCCGAGAACGCGCGCAAGTTGGGCGCCGAGGGAATCGGTCTGTGCCGTACCGAGCACATGTTCCTCGCACCCGATCGCCTGCCGGTGGTTCGCCGCATGATCCTGGCCAACACGCCGGCCGAAGAAGCCGCCGCGCTCGAAGAGTTGCGCCGTGTTCAGAAGCTCGACTTCATCGAGATCCTGAAGGCGATGGACGGCCTGCCCGTCACCGTGCGTCTGCTCGATCCGCCGTTGCACGAATTCCTCCCGCGCGTCGACGAGCTCGAGATCAAGCGGGCCGAGCACGGTTTGTCGCCCGAAGAGGAGCGTTTGCTCTCGGTCGCCAAGGAGTGGGCCGAGTTCAACCCGATGCTCGGAACACGCGGTGTTCGTCTGGGTGTGGTGAAGCCGGGCCTCTACGCCATGCAGGTGCGCGCGCTTCTCGAGGCCGCTGCCGAGCGCGCGGCCAAGGGTGGCAAGCCCATCGTCGAAGTGATGATCCCGCTCACCGTCACGCGCGAAGAGCTCGCTCTGGCCCGCTCGTGGGTGGTCGAGGGCATCGCCGAAGCCACCAAGAAGCAGGCGAAGAAGCCCGCCAGGAAGCCACATGTCTCGATTGGAACCATGATCGAGACTCCGCGAGCCGCGTTGCGCGCCGACGAATTGTCGGAAGAAGCCGACTTCTTCAGTTTCGGCACCAACGACCTCACTCAGATGACGTTCGGCTTCAGCCGCGACGACGTGGAGAGCCGCATGATGCCGGCCTACCTCGAAGGTGGTCTGCTGAAGCGCAACCCGTTCGAGACCATCGACCAGAACGGTGTGGGCGAGTTGGTTCGCATCGCTGCCGAGCGCGGCCGCAAGGCCAAGCCCGGTATCAAGCTCGGTGTCTGCGGCGAACACGGTGGCGACCCCGAGTCGATCGATCTCTTCTACCGAGTGGGTCTCGACTACGTGTCGTGTTCGCCGTTCCGCGTTCCGATCGCCCGTCTTTCGGCGGCGCAGGCCGTCATCGCCGCCCAGGGTGGTAAGAAGTCGGAAACCAAGTGACCGTCACCCTCGGGTGACAGGAAGAAGAGCCATGCAGATCCAACCTCGTCTAGGCCCGGCCTTCGCCGTCGCTCGCATCAACCTCGAAGCCAACG